>Ga0255049_10000716_pt1 | contig 19792 bp, 16 predicted proteins | sample JV7_2_3_MG_FD_183615 | JGI IMG/M metagenome (GOLD analysis project Ga0255049, IMG submission 183615) | Seawater microbial communities from Jervis Inlet, British Columbia, Canada - JV7_2_3 | ecosystem: Environmental > Aquatic > Marine > Inlet | place: Canada: British Columbia | collected 2016-10-06
CGACGCGCGATGGCAGCCTGGAAGCGACGAGGTGGATTGGGTCCGTTTGAAGACAAATTAATAAACGGCATGCGCGAGCGCGGCTACGACGAGGATTTCGCGCGTCAGATCTTTCGGCAGATTGAAGGCTTTGGTGAGTACGGTTTTCCTGAGTCGCACTCCGCGAGTTTTGCATTACTCGTCTACGTATCGTGCTGGCTGAAGTGTCATACGCCAGCTGCATTCACGTGTGCCCTGTTGAACAGCCAGCCGATGGGCTTTTACTCGGCCTCGCAGCTCGTACAGGACGTTCGGAGGCACGGTGTAGAGGTACGCGCTGTTGGTATAAACGATAGCGATTGGGACTGTACTTTGGAGACCGGTGTGGACAATGCAGCGGTACTGAGACTTGGTCTTTGCATAGTTAAGGGATTGTCTGAAAACGCGGGGCGAAGAATTGTTGCCGAGCGCAAAAATGGCGCATACCGGCAAGTGCAGCAGTTGCTGGAAAGAGCACACCTCGATCAGCGTGAGCTGGGTGTACTCGCAACGTCGGGTGCTTTGCGTGCGCTGTCTGGTGACCGGCACAAGGCACGCTGGGCCGTCGCGGGAGCCGAGAAACCGATGCCGTTATTCCAGTCAATGGATCGTTATGAGGCAGCGCCGCTCTTAAAAAAGCCGACCGAAGGCCAGAATATTGTCGCCGACTATCAAAGTACCGGCTTGACGCTCGAGCGGCATCCGATGTGTTTGTTACGTCGCAATCTGGATCGCTATGACTACGCCACGGCCGAGCGATTGCCCGGCATGAATAATGGTCAGCGTATCAATGTCGCAGGGCTTGTTATTACCAAGCAGCGTCCTGGAACGGCGAGTGGTGTCACGTTTGTAACGCTGGAAGATGAAACCGGGCAGATCAACCTGATTGTCTGGAAGAAGGTCGCAGAGGAATTTCGCTCGGCATTATTAAATGCCCGCTTGCTCGGCATAGCGGGAGAGCTACAGATCGATGGAAAGGTTATTCATGTCATTGCGCAGCAGCTATTCGACCACACCGAAATGCTCGGTGGGCTCAGCGTGCGATCCCGGGACTTCCGTTAACGCGACTTATAAATCGTCGTCGAGGTTGAAGTTGTATGTACTACCGAACTCGTCATCACGTTGTTCGGCAAGAGCCTCAAGCTTCTCGCGAACTTCGCGGTGGTGAGCGGCTTCCTCCGGGTCTTCAGAATCGATCTTCGCGACAAGCGCATCGACATTAACCTCAACCGTTGAACCATCAACGATGTCATCGTCAACGGTAAGATCAATCTCATCATCAGAGATGTCTTCTGGGGTCTCGTCTTCCGAGAGGCTGTCTTCTACCTGGTCCTTGTCGCCAGGTTCATCAATATCGCCGGTCATTGCGTACCTCGTAGGGCTAATAATGCTAACGAATCAAGTTGTTGATCTCAAAGATGGGCAACAATATGGCGAGAACAATAATCAGTACAACGCCGCCCATGAGTACGATCACCAACGGCTGCAATATACCAAGTAATGTAGCGATAAGGCCATTGACTTCGCGTTCCTGCCCGGCAGCCGCACGGTCCAGCATTTCTTCCAGTTTGCCACCCGCTTCGCCACTGGATATGAGGTGGATCATCATCGGCGGAAATAGCTTACTGACGGCCAGCGATTTACTGATCGATGCGCCTTCGCGAACGCGAATAGTCGCTTCAATAACAGCGTCTCGCATCGGTAAATTCTCGATAACTTCGGCCGAGATATTGAGTGCCTCAAGTATCGGTACTCCACTGCCCGCAAGAATGCTCAGCGTGCGCGTGAAGCGCGCGGTGTTAATTCCGCGAGCCAACCGGCCAGTGATCGGCATCCGTAGCAGGAAGCGATGATAACTGCGGCGCGGTCCGTCCAGTTGCAGGACTCGCCATAGCCCATATCCTGCCGCTGCGATACCGACAATCAATGCCAGCCAGTGAGCGACCAGAAAGTCGCTGGTCGCGATAAGGCCGCGTGTCAGACCGGGTAATTCGGCCTGAGTGCTTTGAAATACGCCGACGATTTTCGGCACAACGGTTGCCAGCATGAAGCTGATGATACCGATCGCCATAACGATTAATGCCGCCGGATACACCATCGCGTTGGTAATATTCTGGCGTAATTCCTGGCGGGATTCGGTGTAGTCGGCAAGGCGGTCAAGTACGATATCCAGATGTCCGGATTGTTCACCTGCCGCGACTGTCGCCCGGTAGAGTTCCGGAAATGCCTGTGGGAAGTCGCTAAGCCCATCCGCCAGCGTATAGCCCTCCATGACCTTCGCGCGGACACCCAGTAAAATGCTCTTGGTGCGCGGGCTGTCATTTTGCTGCGATACCGCGAGTAATGATTCCTCGAGTGGCATTCCCGACTGGCTTAACGAAGCCAGCTGCCTCGTCACCAGTGCAAGTTCCGCCGAAGAAATTCCCTTCCGCAACGAAAAACTGCTTTGCCGGCGAGCTTCTTTTTGGGCGACTTCGGTGACACTGACGGGTAGCAGGTTTCGGTCACGTAGCAGTTGCCTGACGTGTTTTGGTGTATCACCTTCGAGCAGACCCTTCGCCTGCTTACCGGCCTGATCCATCGCAACATATTCGAACGCGCCCATTTTCTGAGTCTAGTCCTCTCTGGTAACGCGCAGGACTTCATCGAGCGTTGTATGTCCGAGGAGTGCCTGCCGACGGCCATCGGCGCGAATACTCGGACTACTCTTGCGAGCGTGACGTTCCAGTTCCTGCTCGCTGACACCTTCGTGAATCATTTCTCGCATTCTGTCATCGACCGTGACTAGTTCATATATGCCTGTACGGCCAACGAAGCCACGATTACCGCCGGTACCCGCTTTATAAAGAGTTGGCGCGTTCGCCGGGTCAACACCGAGGATTTCGCATTCGTACTCTGATGCCGTACAGGGGATCTTTGTTTCGTCGTCCAGTACGCGTACCAGGCGCTGAGCGAGAACACCGATCAGACTGGATGACAACAGGTAAGGAGCGACTCCCATATCTCGCAGCCGGGTCACCGCGCCACTCGCTGTATTGGTATGCAATGTCGAGAGCACCAGGTGGCCCGTCAAACTGGCTTGCACGGCGATCTCTGCTGTTTCGAGGTCACGAATTTCTCCGACCATCACGATATCCGGATCCTGGCGAAGAATAGCGCGTAAGCCCCGCGCGAATGTCATCTCTACTTTGGTGTTGACCTGCGTTTGCCCGATGCCATCAATAAGGTACTCGATCGGGTCTTCGACCGTCATGATGTTGCGGCTATTGTCATTAATGCGTTCAAGAGCTGCGTACAAGGTTGTGGTCTTACCCGAACCCGTCGGTCCGGTAACGAGAATGATGCCGTGTGGTTTGTGTATGAGTTCGTCCATCGACTTCATGGCAACCTCATCCATGCCGAGTGCTGCCAGGTTGAGTCTTCCGGCTTGCTTATCGAGCAATCGCAGTACGACTCTTTCACCATGGCCCGACGGCATCGTCGATACGCGGACGTCGACGGCGCGACCCGCGATCTTTAGTGAGATACGACCATCCTGGGGTAGACGTTTTTCCGCAATGTCCAGGCGTGACATAACTTTTACTCGCGACACCACGAGCGGCGCGAGTGCCCGGCGTGTTTGCAGTACGTCTCGCAGAACGCCGTCGATACGAAACCTCACACTCAGGCGGTTTTCGTAGGTCTCGATATGGACGTCGGAAGCATTCTCCTTGATCGCCTCAGTGAGTACGGCATTGATGAAGCGAATAATCGGTGCGTCGTCATCACTCTCAAGCAGGTCGGACGGCTCAAGTTCCTGAGCAAATTGCGTCAGACTGAATTCTTCATCAAGACCGTCAACCATTTGCGCGGCATTGGTTGAGTCCTGTTCGTAGGACTCCTGCAATAATGTGTCGAATACTTCTGCAGAAACTCGTGATAGCTTCAGAGGCACGCCGGCGAAGCGTCTTGCTTCGGCGAGACTCAGTGGTGAGGTGCCGCTGCGGTAAACAGCTTCGCATTGATCGCCGATGATTTCGCGAATCAGGATGCCGTGCCGTTTTGCAAAAGAGAAGGGCAGGGCCCGACGCGTCTTCTCTCGCGTCTTGTCTTCGGTATCGTCCTCTTTGGCCAGGACGATTTCGCTATTCGCTTCCATCGCTCTGACTCTCAGTTGGCTGCGGTTGAGATTCAGGCAATGGCGGTATCGTTGGTCGCGGCGTGCCCGGCATCAGGTTAATAGCATCCGACTCCCTGTCTGCCTGAACGCCAAGGATCATATTGTATTTCGCGTTCGTCTGAATTGCTGTCTCGATTGAGTCGCGCATAATTTCGGCGCGAATAAAAATCATCAGATTGGTTTTCTTTTTCTCGGTTTTGCGTGAGCGGAATAAATTGCCGAGCAGCGGAATTTTTCCCAATACCGGGACGAACTGGTCGCTTTCCAGCAACGTGTCCTGGATCAGGCCACCCAGCACCAAAATCTCACCGTCGTCAACGATGACGGTGGTGTCGACGGTGCGTTGATTGGTAATGAGGTCAACCGCACCAGTCGCCGCTTGTGCAATGTTTGAAATTTCCTGAGAAATCGTCAGCATCATCGAATCGCCGTCATTAATTTGCGGCGTAATAGAGAGCTTGACTCCGATTTGTTCCCGATTGATTGTTTGGAACGGATTGACAGCGCCACCGGCGCCGCCGCCGGTGTTCGAGAAAGAGCCGGTGACAAACGGAACTTCCTGCCCGACGTTCAGAGTGGCTTCCTCGTTATCCGTGGTGACGATCGATGGTGTTGAGATAATATTGGTATTGGCGTCGCCCTCAATGGCGGTCAGGATTGCGGCAAAACTGACACCGGAATCGGAGAGCCGTCCGACGCCAACAGTAATGCCACTACCGATCAGGTCGCCGGTTACCGCTCCGCTACCGGCTGCGGCGCCAAGCTGGACAACACCCGGCGTAGGCGGGAAATTGGTGACCGCAATGGGTGTATTGCTGCCGCTACCTTCTACAGCCCAGGTCACACCAAACTGGTTGTTCTCATCGGCGATGACCTCAACGATAATCGCCTCCACCAGGACCTGAGCACGGCGTATGTCGAGCTTGTCGATAATCTGCATTAACTCGCGCATTGTCTTTGGTGGTGCGTTGGCGACAAGAGCGTTGGTTTGGGTATCTGCCCAAATACTTACTTCGTTGCCGGAGATCGCACCGGCCGCCTGGCCGGCCGCGGCTGCCGCCTGATTCGTAAAGTGTGTTTGTAATTTTGTGGCCAACTCTTCAGCGTCTGCGTAGCGCAAATAACGCACCTGCGTATCGCCACCATGTTCCAGTGGGGTGTCAAGGTGAGCGATCAGTGTGCGGAGACGTAATCGGTCAGATTTATCTCCACCAATCAAAACACTGTTGGTCCGTGCATCGGCGACGAGACTGGTTGTTACGGGAACACCGTCGGCGCGTTGCGTCTGCGTCAGCGCGGTCATGATGCGTACGATCTCAGTGGCTGACGCATTTTGCAGCGCCACAACTTCGATATCATCATCGCTCGCCATATCGATGCGGCGAATAATGCTAACCATTCGCGCCAGGTTTGCGGCACGGTCAGAGATTATCAACATATTCGAGCCGGCATGAGCAACCATATGGCCGTATTGCGGAATCAGCGGCCGCAAGATGGGTACTAACTGGGTCGCGCCGACATTATTCACCTGTATAACTTGTGTTGCCATGTCGTCAGGCCCGGAAGCATTCGCCGTGCCGAACTGGCTCGGAAACTGCCGTGCGGTTGCGTCCGGCAGGATCTTGATCAAGTTACCGCTTTCAACGGCGATGTAGCCGTGGACCTGCAAGATCGACAGGAATGCCTCGTAAAAAGCCTCCTTGGACATTGGCTCCGACGACAACAGGTTTACTTTGCCGGTGACCCTCGGGTCGAGAATAAAGTTCTTTCCGGTTGCCTCACTAACGGCTTCAACGACAATTCGAATATCGGCGTCTTTCCAGTTCAGTGAAATGCCCGAGTCCTGAGCACGAGTCGCGGATGACAAAGGCAGTGCGAACACGGCCAGTAACATCAAAATAGTGCTGGGTTTCATTTTATTTGTTTTTCTCATTTGTCTTGCTCGCCGCTCAGGTCGAGTTGGCTGGTCTTCAGTGTCAGGGTCTCGGAATTGCCATTGCGTTCAATGGTAACCGTCACCTGCTCGGCTGTGCCGAGAGATTGGAAAATCTGCATCGCCTGACTGGCGTCAGAAAGTGCCTGTCCATCGATATCCTTGATAATGTCACCGGGCCGTAGTCCCAGCGCCGCAAATTGCTTCCGGTCGCGCCCTGGATAAACCCGGAAGCCGACTTGCTGGCCCTGCACCCGATAGGGCGTCGGACGAATCACGTCGGTCAGCTTTGTCAGGTTTTGTGTAACGACTGCTTGTAAGCTCTGTGAGTTGCCAGGTTTTTGTCGAGTTGAAGTCGTCGCACGACGCACACTGCTGGTCGGCACCTCTTTAAATTCGCGCGGCAGATTCAAACTGGTGAGCCGGCCGTTCTCGTTCAAAACGACACGGTCCGCATAGACAGCATGCAGCGTTGCGTTATTGCCGACCGAATCGCCAATTGTATATACGGTTTGGTCGTTGCCAGCGTCTGAAATAATTGCGACCGAATAGTTCGGTATGTCGGATGCGACGGTGCCATTTAGAACTAACTGAAGACGCGTCTCATCGAGATCTTCAACTACTGCGACAACAGGTGCCGGCCCGTTTTGCTCAGCGTCAGCAATGCCAAATATGTGCGAGGCAGCAATCGCGGTAACGTCCGTCGAGGTGCCTGATGAAGAATTTGATACCGGTAGCGAGTCGGGCAGGGGAACGGCGACGCCGACAGCACTGCCGGGAACCAGCATCCATATCATTTTGGCTATTTGCCAACCAATAAGCACGACAAGCACAAGGCTTACCAATGGCGGTAAAATCCTGTTGACGGCAGCGCCGTCAATTCCAGCAAAATTGGACAAATTGGCTCTTGAAATCATATTCAATGAAGCTATTTCATGTACCCGACTAAACTACTAACGCAGCGACCCGATGATACGGGTTGAACTGCAGCACGAACAAGCAGATTATTGACTTTTAAGCGAATTATTGCCCGCGCGACACGTTATGACAGAGCGACCGACCGACATAGAACAATACGATGGATTCGACCTGGCGGTCGAAGAGGCACAGCCGAAAGTAAAACCACCGCCACTTTATCGTGTTGTGCTCATAAACGACGATTTCACACCGATGGAATTCGTCGTGGATATTCTCGAATCTGTATTCGGTATGGAACGGACACGTGCGACCCAGGTGATGCTTGAGGTGCATACGAAGGGTAAGGGTATATGCGGCGTTTTTAACCATGAGATCGCGGAAACGAAGGTCGCACAGGTTATGGGTATCGCCAACCAGCATCAGCATCCGTTGCTGTGCACCATGGAGGAATCCTGAGTATGTTGAGCAGTGAGCTCGAATTTTGCCTGAATGAGGCGTTTCAGAGAGCCAGAGACCATCGTCACGAATTCATGACGGTGGAACATCTGATGCTGGCGTTGCTGGATATTCCATCCGTACACGAAGTCCTGAAGGCTTGCGACGCGAATATTCCGGAATTGCGTCGGCAGTTAACGGAATGCATCGATGAACAGACGCCATTATTGCCTGATGAAGACGATACCGAGGTGCAGCCGACGCTGGGTTTTCAGCGTGTGCTGCAGCGAGCTGTCTTTCATGTGCAATCCAGTGGCAAGAAGGAGGTCACCGGTAGCAATGTTTTCGTGGCGATTTTCTCCGAGAAACAGTCTCAAGCGGTCTATTTCCTCAGTCTGCAGGATATTTCCCGTCTGGACGTTGTGAATTTCCTTTCGCACGGCATGCCGCAGGTGCCGGGAGAAAGTGTCGATGAAGACGGTGATCCACAGCTCGACTCTGAGTCGGAGCCGGAATCTTCGCCACTGGATAATTATGCGACGAATCTTAACGAACTCGCGCGACAGGGCAAGATCGACCCGCTGATAGGCCGCGAGCTCGAAATCGAGCGCACGGTGCAGATCCTGTGTCGTCGTCGCAAGAATAATCCGCTCTATGTCGGTGAAGCAGGCGTTGGCAAAACCGCTTTGGCTGAAGGGCTGGCGCGACTAATTGTCGAAGAGCGCGTGCCGGAAGTGCTGGCGGACAGCACCATCTACTCGCTCGACATGGGCACGTTGATTGCTGGCACCAAATACCGTGGTGATTTCGAAAAGCGCTTGAAGGGCGTTATCGCCGAAGTTCGTGATGATCCTGGTGCGATTCTGTTTATTGATGAAATTCATACGGTTATCGGTGCCGGTGCGGCCTCTGGCGGCGTCATGGATGCCAGTAATCTGATCAAACCGGTGCTCGCGAACGGCGAGATGCGTTGCATCGGCTCAACCACCTACTCCGAATATCGCGGCATATTTGAGAAAGACCACGCATTGGCGCGCCGCTTTCAGAAGATTGATGTTCCCGAACCGAGCGTCGAAGAGACCATCGCGATTCTCAAAGGTCTCAAGACCCGATTTGAGGAGCACCATGGCATCAAGTATGACGATTCGGCACTTGAGGCCGCTGTTGAACTTGCGGTCAGGCATATCAATGATCGCCACCTTCCGGACAAGGCCATCGATGTAATGGATGAGGCTGGCGCTAATCTGCGTCTGCAACCTGTCGCTGAACGTGGCAAGCGTGTGACGGTTCGCATAATCGAGGCAATCGTCGCGAAGATGGCACGGATTCCGGAGAAAAGTGTTTCATCGTCGGATCGCGACGCACTTCGCACCATGGCACGCGATCTGAAACTGACAATCTTTGGCCAGGACAGGGCGATCGAAGCCTTGAGTGGCGCTATCAAGATGTCGCGATCCGGATTGCGCGATGAAGAAAAACCGATTGGTACGTTCCTGTTCGCCGGGCCGACGGGTGTTGGCAAGACTGAAGTTACCCGACAATTGTCGATGTTGATGGGCGTTGAGCTCATACGTTTCGATATGTCCGAATACATGGAGCGGCACACAGTGTCTCGCCTCATCGGTGCACCGCCCGGATACGTCGGATTCGATCAGGGTGGTTTGTTAACGGAAGCCATTAACAAGAACCCACATGCTGTTGTATTGCTTGATGAAATTGAGAAGGCAGATCCCGAGGTTTTCAATCTGCTTCTGCAGGTGATGGACCACGGTACGCTGACAGATAACAACGGCCGCAAGGCGGATTTTCGCAACGTGATTCTTGTGATGACAACCAATGCCGGTGCTCAGGAAATGAGTCGTGCATCAATCGGCTTTACGCAGCAGGACCACAGCTCGGATGGTATGTCGATTATCAAGAAGAAATTCTCGCCGGAATTTCGTAATCGACTCGATTCAATTATTCAGTTTGAACCGCTGGAAATCGATTCGATCAAGCGCGTTGTGGACAAGCTCGTCGTTGAGTTGGAAGCCAAACTGGACAACAACAATGTCACGCTGGAACTCGAGGATGATGCTCGCGACTGGATCGCAGAGCGTGGCTACGATCCGCAAATGGGCGCGAGGCCGATGGCGCGGATCATTCAGGAGCAGATCAAGCGTCCGCTGGCGGAAGAACTCCTGTTTGGCAGCCTTGCAAAAGGCGGGCACGTGAAAATTGTCGTCGGTAAGGACGACAGTCTGGAATTAAATGCTGAACCGGTACTCAAGGAACTTGAGCACTTGCCGGAGGATTAGTACTCCTTGAAGGAGTACTACCGGCCGCGGTAGACGATACGACCTTTACTGAGATCGTACGGTGTTAGCTCAACGGTGACTTTGTCGCCCGTCAGGATACGAATGTAATTCTTGCGCATTTTTCCTGAGATATGCGCAGTCACAACATGACCGTTTTCGAGTTCAACTCGAAAAGTCGTGTTGGGTAGCGTCTCGGTTACGACGCCTTCCATTTGAATGGCTTCTTCTTTCGCCAAGGGATTCAGTTCTCTCTAGTGCTAAAAGGCTGGCGAATTGTGCAGAAACGGCGCTGGTATTGCAATGCGCATGTACTCCGTATCTATCACACTGACGGAGCACTACCCCTAATCGCCCAACAATCTCGAGCACGCTATGGGGGATTCCAGCTCGTGTACAAAAGGTACGACCGGGTTACAGGCGGATTTTAAACTCTGCAGGAACTCGCTTCGTGGCACGATTCGCGCTCCGAGGCTTAATAAATGACTCGATACGACCTGGCAATCGAGCAGCTCGAGATTACCGGCCTTGAGTTGAGCGGCAAGATAAAGCAGGGTCAGTTTGGACGCGTTTGGCAACAAGCTGAACATGGACTCGCCAAAAAATGCCTTGCCGATGGCTAGTCCATAAAGGCCACCTTGGAGTTCGCCGGACTGCCAAACCTCGATTGAGTGCGCCCATCCACCTCTGTGCAGATCTTCGTAGGCCTTGATCATCTCCGGTGTGATCCAGGTTCCCTGTTCCGATCGTCTTGGCTCCGCGCACGCACAGATAACGTCTGAAAACGCTGTGTTGATTCGAATTTCAGCGGTGGACCGGCGTAGTTCGCGCCGCAGGCGTCGCGAGATGTGGAAATCACCAGGCATAAAGACACAGCGTGGGTCAGGAGACCACCATAGCAAAGGCTGGCCTTCGTCATACCATGGGAAAATTCCACTGCGATACGCGAATAACAGTCGTTCTGCGCTGAGGTCGCCGCCCGCCGCCAACAGGCCATCGGGCTCATGTAATGCTGCGCTTATCGGTGGAAAGCGATCCGGCGGATCGTCGGGGCTGAGCCACATGACACGGCTATTGCTCATGACGGATCTCCGGGCACTTTGTAAGGTGTGCGCGAGTCAATCGCCTCGATGTAGCGATCAACGTGTTTACCTTCCTCGCCGAGATACTCTTCAATGGCATTGGAAAACTGCGGATGAGCAAGCCAGTGAGCTGACCATGTCGAGACGGGCGAAAATCCACGACTGATCTTGTGTTCGCCTTGAGTGCCGGGCTCAAAAATCTGTTTTCCAGACTCGATGCAGTAGTCGATTCCCTGGTAATAACAGGTTTCGAAGTGCAGGGAATCGTAGTGTCCGTCGCTGCCCCAGTATCGACCGTACAGACAATCGTCGCTCTCGAAGAACACCGCTGCGGCGACCGCTACGGAGTCGATCTCCGCAAGAACTATCAGGATACCCTCGGGAATTTGCTCTGAGAAACCGCGAAAAAATGATTCAGAGTAATACGGCATTGAGCCCCGAAGCATGAATGTGTGACTAATCAGCCGATAGACCACAGACCATGTTTCAGCATCGATGTCGGCACCTTTGACGCGCCGAAACTTGATACCACTTTCCGCGACTCGACGACGGTCGCGGCGAGCTTTCTTGCGTTTGGCCGAGGTGAAGGTCGCGAGAAAGTCGTCAAAATTGCGGTAATTGTTGTTGTGCCAATGGAACTGGCAATCCTTCCGAATGAGGAGGCCAGCATTTTGAAGGTGCGGTAAATCTGCGGCAGACGGAAACAGGATATGCAGAGACGAACATTCCGTTTTGGTCGCGAGTTTCACGCCCGCCTGCAGCAATGCAGCGGCTGCTTCATCGTCACCGGGCTCGCGTAACAGCAGCCGGGTACTCGGTGCTGGCGTAAACGGTACCGCTGAGACGAGTTTCGGGTAATAACTTAGCCCTGCCTGCTCGTAAGCATTTGCCCATGCCCAGTCAAATACGAATTCGCCCCAGGAATGGCTTTTTTCATAGAGCGGCATCGCTGCGCGGAGCTTGCCGCCGTCCGAAATCGTCAGGTGACGAGGCGCCCAGCCATTGTCCGGGCTTACACAACCGGTCTCTTCCGCGAGCTGCAGAAACTCATGTCGCAGAAACGGATAATCATTGCCGGCAAGACTGTTCCAGTCGTCGCGAGCAATGTCGGACATGCTGTCGTGGACGGTGACCTTCATAACGACAGCTTATCTCATGAACTGTGGTCTAAGCCGCAGTGGTCTCCGCGGCAAGCTGATCCTCCAGCGCATCGATGTACTTTTCAGCGTCCAGCGCAGCCATACAGCCAGCGCCAGCAGAAGTAATGGCCTGACGATACACCTGGTCAGCAACATCTCCGGCGGCAAAAACGCCTGCGACGCTCGTGGCAGTTGCGTCACCCGCAATACCCGACTTCACAGTGATGTAGCCGTTTTTCATTTCGAGCTGGCCGTCAAAAAGGCTGGTGTTGGGTTTGTGGCCAATGGCTATGAACACACCGTCAAGGTCGATGTCAGTCGTTTCGGCTTCATCTTTGGTGCCGCGGATTCGCATACCGGTGACGCCGGCGTCATCGCCCAATACTTCATCGAGCGTGCTGTCCCATCGAATCTCGACATTACCGTCACGTTCTTTCTCAAAAAGATGGTCCTGCAGGATCTTTTCGGCCCGCAGCTCATCCCGGCGATGCACCACTGTTACCCTGGAAGCGATATTGCTCAGGTAGAGCGCTTCCTCAACGGCCGTGTTACCGCCACCAATGACTGCAACCGGCTTGCCGCGGTAGAAGAATCCGTCACAGGTCGCGCAGGCAGAAACGCCGCGTCCTTTGTACGCCTCCTCCGAGGGCAGCCCCAGGTACATGGCGGTTGCACCCGTAGAAATAATCAGTGCGTCGCAAGTATAAGTGGCGTAGTCGCCCTCAAGCGTGAACGGCCGTTTGGACAAATCAGCGGTGTGGATATGGTCGTTGACGATCTCAGTATTGAAGCGCTGTGCGTGGCGCAGCATGCGGTCCATGAGCTCTGGTCCCTGCAGTCCTTCGACATCGCCGGGCCAATTGTCAACATCGGTGGTTGTCATCAGCTGGCCACCTTGCTCCATCCCGGTAACCATCACCGGATTCAGGTTGGCACGCGCCGCGTACACAGCAGCCGCGTATCCCGCCGGCCCGGAGCCGAGGATCAGAACCCGGCAATGTTTCAAGTCACTCATGTATAATTTGTCCGTAACAAAGATGAAGCACAGAATCGCCCGCAGAAGGCCTTGAAGTGTGTTCCCTTATTCAGCTTTCAAGGGACGACTTTCAAGCGCTAAGATGCGGGCAAGCTTTATGCGGTATTGCAGTCTCCTGGATTAACTCCGGGGCTAGTGTAGGGAAAATAGAATCTTTATGGCAAGAGCCACGAAAACGAAACAACCGGAAGCGCGCCTGTCATCGCAGGTGCACAGAGCTTTGCGCGAAGGTGCATTGTACGTATTTGGTGCGCTGGCGTTTATTCTCTGGATCGCATTATTCACTTATGACCAGAGTGATCCCGGTCCGTTCCAGACAACAACGAGCGACGCCATTGGTAACGGCATCGGGCGCGTTGGTGCATGGGTCGCTGATCTCCTGTTTACGGGATTTGGCCAGCCAGCTTACCTGTTCACGATCATGGTGTTCTTCCTTGGCTGGATGCTCTATCGGGAACAGAAAACCCAGATTGAATTGACCAAGCTCGATTTCGGACTCCGATTTGCCGGATTCGTCGCGACTCTGGTCACCAGTTGCGCATTGGCATCACTGCATTTTTCCGAGGTGGGTTTTAACCAGACAGCCGGCGGCATCATCGGTGAGTCCTTGGGCGAATGGCTACGGGACCTGATGAAATTGTTGGGTGCGAGTGCGTTGCTGTTTTGCCTGTGGGTGGCGTCCTTGTCGCTGTTTCTCGGTATCTCCTGGATCAAGGTGATGGATCGCGTCGGCCACTGGTCGCTGATCGGCTTCGAAAAGGCACGTTTTAAACTGGGTGAAATTCGCGACAAAGCAGAAGGTCGTCGCAGCGCAGCGGCTCGACAGGATGTTGTGAAAGTCGAGAAGAAACTGAAAGCGAATCGCGCGAAGCCGAGAATCGAACCAATACTGCCGACGCTTGAGCCCAGTGAACGTGCAGAAAAAGAACGGCAGGTGCCATTGTTCGATCCGCCGGCAGCCGGTGAATTGCCGCCGTTGTCGCTGCTGGATGATCCGCCGACACAAAAACCGGGTTACTCGAAGGATTCGTTGGAGGCGATGTCCCGGCTTGTCGAATTGAAACTGAAGGATTTCGGAATCGATGTCGAAGTGAAATCGGTTTCTCCGGGCCCCGTAATCACGCGATTCGAACTCGATCCGGCACCTGGTGTAAAAGTCAGTCAGATCGCAGGTCTCTCGAAGGACCTCGCGCGTTCATTGTCAGTTGTCAGTGTGCGAATTGTGGAAGTCATACCGGGCAAGTCTTTCGTTGGGCTTGAAATACCGAACGAAAATCGTCAACTCGTAACATTAGGTGAGATCCTGAAGTCGCGTGCATACGATGATCTCGCTTCACCGCTGACGCTGGCGTTGGGCAAGGACATCGGTGGGCACTCAGTCGTTGCTGATCTTGCACGAATGCCGCACCTGTTGATCGCGGGTACCACGGGGTCGGGTAAGTCGGTCGGTATCAATGCGATGGTGCTTAGCATTCTCTACAAAACGCAGCCTGAGCACGTCCGCCTGATCATGATTGACCCGAAGATGCTTGAGCTATCCGTGTACGAGGGCATTCCACATTTGTTAGCACCTGTTGTTACAGACATGAAGGAAGCGGCCAATTCATTGCGCTGGTGTGTTGCCGAGATGGATCGACGCTATCGATTGATGTCCGCACTGGGCGTGCGCAACATCGGCGGCTACAACCGCAAAGTACGCGATGCGCTCGATGCTGGCGAACCGATCAAAGACCCGATCTTTAAGCCACCCGATCTGTTTGACGAAGACAAACCTATCGAGCATCCGACCTTACTGCCATTGCCATTCATTGTCGTCATCATCGATGAGCTTGCAGACATGATGATGATTGTCGGCAAGAAAGTGGAAGAATTGATTGCGCGACTTGCGCAAAAAGCACGCGCATCAGGTATTCACTTGATTCTTGCAACGCAACGGCCATCGGTCGATGTAATTACCGGCCTGATCAAAGCCAATGTTCCGACGCGAATCGCGTTTCAGGTTTCGGCCAAAGTGGATTCGCGCACGATTCTTGACCAAATGGGCGCTGAAAATCTGCTGGGTCATGGTGACATGTTGTATTTGCCGCCCGGTACATCACTGCCGGTTCGTGTGCACGGTGCGTTTGTTGATGACGACGAGGTGCATGCGGTCGTCAGGCATCTGAAGAAAAGCGGCGCGCCGCGATATATCGATGAAATTTTGGAGGGCCCGGCGGGTCCAACCCCAGGACTGACTGGAATCGACAAACCGGGTGATTACGAAGATTCCGAACAGGACGCGCTTTACGATCAGGCGGTACAGGTTGTGCTCGAAACACGAAAAGCATCGATTTCCGGCGTTCAACGTCGCCTGAAGATCGGCTACAACCGCGCGGCGAGGATGGTTGAGGCGATGGAGGCTGCCGGGATGGTAGGTCCATTGCAGTCAAACGGTTCACGAGAAATATTGGTACCTACGACGGCGAAAGATGATTAGAAAAACATTTTTTTTATTGGCACTGGCAATTGCGACAAGCGGTGCGCAGGCGCAATCGAGCGTTGATGATCTGGGCGAGAAGCTAGTCAACGATTTTCTGACCGATGTCATCACGCTTGAAAGTCGCTTTGAGCAGTCGCTGATTGACGCCGAGGGAGCCATCATTGAAAGAACGAGCGGCACGCTCGAGATTGCACGGCCAACGCGTTTTCGCTGGTCTTATTCCGAGCCCTACGAGCAATGGCTGGTAGCGGATGGCACTAACATCTGGAGTTACGACCTCGATCTCGAACAGGTGACCGTAAAACCACAGTCGGAAGCACTCGCCAATACGCCAGCGTTATTGCTGGGGGGATCGGAAAACGCGCTTGAGCAGTTCGATTTCGGCGGTACCATTGTTGAAGAAATAACGACCTGGGTTCGCCTGGAACCCAAGGACAAGTTGAGTGGATTCAATCGCGTCGAGCTCGGCTTTATCGACAATGAACTGCGGCGCATGGTGTTTTTCGACAACCTTGAGCAGACAACGCTCGTTGCGCTGTATGACGTGAAGGTAAACGAGCCAATCGATGACACCCGATTCGAATTCCGGGTTCCTGATGAAGTCGATCTGGTAGGTACGCCAGCTGTTGGCACACCAGCAATAGCCGAAACAGCGAATCCCTAGATGTTACCGCTACGCTACGCCGGACGTTGGCAGGTGGCCAGCCTGACCCTGCTGCTGCTGGTGCTTGTGGCGACGCTCATGCCAGCAGTTTGGTTTTGGGATGACCGATTCAAGGCCATGTCCTGGTTCGACGGCTTCGACAAATGGTTTCATGGCGTTACCTTTCTGGTGCTTTCGGTGTGGTTTACGGGGCTGTACCGCAAACGTTCTTACTGGAAAATCGGTACCGGACTGTTGCTTTTCGGCCTCATCATCGAGGCTTGCCAGCGCATAGTAAGTTATCGAACCGCTGAATGGCTGGACGTCGGGGCAGATGCAGTCGGTATAATTCTGGGTCTTGTTATCGGAGCGGTGGGCATCGGTGGTTGGTGTCTGCGCGCCGAGGAAATACTCGCCAAGCGCCGACATTGACTGACCTATTTAGCAGCGAAACAGACATCGAACGTCCATTGGCCGACCGGATGCGGCCGGCGACGTTGCCTGAGTTTTATGGGCAGCGGCACTTGCTGGCCGATGGCAAGCCATTGCACCGGGCGATTACGCAGGGTCGAGCTCATTCGATGGTTTTTTGGGGGCCGCCCGGAACCGGGAAGACGACGCTGGCCCGGATGATCGCTGCGACTACAGATTCGCACTTTATAGGACTGTCTGCCGTAATGGCCGGCGTGAAGGACGTCAGGACCGCAGTTGCCGAGGCGGAGCAGCACCGGCAAATGCATAATCGCAGCACTGTCCTGTTCCTGGACGAAGTACACCGCTTCAACAAATCGCAGCAGGATGCGTTTCTGCCGTTCGTCGAGAACGGTACGTTAACGTTTATCGGTGCAACGACTGAGAACCCGTCGTTCGAGCTGAATAATGCATTGTTGTCGCGTGCGCGTGTCTATGTTCTGAAGATGCTGGAGGTCGACGATCTTGTGGACATCGTTCAGCGGGCACTACAGGACGAGGAGCGCGGGCTTGGTGGCCGTTACTCGATTAGCGATGAATCATTGCAGCTAATCGCAACGGCGGCCGATGGCGATGCAAGACGGTCTCTCAATTTGCTGGAACTCGCGGCTGATCTTAGCGAAGACGGCGCAATTAGCGATGACGTCGTCAAGGAAGTAGCCTCCGGCAGCCGGCGTCGGTTCGACAAGAAAGGCGAGTATTTCTACGACCAGATATCGGCATTGCACAAATCAATTCGTGGAACAGATCCGGATGCCGCGCTGTATTGGCTGATGCGCATGCTGGACGGTGGCTGCGATCCGCTGTATATCGCGCGTCGACTGATCCGCGTTGCATCAGAGGATATCGGCAATGCCGATCCGCGTAGTTTGCAGATGACGCTGAATGCCTGGGAAGCGCAGGAACGTCTCGGTAGTCCCGAGGGTGAGCTGGCTATCGCGCACGCCGTTGTCTACCTCGCCTGTGCGCCCAAAAGTAATGCTGTGTATACCGCGACCAAAGCGGCCATGCAGGACGCCCGTGATAAAGGCTCTCTTGAGGTTCCGCTTCACCTTCGCAACGCTCCGACTCGTCTCATGAAAGACCTTGGATATGGAGAAGACTACCGATACGCTCACGACGAGGACGATGGTCATGCGGCGGGTGAACAGTACTTTCCCGACGACATGAGCCCGGTTAAGTATTATCATCCTGTGCCTCGCGGATTGGAGATTCGAATCCGTGAGAAGCTCGACGAAATCGAGCGCCGTAATCAGGAAAAAAAGACCAGACAATAAATATGATAGATCCGAAACTACTTCGCCAGTCCACCGCCGATGTTGCGGCCAATCTCGCCCGTCGTCGTGGCTTCCACTTCGACGCCGATGCCTACCTGTCGCTCGAAGAACGACGCAAGGCATTGCAGGTGGAAACCGAGCAATTGCAGAGCGAGCGCAATTCGAGTGCGAAGAGCATTGGTAAAGCGAAAGCCTCAGGGGAGGACATTGCGCCGTTGCTCGCTGCCGTTAATGATCTTGGTGATCGTTTGGCAGCGTCCGAAACGGCATTGCAGAACGTGCAATCTCAACTCCGCGATATTGAACTGGACCTGCCGAATCTGCTTGACGACAGTGTTCCCGACGGCCATGACGAAAGCGACAATGCCGAAGTTCGATTGTGGGGCGAGCCGACTCAACTGGATTTCGAACCCAGCGACCACATCAAGCTTGGCGAAGAACTCGGCATGATCGACTTCGAAGCGGCCAGCAAGATCTCCGGATCTCGATTCACGGTCATCTCCGGTCCTCTGGCGAGAATGCAACGCGCATTGATTCAGCTCATGCTGGATACGCACACAGAGGAGCACGGTTACACCGAACAGTACGTGCCCTATCTCGTGCAGGCTGATGCGCTGTTTGGGACCGGAAACCTCCCGAAATTTGAAGAAGACCTGTTTCGAACAACGAATGAGACACCGTACTACCTGATCCCCACCGCGGAGGTCCCCGTGACTAATCTCGCGCGGGATGCGATTTTCGAAGCGGATGAGCTGCCGAAACACTTCGTAGCACACACACCGTGCTTTCGTTCCGAGGCCGGCTCCTACGGTCAAGACACGAGAGGCATGATTCGCCAGCACCAGTTCGAAAAAGTCGAGCTCGTACACTTTGTCGCGGCAGACGAGTCGATGGCGGCGTTGGAGACATTAACCGGACATGCAGAAGTTATTCTGCAAAAACTGGAACTTCCGTATCGGGTCATCGCGCTGTGCGCCGGTGATATCGGCTTTGGATCAACCAAGACCTACGACATCGAAGTCTGGTTGCCTGGGCAACAGAAGTATCGAGAGATTTCATCGTGCAGTAACTACAACGACTTTCAGGCACGTCGAATGAAAGCGCGACGCCGTAATCCGGAAACCGGGAAGCCAGAGCTCATTCATACCTTGAATGGTTCGGGCGTTGCGGCGGGCAGGGCGTTGATTGCCGTGATGGAAAATTACCAGAATGAGGACGGCAGCATTCGTGTCCCAGCGGTGTTGCAGCCTTATATGGGTGGCGTTGAGGTAATTACTGCCTAGGTAAAAAGAGCAGGCAAGAAAAAAGGGCCCGTCCGGACCCTTTCGTCATTGATCATTGATGCTGTGCCGCTAGTCGCGGCTCATGAACAGTCGCAGGATGTACCAGAACATCATTGCGATAGAGGCGAACAGTGCCATCGATGCGGCCACGTATTTGTCTTGTGGGTAGTGATGCATGATGTTCGATGTGTCATACAAGACTGCGATACCGGCAAATCCGATCATGCCGACCGAGAACCAGGTTCCCAGATTCCAGCCGAAGATCATCGAAAATGCGATTAGACCCAATGCGACGAAAAAGCCCCAGACCAATATGCCGCGCAGGAATGAAAAGTCCTTGCGTGTGATCATTACGGTGGCAATTAATGCACCACAGCCGAACAGAGTGACTGTTCCCGCGCTCTCAATCATGCCGCCGCTGGGGTCCATCTGCATGGCCATCCACAACATCGGCGCAAAAATTAGCGATTCGGCAACAACAAATACTGCAAACGCTGCGTACTGCTGGGCAACTGACTCAAGTCGGTGTGCCATGTGAGTCGCGCCCCAACTGACGGCGATAAAGGCGATTATCACCAACATCCAGCTGTTGAGCATGGGGATTGCGATTCGCTCGGCAATTCCT
>Ga0255049_10000723_pt1 | contig 19653 bp, 10 predicted proteins | sample JV7_2_3_MG_FD_183615 | JGI IMG/M metagenome (GOLD analysis project Ga0255049, IMG submission 183615) | Seawater microbial communities from Jervis Inlet, British Columbia, Canada - JV7_2_3 | ecosystem: Environmental > Aquatic > Marine > Inlet | place: Canada: British Columbia | collected 2016-10-06
AACCCGCGGGACGATGCCCTTGGCCACGGTCTCGGCCGGCGCGACCTCGGGCAGGTCCAGGTCCTCGACGTGGGTCGGTTTGGCGACCGGGCCGATGAGTCGTTCCAGGTCGGTACGCAAGGCATCCGGATTGCTCCAACCGCGACGCGACGCGACTTTACCGCCGGGATCGAACACGATCTCGCTGTTCGGCGCGTTGCCGAACGCGTGTTTGAAGTCGTTGTCCATCGTGTCGCTCAGCCACGTAAAGCGTGACCCGATCACACGCTTGGCCTCGGCGACGTGCATCAAGCGTTCCTCCAGGGTGAACGGCGCCACGTAGTTGTTCAGTTCGGGATGCGCGAGCGACTTGTAGACGTAGTAGAACTTGACGCCCTTGGGGGCATAATCTCTTTCGATCGTCTCCAGACCGGGGACGTTACGCAAGAAGGGCGGTCACGTGAGGCACCCCAGCACCAGGACCGAGTAGTTACCCTTCAGAAGAGCGCGCAGTTGGTGCACCTTGCCGTCGGCATCGAGCACCGCGATGTCGGGGGCGGATTCGCCGATCGCGGGCGCGGCCGCCGCGAAGCGGTCCTCGACCAATTGCCACCCGGTCCGCACGGGTTCCTGCGCGCGATGGGCGCAGGACGCGAGCAGCGCTGCGATGACGACACCTAACGCGCTCTTGCTGCCGATTCGCATGTAAATCCCCTCCTCCGGCTCGGGGCCGATTCTATCTTGAAAACGAGTGGGCTCTGCCCCCGCCTGCGATACGATGGAGTTCTTTTCTTGCTGGAGGGCCCGTGATCGACTCCTACCGCAGTCACCGACAGATCCACGGTTTCGTCCTGCTCGTTTGCTTCCTGCTGCTCACAGTCGGCCAGGGACCGATCGCTCAGGAAGCCGAAACGAAGGATATCTCTCTCGAGTGGATCTACAAGAAGGAAGACCTGGGAATCGACGATCCCGGGGGCGCGATGCCGTTTGGCTTCATGTGGTCCCCGCAGGGGCACCTACTGGCGTACCGGCAGGAGACCGATCAGCACGGCATGATCCTGGTCGTGCTCGACCCGGACGCCCCGGGGGAGCCTGTCGTATTGACGGGCGAACAGGTCGGCGTCGCGCTGGAGCAATTGAAGGACGCCGAGGACGGCGTGGCCCCTTCCGGGAGGCTCGAGTACGCGGCCGCCACGGCCGAAGCGCCCGACGATAGCGCCGAAGAGAACGAAGCGGTAGTCGAAGAAGAAGAAGAAGAGGAAAAGGAAGAAGAAAAGCCCTCGATCGGACGGCCGTCCTGGTTGGAAGAACGGAATCGCATCCGTTTCAGGTACGACAAGCGCCGCATCCAATTCGATCCCGTAGGCTATCGTCTCTTCACGGACACCGATCCCGAGTTGCCGGACGCCGAGGGGGAAAACCTCGAGCGCTCGCCCAACGACCGCTACGCGGCCTACACGCGCGACAACGATCTGTACGTGTTCGACTTCGAGAACGCCAAGGAACTCCGGCTGACCGACTCGGGCAGCGACACGCTGCTCAACGGCAAGTTCCCCTGGGTCTACTGGGAAGAGTTGATGTGGCGCAGGACGTACCGGGCGTTCTGGTGGAAGCCACAGGCGGACGCCATCGCCTTCCTGCAGTTCGACGAAGACGGGATCTCCACTTACCCGATCACGGATTTCTCCGAGCCCGTTCCGAAGACTCACACGCAACGCTACCCGAAGGTCGGCACGAAGAATCCCACCGTGCGCCTCGGGATCGTAGGTCTCTCGGCCCGGGAGACGCGCTGGGTCGACCTCGGCGAACCGCACGAGTACATCATCTTCGTCGACTGGCTACCCGACGGCTCCGCCCTCAGTGTTCAGACGCTGAACCGCCAACAAAACCGCCTCCAGTTGTACCTTGTCGATCCCGTCACCGGGCGCGGTGAGCGGGTGATCGAAGAAACGCGCGACACCTGGGTCGATGTTCTCGAGCCGCCCCGGTTCGTGGAGGGCGAGGACGATTTTATCTGGATTTCCGAGCGCACCGACTTCCGCCACCTCTATCTCTACACGAACCGAGGCAGCGATGTTCGAGCGCTGACATCCGGATCGTGGGTCGTTGCACAGCCCGGCTTTGGCGGCCGCTCGATCTTCCTCGACTCGGAGCGGCGGCGGGTGTACTTCCGCGGCACCCAGGTTTCTCCAATCGAACGCCATGTCTACTGGGTCCCGCTGCGCGGAGGCAAGCCGCGCCGGCTCACGCAGGAACCGGGAACGCACTCGCTGAATTTTTCAAAGGACGGCGCCTACTGGATCGATGCCTGGTCCAGTTCCGACGTGCCGCGGCGCATCGATCTACGCGACCATGACGGCCGCCCGGTGGCCCGCCTGGGAGAGGTGACACCCGACGATTACGCGCCGTACCGTCTCGCCAAATCCGAGTTCGTGACGTTCGCAGGCGAGGACGGAACGACCTTTCACGCGTCCTTGCTGAAGCCTTTCGATTTCGATCCGGCCAAACGTTACCCGGTCGTGGCCTACGTCTACGGCGAGCCGGCGGGACAGGTCGTTCTCAACCGCGCCGGTTCCTCGTGGGACACGGTGCTGGTCAACCATGGCTTCCTCGTCTTTCGCTTTGACGCGAGGGGCACCCCGGGCCGCGGGCGACCCTGGCTGGACCCGATTCACAAGAATCAGAACGACCTGCCGATGGAAGACTGGAAGGAAGCCGTAGCGTGGCTCAAGGAACTCCCTTACGTCGACGGCGATCATTTGGGCATCTGGGGTTGGAGCGGCGGTGGCACGATGACGCTCAACCTGATGTTGCGCACGCCGGGTCTTTTCCACGCCGGTGCGGCGGTAGCCGCCGTGACGGACAAACGGCTCTACGATACGATTTACACGGAACGTTACCTCGGCGTGCTCGAAGACAACGAGGAAGGTTACAAGAAGAGCTCGCCGCTGTTTGCCGCGGATCAACTCGAGGGTGAACTGTTGATCGCGCACGGCATCAGCGACGACAACGTGCACGTGCAGAACGCCTACAACCTGGTCGAAGCGCTGAGCAAGGCGGAAAAGGACTACCAGCTCTACCTCTACCCGCAGAAAAACCACGGGATCGGAGGCGACGTGCAGTTCCACCTGTACCAGCGCATCCTCGAATTCTTCGAGTCCGCGTTGAAATCGGATCCGCAGCCCTAGCGCACGGTGAGCGGGATCGTGCTGGTCTGAGGTTCCCCGCCGGCGGTGACGGTCAGCGTCAACGTGTACTCGCCGGGTGCCAGTTGGTCGGTGGACAATCCGGTCCTGGCCGTCTCGTAGCCCTTCATTCCTGCTCGAGCCGTTTGTAACGGCGACAACACCGGCGTGGCCACGGCCCGGCCCCCGGCGTCGGTCAGTTCCGCCTTGGCCCGAAGCTCGCCGTCGCCCAGATTGCGTCCGACCAACATCAGCCGGAGCATCTCGCCGACCTTGACCGATGGGTGGGCAGCGGGAAGGAACGGGTTGCGATCGGCCATGAACGGGAAGGGGTCGGGTTTTTGACCTTTCTCCGGTTCGACGCGGGCCAGCAACCACCTGCCGCCGGGGTCCGGAACCAGCGGCGGCATGAACTCTGCTCCACCGGCGCTGAAGTCGGGGACGTCGAGCGGCACGATGCGCAGGTTGGAGCGACCGGACGTCGGCTCGACGACCAGCAGACGCAGGTCGTACTCCCCTGCCGGGAGCTTGATCGAGCCGTAGAACTTCAGCCCGGTGTCGGAAAAGGCCGCACCCGCTGCATTGACGTCGATGCCGATCGTTTTGGAGAAGAAGTCGCGGATGCCGCCGCTTTCACGCTCGACCGCGTAGGCGAAAACCTGCACGCCGATCTGCTTGGCGCCGCCGGGGCCGATCAGGCTCTTGCCGTCGATCTCCATCAACACGGGCACCAAGGCGTTGTTGTCCTCCATGGCAAAGGGCATGGCCAACACATTGGTCGCGATGGCGCCGCCCTCGCTGGCCGCCATCAACTGCTGGCCCAGCGCCAGACGCATCTGATCGGGGCGCTTCGCCCCGCCGGGAGCGTAGAACCCGGGGCGGTGCGTGAGCTTGGCGCCCTTGGCCGCACCGACCGGCTTGACCTTGATCTTGTGAAACGAGCCGTCTTGCTTCAGCCTGCTCGCATCAAAACTCAATACGTAGGTGACCTGCGTTTCGAGCAACACGTTGCGCAGCGCCTGGCCGATCTGGTTGGTGTTGCGTTGGTAGGTTCCGCCGGTCCCCGAAGCCATCGTGGAGAGTCCCTGGTTGCCGCCCATGGCGAGCTTTCCGCCACCGGCGCCGCCCTCGAGATTTCCGGCACCGACGGTGCGGATATCCACGGTGTGGACGACACAGTCGGATCGGCGCAACTCGTCGATCATGCTGTCGAACTGGTTCTGCCGTGTTGAATCTCCGAAACGGGCGTTGGTATCGACGTTCCAGATTTCGCCGCGCTCCACCGAGTTGCTCATGTTCCGCTGTTCGGTTTGGTTCTCACTGGCAACAATCAAGTCGTTCTCGAAACCCTCGGAGAGATAGATGACCTGCTTGCGGGCGCGGACGCTGTCAAGCAGGCGTGCCAGGCCGCTGAAATCACGGGCCAGGTTGCCTACCTGTTGAGAACGGGCGCGTTTGTTCTGCAGGCCAACCATGGCCTGGATCTCGAGCAGGTGCGCCATGGCCATCTGCTGCAGGTCGATCCCGGTGCCCTTCGGGTCACTCTGGGTGGCATCTTCGATGCGCGACTCCCTGGCCACCTCGTCGGGCTCGACAAGGGTCATGTTCAACGGATCGACGCCGGCGCGCTGGTTGACGCCCATCGAATCGATGGCGGCGAGAATCTGGTCACGATCCGAAGTGAAATTGAGCAGCGGGCGCACACCCGTGGTGGCGCTGTAGGTCGTTACCGCGACGAGGTCCTTCGGATCGATCGACGCGTCGATGATTTCACGCGCCGCGAGTTGCGAGCGCTGCAGCGAACCGACGTCGCTGAAGGAAAGATCGAAGAGCAACATGAAGTGGCGCGGCGGTACCGGCGTGGGCGGCGGCGCTTGGCCCGGCACGCTTGCCGCCCCTTCGATGGAGAGGCTCACGTCGTGCACATCGAAGCTGGAAATCTTGACTTTCCTTCCACCTGCGAAGAGCTGGAAGTCGTCGACGGTCAGGCCGCGGACCGGCTGGCCCTTGCGCGTGACCTGCACGGGAACATCGACGACCACGACGCTGACGCGCTCGGAGGTCTGGGCCGTGGAGGACAACGGGATCAATGTCAGGGCCACGATGAGCGCGACCGCACGGGGAGCTTTGGTAACTACTCGCATCGAACCTCTCCTAGCGGGAGAAGCTTGGCCCTGGTCAAGGGCTTGTTGGCTCTCCCTTGGGAACGACATCTCGAAATCCTCGAGCATCGTTCTCGATCTGAAAATCAAGGATCAGGTAGTTGGCGTCCAGCGGTTCGCCGTCTCGGGCGAGCACGATGCGGCCACCGAAGTCGGCCACGCTCACGCCTCTCATGTCCACCTCGCGTGATTCGTCGATCGCGACCCAGATTCCCGGCACGAGCTTCATTCGCCCGCCGCGCTTCGTCAGGGAATACGAGTTGTAGCCGCTGCACCACAAAGGCCTTTCCTTCGTGTCTCCGCTGAATACCGCTTGCCCGAGAGCCACGCCCTCTTTCGACAGACGTGGTATCCGCAGCGACGGCTTTTGCTCACGCAGGTCGCTCAGGGCCGTAGTCGCGTTCATCAACCGAGCGGTGCCCGTGACAGGCCTCAGACCGCTGACGACCCCGGCGACCTTCAGTATCCTGCGCAAGAAGCCACCGCCCGTGCTGTGGCGCAAGAGCTGAATCCTGATATCCACGGTCGGTTCCTCCAGCACGACCGACTGCGGTACTTCGTTACGCGAGGCGATGTACTCCATGCCCAGATCGGTCACGCCGTCCGCAAAGACATCGAACTGCTGGACGAAGAGCCAAGTCATCTTTTCGTTCGTTTCTCTGGCACGAAACTCGATGTTCAACGTACCGCGCTGTGCTTTCTTCCGAAAGTCCTCGGAGTTGGCGCGGAAGCCGAGGATCTGCGCGTTCAGCTTGCACGTCCCCACATCCGTCAACGTCGGTTTCACGGACAGAGCACTCGAGAAACTCCCGTTCGGATCGCCGATCTCGCCGTTCCAGTGCACGAACCGATGGGTCGGTGCTCGATCGGGCCGGCCGCCCCGCGGCAAGATCGCCTCCTTGCCCTGCGCGATCCGATCGCGGTACTGCTCGAAGTCGGCGATCGTGGCCTGTTCGTCCTCCAGGATCTCGCCCGAGTCGAGGAAGTAGGGATCGATGTCCAATTCGTCGGCGGGGGCGACGGCCTGTTCGGTTTCGGCCTGCACCGCCGCACCGGCGGGTCGGATCGAGGCGTAAAGTGAGAGCAGCGCCGCGCTGCCAACGAACTTCCTTCGTTTCATCCTGGTCTCCTTGTCCCTATTCGATGATGAGCGTGAGCGACGCGGCCGTCCAGTCGGGACCGGCGGCTGTGTTGACCTTGGCTTCCGCTTGCGATTGAGCTTCCGGCTTCTCGACATCCGCCACGACCGCGACGCCGCGGCTCGTCACGTTTCCCGCCAGCACACGCGCCAGATCATGGAACGTCGCACTCGGCTTTGCCGCGCCCCGAGCCTGAACGGCGTCCTGGCCTCGCGTTGCCGGCGCGGGCTTCATGCGCTCGATGAAGACGCGAAGTTTGCGCGCCGTTTCAAGATCGGTCATGGCAAACACGCGCAACGTATCCAGCCCCGCAGGCGGTTGGTAGTCCCAGAAAAACCCGGCGCGATTGTGAGTATCGAGGGAATCGGGCAGGCGAATCGGCCGGCCACCTTGGATCAGCCCATCGGGGTGGAAGTCTTCCTTCATCGCGGCGTTGGGGAACAGGATGTTGATCCCACCTTCGGTATCCACGTCCACCACCGTCACGTAGCTGTCCTGGCTGGCTTGCACCTCGAGCATCAGGCTGTTTTCGGGCGACCTCGGGTCGCCGCTCCGGCGAATCCGGTAGGCCGGGGCAGAAGAAGCGGCGGTCACGTCGATTGCCCGCGTGGTCCCGCCCGCCTCGCCGGAAACGAGGCGCACGTCGAGCTGCAGCGCTGATGCCGGGTTGTCCAGCGATAGAAGCGCGGTGGCGCCGGCGAAACGGGTCAGCACGCCGGCGATCTTGTCGGCGATCGACTTCGGATTCTCGGCGGCAAACGAAACGACCTCCTGCAGCCCTCCGGCACCATAGACCCGGGCGACCCCGTCTTCAATATCGATGATGAAACGGGCGAACTCGTCGCGTTCCACGAACTCTACGCTGGGCAAGAGCTTGCCCAGTTCCCTCTTGAGCCCGGTACGCATCTTGGACTCGACCCGATCGAGTCGGATGGGAATACGGTCGGACGCCGGCGGCGGAGCCAGCGCAACGGCGCGGCTCCCCGCGGGGGGCGCCGGTTTAGCCGGCTCGATGCTCACCGTGGCGTCGTCGCCCTTTACACCGGTGACGGTGGCGCTGGCCAGGGCACCACCGGGCAGGAACTCGTTATCCCCGGGCGGGTAGATCGCCCACATCGCACCGACCTGCGCTCCCAACGGAACAGCCCGCACCAGGATTGCCTTTCCCCGACTGGTGGATCGAACCTCGGCCCACGCCAGGCGAACAGGGTCCGGTACGGACAGGACCGGGCGCCCGGTCAACGCCTCCGGCCCCTCGACCTGTGGATCGGGCATCGCCACCAGACCGAAGTGAGAAGACAGGCGTTCGAATTCCTTCAGCACCGACGCGTGAACGTCCATCGTCGTTGCCCGAGACGGGGCATTCGCCAACGCCTTGCCCAGCGCATAGGAGAAGAAGCCGTAGAATTCGCCGTCGATCGGACCGTCTAGCGCCGACTGGTTTGAAGCGGCTCCGGTCATCAGCACGTACTGTCTTCCGGTCGGTCCCACGGAGCGGGTCGTGATTTCGTCGCTTTCGTACAACTCGGTTCGCGGGTCGGCGGCCACCATGCGTGTTCGAATTGCGCTGATGTCGCGCGTCGCGGTACCGGAATGACAGGAATCCAGGACGATCAGGGCGTTGCGTGTCTTCAGACCCGCCAGGATCTCGCCGATCTCATCGTCGGTGATGTCGGCGACGCCGTCGGTTCGGGCGTCGTACGACAGGATGGTCTCGTCGAGGCCGTCGTCCGTTTCGTCTTCATTTCCGTCCCGGGCTTGCGACCCGTGACCTGAGAAGTGGATGTAGACAAGATCGTCGGGCTCGCTCGCACCGACGATCTCGCGCATCGCCTCGAGAATCGCGGCACGCGTGGCCTCCCGGTCGACCAGGACGCGGATCCTGTCCGCCTCGAATCCGAAACGCGAAGTCAGGACCGCCTGCATCTTTTCGACGTCGTTGATCGCGCCGCGCAGGTCGACGGGGATCCAGGCGCCTCCCCCGGACGGATCGGGCCGGTCGTTGGCCAGGTAGTCGTTGACCCCGATCAGCAGGGCTCGACGAACCGGCGCGTTGTTCTCGCTTTGAACCGCTCCGGCTAACGAAGAAACGGCAAGGATCGCCACCAAGAGGATCGCGAGCCGACTCGCTGTGCACATGGGTCCCCCAAGTTCCGAAGGTCTTTTTTGATGCTTATGCGGTAACGTTATCATCTCGCAAGACCAGGGATTTGACAAATCCGAGCCGAGAACAGCACACTGGCCAGGCGCGAGGTCTTTTCCAAAGTCGGCGGAGTCACTGTGAATCAGAGGCAGTTCGTACCTCTCGTGCTTTCCCTGATCCTGATCGTGTCCCCGGCGATCGCGATCACCGACGAGGAAATCTTCCGCGACCTCCGATTCAACTTCATTAACCCCGGAGGCCGGTCGCTGGCGATGGGTGGCGCCTTCATTTCATTGGCCGACGATGCGACGGCGGCCCAGGCGAACCCCGCCGGTCTGACCACCCTGCTGTCGCCTCAACTTTTCCTCGAGACCCGCGCGGCGACTCCGGACAATTCTACGACGTCCCGTATGTTCCGCGATCCCCTGATCATGACGGATGGATTCAATGTCGGAGTCCAGACGGTTCCCGACAGCAGTTTCAGCCCGTCCTTTCTTTCCTACGTTTGGCCACGGAACCGATTCTCGCTGGGGTTCTCGCGGCAGGAAGTGATCAACATTTCCAATACCACGTCAAACTCGTTCGAATTTTTGTTCGGTAACGAGAGCGATTTTCGCAACGGCGCCGGCAACATCGATCTTAGCCTCGTGAACCTGAACGTCAGTGTGGCGGTGAAGGCCCACGAGAACGTACGTCTGGGGCTGACAGCTTCCTACGGGACCCTCGATCTGAAGTCGAGCCTCGTCAATACGTACATCGACCCGAGCGGTAATCTGATCGGCGATACGAACCTGGCCGGGGTGCCGCTGGAGATGTACCGGACCGAAGCCGACGACTCGGACTCCGACGTCACCCTGACATTCGGCTTGTTGTGGCGGATCGTGGAGAAGGTGTCGTTCGGCGCGGTCTATCGCCAGGGCGGCGACTTCGCGGTCCCGGAGACGATGATCGCGACCACGATCGATCAGAGCCTGGTCCCCGGAATGATCACGCAGACCGCCTTCTTCAACGAATCGGACACCTTCGTCACGCCACAGAACAAGTCGTTCAGTTTTCCCAACGAGTTCCACATCCCCGATGTCCTCGGTGCCGGCATCTCCTACAAGCCGGTCCCGCACGTGACCTTCTCGCTGGACGTCGTCAACATCGGCTACAGCGATCTGATGCAAGGGTTCAATTCCAGACTCAACGTCTTGACCGTCGGTTTTGCCACGGAAGCAGATGCCGCGTTTACCCTCGACGATCAGACGAACATCCACTTCGGCTCCGAGGCCGTATTCGCCCTGCCGAACAAACGGGCCGCGGTGATCCTGCGCACCGGCACGCACCAGGACAAGGACAGCCGGCTACGGTCCGACTTTGCCCCCGGCGGTTTCGGCCTCGGTGAGAACAAGAATTTTCCCGGTCGTAAAGACGAGATCCGCTACTCGCTCGGCATCGGTCTCGTGTTCGGCAACAACCTCCAGATCGATACCGCCGCGGATTTCTCCGAATTGGGAACCGAAGGCGTCGTTTCGTTGATCTACAAGTTCTAATTGGCGGGAGAGGTCATGTTCGACACGAGAAGCCGCCGAGGGCGAAGCCTCCCGCCGGGGTTGCTGGTCCTCCTGCTGTCTCTCTGCACATCGCAAGCAGGGCTCGAGGCCCAGTCGAACCGCGCCGAAACTCGCCGCACCGTCCGCCAGTCCGCTGCAGCGTCGTACAAGCGCGCGGAGGCCCTGGTGCGTCGCCAGAAGTTCGACCAGGCGCGAACGATGATCGAGAAGGCGCTGGTCAAGAACCCCGACTCCGGCGTCTTCAACAGCGGAGTCCTGACCGAGCCCTACTACCCGCACTACCTGCTCGGCGTGATCCACATCGAGTTGGAGGAGTACGACAAGGCGATCCTGCAATTCCAGGAAGAGGAACGGCAAGGCCAGATCCAGCGAGACATCGAGTTGTACGACACCTTGACGCTGCAACTGGCCAAGGCGAGACAGACCGACAACCAGGCGCCCGTGATCAAGCTGACGAATGCGGAACCGATCGAAACGCTGTTCGACGGCGAGCGAGAGATCGCGGACGTGCGCTTTACCGGCATGGTCGTCGACGACGGCGGGGTGGCGTCGCTGACCATTCACGGCAAAGAGATCAACTTCAAGCAGACCGACGATGGCTTCCGCTTCGATGAGACGTTGCGTCTGGACCCGGTAGTCTCGGAAGTGCAGGTGGTGGCGTCGGACGTTTCCGGCAATCGCAGCCGGCAGGACGTGGCGATCGATCTGCCGCCGCTCAGTCTCGGTTCCGCCGCCGACGGGGTGCACGCCATCCTCGTCGGTGTGGACCGCTACGAACGCCACGAGGGAACCCGCGCCGGGGATTGCCCGCAGAACGCGAACACGTGCGTCGATCCTTCCAGCTTCACTTGCTACAACCTGGCCAACCTGAGCGCCGCGGCGAACGACGCTCAGCGCTTCCACGACTTCTTGATCCGCCGCGGCGTGCCCGAGGAAAACATCCAACTGTTGCTCTCACGCGAGGGACAGGTGAACGCTACGCGTGAGAACGTGCTGGCGGCGCTGGAGCGCCTGAAGGAGCGAGGCGGGGACAAGATCATCTTCTTCTTTGCCGGACACGGCGTGAACTCGCGGCGCCACAAGAACCTGATGCTGCTGTCCGACACCAAGGGCTGGGAGTGCGGGGACGCGTCCCCCGAGGTCGCGACGGATCTGGAAGCGTCCGCGTTGGGCGTGGACACCGTCGAGCTGGCGTTGATGCAGGCGCCGTTCGCGGAACGCTACGTGATCCTCGACGCCTGCCGCAGTCCACGCATGGCCAACACGCGAGCCGCCACGGTCGGCAACTCACCCACGGGGTTCAGTTCGCGTGGCGTGAGCGTGGTCCGTGACCTCGTCGCACAGGAGGTCTCCGGACGCGAGCCCGTGCTGTTCTACGCCACGTTCGACAAGAGCGTCAGCGTCGAATGGAGCAAGAAACAGGCCGGGTACTTTACCTGGTACCTGCTTCAGGGGTTGCGGCGCGATCTATCGTTGTGGGAGTTGAAGTCGTACGTACAAGACAAGGTCCAGCAGCGCACGACGGAGGATCACGGGGTCACGCAGAAGCCGCACGTCGTGTTGCCGGAAGAGTTGGAAAACGATTACGAGTTACAGAAGAAGGTATCGCTTCTCGGTCGCATCGATGACCCGTAAGGGAATCGTGGGCATTTCGAGCGATACTGAGATGGGAGTAATCTGTCGTGGGTGATCGGCGTACATTCTCGCCGTCGCGTAAAGGAGACGCCACGAAACGAGGACTCTTTTTGCTGACGGTTTTCTTGTTGGCCGCGTGGCGCCCCACCGCGGCCCAAGAGGAGTTTCTCTCGTCGGATGTGGATCTCACGATAGGCTTGCACGATGCCTTTCCCGGAGAGATCTCGAAACATGACGCGATGGGCACCTACGTTATCGACCCTGCCGTGAACGTGCCGGGGGATCTGGCGAACAATATTATCGACGGGCTTCACGATTTCGGAAACCCCCAGTGGCTCTTTTCGCTGAAACCGTCCAGCAACAACGACCTCGGAGGCCTACTGTTACCACCCGCCGATCAACGCGACGTGATCCGCTACGATGGCGTCGGCTATACCCACTTCTTCTGCGGGCCCACGGTGCAGGATCCGGTGCCGGAAGGGTCCGACATCGATGCACTCTACATGGACGGCGGCGACCTGATCGTCAGCTTCGACGTGCCCACGCTCATCGGCGGGATCGACTACCTACCGTCCGATCTGGTGCGCTACACCCCGACGGGAGGTGGCGGATGTACGGCCTGGCAGATCGACAGCCTCGAGTTCGACTCGTCGGGAAAGATCGAGCTTTCCAGGAACGTGACCGGGGCAGCCAAGACAGCGACCGGCATCGTCCTGGCGATCGACCAGGACGCGATCCTGGAGACGGCTGCGAGCACGACGGCGACGTTCCGACGGGGTCAGCTCGTGCTCTGGAACGGCTCGTTTTTCAGTGAGTTCCGTTCCCTCGCGAACTGGCCGGCGAGGAATCTGGTCACCGCGCTGAGCATGCCGACGACCGTCACCACCGCCGGGGCCATCCCCCCCGCCGGGTCCGCCGGACTCAGGCTTCTCAAGGACGGCGGCGGGAACCTCGACCTCTCCTGGAGTCCTTCTTGCCTGCGTGGCGACACCGACTACGCGATCTACGAAGGCGACTTCGGGGACTTCACGAGCCACTCGGCAAAAACCTGCTCGACGGGGGGCCTGACCTCGGCGAACGTCGTGTCCGGGTCGGGAGGATCCCAATACTATCTGGTCGTTCCGCTGAGCGAGACTCGCGAGGGCTCCTACGGAACCATGAAGAATGACACGGTGCTCACGGAGCGCCCCCAGGGGGTCGCGAGTTGTCTCGTTCAGGAGATCATCGGCGCCTGCCCATCGAACGTCCTCGTCAACGGAGGCATGGAGGACTGGACGACGCCGACCGATCCGGCAAACTGGTTTGAGTCCACCAACGGCGGGCCGGTCGAGCAGGAGACGGACCCGGCGCACGTCATCGAGCGCGCGTTCGCCGCGCGGCTGACGCGCACCGGCAGCGGCCTGGTCAGGATCTGGAAGGGCAACCTGCCACTGACGCCCGGGCAGGACTACACGTTGTCGCTCTCGGCCAAGTTCGACCGGATCGATTCCAACGCGGTGCAGATTCGCGTTGTCAACGCCACGGCCGGTCAGGAACTGAGGTCCGACGGTAGCTGGATGGCCGGAACCAACTCGCTCAATTTCGCTTTGACCACGAGCTATCAGACCCTCTCGGTCCCGTTCACGCACGATCCGGGGTTTGCCCCCACGGACGACATACGGATCTTCATCGCGCATCGCTTCTCGTCCGTGATCGGGACGGTGCTGTGGCTCGACGACGTGCGTATCGAGGAATAGGGAAGCGAGGAACGCATGAGGTACGGAACAACACTTGGCAGGTCGGTCCTCCTGACTATGGGCTTGCTCGCCGCGACCCTGGCTCAGGCCGAGGAAGGGCGCATCCCGATCTTCGAGCCGGGGATCCTCCCCGCCGTCAGCGGACGCTACATCCTCACCCGCGACGTGGTGGGCACGACATCCGCCAGCACGATCCAGATCATCGGCACGGGTGTCGAAAAAATGGAGATCGACCTGAACGGCTACGTCCTTCAGGCGACGTTCGGCGCAGGAGGAGGCGGGGACTTCCCGGTTCTCGCCGCCCAGGATCTCGCCGAACTCGTCGTACGTGGGGGCGGGATCGTGGGCGATTCGAATCGATCGGGCATCTCTTGCCTTCGCTGCGACAAGGTCCGGGTCGAGGACGTCTCGGTCCGGGACGTCATCAGCGGAATCTGGATGACCCATCCGGGCAACTTCGAGATCCGAAGAAACGTCGTCGACAACGCCAGCAACTACGGCATCCGGATTTCCGGCGACGACGTCAGTCCAGCACCGGCCAGCGGAACGATCGCGGATAACGTGATCGAGAACGTTGACATGCACGGCATCTGGGTTGCGCCTACCGCGGGTCTGAACGGAGTCACCCTGAGCGGCAACCGAATCCGCAATGCCGGACTGGCCAACGGGTCGAACAAGGACGGGATCAGGATCGAGAGCCTCGGACCCGTGCAGGTCCTGAGGAACACGGTCACGGAAGTCCGCGGCTCGGGCATCCACGCCATCGTCGAGGGCGGTGCGATCGAAGGCAATATCATCGAGCGTGCCGATCTCGACGGCATGTTCGTCACCTCCTCGCCCGGGACTCGATCCAGTTGCCGCATCTGGAGTAACGTCCTGCTCGACAGTGGGGATTCCGGCCTACACCTCGAAACCGACGGGAATCAGATCAACGACAACGTCCTGAACGGCAACACCGATCACGGTTTGCTCTTCGACTCCACGGCGGACGGCAACAACTATCAGGGCAACATCATCGTCGGAAACGGGATGACCTGTATTACCGATAACGGCACGGGAAACACGGCACTCGCGGCCAACGTGTTGATCGGTTCACCGGGGGGGTGCCCATGATGCGACACCGGATCGCAGGTTGGGCGCTGCCGCTCCTGGCGACCGCGACGGTTTGGATGGCCGCACCGGTGCGGGCCTCCGAGGGTCGGATCCCGGTCTTCGAGCCCGGCACCTACCCCAACTCCGGAAAGTACATCCTGACGCGGGACATCACGGCCACGGCTGCGGGAACCGTGCTCAACTTCACCGGCAACGGGAAGGTCGACCTCGACCTGAACGGCTTCACGGTCACGGGCACCGGCGGGGTCGAGGGCAACGGAGTCATCAAGGCCAGATTCCTGACGGAATTCAGCGTTCGCAAGGGAAGGATCGTGGGTTCCTCGTCGCTGGACGGCATCCGAACCGATGACCTCGGACTGGTCGTGGTGGAGGACATGACGATCGAGAACGCGGGCAGGGGCATCGGCCTGTTCACGACGCGGCAAGCTCTCGTTCGACGCAATACGGTCGTTACCGCGCAGCATAACGGGATTGTCGTCGGCGGAACAGTCGCGGCAACCTCGGTCATTATCGTCGAGGACAATTCCGTCGAGGACACCGGAGGCGACGGTTCCAGCACCGCCATCGCGGTCGGGAACAACGTGGATAGTGTGACGATCCAGCGTAACAAGGTCGTTGGGTCGGGCGGCAACTGGGGGATCTCGGCGGGCGGATTGCAAGGAACCGTGGAGATCCTGGGAAACACCGTTCAGGATTCGACGAATGGAGGGATCACGGTCCAGGCCGAGGGATGCACCGTTGCGGACAACGTCGTCACGAACACTGGAGGTACGGGTTACTCCTTCTTCGCGAGTGCCTCGGAGCCGCGATCCAGTTGCGTCATCCAGCGTAACGTGGCGACGAACGTCACCGGCAACGGGATCATGCTTTCCATCGGCGCAAGTCTGATCGACGGCAACCTCGTGAACGGCAGTACGAATATTGGCATCGTCTTGGGCAGTGGCGTCAACGCCACCAGCGGCTACAAGAACAACACGACCGTCAACAACGCCGTAGGATGCATTCTTGCACCGGCCGGCAATGTCGCCCTCGGTCCGAACCACTGCGCCCCCTGATTCCAGTCGTGTTTGTCGCAAACCGAAACGTCCTGTTCCTGACGACGACATGCCTCACGCTCCTGCTTGCGCCCGCGGTGCCGGCGGCGCAGCGGGGTCACGAAGGCCCGGCGCCGGACTGGTCGGCGCGGGCGTCCGACGAGATCCGCAAGGCGGAGTACCGGATCAGTTTCCAGCAAGACTCGGTCCTGCCGGGACATCCCGGTGGACTCCACGCCGCGAATCGGCGTCAGGACCTTCGCGTCTACTTCCTTGCGGACGGCGTCGACGTGATGCGCCGCACCGAGGCGGAGCCGTCGTGGACCCTCCGACTGTCCCCGCTCGAGGCCGACGCGGCCGGGAATCTGTGGCCCGCACTGCAGGCGAGACCGATCGCCGACGGCCACACGGCAATCTATCGAAGGGACGATCTTACCGAGGCTTGGGAGAACAGCGGTCGAGGAATCCTGATCCACTTTGAGTTGCCGGCGACGGGCCCGGCGGGTCGGGGCGACGTGGTCTTCGAGATCGAAACCGATCTGGAGGGCAAGGCGGCGGCGGACGGGAGCGAGGTCGGGTTCTACCGCGAGGGCGTCCCGGTCGTCCGTTTCGAGTTCGAGGGCGGTCGCGGTGCCGTCACGCGGTTCGTCTTTGAAAACCGACTGCTGCGGATCGTCTGCGCGACGGCGGCGACGACGCGGCGGCGCGGTGCGTGCGACGCGAGGTCCGTCACGGTCAGGCTGACGGGACCGGCGTTTTCCGCCGTGCAACAGGGTCTGTCCGAGACCCCCGATTGGCTCGTCGACGGTAACCGAATTGCGGCTCTCTTCGGCGCATCGGTAGCCACCGCGGGGGACGTCAACGGGGACGGGTTCAGCGACCTCGTCGTCGGCGCCCCGAGATACGACAACGGCCAACCCGAGGAGGGCCGGGCGTTCGTGTATTTCGGCTCGGTCACGGGGCCCTCCACCTCGCCCGCATGGAGCGCCGAGAGCGACCAGGCGGGGGCCTTTTTCGGCGCCGCGGTGGGGGCAGCCGGGGACGTCAACGGGGACGGCTTCGGCGACGTGATCGTCGGCGCCGACTTCTTCAGCGCCGGGCAGACGGGCGAGGGGCGGGCGTTCGTGTATACGGGCTCGGCCACGGGACTGTCCACGTCGCCCGACTGGACCGCCGAGGGCAACCAGGATCTCGCCCGGTTCGGTCTGTCGCTCGGCACTGCGGGCGACGTGAACGGGGACGGCTTCGATGATGTCGTCGTGGGCGCGCCCTTCGTCGACGGCGGGCAGACCGACGAGGGCCGAGTCTTTGTCTATCTCGGCTCCGCGACAGGGTTGTCCGGCTCGGCGGACTGGACCACCGAGAGTGATCAGAACGACGCCCGGTTCGGGACATCGGTGCTTACGGCGGGTGACGTCGACGGCGACGGGTTCAGCGACCTCATCATCGGTGCACCCAACTTCGACAACGTCGAGAGTGACGAGGGCCGCGCCTTCGTCTACGCGGGCTCGGCCCTGGGCCTGTCCGCCGCGCCGGTGTGGACCGCGGAGATCGACCAGGCGAACGCCCTTCTGGGAGACTCGGTGGCGACGGCGGGCGACGTCAACGGCGATGGCTTCGGCGACGTGATCGTCGGCGCTCCGTTCTTTGACAACCCAGAGAGTGCCGAGGGTGGAGCGTTCCTGTACCTGGGCTCGGCCGCGGGACTGTCCGCCGCGCCCGCCTGGACCGCGGAGAGCGATCAGGCCGGGGCCCGCTCCGGCTCGGCGGTTGCGCCCGCGGGGGATGTGAACGGGGATGGTTTCAGCGACGTCCTGGTCGGTGCGAGTTTCTTCGACAACGGCCAGACCGACGAGGGACGTGCCTTCGTTTACCTGGGCTCTGCTGCGGGACTGTCCATCACGCCCGCGTGGATTGCCGAGAGCGATCAGGACGACGCGCACTTCGGAGAGGCGCTGTCGGCCGCGGGGGACGTGAACGGGGACGGCTTCGGCGACGTCGCGGTCGGCGCAAGCCTGTTCGACAACGGGCAGGAGGACGAAGGCCGCGCCTTCGTCTACCTGGGTTCCGGCTCGGGACCCTCCACTTCGCCCGCGTGGATCGACGAGAGCGATCAGAGCAATGCGCGGTTCGGTGTATCGGTGGCGCCGGCGGGTGACGTCAACGGGGACGGGTTCAGCGACGTCATCGTCGGAGCCAGCCGGTTCGACAACGGTCAAACCGATGAAGGTCGTGCGTTCGTCTATCTGGGCTCGGCCGCGGGGTTGCCGGTAGCACCCGCGTGGACGGCCGAGAGCGATCAGACCAGCGCCCTGTTCGGCTCGTCGGTCGCCGCGGCGGGGGATGTGAACGGGGACGGCTTCGGCGACATCATCGTGGCCGCGCCCTTTTTCGACAACGTTGAAACCGACGAAGGGCGAGCGTTCGTCTACCTGGGCTCGCCGGCGGGTCCGTCCATCGCGCCGGACTGGACCGCGGAGAGCGATCAGGCCGGTGCATCCTTCGGCGATTCTGCTGCGGTTGCTGGAGACGTCGACGGCGATGGGTTCGGAGACGTAATCGTCGGTGCACCTCTGTTCGACAACGGCGAGACCGACGAGGGGCGAGCGTTCGTCTACCTGGGATCACCCACGGGGCTGTCCGCGACACCCGACTGGACCGCCGAGAGCGACCTACAGGGGGCCCAGTTCGGTCGGTCGGTTGCCGGGTCCGGGGACACGAACGGGGACGGTTTCAGCGACGTGATCGTCGGCGCACCCCTTTTTGACGACGGCTTGTTCGCGGGCGGGCGGGCCTTCGTGTTTTTCGGGTCGGCCTCGGGTTTATCTACCGTAGCCGCCTGGACCGGCGGGGACGAGCAGAGCCAGGCGCAGTTCGGCGAGTCGGTCGCAACAGCGGGCGATGTGAACGGAGACGGTTTCAGCGACGTGATCGTCGGCGCGAGCCTGCACGACAGCACAACGGTTTTTGACGATCGGGGACGCGTCCGCATCTACCTGGGAACGCCGGCAGGTCCGTCCAACATGCCCGACTGGACCGCCGATGGGGATCAGGACACCGCGCTGTTCGGGGCATCGGTGGCGTCGGCGGGAGACCTGAACGGGGACGGCTTCAGCGACGTGATCGTCGGTTCCCCCGACTACACGAACGGCGAGACGCGGGAGGGACGCGCCTTCATCTACCTGGGTTCGCCCGCCGGTCCTTCCCCGCTGCCCGACTGGATGGGCGAGGGGGACAATACGAACGCTCGCTTCGGTTCGTCGGTGGCCGCGGCCGGGGACCTCAACGCGGACGGGTTCGGCGACGTGATCGTCGGCTCGAGATTTTTCAGCAACGGCGAAACCCGCGAGGGACGTGCCTTCGTCTACCTGGGCAACGAAGGGGCCGGGCTCGACCGCTCCCGCGGTCAATTCCGGATCGGTGGCAGCGCTTCGATCGGCCCGCTGGGCAAGTCCGATTCGGACGATTCGTTCCGGCTCGAGGCCACCGGGCGAACGCCGGCCGGCCGTGGGCGCGTGCGTCTCGAGTGGGAGGCCAAGCCGCTCGGCTTGCCGTTCGACGGCACCGGTCTCGGGGGCGGCCTCGTGACCGACACCGGCAACCCCGGGGTGACGGGAAGCAGCGTGCGGCTTGATGAAACGGTGACCGGCCTGGCGGGTGGGCCGTCCGTCTTCTACCGCTGGCGTCTTCGCGTGGCCACCGGTTCGCCTTTCTTCCCGTGGTCGCCGTGGCTATCCGTTCCGGACAACAATGTCACCGAGACCAAGCTGAGAACGTCCGCCACATTACCGCCACCGACTTTCCGTGTGGTTGGGCCCAACACCAACGAACTCGTGTTCCCGGATTCGCAACCCCGGCTTTTCTCCTGGAACCGTGGCAACGCGCAACAGTTCACGCTGCAGTGGTCGCGAAACCCGCAATTCGCGATCGTCACCGAGACCAGTGGGGAGGTCCTCTTACAGAGCGGCGGG
>Ga0255049_10000725_pt1 | contig 19621 bp, 24 predicted proteins | sample JV7_2_3_MG_FD_183615 | JGI IMG/M metagenome (GOLD analysis project Ga0255049, IMG submission 183615) | Seawater microbial communities from Jervis Inlet, British Columbia, Canada - JV7_2_3 | ecosystem: Environmental > Aquatic > Marine > Inlet | place: Canada: British Columbia | collected 2016-10-06
GTAGGAGCTGTTCCTCAGGAGTGATGGTCTCGCCGCGCCGCTGCTTGCCGTAGAGTTCAGCCAGCCGTAGCAACGCGAAACCATCGTGGTATCCGGCCTTCGTGGAGTTGACCGCCCACTCGAGCCCCGACATCGCCCGGATGTCTGGCCCACTCGTGCGGCGTGCAGTCTCCTCATCCGACAGCCACTTGCGAAGGATGGGGCGTGCGTCCAGCGGGACTTCGTTCAGCGCCTGATTGGAAGCGTCAATCCGTTCAAACCGAGCCAGGTCTCGATCGACAGCACCAATACCCACCTGCAACCTGTTCGCGATTCCCAGAACGCGAGCGAAGCGATCGGGATCCTGACGAGCAGAGAAGGCCACACGGTCCCTTATCTGCCGGGGAGTCTGCAGACCCCTCCTGCGTGCAAGCGATGCACCCCCGCGATGGTCTCCGCTCCCCAGCGCATCCGAGAACTCCCTACTGAACTGGTCGGCCTCTAGGCTGGAAGGGAACTCGATGGCGTCTTTACGCCTGACTGCAACCGCGACTGCCTCATCCGGTGAGACTTCCAAGAGCGTACCGTCGTGCTGCTGCCGGATGGTGGGAGCCAGGAAATGTCGCCCCTCCGACTCAAAGCTCATCGAGCGAATCGTAGATCGGGTTCCGTCCTGGTTGTCGATCCCCTCTCCACGCAGTGCTCGCTCGACCCACCTGGGCAGCGGCTTCCCTTCGCCCACCGCTCCCTCTGCCAGTCGCCTCGCATCACTCCCACTCGCCTGGACACGCTCCGCACGCTTGCGTCTGAGGATGTCTGCGCCGCTCTCAAGTGTAGGCATCAGCGGAACTCGAACCCCTCGGAGACGAGGTCTGCATAGGCCTGTCTGATTTCAGCTTCGGTTGGATCCTCATTGCCACTGGCTTCCAGCTCGGCAATCGTCTGCTGCCACTGGTCAGCGCTTATCCCGTCCGAAGCACGTCGCGCCGCCGCGGTTACACCTTCACCGGGACCGATGGTGAAGCGTGGGGCCTGAGGTGGACCGAAGATCCCCAGGAACTTCCCCTCTCTCTTGTTGTGATCCGTGATCCCAACGTCGAGCAGCTCGTCCATCTCCGGTCCCGTGAGAGGCGAACCCTTCTGCTGCACCGCCAGCTCCTTCGCAGCCTGGACATTCCGCCGGAATAGCTGACGCTGTTCGCGCTTGTCCTTGCTCTTCTTAGTGCTCGACGGGTCGAGCTTGATGATGCTAAGCGCTTCGTCCACCTTCTTGGGGAAGACATCAAGTAGATCCACCTCGAGCTGCAGATCTCGTAGCTGACTCATCTGCTTAGGCGTGATCTTGCCGGCCAGTAGGTTCAGATCTTTCTGCCTGAACTCCTCTGCTGTCGCTGGATTCGACAAGCCGTTGTAGAAGTCCCAGTACTCTTCCGAGTCCGCCTGTGGTCCCTTGCCCCGGTCCTTATCGTCGAGAATACCGAGCACCGTCGACAACTGGCCCACATCCAGATCGGCCTTGAGAGCCTCCACGCGAGTGTAATCGCCACCCAATGCGAGGTTCACGACAGACTCGAACTTCGCCTGACGTGCCTGCCGCTGAGCCGTCACTGCGATCCCGTTTCGGTCCTTCAACCGAGCGACGACGAGATCCTCCATGCTTCCGCTGAACTGGCTGCGTGCGGCCTTGGTCTGGGCAGCGAGATCGCCGGGGAACTGGGCCTCGAGGTCATCCGCTACCGCCTGGCTGTCCCTCACCTCCTGGGCTGCAGCCAACTCAGCGTCACGCCTGATCTCGGCCTGAGCCCTGTCCGTTGCAGTCAAGGCCCCGGAACTCACAGCGCCCCCAAGAGCTGTGTCGATCTGCGTCAGATACTCCTGCCGGAGGTCGTCGCTGTCCGCCTCCCCCGCGAGCGTCGTCAAACCCGCCACACTCGTCAGGGTGTTCGCACGAATCTGGTCAAGCCTTGAACGTGTGACCCCTTCCTTCACACCCAAACGAGTCCGCTCGGAGATGGCGAACATCCGATCGTCGAAGGAGTTCTGGAACCGCACGGTAGAGATGGTCTCTCGGTGCCTGCTCAGGATCTCTCTCTGCCCATCCGCGAACTGCCCCTCCCGGGCGTCGATGTCGGGGTTCTCTCCTACCGCGATCCTGAGATCGTTGAGCTCAGTCGATGCACCCTGGATGCCCTTGGAAACCAGTGCGTCCTCGTCTGCCTCGAACAACGCATTCGCTGCTTCACCCACCTCGTCTATCGCACGAGCCTGTGCCTGAGCTCCCTGGTCGAACCCCAGATCCACAGCCTGAGCTCTACGGCCTAGAGAGGCCGCGCTCGCGATGACCCGTGGGATCCTGGGCATCAGCCTCTCCCGATCCGCAGGGCGCGACCCCTGAAAGCGGACTCCGTCAACCCACTGAGGAGTGCAGCGCCCGACCGCCGCCGGCCTGCGCTGCGTACGTTCGTGGCCCTCGCCAGATCCAGAGCAGCCGTGTTCCGGCCAGCTATTTCAACATTCACCGCGTTGCGCTCGAGCTCCGCTGCCTGATCCATCGCAAACGCGAGAGGGCTGCCCTCAAAGGTGACGCCGCTAGCACCAACCGCTACCCGGCCAGTAGCTAGAGTGCGTCTCGCGATACGCCGCTGCCGGGCCGCCTCGATCTGCGCCTCCTCGAGCCCGATCGCAGCATTGAACCTGGCCGCCGAGGCCACGGCCTTGGTCTCGAGCTCGAAGGCACGAGCCTGGAAGATGCCCGACGCTATCGGAGCTCCAATCGCAAGCCCTTGGAGTATCGCGCCCATCAGCGGTCCTGCACCACGACCTGCGGCATGATCGCAATGATCGTGCAGGGCAGGGGCTCGTTGTGTTTCAAGGTTACCCGTGCCTCCTGGGAGTAGCCCTCAGGGAACGGCATGATGTCCGTGTCGCCATCGATCAGGTCAGCCAGTGCCCCGGTCTGCGGGATCCGCTCGCCATCGTTGACCCCGACCTCCTCCATGTTGGCGTCGGTGTCGTTGGGCCCGATCTGCAGGCCCCTCCCCGTCTGGTCGAGTCGCACCACCACGTTCGTGATGCGTTGGGTCTTCCCCTGAGCGGTGCCGTCTCCAGCTCCAGCCTCGAGCCGTAGCTGCCTGAGCACGGACTCGTAGCTGAGCCCAACATGGACGACGCTGGCCGAGGTGATGGTGATCGCACCGCTCGAGACCACCTGATCCGCCTGCACGATCCCGTCCCCGATGACCTTGACGGTCTCTCCCTCTAGGTGGTCCAACCCGATGATGGACGTGGTTGGCCCACCACTCGTGCGGCTCAACCCCGAGTCCACGAAGAAGGCCGTGTTCATGGCAGCAGACCGCAGCCAGTCCTCCTCGAAGAACTCGATGTACCGTTTCGTCCCGCTGTTGACCTGGCGGTTCACGATGAGCCACACCTGATCCCTGTCCCCATCCTGGTGTGGGATCACAGCCACCGACTCCACCAGCACCGTGTCTCCACCTATCGGGTGGTGGTGCCAGGCGGTCACATCCTGAGACCTCTCGTAGGTGAAGCACACCAGCTCCCCGTCCTCGAGCACACACCATAGAAGCCGGTTCGGCTCCTGCTGGAAGTCCATCTTCTTGATCCGGTCCAGAAGGATGTGGTCAGCGAGGGCGTTCATGTCCGGGCCCACGAAGGAGTTCGTATCGAAGTCCGAGACATACTCTCTGATCTTTCGGCCAGCCCTCTGCACGAACAGCAGCACCTGCTCAATGCGTTTAGGCTGGACCTGGGACTTGCTGCCATAGGCGGTGTTCCTGGCAATGTTCGGTGGGTTGTTTGGAGTGATAGGGTCCGTGTTCTCAACCACGAACTCACCCCCCGCCGTCCCAATCACCAGCTTCTTGCCGGCGTTCATCCACTCGATGACGTTGACCGTATCGGTGTTGAGCGTGAATTGGAGCGCAGACACATCGGTATCTGTCACCTTGTGGTCTTCGTACTCACCTGTTCTAGAAGCCCACATCGTCTGGAGGTTACCCGCAGCTCCAGCGAACCAGAGCCGATCCTCGAAGAAGGTGAGCGCCCGCGGGAAGCCATTGCTCCCGCCCCAGGCTCCGTGGGCCCAGAGGTCAGTCGACAATTCCACGACGATGCCAGCCGATGAATAGAGCGTGTGTCCCCTCCCGTCCTCGTCTTTCAGCTCGAAGCGATTGACATCCAGAACCTCACCAACGGTGAACTTGCGGTTATTTATCTCGGTCATTCCGACCACGTCCTGAATCCAGACTTGATCCCCCTCGCGAATCAGATGCCCGTTAGCAGTGACTACAACGGGGTCGGCCTGCGTAGCACCGGAGATGACCACATCCGCGTGGACGGTTCCCGACGGCAGTTGCCTGATGACAGTCGCAGTTACCCGATTGGCATTTGTGAAGGCCGTGATCTGGACATACCCCTCACCCGAGTGGAGATAGAGCCAGTTGAACTGACCATCCAACTCAGTCCCCACTTCATGGACAGGAGCACTCGTCCCAGTCAGGCCCGCGCCAGCCGCCAACTCCACAAACTCGTATACGTTGCTCTCGAAGAAGACCTCATCTCCGAGGACAAAGACAGAATTGTAGAGAGTCTGGTTCGTACCCGCTTCCCACTCCCCACGGTGCGACTGGACGATTTCGCGTAGCTTGAAATATCCATTCACCATCGCTGAGGTAAAGATCCCGTCACCTGAGGTGAGCGTTATGCCCGTGCCCGTCACCGCGCTGGCGTTGACACGGCTCTGGTCGTCCAGGTTCTCGGGTGCGAATGGCTGGAAGTCGAAATCTATCGAGGTGATCGTCCAGACGTCGTGATCCGTACGCTCGAGCTTTCGAGGGTTGAAGTCGGGATGGGCGATGTATAGGACGTCTGCAGACTGCACCGTAGCGAGGGCCTCCAGGTCAGCAGTCGTGTAGGGAGTGACGAGCTCGAACACCCGCCCCGATGTGCCTGCCGCGGCAGCACCTGCTGCAGCGGTCCCGTCCAGATCGAACTCGTCCGTGTCAAACACCGTGATATCGAAGAACTTGTTGTCGATCGCGGCGATCCCGGTGCCTGCTATGAAGACCTGATCGCCAGTGGAGTAACCATGCACCGTAGACGTGGTGATGCGGATGGGAGTGGTGTTCGCGACATCCGAGATGGTGAGGTTCGCATTCAGCACCACCCCATCGTTCCGGTACACCCGCATGTAGAGGTTCCCGAACTCGAGGATGTAGGCCTGCGTAGTGCTGAACTCGAATGGGATCAGACGGGTCAGAGCGGTGGAGTCCTTGACCGCCTTCACGAAGCGGGTACCGCTACGCTTCAGCGCTCCACCCTGTACCAGGGGTAGGAAGTTCTCGAGCTTGGAGACCCCGGCGCCGTACTTGTCTACGTCGACACGGCCCTCCATGCGAGGGGAGAGCTCCCCGGCATTGAAGCTCGTCTGGATCGGGCTGTCCTTTGCCACTGGCCTCTCAGCGGTCGAATCGCCGGGCGGTCACGCTCCCCGACAACCTCGAGAGGATCCACTCATCCTCCTCTATCGGCTTGGCGGACTGCTCCAAGGAGTCGGTGTGCTTCGACCGGGAGAGGAAGAGCTCCCACTCCCTGAGTGCGTTCTCCCGCTTCCTGCCTGACTGGGTGAGCTCCTCGTTCAGCTCCAGAGCCAGCCGATAGGCCAGGGTATTCACCAGAGCAGGACGGTACTGAGTCACGTCCCTTTGTCTGAAGATGTACTGGATCGGGACGGTGAGAGACTCGTCCGTGTGGAGCTCGCCGTTCTCCACCATCCAGAGAGCCCTGGACCCAGTGAGCTCCACGACCCTGAGATGGTCCGACGGGAGAGCGTACCGGGCCCCATACCCTGAATCCGGCACGAAGGGAGTGCGGGCCTTCTTGACCGTACCACCGGAGCTGTAGGCAGTGTGAGTCGTGCCGTCCTCACCCGAGAGCTCGAAGGTGTTGGTCGGCGCCGGCAGGGGACTGGCAACCCTGAACCACCGGTCGTTGAGCTCGGTCATCCCAGCCACAGCCTCGATCAGGATGTCATCATTGACCGAGTACCCGTGAGCAGCCGAGGTGGTGATGACCACCGGGTTGGCACCTGTGGCTGCCGTGATGGTGAAGGCTGAGTTGAGCCGCGCCGCCCTCGTCCGCTTCGTGCAGTTCGCCCAGGGGTGGCTCTCGAGCACCTCGTCTCGGATGTTGTCCCACGCATCAAACGTAGCCTTCGACCGCTTCGCACCCGGGAGACGCTGCACTGTGCCACCCGTAGCCTCTGCCGTGTAGCTACTCCCGTCCTCCTCGAGTAGCTCGAAGGTGGTGGTGCTCAGGACGTTGATCTTGAAGACCCGCCCGTTGACCTCGGTCATCTCGACATTGGCGCGGATCAGGACCAGCTCGTCATCGAGGTAGCCATGGACTCCAGTCGTAACCACGACCGGGTTCGCAGCAGTGGCAGACGTGATAGCAACCGAGGCCTCGGGTACGAGGCGAGCATCCCCGACTCTGGAGAGAGCGCGGTTCCAGATGTCCACTTCGTGTAGCGCCATGCGGTCCTAGTGGGGCCGGGAGGAACAGGTACCTCCCGACCCCGAGGGGCTAGACAATGGCTCGCCTAGCTTAGTCACCGGATGTGTAGAAGACCTCGAACAGCATCGTCGCAACACTCGCCGTGAAGGCGATGGTCGCGGTCATGGTCAGGTCAAACGAGATCAGCGGATCCACCGTGTAGGTCGCTGCATCACTGAGATTGACCATCTCCCACAATGCGTCACCACGGTTGATGCTCGCGACATCGCCAAGCGCGAAACGTGTCACCCTGGCGACGGCTGTGGTCACCGTCACTGCCGTGGTCGACCACTGGTCTACGCAGTTCGCGGAAGGCAGCGCCCCGTCATGGGCGATACCTGTTTCGTAGACCCCGATGTCCACCGCGCCGGCAGTCGTGCCACCATCGCTGGTGAAGTAGAACTCGTGGATGCGATCGCCTGACTTCATCGACATCATGCGGATCTGATCGCCGATGCCCACATCAGTGCCGACCGTAATCTTGGCCCTCTTCCAGCGCAGCCGAGAGTGACCGATGCCACCCCCTGCGCGGCGCTGACTGTCGAGCCCTAGGGCCTCTGCGAGAGCACCCTCGCCGGGGCCTACCGTTCCTGAACTGTTGAAATGATCTGAGAAGTTGTTGCCCATGATGGAACCTCAAACGTGTTGGTGGATGGGGGCGAGCACGACCCCGCACCAGCCCCCAGCCACCTGCTTCCGGGGAAAGGGATATTCAGTTTTTCAAACGCGGAGCCTTAGGCCTCCGAACAGATAATCCGTACGACCTTCTCCTCCTGGGTCCGGGTCGCACCGATCGTTGCCGCGACGTACACCTGGGTGGCGTAGGACTTGTCAGGTCGCCGATCGATCTCGGTCCTGAGGTCTTCCCACATGCCCATGTGCATTCCAGATGGCACCCAGACAGGGATGGACCTATCCGTGCCCGAGAGCGGTAGACGCTCACTCAGAACGAAGTTGAAGCCCATGAACTGCGCCACGACACCACTAGCCAACGGCTTCGTGAGGTTGGTGTCGATGCTCTGCAGCTCACCAATCCCAAGAAGGTCATCGTGCTGTTGAGCCGAGATAGCGCAGAAGGCTTGCTCACGGTCCAGGTCGACTTCCGCAGCTAGCAGGAGCTGCTGCGCTTCCCGCAGCTTCGGAAGGGTCAGCCCCGCCGACGTACTCGCAGCCTGTTGCGATGCCGGGAAGGTGGTGCTGGTCGTGCCGTTCTCTCCCGTGAGGGAGGTTCCGAAGAAGGCCGCGATGATCTCGTCATCAATGGCACGGCCAATCGCGTGAGCACCATTCTGGGCGTAGGACGAGGTCGGATCGATCAGCATCCGTAGCTTGTCCTGCGTGTCGATTAGATCCGCCCACTCGTAGTCCTCGGGGAAGACCCACCGAGCTGCCGCCGGGGTGTCGATCAGTGGCGTATCGGCGTGACGACTGGTCTTCTTCTGCGCCGTCACTGCGCCGATCTGCTCTACCGCCTTCCCGGCCTTACCGGTGTAGGAGTCGGTCCCAACCTTGTCGCGGAACCGGCTGCCCATCTGTTGGAGCAGCAGCTCTACGTTCGTCTTGTACTGCTGGACAAAATGTGTCGGTACGTTGACTGACATGTTCTTAGCCTCGAAGGCCACGACGCACTGCGTGCGTCTGCGAGGCTTGTCCGCTCGAAAGCGGGGCCAGCACTATTCCTGATCGGCACTACGGCTTGTCCGGTCGCCACTCCGGGGCCTTGATTGGCTGTAGGGCTTGTCCGCTCGCCACTGCGGGGCCTGATCAGAATGTGCTGGGCCGGTAGGCCCCAGGCGTTTAGGAACCTACCGGCTTATCAGCAATGCACGAGACTCTGAAACTCTAAGTCTGTTCTCCAGGATACGCAAGCTGGTGGAGCCTGCTCATCTTGTCCTTCGCTGCCTGGTGACCTGGATTGTTCCGGTTCTGGTAGGCCGCGAGGAAGTCCTTGTCCATGTGAAGCTCGTTGATCTGGGTCTGGGCTACAGCAGGGGTCGTGCCGAGTTCCGTAGTTTCCACAGCCTCACCCGGGAACTTGTGCTCGGACAGAGCTCGACCAATCTTCGCTGCACCACGCCACAATCCCTTCGCGCCGCTCGGATCCTCCTCCGATGCTAGCCCGCCCTCTATCGCCTCGAGCCACTGCTCAGAGAGACCGAACACCGCAGCGAAGCGCTTCGCGTGCCCCATGTTGGCTTCGTACTCAGCCCCCCACTCAGTCCTCATCTGCTGCTCAGCCACCTGGACGTTCTGGTTCTGCGCCTCAGTCTGGCCCTGGACGATCGTCTGGAGCTCGGTCTGATAAGCATCGAAGATGGCCCGGGTCTGACGCTGATTGAGCCCAGCAGCAAATGCCCACTCCCTGAACTTGGGAGCCAGGTCCACCGACCCCTCCCCCACCTGCGCCTCGGGGAGCTCGTACTTCTCCGCTGACTCAGGACGTCCGAGCCTGGTGTAGAACGCTCCCATCTGCTCGGCGTTGTCCGGGTCCTTGGGCAACTCAACTACGCTCTCCGCTGACATACCCCTGACATGCTCCGCGTGGCGGTAGCTGGTCAACATCTCACCCGGGCCCTTCCACCCCTTGTTCTCGATGAACCCGACATCCTCCGCAGCCATCCCCTCCGTCCATGACGGTGTCGCTGCTGGCGCTGGTGTAGCCGGTGCAGCCGGCTCGGCTGGCGGTACTGCTGCTGGTGATCCTGGTGCTCCCATTACTCATCCCCCTCAAAGTAGAGTCGCGCCCTCTGCGCGAGGTTCTCGATGTCTTCCCAGCTCAGGTTCAAGGTGTTCTGAATCCTGAGCCAGACCGATCTCTTGCCCTCGTTGAACGCCGTCATCAGCTCGCTGTCAGGGTCAAATGTGGGGCGCCGCGAGAAGCATTCCTGCTCGAGGTCAGCCAGCACAATCGCGGCGTCGTTCGTCCCGGTGAAGCAGGCCTCGTAGGCCCTGCGTACGATGTCAAGGTTCTCCTTACGCCCCACCCGGCACCACACCACCCGGAGTCTGAGGTGCAGCCGCCTGAGCCTGCGCCGTGTCCTTGCTCGCCGCGGCTACCTGCGCCTGAACCTCAAGCCCCTGCTGGATCTGCTCCTGCTGCTCCCGGGCCTCCCTGCGCTCCTCGAGCTCCTCCTTCGTCCTGAGGATCGTCGTGGGCGCTCCCTCCACCTCCTGGGATAGGCGGATGACCTCGTCGCCCTTGATGATCTCCATCGCGCTCGGGTCGAACTGACCGATCAGGATGGCTCGCTCGATCGTGCGGTCAGCACCGGAGAGCTCGTTCGTCCGCTGGAACCGGGTAGCATCGGACTCGTAGACGATCTCGTACCCACCCTCCGCCTCAGCCAGCAGACCCGGGAGCTCGGGCAGCAGGCCGTTGCGGAACATGATCCCCACCTCTCTCTCTATCTGCGGGCCCAGCATCTCTGATTGCTGCCGGCCTACAGTGGGTGCCAGGAACTGCCCCTTCTCCTGAGCTCGAGCCAGGACCTCCGTGGCCGTCATCGCGGGACTCGCGTCCTGCAGGATCTGGAAGAGGTCCACGAAGAAGGCGCGGTTGATCACCTCGCGCTCCTTCTCCAGCATTCCCTCCGTCAGATCAAGCCGGCCACCAGTGACCAATGGAACGATCAGCGGGTTGCCCTTCGCGTCCACCCCACCGTAGTTCAATGCGTTGGGCCAGAGCCTGACTTCCTTCGTCCCAGAGTTCAGAACGCCAGCATCGTGTACCAGTAGAGGCGGATCGACTATCCGGTGCCCCGCACGGATGAAGGTCTTCATCATCTCCTGCGTCATCTTGAGCGACGGCAAGACCAGCATCGCCGGGGACCGACCATGAGTCTCGGCAGGGTTGACCGTGTACCTGGAGTATTTGTACGGCAACTCGTGGAACCCACCCTCGTCAATCATCATCCGGTCCTCGATGCTGATGTACACCGACCTGAAGGGCATGTTGAGTGAGTCGAGGAGTTGGGGGTCTCTGTTCTGCCTGGGGCCTACGAAGTGCAGGATCGGGAACATCTTCATCGGGTCGACGGATAGAGCCGTGAAGACCTTGTCCGGTATCGCATCACCCCACTGGTCGTGGATCGCCTTCGCGCTCATCTCATACTTGCGGTAGATGGTGTCGATCTTTCCATGGTGGTTGGTCAGTGGGTAGATCTGACCGATGTGGCAGTACTTGTACCGGACACCTACCTGTGGGTTCTCAGGTGAAGGCTCGAGCTCGTCGATGAACAGACAGTCATTCCCAAACGCACCGAGTGACTTGTACCCCTCGTGCTTCTGGGAGTAGTAATTTGCGTCGGGCCGGTCCCTCATCTTGAAGAGCAGATCCGTCACCTCCTCAAACCAGGCCTTGACCGCTGCGTCCTTGTTCAGCTCCTCATTGCTCGCCTTCAGCCTGTGCCACTTCTGAGCTCGAGGGGTGAGGAGTGACTCTAGAACCGCCGCGAACTTCTCAAGGGCCAGAGCTCCAGTCGCATCGAAGATGGTCTGGCTCCTGCGTACACCTGGACTCTGGGTAGTGGTGAAGTCAGCTGCTGCCGGCCAGATGATCTCTGAGATCTCCTGCCAGTGGCTGTCCCAGTTCTTCCGGCTCGACTCCAGATCCTTCAGCCGCTTCAGGAGCTCGTCTACTGTGTGTGATGGCATCGGTCAGCCCAGTGTGGAGCGGCCACCGGAAAGGCGAGCCACGCCAATGTTCGGACGGCCCAAAGAACGTGGGGCCAGGATGTTGGAAGCCCTACCCCGCCCCCTCCTGCGTCTCCGCTCTGCCTCCGCCGCTCGAGCTGCTGCACTGGACGCCTGAGCTCCGCCCTCAATCGTGGGCAGGCTAGGAGCCTCCTGAGGTGCCAGCCGGCGAGCTGCGAGAGCCGACCCGCCCACCACCGCCGCGGTCTTGGCTGCGCCGCCGATCTTCAGCCCACCGCCTGTTGCCGCGGGAGCGCTGAACACACCCCCACCCGTCCCGACTGCACCCGAGGCAGTGGCTGCGCCGGGCGGGAGGGCAGCTGCCGCCTTCGCCGCCTCACCCGTTGCAGCAACGGCCTTCGCTGCACCCGGGCCAGTGATCGCACCCTTCGCCGCTACCACGGCCTCCGTGGCCTTCGCCGCCGTGGCCTTGGCTGCCGCCGCCAGGCCTGCCTTGATCGCTGCAATCGTGGCCGGATCGATCCCCATCACTCACCTCCGAGCTCGATGTACGAGCCCCAGTGATCGTGATCCCAGCCCCGGATGCGTAGGTATCGTGCCATGCTTTTCGCCGGTAAGCACCCCTCATGGCCCGCAGGGATCACGGAGTAGAGCCTGGTCGCCCCCAGCAGCTCAGCAATGACGCCCACCGCGATCATGTTCCTCTCGCTCCCGAGCACGAATCCACGCCCCGGCTTCGAGGCGCAGTGAAGCTGAATCGACTCGGGATACGGGCCGTCCAGGTACCAGATGAAGGCCACCTCCCCGTACTCGAACCAGATCCCGCTCTTGTGCTCCTGGGGTAGGATGTGCCTGGGATACCCCCACTCCTCTGCACACTCCGCGGCCATCGACCGGTCAACCGATGACTTGATCTGGCGCAGGTAGTTCAATTCACCTCCGGCACCCTCGCCTTGGGAACCATGATCGAGCCGTCCGAGATGAAGCCGTGCTCACGCTCGTACTTGGCTACCGCACTCACAATCGCAGCCTCGAGCTGCTTCAGGAACTTCGGCGTCACCATCAGCTGAGACACCGGGATGTTCTGCGCCCCAGCCCCGATACCGAACAGGAGCAGGATCGCGTCCTCTGAGTTCTGGATGTTGCAGAAGTTGGCATAGAGCGGGGTCATGAGACACCCGTGTGCGGCCGAGCGTGGTTGTCGACCATGCTCACAACGGGCTGCGCAAACGTCAACGCCAACGCGTCACCTAGATCTGGGCTCTTCATGAAGCGCTCCTTGATCTTGTCTTTGGATTCCATCTTCACCTTCCCGTTTGGCATGAAGCCGTAGAGGGGCACACACAGGTCAGTCTTGAGCTCGGAGTGGTTGGGTATCTCGCCCCCCGCCTCAAGCCAGGTCTTGATGCCCATCCACATCTCCGTACGCTTGTCTGCGTAGTGGTCATCGTTAGCTGTACCCCCGAAGTTGATCTCCATCACAAGGTGCCCGAGCTGCCTGAGCCTATCGATCACTCCCTCGCCACGTCCAGCATCCACGAAACAAGCATCTGCCTTCCAGTCGAGGAGCACCTCCCCCACCCTCCCAGCGAGAGTCATGTTGTCGATGTCCTGGAACACGATAGGCTCGAGAGCCAGCAACCCTTGCCTTCGTTGGATCACTGACCGGTCATCCCCAAACCTGGCTACGTCCACACCCACCACTCGAGGCGCGAACTGGAAGGCTCGCTCGGGGTGGTTCTTCTTGGTCGAGGCGCTCACCTGATCAATCGTGATGAGTGCGTTCTCCGCTGCAGCGCTGAAGTCGCACAGGAACTCCTGCCTGAAGGCGGCGTCCGACATGGTCCTGCGAGCGAGCTCGATCTCTTCGGCTGGCAACCAGGGGAGATCTGTCTCATCTACTCGGTAGAGCCCAGTGAACCAGGATGGATCCGTCATTGAATGCTGATGGAGTTCGTAGAAGAGGTCCATGCCGTGCGGCGTCCCGATAAACAGAGCCCAGCCACGCCGGTCAGTCAAAGCAGGGCGGATGATCTCACCCCAGACGTGGGGACGAAGCCCAGCCACCTCGTCTACTACTACACCGTCCAGATAGAGGCCGCGCATTGCTTCCTCATTTTTCTCAGTCGCGCCGTAAAGCTGGATCCGAGCTCCGTTCGGGAGATCGACGTAGAGTTCCGACTCGTTCTTCCGCGCTCCGTGTATACGCATCGACTTGTCGCTGAGGTACATCCAGGCGATCTGCTTCGCTTGCTTCAAGCGTGGAGCGACATAGGCGAACCGGGGGTGCTCACGATCACACCGAAGAGCTGAGTCGATCAGGCTCATGATGGAGAGCAGGGTCTTCCCGAACCGCCTGTGGCTGACGATCACACAGAACCGGTGCTCAGCCATCGCCTTGTGGATCTCGAGCTGGTGGGGGTGAGGCTTGTAGCCTAGGTCAGCGTGATACTCAGGCATCAGTGAGGGTCGGTCCCAGCAGACCCAACGCCGGCCGGGAGTTCAGCCGTGGTCGCTCCGGGAGACTGCTCTATCCCCGTGACCACGAACACCTGGACCGGACCGCTGAGGTCGCCCTCAACCTTGAGCTCGCCTGGCACCACCTTCTCCAGCAGCCGGCAGAAGGCAGCCCGAGCATGATGGTCACCCGTAGCTAGATCGATGAGAAACTGCACGCCACCCACCCGATCATCGTAGAAGGCCTCCAGGATGGCCTGCTTCACGAGTCTGGTGGTCTTGTCGAGCGTGCCCTTTGCTTTCCCAGCTGGGTTTCCGCTCTGACCCGGCTTGAACCCCATCTTGAACTCCGCTGCTGTGTTCAGCTGCTCAGCTTACGGGCTCCAGAGTTGCGGCGCTTGCGCTTCTCACCGAGCACAGCACTGCCTCCCGGTCGGAATACGATCAGCCGGCCTTTGTTCGGACCTTTCGTGATCGTGCGGACGCGGGCCCCTTTGGCCTTCCGGGCTTTTTCAAACGCCGCGGGCATGGCTGGAAGCTAACCCACTTCTGGAAGGTGGACACCAGCATTTTCCGCTGGATGAGGGTGTACTTAGCCAGATTGGATTGGAGGGCTGTGGTGATAAGGCCACGGTCCATCTCTGTGGGGAGGATTCTCAGGTGGGAGAGGAAGCTGTGAAGGAAGGCTGCGCGGCGGTGATCTCGGATCTCCTGGAGCTCGAGGTGGAACAGGTCGACCCAGAATCTCTCGGGTGTGGTTTCTCTGGTCTGGCCCCATGAGGCGTTGGGGCGGTGGCGGTAGGGGCGGGTGGTCATGGCACTATCCAATCGATACCGCGAGAGATCCGCCATCACGAAAGACGAGTGATATCAGAAGGATACTCATACCTCTTGGATCTCGATCCCGTGGACGGCCCGCATGAGCTTCTTCTTGAGCTTGTAGACAGGCGTCAGGACGCCCTTCACATCCTCCACCACGGTCTGCTGGGACTTGACGTCGAAATAGGCGAAGTCGGCGATGTAGGTGCAGATGAGCTGGCCGCGGACGTGCAGCTTGAAGCGGGGTTGGAGCTCGAGCTGGCTGATCACGTGGGCCCGCTTCCTGATCTTCAGCTCCTGGTAGTGCCTGGCCTCCTTCTTGGAATCGAAGCGGATCCCGTCCACCTCCGTGGGGATGGCTCTGTACTTGGTCACCTATTCTTCGGCTTGGGGCGGGGCCTCTTCTTCCCCAGTTGAGTCGGCATGGTCATTTCCTCTTCTTGTTGCGGCGTTTGTGCTTGCGCTTGGCCTTGCGCTTCAAGCGTGCCAGGCGTTCATGCTGCCGTTCGGCTGCGATGTGACTGCGCTCTGGCGGGCGCCGGATCTCTGGCTCGGTCACCCGGTCAGGCTCGAGAGGCTTACGCTCGCCCGGCCTCTTCCGCTTCCTGAATAGATCGAATATGCGCCTCACTGGGGGCCCCCGGGTCTGGGAGCAACGGCTCTCTCAAGCCCTACTAGTCGTCCGCCTCGGACCCCAGCTAGAAGGAGCGCCGGAGGATTCTGCGTTGGAGGCCTTGCCCCCGCAATCCCTCCTACAGATCTCACCAGCGAGCCCACAAGCATCATATCAGAACCCCAGCTCCTCTTGTGGGTTTGGCCTCGGAGGATTCGCGGTAGGGTCGTAGTCGTCCAGGCTGATAGTGTCCACGTACGGATTGACCGGTGGAGCGGGTGGCTTGGGCTTCTCCTTGACCCGCTGGTACTCGTCCCAGGTGCCCTTGAAGCCGGCCTCCTTCATGTCGCGGTACACGCTGAGCTTCTCGTCTAGCGTCAGGCGCTGTGTTCTCATTCGATGTCCTCGATGATGTCGTCGGTCCATTGTCCAATCCAGTGACGAAACCGTTGCCAGAGGCTACTCATAGTAGGGTAATGGCAGAGGATCACAGTGCCCCACCATCTCCTTGAGTGCAGCGAACTCTTCAACCGTGAGCATCAGATCGTACTTCTCTGCTATCCCTAGCCACCGCGTCCCGTACCCACACAGGTTGGATGGAGGCCGCCACTCACTCGGTCCCTTCTTCCCCTTCTGTCGGTTGAGTGTCAGAGACACAGGCAGCAGGTTATCGGGATCGTTAGCGAACTCCTTCTTTCGTTCGGGAGACCAGTTGTCAGCTCCATGGGTGTGTGCCCAGCCGAGAGGGATGACATGGTCTATGTCGATCCGCTTCGCGAAGAACAGAGTCTGCCCGCTATATGAGTCCACCCACACGCCAGAGCTCACCCTGCAACCTCGCTCTGTTGCGTACTTCACGGGCTTCAGCGAGTGCAGGAGTAGAGTCTCGGCGCGGGTGTTCTGGCAGTCACGATCGTCATCAACCCAGTGCCTGTAGTCCCCCCGGTCGTAGGGGTTCCAGTGACCTAGAAGGAACAGCAGCGCTAGCGCGGCACGCATTCACTCGGCCTGGGATCAAAGAACCCCCGACGTATAACCTTGCAATCTTTGGCGTTGCGGGGCTCGTCGTTCAGAAAGTCTAACGCTCGGCAATCGCCTCGCGTCCTCCATGTTGCTGGTGTGATCGTGCGACACCACTGAGCGCGGGAGCAGCCCGCATCGTCTACAGCTTCACCCGGTGGAGTGTTCGGACAGCGATCAGTTGCATCCACCTCGCCATCCCCATCAGCATCAGCACAGCTAGGCGGGCAGTCAGGACACTGCGGCTGGTTAGGATCAGGCGGGATGGGGTCGTTTGGATCAGGTGGCTGACTACCAGTTAGATCACCAACCCACAGCCGGGGCCTACCTTGCACATCGGTGCCCTGAAACTTCAGCAGCGTTCGGATGCTGGCTGGAGGTCCGATAGTAGGGAAGGTCTGGCGTACCAGCGCGTGAGCGCCGGCCACGAAAGGGGTGCTCATGGAAGTACCACTGGCTCGACGTGTGCCACCGCCGAGGTTGGCTGACAGGATGTTCAGCCCCGGTGCCCTGATCTCCATCGCAGGGCCCTCGTTGCTGAAAGAGCAGATCCCATCGTTGTTGTCACTGCACCCCGTCGCGATCACGTTGGACAGGCAGCCTGGGCTAGCTACACCATTCTGCGACGACCCGTTACCCGACGCTGCGACCACTCCGATGTTGGCTGCAAGGGCGAGGTCTATAGCTGCCTTCACTGGAATAAACGAGGCTACTGAATCGCAGGGATTCTCCTGCCTCGCATTCGTGCCCAGCGACATATTGATACTGGCGATTTTGAGGTTAGTTTGCGTAGCCAGCCATTCATGGGCCGCGATAATGTCGCTGAAGAACGCACTGGCCCCTCCCCCCGCAGATACGGTGAACACATTGACCGCCACGATTCCAGCACCCTTGGCGATTCCTGTGACCGCCCCGGATTGCCCGGCTGCGATACCTGCTACATGGGTTCCGTGGAAGCAAGAACTGCTACCGATGCAACTCGCTCCAGCCCCAGGCCCTTGCATGGAATTTGTGCCGTCTGGGCATTGACCGTCATGCACGAAACAGCCCTCGCCGATAATCCTGTTAGCAAACGCGGGGTGGCTCAATTCCAAACCGGTGTCCACGATGGCTACCGACCACCCCTTGCCGTCAATCCCCTGTGCGTGGGCCTTGTCTGCACCCACCACGGGTAGAGCCTGAGTGAGCTGGGGCAACAGGCCTCGTAAGAAGGACCTGGGGGGCTCGGGTGGCACGAAGAACTGACCGTCCTCCGTCACAGCCTCTACATCCGGGCTGGCATGGAGACGTGTAAGCCCTGCGTCGTCCACCTCCACGGCAATCAACGGGAGCTGGGTGTAGGTGCGGTGAATGGTGAAGGTGGTGCCGGCCAGAGCGCGGACAGCCCCCCGCTGAGCAGAACGGATCTGGGCGATCCTGGCGCTGCCGGTGTCAGTCGGGGTCTTCAAGGTCACGATGACTTTGCGATCCGCCCACGCCACGCTGGCGAACAGGCAGAAGATGACTACAAGTAGGCGTTTCATCTGCTGTTTCCTCCCAGGGTCCAGTATAGGACAGCGGAGGTTGACCACACCATTGCCAGGAGCCAGAGGACTTGGATGGTGAGGTAGGTGGTCACCAGATCCACCGCATGAAGCACCACCACGTCCAGATGATGCAGCCACTGATCCCAATCTTGACCACGACCTCAGTCCAGTCCATTACAGCTCCTCCTTCAGCTTGCGGATCTCGGCTGAAATATATCCGACCGCCTCATTGTAGGTGACACGCAACTCGTACAACTCGCTGCCAATATGTTCTGCCACCTCCGCCGCTGCCTCCAGCACCAGGTTGTCTCGCTCATGGATCAGCTTCGCACGGAAGAAGTCACCATCGGGAACGTCGGTGACTTGGCTCAGTTCTTGAAGCAGCTCCTCGGCGCTCGGCAGCTTGGGCGGGGTCATGGCTGGGACTCCTTGATCCATGCCCGAAGCTCGGCCGCTGCGTTGTCGTAGTCGGTGTTGAGCAAGTGCTGCACCGCAGCCTCCAGCACCTCGTTCCTAAACAGGCGAACACGATCCATCATCACGTCGGACAGGTACGCCGAAGACTCGTTCATGTAGTGCAGGCTGAACCACCGGACTAGCTCCTCGGCGCTCGGCAGCTTCATAGCTTGTCCATCAGCTCGCGGATCTCGGCTGCGATCCTTGCTGCAATCCCATTTACATCCTTATTGGCGTCGGCCACCTCCGCCGCCGCCTCCAGCAATGCGTCGCGATATTGGTACAGCTTCCCAACAGCTTCGTTTAGGCACCGACCGTCGCGTGCATCTATAGCCAGATAGATTTGTTCCACGACCTCCTCGGCGCTGGGCAATTTCACTTCTCCCATCGTGCATCCCAATAGGTGCAACTACACACCTTCAGACCAGTTAGCCACACCCGCCAGCGTGCATAGGGGACCACGCACATCTTTCGGTGACGGGGATGCTTGCAGCCCACGCACCTCAAGGTGATAGCGCGGAGGTGGGCTTCTCTCTTGGTGTGGCACTGCTCACACAGGCTCGACCCAGTGAGTATGTCTATCAGCCTCTGGTACTCCTCGGCGCTGGGCAACTTCCCCTTGCAAACAAACTCCATCGACTTCACCTCCACATAGGTATCATGTTCGGGTGGCATCATGTGTGGGTGTAGCTTGGGCTTACTCATCGGAGTCTCGCCCGTGTTGTGGACAGTCCTCTGCTTCCTGCGTCTCTGGTGGGGCTCCTGGTAGGTCGCTACCCATCGGCGTGCAAGTGCAAGGACCAAGCAGGCTATTCAGACTTTCGTCTGCTATTACGTAGCCACACTCACAAAGGCGTGGAAGATTCCATTCCTGGGAGCAGCCAGAATCATGCTCTGACAGAACTAGCTCCCTCATCGCCTCTCTCAATGCCAGCCACCCCGCGTCGCGCAGGTGGGATTCGATGGCGCCGTGGATGTAGATAGCTAGGCTACCTATCACCCTCGAATTTTGCCTGATGACCCCAGCACTACCATCAACGAACTGTGTCGCTGCCCGAACCGCAGCTTCGTGGAGGGGTTTGTCACTCATCATAGTCTTCCGGGCAGTGTTTCACATGGCCTTGCGGCCAGTGGTGTGTCATGCAGATCAGGCAGACAGGTAGGGCAAGCTTCTCACGTAATTGCTTCAGCTCGGCCCTACACTTCCCCAGGTCAGCCACCGCTGCCTTGAATCCGGTCTGGGCTGCGTCGAGTTCTTTCTCTGCTCTCCACGCTCGATCCCTGAACTTGTCGTGGTCTTTGAGCAGGCGCTCGCAGCCTTTGTGTAGCTTGCGAAGATCCTCGACCTCGGAGATGAGTCGACAGAAACGACAAGTGGCTGTATGATGCGGCTCTCTTGCTGTATCGGAACGATGCCAACGATGGAACTGATCTAGGTCTACCGCGATGTTTTCCTCACTCATTCCGGCCAGCTCCCTCCAGTGCCTTGAAGTCTTCTTTCAGGTCGTGAAGCTGAGCCCGCAGC
>Ga0255049_10000726_pt1 | contig 19602 bp, 16 predicted proteins | sample JV7_2_3_MG_FD_183615 | JGI IMG/M metagenome (GOLD analysis project Ga0255049, IMG submission 183615) | Seawater microbial communities from Jervis Inlet, British Columbia, Canada - JV7_2_3 | ecosystem: Environmental > Aquatic > Marine > Inlet | place: Canada: British Columbia | collected 2016-10-06
AATGGACACGACATCGCCGGGTTCCTGCTGTAATTCTACAGACTTACGGCTAAATGTGAGGACTTGGCCAATGACCTCTTTAGCCCGAGTCGCTGACTTCATGACTCGTTCCAGATTGCCCCGTATCGGACTGTCTTGTGGCAGATCCTCGAGTGCTAGATCAGTGTACAGAATAATTGGTAGCAGGATGTTGTTGAACTCATGGGCAATTCCGCCCGCAAGTGTTCCGACCGTTTCTAATCTCTGGGCATGACGGAGCTGCGCCTGAAGTTTCTGTCGCTGTTCCTCGGTGGCTACGTGCTCCGCAATCTCCGCCCGTAGACGCTCGTGTGTTCCAACCAGAGTGACTCGCATGCGATCGAGATCCTCCGCTAGTTCACGGAACTCCCGGACTGCCGTATCGGCCTCAAGTCGCATTTCATAATCGCCTGAGGCGATGGCGCGAGAATCGCGCTGCAGTGCTCGGAGTGGACGCGTCAGGCGAACAGCAAGCAGCATGAGAAGAAGCAAAGATACAACCAGATATGCTGATAAGGCGTAGATGGTCCGCAGCCGCGTTCGCCGAATTTGCTCGAGAATCAGGCCCTCGTCGAACCCGAGGCGCAGAATAGCCTGATGGCCCGGTGTGTCCAGTGGTATCGACAAGTAGTAGACATCGTCTCCGTGTTCTCCAAAATGGAAATCTTCCTGGAATTTATCGTAATAAGCCTCGTCCATTAACGTGCTGAAATATCTCTGCTCTCCAACAAGAATTTCTGCATATACGCCGTTACTGCCGAGAAATACGCTATCCAACCAAGCCAACCACGTAAAGAGTTCCTCAGGGGAATCGAGGATCTGCTGAAAATTGAGTATATCGGCCAGGAACCGGCTATGAGTACGAACGTCATTTACAAATACGTTTCGATGGCTGTTTTCCACGATGAACATTACACCGAAGAACAAGGCGGGCAAGAGCATGGCATGTACTGCCAATGCGACCACTATCAATCTTGCCCGCAGCGTGCTCAATTTTCCTGCCATAACAGCTTGATGACCTTGATACCTATAGACCGCTCGGCATCGCTTCTCCACATATACGAGATACTGTGCGGGTGTTCGCGCAGAGCACGCACAAGATCATCCTGATCTGTGAAATCTTCCGGTCTGGGTCTGCCGGACCTGAGCGTCAGCGAAATCAGCCGCCGTTCGTATGAACGCTCTGACATTGCTACAACAGATTGCAGAAATATTTGATTGAGTTGTGAATCAGACGAATTTCGAAATGGCCTGATTATCTGATTGTCATGCCGGACTACGATTCCGAAATAAGCTTTTCGCAACTCAAGGGCACTCAAATTCTCGATCGGACTGTTTTCGCCGGCAACGAGAACAACTTGCTCCACTCCCCTCACCGCCGTCCAGCAGAGCACCAGACTCAGAGTCAATGAGGCTGCGAAAAATCGGGACATTACGGAAATACCGCGCTCCACTGCAAGCGATATTGGTCGAAATCACTGGTTAGTGTTTCGGCATCAGAAATTTCAAGGGTTAGAGCATGAGTCGTTGCGATATCCCATCGAACGCCAAATAAGTTTCGGTGACTAACAAAATTTGGAATCAGCCGGATAAATTCCGTGTCGTTCTCACCGGAGCTATTTTCATGGCGACCATAGACTGTCCAATACGAACCGATCGCGTATTCAGCCTGTATATAGCCGGACCAGAAGTCATCGGTGAAATCACCGTCCGCACGGATATGTTTGTTTTCCAGATAATTTATTTTGAATATGATTCGCAATTGCTCCCAACGCCAGTTCATGTAGACACCCAGCTGTAACTGTTCGACGCTCTCCGTACCGATTTGCGATGCGAAATTATCGCTACCAATCTCAATATCATTCCAACCACCAAGGATGCCGAACTGATTGTTACCAAAATAGTCCGGTAGAAATGCGAGTCGAAAGTTAAATGCGGCTCCATGGTCCGAGCTCGGGTCCCACGGCTCAAATGGCTCGAGGCCACCCTCGGTCAGTACCGGGGCAAACCCGGCGGAAACTGCGATTTGATATCCTGAGGAATCCTTGCGTATCTTTCCGGTTTCGAGCAATAAGCCGGTGATATGCGTTGGAAGAACACCGCCTTCGTCCTCCCATTCCTCGATTCCAGGTCGGCTGATACTCGTTTGCAGATACTGGCCGTGATGATGCTCTGTGGTCCAGTACTTGCCGGGTTGGTGGAACCGCCCAACCCAGAGCATTGTCTGCTCGCCGAATAGCCATCCGGCCGAGAGACGCTCGATCTCACTTTCCTCATTTGACAGGACGTACTCGCCCAGGAATCGAAGGCGGTTTCCGGAGTAGCTGTACATGAAATCTGCGGTTCCAATGTAACCGGCGCTATCAATCAGCTCGTCGTCAAGACCCGTCTTGTCAAATATTTCCACACTCGGGAAAAGTAGAAATTCATGTTGGGTATCGTCGCCAGCCTGCGATGGTATGGCCAACAATGACAAAAGAACGCCGGCCAGAGGACGCTTCCAATCAAATAGGCTCAGGAGTGGGGCACAGATGCGTTTTGTTGAAGCAAAGAGCCCCGATATTCCGGTGACCTCTGTTGCCGTGAACGCCCGTCGGATTATCTTGACACTTTCAAGGTGCAGAAACCGGATAACGAGCAGGGATTCATACATAGTTTCGCTCCTGTTCTCGAACCCACTGTCATACTCAAAGCCGTTCGGTGCCATGGGGCATTACCCCTAATTCGCTCGCGGAAAATACCTATGTCCTCGAGGAACCGGGCCAGTCTCTTGATTTTGAAACCAAAAAGGACCTCCAGTACTTGAGGATCAGCCGCGCGTTCTGCCCAGCACCACACAGGATTACGTTGATAGCGTACCCATCGGTTCCTTTGAGGGAGTTGCGATGCAAAAGCCCGTCGATTTTCATGTGTCCCATGACCTGTTCGATACCGTTGCGTCGTTTGAGTTGACGCTGGATGCTGCGCGAGTCATGTCTGCCGAGCTCAACTCTATGAATCATCGATGGAATTGTTAGAGCGAAGCGCCGCCGGGGAGGATTGGTTTCGGCAAACGCGTATGTTTCGAGTCGCCTCTGGGTGCCATCATTCTCTGGTACAAACCCGAACCGTAGCAGGAGCACATGCAATTTAGACGAAACCCGGCCCCGGTCGATAAAATCCACCGCAATTGATGCAAACCGGCACGCGAGGCCCGGACAACACGGAGCTACCGCCCACCGACAGCCGCGACTGGCATACGCATTCGATAGAAGGACTCGCGTTCCGATTCGGTGTTGATCCACAGCAGGGCTTAAGCATTGCCCAGGCGATAGCACGTCTCGAACGACACGGCGCCAATCGTCTCATACCAAAACCTCGTCGCCCCGCCTGGCAGCTTTTCATTGATCAATTCAAGAATCTCTTGATCGTCGTTTTGCTCGGCGCCGTGGTCTTGGCGTGGACGATTGGGGATCTTATCGATGCGTTGGTCATCCTGGGAGTCGTGATATTCAACGCCGTACTCGGGTTCCGCCAGGAATACCGCGCCGAGCAAGCGGTCGCAGCCTTGAAGCGCATGCTGGCGCAGCATGCCACCGTGCGTCGCGACGGGGTTGCTGTTGAAGTCTCGCGTTTCGTTTTGGTTCCAGGTGATGTGGTGTTGCTGGATCCCGGAGGCAAGATCCCGGCCGATGGGCGAATCATCGTTGCCCAGGGACTCGAGATTGACGAATCCGCGCTAACGGGCGAATCAGTGCCCGTGGGCAAGACCATTGAGGCACTGGGTGACGTAACTACACCGTTGGCCGAGCGCGCGAATATGGCGTACATGAATACCATCGTTACCCGCGGACGGGCGGAACTGTTGGTGACGGCGACGGGCATGGCTACCGAGATGGGTCGCCTGGCAACAATGCTCACTGAGGATGTTGAGCCACCCACACCGCTACAAATCCAACTCGATTCGCTCGGCAAGCGACTCGCGGTCATTGCGTGTGTTGTTGTGCTGGCCATATTGCTCGCCGGCCTATGGCGTGGCGAACCCTGGGTTCAAATTGTTCTCACTTCAATTGCGCTGGCCGTTGCGGCCATTCCAGAGGGTTTGCCGGCGGTGGTTACTGTCACACTCGCCGTTGGAATGCATCGTATGGCGCGACGCGGCGCTATACTGAAACGCCTTGCGGCCGCTGAAACACTGGGCTGCGCAACGGTCATCTGCGCGGATAAGACTGGTACTCTCACAATGAATCAGATGACTGCGCGCGCATTATTCTTTCAGGGAAAGCGATTCACGGTCAGCGGCATAGGTTACCGAACAGAAGGAACCATTGAGGCGGAAGACGGCGCCAGCCCGAGTCTCGAGCTGCGAGATCTTTTGCTGCCGTTTGGGCTTTGTAACGACTCCGAATTACGTGACGGCGCCGTCATCGGTGATCCGACCGAGGGTGCGCTTCTGGTGTTAGCAGCAAAGTCTGGACTCTCAATCGAACATGCACGAGCACATCTGCCACGCATCGCAGAAGTTCCCTTTGACTCACAACACAAGTTCATGGCGAGCTTTCACCACGACGGACCGCAAGTAAGAGTCTATGTTAAAGGCGCGGTCGAAGTTTTGCTCGATCGCTGTAACACACTTTTCACGGCTCAAGGATCGTCACCACTACTGAAGGATGAGCGCGGCGAACTTCTAGACCAGAACGAGCTAATGGCCCGTGACGGGCTGCGGGTGCTGGCGATCGCGTCCGCAACGCTACCCGCCGATGCATTCGATCCGGCAGGACACTTGCTTGAGCATCTCCAAAATCTAACGTTTGTCGGTCTCGCCGGTCTCTTGGATCCACCGCGGGCGGAAACACGCGAAGCAATCGCTATGTGCGGTCAGGCGGGCATTCAAGTCAAGATGATTACGGGGGATCACAAAACGACCGCGAGTGCCGTCGCCGAGATCCTCGGCATCACTGGCAGCGCCGTTACCGGCACCGAGATCGACGCCATGAGCGACGAGGCGCTTTCGCAAGAGATCGAATCAATCGGAGTGTTCGCCCGCGTGGCGCCTGAGCACAAGGTGCGACTGGTAGCCGCCCTGCAGCGACGCGGCCACGTGGTTGCTATGACCGGTGACGGTGTAAACGATGCACCTGCAGTGAAACACGCACACATGGGTATCGCGATGGGAGCCACCGGAACCGATGTCACCAAGGAAGCGGCTGACATGGTATTGACGGACGATAACTTCGCCACCATCGTTCGCGCCGTGCACGAAGGTCGCACCATTTATGACAACATTGGCAAGTTCGTTCGTTTTCAGCTTTCGACCAACATCGGCGCGCTGTTGACGGTCGGCGCTGCGCCGCTACTGGGTATGCCGCTTCCATTCACGGCGATCCAGATTCTTTGGGTAAACATCATCATGGATGGCCCGCCGGCCATGGCGCTCGGAGTCGACCCGGTTCGACCCGGAACCATGAACAAACCCCCGCGGGGGCTACGAGAACGACTACTGGATGGGCGAATATTAATCCGGCTTGCGGGTTACGGCACCATCATGACACTTGGTACTCTGGGGGTTTTGTATTACGCATTACGGACAGGTGATACACTTTATGCGACGACATTGGCGTTCACGACATTTGTGCTGTTCCAGGTGTTTAACGTTTTCAATGCGCGCTCTGGGTCTCGCTCTGTCTTTACATCCTACTTATTTACCAACCGAAAATTGTGGCTCGCGCTGATCGGTGTCCTCAGCCTACAGGTCGCTGCGGTCTATTGGCCACCGGCACAAAACGTATTTACAACTACGACGCTGTCTGCTGGCGATTGGTTGCTCGCATCTTCGATCGCTGCGAGCATCCTGCTGATTGAGGAAGGCCGGAAATTGTTCCATCGAGCGAGTGACAGACGACCGACGGACATCGCTACGCAACGCTCGGGGAAGTGAGCTGACATGCGCAGCGCGTTGTGTCGGCATCACGACACTTGGAATTCAAAGGTTTTTTTTCGACAAACATAGGGATTAGCTACACAAGCTTTTCTGTTGGAGGGAATCATGCAGGTTTTCATTGCCGCAGTTTCTTTGGCACTCATCGTGTCGTTTCTGTGTTCGATATTCGAGTCGGTTCTGCTATCCATCAATCACGCACAGGTCGAGTCGCTCGCCCAGCAGGGCAAACGTTCCGGGCTGCTTCTGAAGGAGTTCAAGCGCCGGATCGACATGCCAATCGCGGCCATTCTCATCACCAACACCGTCGCGCATACGATTGGCACCGCGGTAGCAGGTGCGACCTATGAGGATGCTTTCAGCTCGGAAACGCTGTGGATTTTCACGATCGTATTTACGACAGCCGTCCTGCTTTTCACAGAAATCATTCCCAAGACGCTGGGAATCACGCACGCAGCGAGGTTAGCTACGCCGGTTGCCTATGGCATTCACGCGCTGGCCTCCGCTTTGCGCCCGCTTGTTCTGTTGAGCGGGAGCGTCTCCCGATCACTGCGCGGTGGGAAGGACGTGCCAGTGACCTCCGTTGAAGAGATTCGGCTGCTGGCCGCGCTTGGACGTACCGAGGGAGTGGTCGGTGCGCAGACCGCAGGAATCATTGTCGGGGCATCAAGACTGCGCAAGTTGACGGCATCGGACGTGATGCTGCCGAGGAAACAGGTCGTCTATTTGTCGGCAAACATCAGCCGCCAGCAGGTTCTGAAAATAATGAAACAATCTCGGCACAGCCGTTTTCCTTTCTCAATGACAGGTCATCTGGATCAGGTTTCCGGCGTCGTAATGGCGAAGGAGTTACTTTTCCACTTGCAAGAAAACTCCAAAGAGAAAATTGACTGGTCGCGCCTGGTCTACGAGCCGGTTGTGGTTCCCGAAAGCGCACCGCTCGACTCGCTCCTGCGGACTTTCAAGGAGGCCCGACGGCACATGGCGATCGTCGTTGATGAATACGGGGATGTTCAGGGCATTGTCACACTCGAAGACGTGCTGGAGGAAATTGTTGGTGACATCGTCGATGAAAGTGATCGGCCGGTAGAAGAACTGTGGCCACGGGAGGATGGTTCCGTCCATGCGCTGGCATCAATAGAACTGCGCAAGCTGTGCCGACAGCTGGAAATCGACTTACCGCCTGACACGGCGGTAACGAGGCTGGGCGGGTTAGTCACGGAACAGCTCGGGCGGATTCCGGTAAAAGGGGACACAGTGAAATGGAACGACTGCCGCCTCGAGGTGCTTTCGGCGAGCCAATGGAGCGCGGAACTGGTCTCGATAAAGAGAAACGTCTGACTATCCGAGCAAACGCCGGTGTCTAGGTCCGAAAGGAACAGTCCCCAATCTTGTGCTCACCAGGTGCGGACAAACGGATTTTGGACTTCGACTGCTAATTCAGCCGACGCAGCACTGTGCAGGGAGGAATGCGCGATGCCAATTATAGTAAACCTTGCACTCCGAGAGCTTTTGCTCCAGATCGTGCGATGTCCAAAAGGGAATATGATTGCTGACTTCCCGTCTGATCGTGCCGATTAGCCGCTCGACAGGACGTTGGGACATCGGCACACAAGAATCGAAATCAGCCAGAATTCTTTTGTTTGAATACCGATTCGCCATGCACAGGTGCCGGAAGCGTAGTCTCCGCTGATACGAACGTCCGTCAGTCGAGATCCGGCAAGCCGTGCAGCACCAGGAGATAGAAACTGACGATACCGACAATTTTGTCATTCTCAACGACAGGTGCGTGACTGATGCCGAAGTTTTCAAACAAGCGCGCACAGTAGCGGATTTCCATATCCGGTCGGACCGTCAGCACCGGTTTCGCCATGATCTCATACACATTGACGCGTTCCGGTGCACGGTTTTTGGCGATGACTTCCTTGGCAATGTCGGAGAATAGGAGCATACCGTACTCATCGTGCTCGTCCCGTCGCTTGACGATCAGGCTTGTAGCACCGACTTTTTTCATTATTTTCAGCGCTGCTAGAACGTCGAGTCGACCGTCAACTTCCGTCACATCCGTGCGCATACAATCTCGTACGGGTCCCCAGTTTCGAATAGTCATAGGTTCTCCTCCACAATTTCGGTGAGTTCTTCGGCCTGATGCAACACGCCGACGGCATCTTCGACATCTATTAATACAGCGATTCCGGTGCCCGGTTTCGCGTCGAACTCGCCGACTTCTCCAATGTGTTCGAGAATATGCCGGCTCAGATGCTGCTCGACCAGCAGTAGCACAACGTCACGTTGCGAGGCCAGGGTCAGGCCGAAAAATGTCTTGTGTTCCTTAATACCTTCTCCGCGGGCATTACTAATGACCGTGCATCCTGTTGCACCCGCTTCACGCGCAGCGTCCATGATGTCATCAGTTTTGCTGTCTTCAACGAAGGCAACGATAAGTTTAAAGTGCATGGTTCTCTTCCTGTGTTCTGTCTCGTTCATCCGGACCGGATGATGAGACGCGTTCTCTCAATATTGCAAGCTGGCCATAGGCGAGAACCGAGATTATCGGAAACAGGGCCGCAAAAGCCACCAAGCCGAATCCATCCAACAACGGGCTGCGCCCCGGCACTGCCTCGGCGAGTCCAAGCCCGAGTGCGGTAACGAGGGGAACCGTTACGGTAGATGTCGTGACACCGCCGGAATCATACGCCAGTGGCACAATCAGTTTCGGCGCCATCGCTGTCTGCACAATGACCACCAGGTATCCTGCGGCGATAAAATAATGCAGGGGCAGGCCCGTAATGATTCGAAAACAACCGAGGCTCACCCCGACGCCGGCGCCGATAGCAACGGCCACGCGCAGACCCCACACCCCGATCGCGCCGCCTGATACGATGTTCGCTTTCATTGAAACCGCAATCAATGCCGGTTCCGCAAGCGCTGCGCTGAAGCCTATGGCGAGCGCGAACAGATAGACCCAGTAATAGTCCTGCCAAACGAGGGCCGACGCTCCTCGCCCCACGGCCTCATGCAGGAATTCGGGGTCCGTCAGTTGCTGTGCCATCAGGCGACCCAACGGAAACAGCGTCTGCTCCAATCCGACCAGAAACAGCCCGAGCCCGACGACGACGAAAAGAAAACCCACCGCGATCTGTTTCCTATTCGGCATCGGCCCGCCGATGACCAGCCGCTGGAACGCAAACAGGAATACCGCTATCGGGAGCACATCGACAGCGCTGTCAGCAACAAATTGTATGCTGGTGACGATCACCTCCATTGCACAATAATTTCGTAGACAAGTACAAACAGAATCGGTGTCAGTGAGGCGAATGCGATTAGGCCGAATCCATCGATCATTGGATTGCGCCCTTTCACTGAACTCGCAAGACCGACACCGAGGGCGGCGACCAGCGGCACTGTGACCGTGGAAGTCGTTACGCCGCCGCAGTCAAATGCGATGCCGACGATCTCGTCTGGCGCAACTGTCGTGATCAGGACTACCAGAATGTATCCGCCAATTATCATAATCGGCAATGACCAATTGGCCAATATCCGAATAACGCCTACGACCAGGGCAACGCCGACGGCCAACGCTACTGTGATCCGCAGGCCTAGCGCGTAGCTATCCTGTGCTTCGACCGACGATGCGATAGCTTCGGCTCCTGCGGCGACTTTCGCGGCTTCGGCGGCAACCGCAATCAACGCCGGTTCGGCGATGGTCGTGCCAAATCCGAGCGCGAAAGCAAATACAACCAGCCAGAATACGCTGCCTTTTTTTGCCAGCGAATGCGCGAGCCCTTCGCCAATCGGAAATAGCGCGAGTCGTAGTCCGAATATGAAAAAAGTGAGACCGGCGACGACAAGAAAACCGCCAGTGGCCATCGACATCAGCCCAGACACGGACTGCCGAAATACAAACACCTGAAATACGCTGATGACAACGACGATCGGCAGAAGATTACGCAGGCTGTCAAGCGCGTCCTTAGCAAGCACATTCAGCGAGTCTTTCAATTGGGCCGCAACCCTCCTGGGTAGATGAAAACCTTCTCCACAGTCGACATGCTAAGACAAAGACGGGCCCGCTGTTACCTGAAGCATGCAAAAACCCAATTACTACTACTGCCTGTACTCCGTATTGCCTGAAAAACTGTGGCTAGAACAACAATTAAGGGGCAACTTGGGCGTCGATCCGATCGCTGTTTCGGGCAATCTCGGCGTGCGTGAAACCTAGAGCTCAGGTGACAACCAAGCTTGGAGGACCTACTAGCGCTTGAGTGGGAACCGCTTGTACCTCGTACTTATTCAGCGCCATGGACCGTGTTGCGGTTTACTGCTTGCCACACTCTTGCCATAGAAGAAACGGGAAACAAGCTAAGAAGCCGAAGATTGCCGGCCATGTCTTGCAAGCAGACATTAATAAGCGCTGACGCATGATGCACGAGCTTAGGCAACCAGCATACCCGCGATACTGTAAATTAACGCGGCAAAGATGAGCAGGTTCAAAAGTGCGATTATCGCGAGCCCTAGCCGAGACGGCCCTTCTGGCAATTTCCTGCGATCTTGTGACAGCGAGCGGTTACGGTAAAGCGAAATAGGTTCCATCCTTCAATCGTAATGAGAGCGGAATGACGCTCACGCGACATTCGATAACGATTGCCATATCTTGATCTTACGTCTACGCCATCCGTCGGAAAAGTCGATTATATATAGAGTACTATTCGATAATTACGAAGTAACGGTGAACCGATGGTTAACTACAAACATCTGCATTACTTTTGGGCGGTGGCGAGGGAGGGTGGCGTCGCCCGCGCCAGTGAACGGCTGCACCTGACGCCACAAACCATTAGCGGACAACTGAGCCTGCTGGAGAAATATCTTGGGGTCGACCTGTTCACCCGGGTCGGACGCAACTTGGAACTCACCGAGCCCGGGCGGCTGATATTGAGCTATGCAAATGAGATCTTCTCGCTGGGCGGTGAATTGGAAGAGGTGATACATCAGCTACCGGATAGGCGTACCCAGCTGTTCAGGGTTGGCGTGGTCGATATGGTGCCCAAGTCCATCGCCCACCGCGTCCTAGAACCCGCGCTGCAAATGCCGGAGCCAGTGCGCATGATCTGCCGCGAGGCGAGTCTCGATACGCTGCTGGCGGCACTCGCCGTGCACCGCCTTGATCTGGTACTTGCCGACCGCCCTATCCCTGCCACAGTTAGTACACGAGGCTATAGTCACAAGCTCGGCGAGTGCGCGGTCAGTTTCTTTGCCACAGAGCAACTGGAAAAGACGCTAAATGGTGATTTTCCGAGTTGCCTGGATGGCGCACCGATACTGTTGCCCAGCAGCGGTAGCCAGCTGCGCTCAGGCATTGACCAGTGGCTAGACAAACATCGCATCCATCCGCGCATGATTGCCGAGTTTGATGACAGCGCACTGATGAAGGCTTTTGGGCAAGAGGGTGCGGGGATCTTTATCGCGCCCGCCGCTATCAAGGCAGAGGTGGAATGGCAATATCAGGTGACAGCGATTGGCCAGATTGATGAGGTGAAAGAGCGTTTTTACGCCATATCCGTCGAGCGCCGGGTCCTGCACCCTGTCGTTTCGATAGTGGTGGAGGCAGCCCGTAAGTTGCTGTTTGCCGCCGAATAGTCAAGGTGTAAACCATGTGACCGGAATACACTATTGCCGAGCAGTCGTTCTTCAGACGACTCCGTTCGACCTCAAACGGACTAAAAAAAACAAGAAGGGGCCTAAAAGGCCCTTTTTTTGTGTAGTGGCGCGCCCGGAGAGATTGGCTCGAATCGCCTTAAGGCGATTCTCGGGTCTTCGACCCGCCGTCGCTACGCTCCGGCGCCCAAAACGCTATCGCGTTTTGTCGAACAGGAGTTCTCATCCGGCTTCGGAGCACTTCTACACAAAAAAGGGGCCTTTTAGGCCCCTTTTTTGTGTAGTGGCGCGCCCGGAGAGATTCGAACTCCCGACCGCCCGGTTCGTAGTTAGGTCACTGAACCGTAACTTGTTGTTATAAAAGAAGGACTGTTGGGGCGCCCGTTGCCTAATCTGCACCACAGTGCATAACGATGCAGGACTCAATCACGCAAAACTCCCGCAAATCTCCGCAGCTTTCACTTTAATCAACTGATTGGTCTGATGAAGCACCTGCCTGAGTACGTCAATGCTCGAACGTCTGCTTTTGGTGGTAGGCGAACATTTTTCCGCGCATTGACAACATAGCGACACGATAGGTTGGTTACCGTCTGGCGTAGGGGTTTCTACCTATGATGCGGCGGTTTCCACATATAGACAATCGTCCATTTTGAGCCACAGTCTTATGGCGTAGCTTAATTTGACAAAGCCAAATCCGCCGAAAGACGGAGACAGAGAGCCACGGGCCCTCGCTTCCTCCAAGAAGTTACGGTTGGGTATTGTGTGAGGGGGCAACCTCACAAATAAAGAGTACTTCGACGAAATGGTGTCGTTTGCGACGGCGGTTCGAGCGACCGTCGACGCACCGCGGATCTACGGCATCGACTTCAGCGGGTATTTTTAAGCGCTGACGGTTCGTCTGACGGGGTCAACGCGTGAGGACGTGAACATGACTGAACTGGATCGCCGGAATTTCTTGAAAGTCTCGGGCCTGGTCGGCTTGGGTACGCTAAGCGCAGGTAACGCATGGCCTTTGACGGCGCTTGAGCCGATCGGCGACACATTGAAGGCGGACTACCCATACCGTGGCTGGGAGGACATTTACCGCGGCGAATATACCTACGACTCGATTGGTTATGCCGCCCATTGCGTGAACTGTGCGGGCAACTGTGCGTTCAAGATTATGATCAAAGACGGCATTGCCGTGCGCGAAGAACAGCTCGCTCGATATCCACAAATTGCCGACAGTATTCCCGATACCAACCCGCGCGGGTGTCAAAAAGGTGCGGTTCACACTCAGGCGATGTACGAAGCCGACCGCATTCGCTACCCGATGAAACGGACAGGCGAGCGGGGCGAGGGCAAGTGGCAACGCATCTCGTGGGATCAGGCGACCGAAGAGATTGCCGACAAGATCATCGATATCTACGAAACCCATGGCCCAGGCGCGTTGCTGACACACAGCGGCTCGGGCGCGCTATCGCAGGGTAAGATCAGTGCTGGCCTTCGCTTTGCCAGTCTTACTGGTGGCGTCTTCGAAGACCCTATCACCGAAGTCGGCGACGGCCAAGCCGGACAACACCTCGCCTACGGTGATCCGGCGCAGAATTGCACCTCCGATGCCTGGTTCGACGCGGACTACCTTCTGCTCTCCTACTTGAACGCGAATGTGACGCGGATACCCGATGCGCATTATCTCTGGGAAGCAAAATACAACGGTGCGCGCGTCGTCTCCGTCTCACCGGATTACAACCCGACCGGCATGCACACCGACCTCTGGTTGAACATTGCTCCGGGCGCCGATCCTCACTTGTATATGGCGATGGTGCATACCTTGCTTGAGGAGGAGTTGTGGGATCCCGTGTTTGTGAAAGAGCAGACCGATCTTCCGTTGCTGATTAAGGCCGACGGGGATTTGCTCCGGCAAGCGGATCTCGAGACCGACGGCAGCGTGGAGGTGTTTTACCATTGGGACCAGGTGACGCAATCGGCCGTGGTGGCGCGCGGCTCGATGGGTAGCGAGGAGAAAACGCTCGCCCTTGGCAACACCGATCCGGCGCTAGAGGGTGAATTTCAGGTGGGCGAGTTTCGCGTCCAGCCCGCGTTTGAACGCATGCGCGCGGAGGCCATGAAGTTTTCGCCCGAAGCAACCCAGGCGATCACGGGACTGCACCCGGATGCAGTGCGCGGCGAAGCGCGCGCCTTTGCGCGCGCCGACAAAGCCATTATCGCCGCAGGATTTGCCTCGGGGAAAATGCTGAACGGGATCTACACGCAATGGGCACAAGTCCTGTTGTGCGCGCTCACTGCACACGTTGGGGGCCGGGGCGGCTACATGAGCCCGTATACAGACTGGGGCTGGGAATCGGTCTTTCTGTTGTCGTTCGTTCAGCCCGGCAAGATGCCGCGCTTCGAAGCCGGTGGCTTGGGAGAGTACGTCCATGGCGAGAAAATCGTGGAGACGCGGCAATTTTATGACGGCGACAAATTGAAAGCGGTCGCCGGGTTCACCGTCGACGACATGCAGTCGATGATCAATGAAGCGGTCGACAAGGGCTTGATGCCGGTGCACAAGGGTGTCAAAGCGGCCATCCTGATGGCGGACAACAAGTTCGTGCGCAACAAAGGCCCATTTTATCGAGCCCGAATGCTCGAGCGCTTCAAAGAACTCTTTGTGAACATCAATATTCGCATGGACTCGACCGCTGCCTACGCCGATTACGTGCTTCCCGCGGCCGGGCAGTATGAGACCTGGGATCTGCGCGTCGAGGCGCTGCACCGGTTTGCCAATTTCTTCACGGCGCCGGCAAAACCCGTGGGTGAGTCGAAAGTCGAATGGGAAATCATGGTGCTCTTGACGCGCAAAATTCAGGAGCGGGCGAAGGCACGCGGCATCCAGCCCTACCAGGACGGACCGGTTGAGCGCAATTTCCTGACCATTCACGACGACTACACCATGAACGGTACGTTAATGACGGCGAAAGACGAAGTGCGGTTTCTGGTGGAGAACAGTCCACAGCTTCAGGATCAGTCGTTTGAGCAGGGCGTGAAACAGGGGTACCTGACGATGTGGAACAGTCCGTCGCCAGCGAGTGCCAAAGTACGCCCCGATCGACCGGTCATGGCCTGGACAGCGCAGGTCGAGGACAAGGTGCCGTATCCGACCTTGTCCGGACGGATTACCTTTTATTGCGACCATCCCTGGTACAAGCAACTGGGGGCCACGGTACCAACGGCACGGCTCAATGCCGGTAAGCATGCCTCGAAATACCCGCACACCTTTTATACGCCACACACCCGCTGGGGCATTCACACGAACTGGCGGTCCAACAAGTACATGCTACGACTGCAACGTGGTGAACCGAACGTGTACCTGAATCCAGCGCTCGCGGCCGAGAAAGGCGTTGCCGACGGCGATCCAGTCCGCGTATTCAACAACATCGGCGAGTTCTACGCGCAGGCGAAAATCGTACCGACAGTCCGGGATGATCAAGTGATGATGGAACACGCTTGGGAAAACCATCAATTCCGCGAACGCAAAGGCTACAACCAGGCTGTTGCAACCCTCATTCAGCCGCTGGAGTTGGTGGGCGACTGGGGCCATCTGAGGTTCTCAATGTTTCGTTGGAACCCCAACCAACTGGCAAACGAAAGCGCCGTCGACATCGAGCGTGCGCGCCTTGATGGAGGTGCCGCATGAGCGAAACCACACCCCGTCAACTCGCGATGGTCATGGATCTCAACAAATGCATCGGCTGTCACACCTGCACCATGGCCTGCAAAACCCAGTGGACCAATCGCAACGGCCGCGACTATATGTACTGGAACAACGTCGAGACAATGCCGGGAGACGGCTATCCGCGTCAGTACGACAAGATGGGTGGCGGGTTCGATGAGGACGGTCAACTGAGGCTCGGCAAAGAGCCGGTGCCGGAAGAGTACGGCGTGCCGTGGGAGTACAACCACGAAGACGCGTTGATGACCGGCAAGGATCCCTGGTTGCGCCCGAACGTGACGCCGAAGTGGGGCGCCAACTGGGACGAAGATCGGGGCGAAGGCGACTACCCCAACAGTCACTACTTTTACCTGCCGCGCATCTGCAATCAATGCACGAATCCGGCTTGCCTGGCGGCGTGTCCACGAAATGCGATTTACAAACGTCAGGAAGACGGCATCGTTGTGATCGATCAGGAGCGCTGTCGCGGCTACCGTTACTGCGTTACCGCGTGCCCATACAAGAAGGTCTATTTCAACGACAAGATCTCAACATCAGAAAAATGCATGTTCTGTTATCCGCGGATTGAAAAAGGTCTGCCGCCAGCCTGTGCGGCGCAGTGTGTCGGGCGCATGCGTTGGGTCGGCAATCGTGACGACCAAGACGGGCCCATCTACCAGCTCGTTGAAAAGTACAAGGTGGCGTTGCCGCTGCACGCGGAATGGGGCACCGAGCCGAATGTGTTCTATATCCCGCCCACTGCACCGCCCACATTTGCCGAAGATGGCACGGTGACTAACCAGTCACGGATTCCGCTCGACTATCTTGAAAGTTTGTTTGGTGCGGGTGTGGAAGCCGCACTTGAGACACTGGCTCGCGAGCGGGCAAAAAAAGCCAACGGTGAAGCCTCCGAATTGATGGATATTCTCATCGCCTACAAACACAGCGACATGTTTAAGCTGAGTTGAGACGACCATGGCTTCACCCAACGAACGCGCCCGGCATCGCTCTCGCTTGTTGATACTCTTATCACAAGGATTTTTACACCCGAACGAGGCGTTCCACCAACAACTGCTGGATGACACCTACCAGACGGCGGTGAGCCAGGCCCACGTGGGAATATTCGGCCAGATCTTCTCGCTTCCGGAAGTGACCTCGAGCCTCGTAGATTATGAGGCTCTCTACATCGAACTCTTTCACATTGGTAAAAACGGCGCGCCGATAGTGGGCCTGCATGCTGGCGACTATAGCGATTTGCTCGATGGGCAGCCGCGGCCTGAGTCGATGCTCGACTACAACCGCTGGTACCGGCATTTTGGTCTCAAGGTCAGCCAGACCGACCCGAGCCTCGACCTGCCGGATCATCTGGTGTGTCAGTTGCAGTTTCTTGCCTGGCTATCGCACCTGGAAGCCGAGGTCGCCCCGGGTTCAAACTCGGTGGTGGGTTATCAGCACGCGCAGCGCGATTTCATTCAATGGCATGCCGAGCCATTTGTCACGCGAGTGGCCGACGGGCTCACTAAAGCGCGCCCGAAGTCGTCACACGAGCCGCTATTCGCCGCGCTCGGTGCACTGACAAACACGCTCATCACCCACACCAGCCAAGAGCTCGCCTCGACCTTGGGGGCCCCGGGCGTGCCGCTACCTGAGCCCGATGTGGCGATTCCGGCAGTTGAGGTATGGAGCTAATCATGGAACATACGCGCGTTCGAAACACGGTAATGGGCTGGGCTTTGCTGCTTGTGATCGCCTGCGGGTCAGGATCCCGATCGCCGACTGCGGCGCCACCAACGCCGTTGACTCCGGGTCAACCGATCCCACTGACCGCGGTAACCGCCCCGGATGCCAACCTGGCCGATCCCAACGATCCGGGCTGGCACGAGATCACCGAATACGTGGCCGAAACTGCGTGGGCACCGCCGGCACACCCGTCGGTCAATCTTCGCTATGACGCCGCCGCGCCGACTGAACCAGTCAACTTCCGGGTTGCGCGTGACGAGGATCGGTTCTATGTGCGCGTGCACTGGTCGGATGGGAGTAACAACCAGGCCAACGCTTTCGATCAGTTTGCGGATGCGGCCGCGGTGCAGTTTGCCTTGGACGGCGGTAGTGCCACACCGTACACGATGGGTGGGCCGGGTGCTCCCGTGAACATTTGGTATTGGCGCGCCGGGGATGATACCCCTCAAGATCTGGCAGCAGGTGGCTTTGGTTCGACGACCCGACTGAAGACAGCCGACGTGTCCGCCGAGGCCGCGTACGACGATACCAATGACGGCGAGTGGACAGTCGTTTTCTCACGATCGTTGTCAGCCGCAGGCGAATATCAGGCCAAATCTCTCGCTACCGACGACATCCATCTAACGCTTGCTGTGTGGCAGGGGGCCGATGCGCAGCGCGATGGACGGAAACGGACCACGATCGGTTGGATTGTGGTCCACCCCGATGCTGCGCTGGCGATCGCTCAGCAATGAAACTTGGCGCGCCCGGAGAGATTGATCGGTGGCTTCGCCACCTTGTCGTCGCTTCGCTCCTCCATCTGTCGGCCGACTCCGTCGGCCTCGGTGCGAACGTTGCCCTGCGGGCAACACAGTTCGAAATCTCGAAGAAGCTTCAAATAAGAAAAGGGATCCAAAGGATCCCTTTTCTTATTTGGCGCGCCCGGAGAGATTCGAACTCCCGACCGCCCGGTTCGTAGTTGGATCACTGAACTTTAACTTGTTGTTTAATAAGAGTGCCGTGAGGGCGCCCGTTGCTTAATCTGCACCACAGTGCGTAACGATGCAGGACTCAATCACGCAAAACTCCCGCAAATTCCCACGAGCTTCACTTTACTCAACTGATTTGTCTGACGAAGCACCTGCCTGAGTACGGCAGTCCTCCGTTTACTTGCCGGCCAAATTCACAGACGCTGTTATCGAGAGCATTCAATAGCTCAGTGAGTCGCCTTACGGTCCGTAGTCACCTAATATCAACATCCTATTCTACTTCCAGAAATCCTGCTGAGCGCAACCTGCAGAAACATGGGTCTTAGAATTGGCTCTGTGCGCGCACGTGGAAGGAGGACGGGAAAATGCAGGAATATCTCAGAGAGCAGGTCGACTGGCCGCAGGCCTTCCCGCAGGAAGAGTACGGGCAGCGCCTGGCCAAGGTGCGCAGCGCCCTGAGGGCGGTGGGATTGGACGCAATCTACGTCACCCACCCGGCGAACGTCACCTATCTCACCGGCTACGACATGATCTGGAACCACCTTCGGAGTCTCACCGGGATGCTCGTGTCAGCCGACTCCGACGCCACGGTTTTCTTCGACGTGAGGGCACACACGACCATGGTCTACACGACGCCGGAGATCCGCGAGATCGTGTGGCTCGACGATTCTAGTTCTAGTAGTGATATTGAACTCCTCGAAGTCGAAGTCATCGCGCGAGAACTCGATGCACGCGGATTCGGCAAGGCGTCGATCGGAATTGAGAAGTGGGGCTACTCACCGCACGCCAGCGTGGTCGACGCACTCGAACGAGGGATCCAGGCGCTGGGCGCCAGGGTGGTCGATGCGACGCCTCTCATCGAGGACATCCGCTTAGTCAAGTCCCCACTCGAGGTCGTCCACGTTCGCAAGGCGGCGGCGATCGCGGACGAAGCCATGGCGGCGGCGCGCGACGCCATTCGTCCGGGGATCACGGAAACGGAACTCGAGGGTGTGATCATGGGAACGATGATGAAGGCCGGTGGTGGAGATCCCGGGATTCGAACCATGGTCGCCTCGGGTCCCCGTTCCGGTACGCATCACAGCGCACCGACGCGCCGCCAGATTAATCCCGGCGACCTCGTCCACATCGATTTCTGCGGCTGCTACGACCGCTATCACGTCAACCTCAACCGGACCTTCTCGCTCGGAGAACCCGACCCGCGCTGGACGAAGCTGATAGACGTCGCAGCGGGCTGCATCGACGCAATCGTTGCGGAGATATCGACGGGCGATCCCCTTTGCAAGGCCGACAAGATCGGCAACGCCTACATCGACGCGGCGGGTCTGCGGAAATACGTGTGGTGGGTTGGGGGCTACTCGCTCGGGATCGCGCAGCCACCCGACTGGTGCGGGCGCTACTGGATGAACCGCGAGGAAAGCACCGAGCGCGACTTCGAACCCGGGATTGTGGTGAACTTCGAGAACCAGTTCGACGTCTGGGAGAACTGGCCTGGCGGCAGCGGTGCGTCCTACGTCGACAGCATGCTGATGACCGACGCGGGCCTGGAGGTCTTGTCGACTCTTCCGCGGAATATCGTCGTGGTGGGAGAATAGCTAGACCCAGTCCGCCGT
>Ga0255049_10000728_pt1 | contig 19543 bp, 13 predicted proteins | sample JV7_2_3_MG_FD_183615 | JGI IMG/M metagenome (GOLD analysis project Ga0255049, IMG submission 183615) | Seawater microbial communities from Jervis Inlet, British Columbia, Canada - JV7_2_3 | ecosystem: Environmental > Aquatic > Marine > Inlet | place: Canada: British Columbia | collected 2016-10-06
CCCTGGTCATCGGTGCCGAGTAAAAATCGCGGATCAGAATCTTCGACCCAGATCGGTGGCAACTCGGAATCGAGCAGTTCTAGCTGCTGTAAATCATAAGGGTCAAAAGGTGCTATCCATGGCGAAAACAGCGCCATAAATGCGAATAGTAAAAATATAAGGCTACTGGCGATTGCGACCTTATCGCGACGATAATAATAATGTAAATCTGATTTCAGCATTTCCTGCCATCGGGCCTGCAGGTAATTCATTTATTTTTACCTACCAGGTCGACCATCGGGTTGATCAGGCCATAGAGTAGATCAACCAGGGTATTCACCACTACAAACACGAATCCAACGAACATGATATAGGCGGTAATAAGCGGGATATCCGAGCGATTGACCGCTTCCAGAAACATGAACCCCATGCCGGGCCACTGAAATACCGATTCGGTTAAAATGGTGTAAGCCACCATGATACCGATTTGTACGCCACCCACTGTAATTACCGGCAGCATCGTGTTTTTTAATGCGTGCTTGAGATAGACCGGAAACGCCCCAAGTCCCTTGGCACGCGCAAATTTGACATATTCTGAACTTAATACCTCGAGCATTTCAGCTCGAACCAGGCGGATAAACAGTGGCAGCATGATCGATGACAAAGCGATTGAAGGCATGACGATGTGAGCGAAGCCGTCGAGGCTGAAAAAGTTACTGCTCCAGTAACCCCACACGTGCACAATTTCGCCACGACCGAACGATGGCATCCAGCCAAGTGTGACCGAAAAAATAAATATCATGCCCAATGCGGTGAGAAATACCGGAATCGATATACCGATGACACTAATCATCATGGTAAAGCGACTGAACCAGTGGCGGGGATAAATGGCAGTAAATACTCCGAGTGGAATCGATAATACGATAATAATTATCGAGGCGGCAAATGCCAGTTCCAGGGTTGCAGGTAACTTTTTCAGGATGATCGTCATCGTTGGTACCTTGAAAAAGTACGAAGTACCCAGGTCACCTTGCAATGCGCGTTTGACAAACCGCCCATATTGCACGATCAGCGGATCGTTGAGTCCTAGTGTTTCTCTGAGATTTTCCCTTTCGGCGGTAGACATCGACATTGCCGCCATTTCGCGAGTCGGGTCACCCAGACTGTCCTGAATTGAGAAACAGAACATACTGATGATAGACATCACCACCATGGCCTGCAGGGTGCGTTTTAGCAGAAATTGAAACATGGATGGAGGTAATTAGTAGAGACGGGCAGGGTTCGCACCTGCCCGTCTAGCTGATTACTGGTTGATGACTACTAGTCAATAACCAGGTCGCCCAGGTAAGGAAAATTGAGTGCATTCACAATTGGGTCAATATGAACCCCTTTGCGTGCAGCCCAGGCCAGGTTTTGCCAGTGTAATGGAATGAAACCGGCGTCCTGGAAGATACGTTCTTCGATTGCCTGCAACATACCGGTACGTTTATTAGTATCGGTTTCCATGTTTGCCGTAACCGTAGACTCGTCGACAAAATCGCTGCTATAGTTGCCAGAATTGTAAGCGCCCATGCCACTATCCTTGTTTGGCGTCATTGACAGGAACTCATAAAAGTTGGCACTGTCTTCGGTATCTGAATGCCAGCCTATCATCATGATATCAGCGGCGCGATCATCGAATAATGGCCAGTACTGAGCTTTAGGCAAAGTTTGCAGGTCTACTTTGATATTGATTTTTGCCAGCATCGCGGCAACTGCCTGTGCAATCTTGTCGTCGTTAACATAGCGGTTGTTCGGCGCCATCATGGTAATGCTAAAGCCGTTTTCGTAACCGGCTTCCTTCATCAGGTTACGCGCCTCTTGCAGGTCGAAACGTGGTTGCAGTTTGGCGTTGTATCCCAGATATCCTTTGGGGCTAAACTGAGCGGCGGCGGTACCGAAACCTTTCATGATTTTCTTAACGATGGCTTCGTTGTTGACTGCGTTAACTATAGCCTGGCGTACACGTACATCCTTGAATTCGGCACGACGCTCCTGGTTCATCTGAAGCGTGATGATACGGGTACCGGGCATGGTAATCAGATCAGCCTTGCTGCTGCGCTCGATCTGGCCAAAGTCGTTAGGTGAAACCGGTGCGATAAAATCCACATCACCGGATAACAACGCCGCAACGCGGGTTTGCTCATCTTTGATCGGAGTGAAGACTATTTTGTCTACATTGCCAGAAGAGTCTTTGTCCCAGTAATCTGCAAAGCGGTCAAATACGACTTTAACACCCTGCTCACGCGAAGTCACCTTGAAGGGACCCGTGCCAGAGAGATTGGTCGAAGCAAACGAAGCACCATTTTTAACAATCGCACCCTTGTCATTACCATTTGCGTCCGTGCCGCTGTAAAACTTGCTATCCATCGGGAAGATATAGGTCGCTGTGTGCAAAACCAATGGGTAGGGACCGGTGGTGACCAGATCGATAGTGTAGTCGTCGACCACATTCAGCGCGCTGAAATTGGTGAAAATACCCTTAAAGTCCGGGCTGACTTTCAGGCGATCGAAAGTCCATTTGAAATCGGCAGCAGTCATCTTGTTACCAGTATGGAACTTGACACCTTTGCGTAATTTAAAGCGTACTGTTGTGGCGTCAAGGCGTTCGTAACTGGTCGCCAGGCGATTTTCGAATGCGAGCTCCTTGGTCCAGCGAATCAGCGGGTCAAATGACATATGCGACAATTGCAGGATACCGCCCGATAACTGCTCGTGTATGTCCAGCGTTACCGGATCGGCGTCGTAAGCGAGCCGCAGGGTTTTGGCATTAGCGCCACCAAACGCTAGCAGGCTGGCGCACAGCAGGCTTACGGTTAGTATTAGTCGGTTTTTCATGCTCTTTTCTCCTTATATCTTTAGTTATGGTTGTGTTACACGACGGTTTTAAAGCCGCCAAAAATATTACCCCGTTACCGGGGCTGATGAACTGGTTTTGTAAATACTATCGAATCGTGGCATTAAATCCAGTAATTCGGCGCTGTACGGGTCTTGTGGATGCTCAAAGAATCTTTCACTTTCGGCCGTTTCGAGGATTTTCCCATTACGCATAATCGCAACGCGGTCACACATCTGTCGAATCACCGGCAGATCGTGGCTGATAAACAGCATCGTCAGGCCAAGTTCGTCCTGCAGGTCTTTCAACAGATTTAAAATTTGCGCCTGCACCGAGACATCCAGCGCTGAGGTGGGTTCGTCGCAAATCAAAAACCTTGGACGGCTCGCCAACGCGCGCGCAATAGAAATGCGCTGGCGCTGACCGCCGGAGAACTCGTGTGGATATTTATGTCCTGATTGACGCCCAAGCCCGACGTGATCGAGCAGATCGCCGACAATCGGGTTGATCTGGTCGAGCGGCGTAAGCCGGTGAAAGCGAATTGGCTCGGCTATTATACCGCTTATTTTCATGCGCCCGTTGAGCGAAGAGTAGGGATTCTGAAATACCATCTGCATTTGCAATCGTGCGGCCTGTACCGCCTTTTTATCCGGGTTGTCGACGAGTTCAGTACCATCGAATACGATAGAGCCACTATCGGGCTTTTGCAGACCGGCGACCATGCGCGCAATGGTCGATTTGCCTGATCCGCTTTCACCGACCAGTCCAAAGGTTTCACCCTGTTTAATCGATAAGTTAACGTTACTGGTTGCCTGTAGGTAACGTCGATTGCGGGCCAGAAGCGCATCGCGGGTGATAAAACTCAAATTGAGGTCTTTGATGACGAGTAAATCATCTTTACTTTCGTGACGTTTACTTTTCCCCAGCCAGTGAGTCGAAATATCGATCGGCTTCAGGCCTTTTTGCGTGGTCTCAATATATTCTACCAACGGGAAACGCTTAATCTTGCGATCAGACGGTGGCACGGCGCTAATCAGGCTTTTGGTGTAGTCATGCCTGGGTTCACCGAGAACCTGTGCGGTGATGCCGATTTCGACCAGTTTACCGCGATACATGACAGCGACCCGGTCGGTGACGCTGGCGATCACCCCCATATCATGGGTTACCAACAGGCATCCAACATTGCGCTCATGGCAGAGATCTTTTATCAGCGTGAGAATCTGGTCCTGCACCGATACGTCGAGTGCGGTAGTAGGTTCGTCGGCGATGATTAAATCGGGTTTCCCGGCTAGCGCTATTGCGATGACAACACGCTGGCGCATGCCACCGGAAAATTGATGCGGGAATTGTTTGATCCTGATTTCAGGTTCGGGAATACCTACCTGATCGAGTAATTCAATGGCGTACTTGCGGGCCGCCTGCGAGTTCATTTTCAGACAGTTGGTGATAGTTTCGACGAGTTGATTTTCTACCGTGAACAGCGGGTTTAGCGAGGTCATAGGGTCCTGGAAAATAAACCCGACCCGGGAGCCTCGAATCTTCAAAATTTGTTTGGAGTCAAATTCGGATATTAATGTACCGTCAAGATAAACCTCGCCCGAGCTAACCCGCCCCGGTGCGCTGAGCAATTGCACAACGCCATTGCCGATAGTCGATTTACCAGCGCCAGATTCACCCACGAGGCCAAGAATTTCACCAGGATTCAGGTCAAGGCTGACGTTATCCACTGCACACTCCACGCCGTGGCGACTGGGGAACTCGATGCAGAGATTTTTTATAGTTAGCAGTGTCATTTTAGCGAAGATAATTTCCACAAACTGAGGTAGTACTCAATTGCGAATCCGGATCTGTGTCCGGAAGTATTTCCTTTAACTATTATGGGCCGAAGACTGTAACACCAAGTCGCTAAAATCGATATATTTGTTTGGTTTTTATTTGAAACTTATCGCCGTGAAAATACTGCCAAAGGCAGGGGCCGCGTTAATAAATTTCTACTTCTCCGAGCATCCAGTCTACTTTTTCGCTGGTTTCGAGTATTAGTCGTTTGCGCGTCTGATAATTAAGCTGGGGTGTGGTTTTGAGCAGATCGAGATATTTGTCGGCATTCAGTTTTAACAGGCCGCAATCCGTGCTGGCACTGAATTCAACCGGATTGTTTTGCGCATAAGGTCGCCAGCCAAATTCATCGCCAACCAGCGCATTTGTCTCGCTGCCATCAGCGTTAAGAATCGTAGCGCTGCCTTCGATGAGAATATAAAGATGAGAATCATCCAGAAACAATTTATTGCCATCCTCGACTACTTGCGAGTCGGCGATACGGGAAATTTTGTCGGTAACAGTGGACGAAAGCATCGAATATTGAGCTAATGATTTGACCGCGGGCCGAATTTGCCAGCGTTTTTCCAGGCTCTCCTGTAATCCGCTGTAGCGAATAAAATTGCGAAAGGTTTCTTCGCCAAAAACACAAACGGTAACCGGGGTGCGAGCAACGACGCTGGCATTTCTTACACCGGAACCGCCTAATATGGCCATTTCTCCAATTACATCGCCAGCCTGCAGGCTGGCGACTGAATGACGCTTTTCTCCATCGTAGTGCATGACTTCACAATACCCGGTGAGTATCAGGTAGACATAACCGTGCGTGGTGGCGTCCTGCACGATGATGACATCTTCGGTGTTGTAGCGACTTATCTCCTGCTCCGCGAGCAAGCTGCGCATCCAGCGATTAGGAAATGGCTGGTTCAGCCACAACGTCAGGTAATGATTAATTTGAGAGGTATAAATACTGCTGTCGCCTTCGAGTAATGTATAACGCTTACCAGAACTAGCCAGCGAAAAAATGGTATTGAGCTCGTCTGGAAGTTTATCGACGTGAACAAAAACTACACGCTCGGCATTGGACTCGAGTGCATCGGTAGGGTCGCCGTGGATTGCCCCGGCCCCACCATCTGCGATTAACAGACGAAAACCGTGGGTGTATAGGCGTTCCAGTGTATCCAGGGTTGAGTCGCGAACAATGCCCGCCTCGTGCATCTTGTGTATCGCTTTCATATTCTGGTTATCCCCAACGATGCAAACGTCGCGGAAATGTCCCTGGTGCACGGTCGAAAAGGTTGCACCGATAGTTGGAATACTGTGCACAGTGCGGTGGATTTCGATCCTGAGTCCATAGTAGTTAATGGTTTCACCCGGTTTAACTTCGACGTGCCGAAAATGTTCGGCGATCACCGATTTTGCCCAACCCAGGTTACAGCTAAGCTTTTCAATTGCCATCGCGTAAATTTCTTTGGTGGTAATAATTTCCACCCGTTGAGGCATTTCCATGAGTGGAAACATCGAACAATGGTCATCGTGCAGGTGGGTCAGGAACAAGGCCGAAATCTGGTTCTTGGATATTCCACGGGCGTATAGATGCTGGTTCAGAAACGGAATCGAATCGATTAGAATGTAGTCACCGTTGTAGCAAAGTGCTAGCCCTGTACAGGGTTCGTCGGGTGTGAAACCTGAAGCACCACCGAGTACTTCCAGTCCCAGCTTGGTCAAACCACCAGGCACGTAATCCATAATTACAGGGTAAGGTGGCGATACAGTGTGGTCATCATTGAGGTTGAATTCGACTTCACCACCTGGGTTAGCTACCCGATAGTGGTCGATACCCCGGCGTTCGATGGTGAAATTTCCAACCACGGCCATATTGTTTTCATACGGTATCGGATTAAAAAAATCTTCTACAGGTATGACCTTGTCAGCACTGTCCTTGAGCGCGACAAAATCCGATACCGCGAGCCATTCGTCTTTTTGCGCATCGGCCGTTTGCCATTCATCGAGTTCATCGCGGGTAGGACCAAACAAGGTGAAACGCAATACACGCAGTGCCTGGCTGATAGCTTCAGGCTCCCCCACCAGGTTAATTTTACGATTCTCGGCCAGGCCGTTGGAATAGAACAGGAAGAAATAAAAAGGAAATTCAAGGTGATTTAACAGTACCCCGCTTTTTTCCCTGATGTCGCTTAACACCAGCGTATCGAAACGCGTAATGCCCTCGCGCAACAGACCCTTGAGGATTTCGGGCGGTTGGGCAAACAGGATAACTTCAGAATCGTCCTTGACTACACGGCTGCCAGGAGCTGGGGTAAGTATTTGTGGTTCGGCCATTATCAGGGTCGCTCACGTGAGTCCTGACCACAGTGTACCTTGGCATGTATGGCGGTTAAAGGGAAAACGGTAGAATTGCACATATTTGAATCAGAGCTGCAGCCCGGTAGGGCGGGCTTCGTTCCTCTCGGCAACTGCTCCTGCGTTGCTCTAATAAGTTACGTCCATGTAACGATCGGCAATTGCTCCTGCATCCATGCAGTCGAGCCCGACTTGCGGTATGTAGTTTAAATCAGGCGATGGCGGTAGAGCTGCTCGTAATAAGGCCGCGCCTGCTCTGCGATAGCCTGTTCTCTCACCCCCAGTGTCAGGGGTTTTTCACGGTAGGGTGCAAAGCCACTCGAATTCCATACTGATTCGTACCAGTATTTACCCCAAACACCATCACTATCGCGTGGCCCGGCCGGCCAGCTTAGCATACTGGTTTCGAATGCCAGATTGAGGCGCTTACAGATACTTCGCAGCATCGGTTCCGGGTTTAATAGAAATTCCTTACTGTCGATCACCAGTGGAATCTCTCCACTTGTTTCGGTCACGTACTCGAATAATTCAGCCTGTTGCACGAAGCCGATGTCATCCAGGCTGACATCCTCTCGAACCGCGGCATAAGAGGCGATTACAGGTTCCGGCTCACGAATCAGAAAGCAGTTGCTCATGCACGATAACCATTGCCGGTCAATTTCAGGCAATAGATGGAGCGTCATGTGCTTCTGATAAAAAACCTGCTTTTGATCGGGCGGATTACCGGCGCAGCGGTCAACAATGCTTCGCCAGTCGCTACCCTGTGCGGCAGTAATTTCTTTTACCCCCGGGTGCGGGATATCGGTTTTGGAAAGATAGTATCCGTATAGCGGTTCATCCCAGACCGTGCAGTCGCTGCGATTTTCCCAGGCGCGCATCATCGCAGTCGATATGTTGCGCGGGCCCGACCACATCGCGATGCGAACCGGTTTTATTTCCCGCATTCCTGTTCCAGCAATTCCAGGTAAAGGGATTGCAGGCATTCGACCGTCGGGCCTCGCCGGCCATCGCCAATTCCGCGGCCGTCAATTTCACTCACCGGTGCGAGCCCGGCAAAAGTCCCGGTAACGAAGGCTTCCTGTGCGCTGTATACATCGCTGAGACTAAAATTTTTCTGATACACCGGGATGTTGTTTTCTTCGCAGAGCTGAATCACCACGCCCCGCGTAATACCGCCCAGGCAGTAGTCCCCGCTTGAAGTCCAGACCGCGCCTTTTTTAACAATAAAAAAATGGGTTGAATTACAGGTTGCGACGAAGCCATGCGGATCTAGCATCAAAGCCTCGTCGGCGCCGGCCTTGGTAGCCTGAATGCAGGCGGTGATACAGTTAAGCTTGGAGTGGCTGTTAAGCTTGGGGTCCTGCACGTCGGGATACCCACGCCTTACATGCACGGTAAACAGACGAATACCTTTAGACGCCGTTTCCGGTAGTGCTTTTTTATACTCCGGGATAATAACAATCGTTGGTGGCGTGATGGTGATTCGCGGGTCCTGGTAAGGCGTTGCCTTAACCCCGCGGGTTACCATCAAACGGATATGTACGCCTTCGCGCATACTGTTTTTATCGAGCAGATGGTAGAGCCGCTTGCTGAGTTGTTCCACTGTCACCTCCATTTCCATGTCGAGCGCTTTGGCGCCGTCGTATAAGCGTTGCAGATGTTGATCGAGGAATGCAATTTTACCGTGATGTACGCGCAATCCTTCCCATACACCGTCGCCCAGCACGAAGCCACTGTCAAAAACTGACACCTTTGCCTCAGAGCGTGGAAACAACTCACCATTGATGTCGATCAGTATCGATGCATTACGCGGGTCGTCCTGATACTCGTGTGTACCTTTCATTAGTTATTACTTCTCATCGGCGCGTCCGAGGATGAACTCGGCGCCCATGCTGGTTATGGTTAAAAAAAGATTGCCGTCGCGTTCTCGCGTGTCGGCCATATTGACGAGCTCGAAAAAAGCGTTACGACCGATCAGAGCTTCGAGTCCATTGCGAACATGAATATAGGGTCTGGGCTGGTTACTAACGGAATCGATTTCGACCCTGACAGGATGTTGCTCGTCGGCGACAATTTTATCTCCCAGATTGGTAGTAAATACCAGCGCAACCTGTTTACCATCATCGATTTGTTCCACCATGGTTGCGACAAATGGGGCATCGTCTACCTGTATGGATAATTTTTCGGCCGGTGTCAGCAGAAAATATTCGTCATCCTCTTTGTGTAACACAGTTGCGAATAATTTTGTCAATGCCGCGCGTTGAAATGCACGTCCTTCGTGATACCAGGTGCCATCGACCGCGATACGTATATCGATGCTACCAATGCGCTCGGGCAGCCAGTTTTCGCGCTGCAAACTGGCCGATTCAGCCACCTCGATATTGCGCAATAATTGCTCCAGTTCAGACATGGTAACAGGCTAGATCCAGCATCACATAATAATGTTTTGCGAGCCAGCCCATGTCAAGGCTGACCGGCATTCGACAAACCGGTCAAATCCCATGTAAATATTTTATCGATTAGGGTAAGCATGGAATATATAAATGAGCTTAAATAAAAACAGCTTGGTCGATGTGATCTGGGAGTATTGAATTAAAGTGAAAGATCTGGCCCTACCTAATAAGGGTTATTAGCGCTTCCAAAAGGAATAGGCAGAGGATAAAATGCATCTGGTATACCAGATTCGAAATAATTGAAACCCATAATTGCTTCAATATTCTTCGGCATCAACAGTAAAATCCCTGGTGCTGGACCTTTAAATTAAATTAATTAGAGAGTGTTTATGTCCATTGCAGAGAATAATCCGCAAGCGGTCGACCATCGGCGCAAACGTAGCCGGGGTAAAACCAAGGGCAGACTCGTCGATATCAATGCGCTTTTGGAGGTGCAAGGCTTACTCGGAGACGAGTCGCGTTCAAAAGACCTGTTGATCGAGCATTTGCATAAAATCCAGGATAAATTCGGCCATCTCTCGGCTGCCCACCTGGTTGCACTTGCCAGTGAAATGAAACTGGCGCCGACTGAAGTTTATGAGGTTGCCAGCTTTTATCACCATTTTGATGTGGTAAAGGAAAACGATACCCCACCGCCTGCTCTAACCGTGCGCGTGTGCGACTCGGTGAGTTGCGAAATGGCTGGCGCGAATCAATTAATCAGCGCACTCGAATCATCACTCGGCAATAGTGTTCGTGTGCAACGTGTACCCTGTGTCGGCCGTTGCGACATGGCGCCGGTTGCAGTGGTGGGGCAAAATACAGTCGATAATGCACAAAGCGATACTGTAAAAGCTGCCGTCGACGCAGGAGCAATTACCCAGACGGAGCCAACAGACAGCATTGATTTTGCAGCATACAAAGCTGACGGTGGTTATGTGCTCTACGACAGGCTGCTCGCCGGGGAAACCACGGGCGACGCGATTATTGAAGAACTCGAAGCCACCGCATTGCGTGGTCTCGGTGGAGCCGGTTTCCCGGTAGGTCGTAAATGGGGCATCCTGCGCGGGCAGGCAGCGCCACGCATGATGGCAATTAATATCGATGAGGGTGAGCCGGGCACTTTTAAGGATCGTTATTACATGCTCAAGGACCCGCACCGGTTTCTCGAAGGCATGCTGATCGCCGCGAGCGTGATCGGTATCGACCATTGTTATATCTACATTCGTGATGAATACCCTGATGTCACTGAAATTCTACGCCTGGCGGCTGAATCTCTGCAAAATGAATCGGCATACGAATTGCCGCATATCGAACTCAGGCGTGGTGCCGGTGCGTATATCTGCGGCGAAGAGTCGGCGATGATCGAATCGATCGAAGGTAAACGCGGTATGCCGCGATTGCGCCCACCCTACGTTGCCGAGGTCGGATTATTTGGGCGTCCGACGCTGGAGCACAACTGTGAAACCCTGTTCTGGATTCGAGATGTGATTGAAAAAGGCTCGCAGTGGTTTGATTCGCAGGGTCGCAATGGACGTAAAGGTCTGCGCAGTTTTTCAGTCTCGGGTCGGGTGAAAAAGCCCGGTGTGTATCTGGCGCCCGCTGGTATTACGATGAATCAGCTAATCGACGAATACTGCGACGGCATGCTCGATGGTCATGAGTTTTATGGCTATTTCCCGGGCGGGGCGTCGGGTGGCATTTTGCCCGCCTCGCTCGGCGATATACCGCTCGATTTTGATACCCTGCAGCCTTATGGCTGTTTCATCGGTTCTGCTGCGGTGATTGTATTGTCCGATCAGGATACTGCGAAGCAGGCAGCGCTTAACTCGATGAAATTTTTTGCTCACGAATCCTGTGGGCAATGCACACCCTGCCGGGTCGGTACTGAAAAAGCGGTTAGTATCATGGAGTCGGGTGACTGGGATATCGACCAGCTCAACGATTTGTGCACCGTCATGGTCGATGCCTCGATCTGTGGGCTGGGGCAGGCCGCACCGAATCCGATTTTGTCGGTGATCAAATATTTCCCACACGAGTTGGAGGAAAACAAATAATGGCTGCTAACCCGGATACTATTTTTGATACCGTTAAATTCACACTGAATGGTCAAAGTATCGAGGCGCTCGCTGGCGAGACCATAATCCAGGCCGCGAACCGTACTGGTACGGAAATTCCTCATTTATGTTACACCGAGGGTCTGCGATCGGACGGAAACTGCCGCGCCTGTATGGTAGAAATCGAAGGCGAACGTGTTTTGGTGCCGAGTTGTTGTCGTAATCCGACGCCTGGCATGGTGGTACATTCGAATAACCAACGTGCTGAGAAATCGCAAAAACTGGTACTCGAATTATTGCTATCCGATATGCCGGAACAGTCGTATACGATCGACAACGAGCTGGCGCAATGGGCGAAAAAACTCGGTGTGAGCGCGCCACGTTTCAAACCACGCCATCAGCCACAAAGCGACCTTTCACACCCGGCGATTGCGGTCAATCTCGATGCCTGTATTCAATGTACGCGCTGCCTGCGTGCTTGCCGCGAAACCCAGGTCAACGACGTTATCGGTCTCGCCCGGCGTGGCTACCACGCCGAAATCGTATTCGATCTCGGTGACCCATTGGGCGAGAGTTCCTGCGTAGCCTGCGGTGAATGTGTCGCTGCCTGCCCAACCGGGGCGCTAAGCAATGCGACCGGCGCGCAGCAGATAGAGGCCGACCGTACGGTTGACTCGGTATGTCCTTATTGCGGTGTCGGATGTTTGCTGACCTATCACGTCAAAGACGACAAAATCCTGCGCGTCGAAGGGCGCGATGGACCGGCCAATTTCAGTCGACTTTGCGTCAAGGGTCGTTATGGATTCGATTACCTCAACCACCCGCAGCGATTACTCAAACCGCTGATTCGTAAAGCAGGGGTGCCAAAGGGTCTGAACGAGTTTTTTGACCCGAGTGAGCCATCGAAAATGTTTCGTGAAGCGAGTTGGGATGAAGCCATGGAACTGGCCACGGCTGGGTTGAAAAAGATCAAAGGCGAACTCGGGGGTGCAGGCCTGGGCGGTTTTGGTTCAGCCAAGGGTAGTAATGAAGAAGCCTATTTATTTCAAAAATTGGTCCGTACCGGATTTGGCACTAACAACGTCGACCATTGTACGCGTTTATGCCACGCTTCCAGCGTCGCCGCATTGCTCGAAGGTATCGGTTCGGGTGCGGTCTCGAATCAGGTGGAAGATGTAAAACACGCCGAGGTCTTTCTGGTAATTGGTTCGAATCCGACCACCAACCATCCGGTTGCGGCGACCTTCATGAAAAACGCGATCAAGGATGGTAAAAAGCTGATCCTGCTCGACCCGCGTCGTACCGATATCGCCCGCCACGCGACACACTTCTTGCAATTTAATGCATCGACCGATGTCTCGCTGTTAAATTCGATACTGCACGTCATTATTGACGAGGGATTAACCGACGATAAGTTTATCGCCGAGCGCACGACCGACTATGAAGAGTTGAAAGTCAATGTCGCCGATTTCAGCCCGGAGAAAATGGCGCCGGTTACCGGTATTGACCCGGAAACCGTACGTGAGGTCGCTCGGTTGTTTGCTACCTCGAAAGGTTCGATGATCTTCTGGGGCATGGGTATATCGCAACACATTCACGGTACCGATAATTCACGTTGCCTGATAGCCCTTTCCATGATCACCGGCCAGATCGGTCGACCCGGAACCGGTCTGCACCCATTGCGTGGGCAAAATAACGTGCAGGGCGCATCCGACGCTGGTTTGATTCCGATGATGTTCCCGGATTACCAGCGCGTCGATAACCCGGAGGCCAACGCGCGTTTCTCAAAATACTGGAATGCCGAGCTCGATAAAAAAGCGGGCTTAACCGTGGTCGAAATTATGCACGCGATTCTCGAAGGCAATATCCGCGGCATGTATATCATGGGCGAAAATCCGGCGATGTCCGACCCCAACCTGAACCACGCACGTGCGGCACTCGCGGCGCTCGATCACCTGGTGGTGCAGGATATGTTCCTCACCGAAACCACTGCTTTTGCCGACGTGGTATTGCCCGCCTCGGGCTGGGCCGAGAAGGATGGCACCGTGTCGAATACCGATCGACGTGTACAACTTGGCAAAGCGGCGGTCCCGCTGCCCGGTGAAGCCAGGCAGGACCTTTGGATAATTCGCGACATCGGTAAGGGCCTGGGCCTCGACTGGAATTACCAGCACATATCCGAGGTTTATGAAGAAATGCGCGGTGCGATGCCAAGCATTACCGGCATTACCTGGGATCGTTTGGAACAACAGGGTTCGGTGACTTACCCATGCAAAGATGCCGATGATCCCGGTCAGGGAGTGGTATTCGTCGATGATTTTCCCACCTCGAACGGCAGGGCCAAACTGGTGGCGGCAAAATCGATACTCGCCGACGAACAACCCGACGAAGAATATCCACTGGTATTGATCACCGGTCGTCAACTCGAACATTGGCATACCGGGTCGATGACACGTCGCACCAAGGTTCTCGATGCGATCGAACCGGTTCCGGTAGTCTACGTGAATTGGGAAGATTTGCAGGATATCGGCATCGAAGCGGGCAGCGAGATTGTTGCACGATCACGTCGCGGAGAATTGCGCGCTTACGCTCGCCCCGATTCGGCATTGAAGCGAGGTGAAGTATTCATTCCTTTTTGCTATCACGAAGCGGCCGCTAATTTGTTGACCAACGAAGCGCTCGATCCGTTCGGCAAAATACCCGAATTTAAGTTTTGTGCGGTGAAATTAGAAGCGGCCTAAGCTCAATAGCTACATTGCACTCCAAAATTCGGCAGACTAATCCCACATAACAGTTAGGTTGGGCTTCGCAGGCTCTCGGCAATTGCTCCTGCATCGCCTAAGGGCGCCTACTTTTGGTGCTCTAATAAGTTACATCCATGTAACGAAGCCCGACCTGCCGACTAAATATCCTGTGGGATGCTAACCGCCGGTAACCGGCGGAAAAAATGCCACCTCGTCGCCTTCTTGTAACCTGGTGTCTCTGTCACACATCTCATGATTGACCGCGACCAGTACTTTGGTTTCGGCTGCGAATTCGGTTGTCCAGGGTTCACCACGCTCGATTAGCAGTTGAATCACTGCCTCCACGTTGTCGCTATGATCCCCGAAATCGATATCTTCGGATTTTGTGGCCAGGGCTTCGCTTAAGCGCGCAAAATATTTAATTTTAATCATAGGGTTGTCTCCTAAGTCTGATCGAAGAGTTGAACATCGACCAGATCACCTGCCTTAACACCCTCGTTTTCCGCGGGTAAGACGATAAAGCAATTGGCCCGACTCATCGAGCTTAGAATGCCTGAACCCTGCATACCTGTTTTTCCTACCCGCCATTCGTTATTTTTGTCCCTGGCGACAATGCCACGCAGATACTCACACCTGCCGGGTTTTTTACGCAAATCCTGAAGCGAGCGTACTTTCATTAATGGCATCTCCGAGGACGGTGCACCTGTCAGTTTTCGGATTACGGGGGTGACGAACAAACTAAAAGTCACCATCACCGCCACAGGGTTTCCGGGTAATCCCATAAACACGCTGTTGCCAACGGATCCAAAGGTTAGTGGTCGCCCAGGTTTTATTGCGATTTTCCAGAATTCGGTATGCCCAATTTCATCCAGAACCGGCTTGATATAGTCGGCTTCACCTACCGAAACGCCGCCGGTAGTAATAATCAAATCTGCTTTTTCGGAGGCTTCCAGCAATCCGGCCCGAATTGCCGCTGGTTCGTCGCGAATTACACCCATATCGAGAATATCAACCTTTAACTGAGACAGCATGCCATGCAGGGTATATCGATTGCTGTCGTGTATTTCACCTTTCGCCAGTGGTTTGTCGATCGAAACCAGCTCGTCGCCGGTAGAGAAAAATGCTACCACGGGTTTTCGGATCACCTTCAACGTCCCGATTCCGAGAGATGCGAGGATACCCAGGTCGGCGGGATTGATCCTGGAGCCTTGTTGCAACACGGGTTCACCCTGTTTTATGTCTTCTCCTGCCGCACGCACGTTTTCACCAGTACGATGATCGCTGCCGATGCGAATGGTTTGATTATCGAGTTGCTCAACCTGCTCCTGCATGATCACCGTGTCTGTGCCTTCGGGAATCACAGCGCCTGTCATGATGCGCACGCATTCGTTCTCCCCGCACTCATCATTGAAAACCTTGCCGGCGAAGGCAGTGCCTATTTCGGTCAAATCGACGATGCCATCGACAGGCAGGCTGGTTCCGGAGATGGCAAACCCATCCATTGCCGAATTCGCATGGCCGGGTACGTTAATCGGCGAAATAACGGCCTCGCTACTGATGCGACCCAGGCAATCCCGGATCGGTAGCGCCTCAGACTTATGTAATCGGGAGATATTGCTTTCAATTTGCGCGAGCGCCTGGGCTACGCTGATTGAATCTGCATCCCAGGGATCGGCGCAGCTTGCTGTGGTTTTAATAGAGGATGTCATTAAATTACCGTTTAAATATTCTACTGGTGATCATTGATACATAAGCAGACAAAAAATGGTATAGGTGTTTGACTAAAAAAGCAGTATTTAACTGATTTTATTTTGCTGCCGAGCCGTTAGATTGCAATAAATAAATTGTATAGCGCTATGGACTTGCAATCGTATTTCCCTTCGTACTATGATGGCTCGGATAATAGGTACCTCACAAGCTTTATTTGTAGAGTACCACGGCTCTTAATTTTGGACCGCAATAATAACCTCTGGAGAATAGAATGCAGAAATCTCTCAACATCGACCCGGGTAAGTGTACGGGCTGTCTGCAATGCGAGATGGCTTGCTCTTACGAGCACACCGGTACTTTTAACCCATCGCGATCATACATCAAGGTATTTACTTTCCACCACGAGGGTCGATTTGCGCCCTATACCTGCACCCAGTGTGATGAAGCCTGGTGCCAACGCGCCTGTCCGGTCGACGCCATCAGCGTCGATATGGCGACCGGCGCCAAGGTAATTTCCGATGACAAGTGCGTAGGTTGTAAGGTTTGCACTATCGCCTGCCCATTTGGAACGGTGAATTACTCGCAGGCTACCGGTAAGGTAGTCAAATGCGATCTTTGTGGCGGCGACCCGGAATGTGTCAAAGCCTGCCCCACTGACGCAATCACCTACGTTGACTCAGACTGGACTGGTTATGACAAGATGATGGCTTCGGCCTCGAAAAGTCTGCCATCCGCTGAAGCCACCGCTTAATAAATGGGAGGAAACGAATATGTCCTGGACAAGAAAAATTCTGAGGGTCGATCTCTCTAAAGGTACCTGTACTCCTGAAGATCTCAATATGGAGTGGGCAAAAGAATATCTCGGCCAACGCGGTCTTGCTTCTAAATATTTATGCGAAGAAGTAGACCCGAAGTGTGACCCACTGGGGGCTGACAATAAACTCATCATGGCTACCGGTCCACTCACCGGCACCATGGCTTCAACCGCGGGGCGCTATTCGGTGATCACCAAAGGCCCACTCACTGGCGCCATCGCCTGTTCTAATTCTGGCGGTTTTCTCGGCGCCGAAATGAAGTTCGCCGGTTGGGATATGATTATTTTCGAAGGCAAATCGATAAAACCAGTTTATCTGCTGATTCAGGATGACAAGGTTGAACTACGCTCGGCTGAGAACCTCTGGGGCAAATCTGCCTGGGAAACCGACGATATTCTGCATGCGACGCATCAGGATCCGCAGATGCGTATTGCCTGTATCGGTCGTACCGCGGAAGCAGGTTGTCTTTACGCTGGGGTAATCAATGACAAGCATCGGGCTGCCGGACGCTCCGGTGTTGGCACCGTAATGGCTTCGAAGAATCTGAAAGCGGTCGCGATTCGGGGTACGCAAGGCATCGGTAATCTGGAAGATGCGAAAAAGTTCATGGATGCTGTCGATGCTGGCAAACAAGTGTTAGCCGAAAATGCGGTGACAGGCCAGGGTCTGCCCGCTTTTGGAACCCAGATATTGATGAACGTGATCAACGGTGTTGGCGGTTTACCCGCACGTAACATGCGTGATGTCGGCTTTGAAGGTGCAGAAAATATCTCGGCCGAGGCAATGGCTGAACCGAGAAAAAGTGATGGCAAGCCTAATTTAACCCAGAGTAACGGTTGTTTTTCATGCACCATCGCCTGTGGACGAATCGCCACCGTCGATAAGACGCATTTTTCGGTTAAAGATAAACCCCAATACCACGGTGCTTCTGGTGGCCTCGAATACGAGGCCGCCTGGGCACTGGGTGCGGATACCGGAGTCGACGATCTGGATGCCATAACCTATGTCAATTTCATTTGCAACGAGGACGGCTTTGACCCGATTACTTTTGGCGCGACGGTAGGCGCGGCGATGGAAATGTTCGAAAATGGTGACATTACCACCAAGGAGACCGGCGGCATCGAACTCAAGTTCGGTTCGGCCGAAGCACTGGTTGCTGCTACCGAATTGCTCGTCAGCGGTGAAGGATTTGGTAAAGAACTGGCACTCGGTTCGAAACGTCTGTGCGAAAAATACAAACGTCCAGAACTATCGATGACTGTCAAGGGCCAGGAATTCCCCGCATACGATCCACGCGGCATCCAGGGTATTGGACTGAATTACGCTACGTCTAACCGTGGTGCCTGCCACTTGCGTGGATATACCGTCGCATCAGAAGTTCTCGGTATTCCGGTGAAAACCGAGCAGGGGGATGCTGAGGGCAAACCTGAGCTGGTCAAAGCATTCCAGGACGCAACCGCAGTGGTCGATTCGGCCGGGTTGTGTCTTTTCACCACCTTCGCCTGGGGTATGGATAATATTGCACCGCAAATTGACGCCGCCTGCGAGGGTGACTGGAGTGTCGAAGGTTGTCTCGAAGTCGGCGAACGTATCTGGAATATGGAGCGATTGTTTAATCAGGCTGCCGGTTTTACCGCCGACGATGACAAGTTACCCAAACGCTTGATGGAGGAGGCCATCAAAGGTGGACCTACCGACGGACAGGTTAGCCGTTTAGGTGAAATGTTGCCCAGGTATTACGAGATTCGTGGCTGGAATCCGAAGGGCGAGGTAACTGCCGAAACTCGTCAACGCCTGTCATTGTAAAAAATGCCCTCGACCCCCTCCCCGTGGTGCACCCGGTGAGGGGGCAAACCTCATTTGAAGAGCGCTGAGTTATGCAACATATTATTATTGGTGCCGGCCCTGCGGGTGTAGTCGCCGCGGAAACTCTGAGAAAATGTGATCCAGCCGCCTTGGTGACGATCATCGGCGATGAGTCAGAACCGCCTTACTCACGAATGGCGATCCCCTACTACCTGAGCGATAATATCGATGAAGCCGGTAGTTATCTACGCGATCCAGCGCAACACTACAACCAACAAAATATTGAACTGGTTAAACAGCGAGTTGAGAAAATTAATTCAAATAAGAACCAGGTCATACTCGCCGATGGCAGTACGCTCGATTACGACAAACTTTTACTGGCAACCGGATCGCGGCCAATCAGTCCGCCGATCCCGGGACTAGAACTACCCCAGGTACATTCTTGCTGGACGCTTGAAGATGCTCGCCACATTATTGGACTTGCTCAGCCTGGTGCGAATGTCGTATTGATCGGTGCTGGATTTATCGGTTGTATTATTCTTGAAGCCCTGGTCAAAAGAGGTATCACTCTATCGGTTGTGGAAACCGGAAATCGCATGGTACCGCGTATGCTCAACGAAAAGGCTGGTGGTCTGCTCAAGCAATGGTGCACCGATAAGGGTATCGATGTGCATACATCCTGTAGTGTCGAATCTGTGACCGCTGCCGATAAAGCCGAAGTAGAAGTGAGTTTGAGCGATGGCAGCAAACTACCCGCGGCATTGGTGATTACTGCTACTGGAGTTAAACCGAATTTAGAAATACTCGAAGGTACCGACATCAAACTCGATCTCGGTGTATTGGTCAATCATTCGATGCAAACTAGTAATAGCGATGTCTATGCGGCCGGAGACGTTGCGCAGGGAATCGATTTTTCTACTGGTAATTTCGAAGTTCAAGCGATACAACC
>Ga0255049_10000729_pt1 | contig 19540 bp, 19 predicted proteins | sample JV7_2_3_MG_FD_183615 | JGI IMG/M metagenome (GOLD analysis project Ga0255049, IMG submission 183615) | Seawater microbial communities from Jervis Inlet, British Columbia, Canada - JV7_2_3 | ecosystem: Environmental > Aquatic > Marine > Inlet | place: Canada: British Columbia | collected 2016-10-06
GCCACCAATCGAGATCTCATTGTCGTCATAGAGGTAGACGAGTCGACCCAACCCGACGCGACCGGCAAAGGAAGCGGCCTCCGACGAGATCCCTTCCATGAGATCGCCGTCGCCCAGAAAGGCATAGGTCATGTGATCAACCAGTTCAGGCCCAAAGGCTTCGCGCATGTTCGCCTCGGCAAGCGCCATTCCCACCCCGGTGGCAAATCCCTGGCCCAGGGGACCGGTGGTCATCTCGATTCCAACTGAAGAGTCCCGCTCCGGGTGACCCGGGGTTCTTGACCCGAGCTGTCGAAAGCTCATCAGATCGTCAATCGTGAGTCCGAACCCAGCCAAATGTAGGAGCGAATACAACAGCATCGATCCGTGTCCGTTGGACAAGACAAAACGATCCCGATCTGGCCAGTCGGGCATGGTCGGATCCACCCGAAGATGCTTCGACCAGAGCACAGTGGCGATATCGGCCATGCCCATCGGCATGCCGGGATGCCCCGAGTTGGCGCGTTGCACGCCGTCCATGGCGAGCGCCTTGATCGTGTTGACGGCGAGTTGTTCGATGCTCATCGACCTTCCTGCACGATGGGACGATCAGCGTAACGACTGCTCAGAGCGGCTTGTTCCTCGTCGCAGCCGCTCAGCCGACGACGCGCAGGTGCCTTGCCGATCGGTTGAGTTCATCGACGCCGGATTCGCCGCACACCACGATGTCTTCGATCCGCATCCCCCACTCCCCAGGCTGATAAATGCCCGGTTCGATGGAGAAGGTCATTCCAGCCTCGAGCGGCAAATCGTTGCCGGCGACGAGATATGGGTGCTCGTGAGCCTCAAGGCCGATTCCGTGACCGGTGCGATGGACGAACAAATGTCCATAACCGGCCTCGTCGATCACCCGTCGAGTAGCAAGATCGACCGACGCGGCACTTGCCCCAGGGGCGACTGCGGCTCTGCCTGCAGCCTGCGCCGTTTGGAGCACCTCGTACGCGGCCGCCACCTCGGGGCGAGGGTCTCCGATCGAAAACGTCCGGGTGGTATCGGAGCAATAACCGCGATGTCGACCCCCGAAGTCGACCACGACCGTGTCGCCCTGTTCGATGATCCGATTGGTGGGCTCGTGATGGGGGCTGGCCGCATTCGGGCCAGAACCCACAATGTCGAAGGTGGCGATGTCGTGGCCCTCCTCGATCGTCATCAACCGGACCTCCGCTGCGAGATCGGCCTCGCTCCGTCCGGAGAACTGGGTCGACTCCAGTCGGATCACGACCCGGTCGGTAGCCTCAGCGGCCTCTCGGAGATACCGGATTTCGTCTGGCTCCTTGCGCATTCGAAGCTCACGAGTCAGTGCCGAGGCATCCTCGAAGAGCGCATCAGGAAGCAAGGCCTGTAGCTGCAGCAGAAAGGTCGACCAGGTGGTATCTCCGAGGGCAATTCGTGCGACGCTGCCCGCTAGGCGCACGCTCAACGCCACCGGATCCTCGGTCTCGTCCCAGGCTCGAATCTCGAACCCGCTCTGGTCGTCGACCCGGGGCGCTTCCAATCGAGGCACGACCAGAACAGGAGCACCATCCAACGGCACCACCAGCATGGTGAGGCGTTCCAACGGCATGGCCTCGTACCCGGTGAAGTACGGGAGGTCGGCACCAACGGACAACATCAAGGCTCCCACGCCTCGCGCTTCCATCAGGATCTTGAGGCGCTGGATCCGATCGGCGTAGTCGAAGAAGGGCAGCCGGCTCATCCGACCGCCGTGATCGCATCCTTGGCGTGATAGGACGACCGCACCAAGGGCCCACTCTCCACATGACGTAGCCCCAGGGCAGCCCCATGTTCTGTGTAGAGCGCAAACTCGTCTGGATGTACAAACCGGTGGACCTTGCGGTGGCGTGCGGTCGGGCGCAAGTACTGCCCGATCGTCACGATGTCGACCCCCACCGCCCGTAGGTCGGCGAGCGTGCCGAGCACCTCCTCTCGGGTCTCCCCCATCCCGACGATCAGTCCGGATTTGACCAGCCGCTCTGGGGCGGACCGCTTGGCCCGTCCCAACAGGGCTAATGATCGACCGTAGTTGGCCGCCGTTCGAATATCTCGCTGCAGCCGAATCACGGTCTCGGTGTTGTGATTCAACACGTCGGGTGCGGCATCCATGACGATGTCGAGAGCAGTCCGATCGCCCTTGAAATCCGGAATCAGGACTTCCACGTCGCACTCGGGAAGCCTGGTGCGAATCTCCGAGATCACCTGAGCAAAGACAGTCGCTCCCCCATCTGTGAGGTCATCGCGGTTCACCGAGGTCAAAACAGCGTGACTCAGACCCATTTCCGTGATCGCCTCGGCAACCCGCTTCGGCTCATCCCAATCGACCTCACCCGGCCGCCCGGTGTTTACGTCACAGAACCCACAGGCCCGGGTGCAGACATCTCCGAGCAACATGAAGGTCGCAGTACCCGAGGCCCAACACTCATAGATATTCGGACAAGAGGCCTCCTCACAGACCGTGTTCAGGTCCAGCCCTTCCACGAGGCGTTTGAGATCCCGATATCCGGAACCAAGATCCAGCCGGACTTTCATCCACTCTGGTTTGTCCGGTTCACCGGGAAGCCGCCCGGCCCGGGTGACCGGAACCAGATCGCGGCCCTCGGGCGAGAACGATCCGCACGCCACCAAGTCGTCGATCTCGAACGCGCTTCGATCCTTGCCGGTGCCGCGGGTAAAGGCGGCGCGCTGCTCTTCTAGGTCATCCGAGCCAAACACCGACGCAAACCGCGGGACCAACAGGTCGACAACCTCCTCAAGGCTGACGCGTCGCTCCAGGATTTGTGAAATCGATGTCACCGGCCGATCCGGGATACCGCAGGGGACGATGTGACCGAAGTAGTCGAGATCCGTTGACACGTTGAGCGCAAAACCATGCATGGTCACGCGGCGCGATGTCCTCACACCGATGGCTGCGATCTTGCCGGATGCGGTCCAGACACCGGCGAACCCCTCCTCATGCCACGCCTCGATGCCGAGTTCCGCGAGCACATCTATCAGCACTGCCTCCAAGCGTCGTACATGGCCGACGACGTCGGGCTTGCTCCCCAGGTGAACGATCGGGTACCCGACCAGCTGACCTGGTCCGTGATATGTCACGTCGCCACCGCGATCGACCTGATGAATCTCGGCACCCAGGCCCGCTACCGCATCTGGAGACAGCAGGACGTTGGCCCCGTCGGAGAACCGACCGACGGTGTAGGTATGCGGATGCTCCAGCAACAACAGGTAGTCGGAGTCATGGCGACCGCGGACCCGACCCTGGTGGATCGAGCGCTGCAAATCCCAAGCCTCCTCGTACGGCAGCCGCCCCAACCAGCGCGCCCGCAGCAGGCTCACGCCAGTTCCTGCTCCCAATCCCAACTCTCGAGGTTGTCGCGAATTCGCTGGAGAAACAGCACCGCAGTCGAACCATCGAAAGCACGATGGTCCCAAGTCAGTCCCAGATAGCCAACGTGGTGGATGGCGATGGAGTCGTCGCCGAGATCGTCGGAGATCACTACCGGACGCTTCTTGATGCCGTCGGTCGACAGGATGGCGACGTTCGGAAGGTTGATGATCGGTGCCGACATGAATGAGCCGTACGGTCCCGGGTTGGTGATCGTAAAGGTGCTCCCCGCCAGATCGTCGGGCTCGATGTCTCCGCCCCGGGCCTTCTCGGCAACCCTCTTCACCTCACGGGCGATGCCGCGCAACCGGAGACCATCCGCTCCACTCACCGTCATGACGACCAGGCCTTGCTGATCTAGATCGACCCCGATACCGAGGTGCACGTCGCCATGGAAGGTCCGATCGCCGGCCTCGAGGTCGAACGACGAGTTGACCACGGGAAACGCAGCAAGAGCATCAATCGTGGCACGAGAGATGAACGGCAAGTAGGTGAGGCTGAAGCCCTCCCTTTCCTTGAATGCCGCCTTGTGTCGTTGCCTGACCCGCTCGACGTGCTCGAAGTCGACCTCCATTGAAGTCCACACATGGGCAGCCGTCTGCTTGGCCTTGATCAAGTTCGTAGCAATCCGGGTACGCAGCCGATCTATCGGCTCCACGGTCTCACTCATGCCAGGAGTTGGTGCTGCAGCCTGAACGGGTTGCGGTGGTGGGGCAACAATCCCGTGAGGCGGCGCTGATCCATCGGCGATGAGATCGTTGATGCCGCGCCCAAGTCCAGCCTTACGAGACTCGGCGGTCGGTGCCATCGGCACAGGTGGTGCCGATGGCGCAGGGCGAGGCCCGGCAGCCACAAAGGCTTCGACATCGCGACGAGTAATCCGGCCATCGCGACCACTGCCGATAACGGCACCGAGGTCGACGTCATGTTCGGCTGCGAGACGACGCACTACGGGCGAGAGAACTCCACTCGGTCTGCCCGATTGGGGGGCCGATGGTGGGATGGGCGGCGGCTGGGCGACGCTCGGCTCCGCCACTGGTGTCAGATCGGTCGCCGGCGTCGGAGGAACAGGCACTTCCGCAACACCCGGAGTTTCTGCCTCCGACTCGGGGGCAACCGCCGGCTCGGACGCGGCAGCTGGAGGTGAATCGGCGACCTCTCCAGCCTCACCGATGACGGCGAGGGCGGTGCCCACATCGACCGTCTCCCCTTCGCCAACCAGAACCTCGAGCAGAGTTCCCGCAAACGGCGATGGCACCTCGGTATCTACCTTGTCGGTCGATATCTCGAGCAGGACGTCGTCTTCAGCGACAACATCGCCCGGTTGCTTCACCCAGCGCAAGATGGTCCCCTCCGTGACCGTCTCACCGAGCTGGGGCATCGTGACAGTGAACGACATTTGGCCTCCTACGTGACCGAGAGTTGCTGGATGACCGTCACGACGTCATCCACTTGAGGGACGAAAGCATCTTCGAGGACGGCGGCGAACGGAATGTGAGTATGTGGCGGGGTGACACGTTGCACTGGAGCATCAAGATCCCAGAATGCCTCAGCGGCAACACGCGCTGCCACCTCTGAAGAAACACTGGCAAACGGAACGTCCTCCTGGACGACAACGAGTCGTGACGTCTTGGCGACCGAGGAGAACACCGCATCCCAGTCGAGTGGAACGATCGTCTGCAGATCGAGGATCTCCACGGAGATACCTTCGCTCGCAAGTCGATCGGCCGCCTCGAGCGAAGTGTGCACCATCGCTCCCCAGGTCACGACGGTGACATCTTCACCAGCGCGAGCCACCCGAGCCGCGCCGAGCGGAAGTTCGTACTCGCCCATCGGAATCGCTTCCTTGACACTGCGATACAGCTTCTTGTGTTCCAGGAACACAACGGGGTTGGGATCTCGGATCGCCCCGATCAGCAATCCTTTGGCAGCACCGGGGGTGCTCGGCACCACGATCTTGATCCCGGGATGGTGCGACAGCATTCCCTCGGGACTGATCGAGTGGAAGGGGCCACCGCGCAAGCCGGCTCCGGAAGGCCCGCGCACCACCATTGGGATATTGCGACCGCCCTTCCAGTTGTATTTGGCCGCCTCGTTGAAGAGCTGATCCATGCCCGGATAGATGAAATCCGTGTATTGCAGTTCGGCGATCGGGATCATGCCCTGCAAGGCAGCTCCGACGGCAGCTCCGACAATGGTCGACTCGGCGATCGGCATATCGACCACGCGGTGCGGGCCGAACTTCTCATGAAGGCCCTTGGTGACCTTGAAGGCTCCTCCAAAAGGTCCCACGTCCTCGCCGAGCAAGAAGACTCGCTCGTCGCGCGTCATCTCCTCATCGAGTCCGGCGGTAATCGCATCCAGCATCGTGATTTCGTCGCCGCCGGGAGGTCCCGGGTCACCGGCGGGTGGGTTGCCGACAGCGAACAGATCGGTGGCAACCGAGTCCGGACTGGGATCAGCCTGCTCTTGAGCCCATTCGATCGTCTTGCGAATCCTGTCTTCGATCTGGCCCTGCAGCGACGCCTTCGAGTCGGCGTCGAGCAGACCACGTGCTTCGAGGTACTCCTCGAAGCGGGGAATCGGATCCTTGGCCATCCACGCCTCGCGCTCATCCGGCTTCACATAGTCGGCCGGGTCGTGTCCGGCGTGGCCAAAGTGACGGAAGGTCACGGCCTCAATCAGCGTCGGCCCCTCGCCTTTGCGGGCCCGTTCCACCGCCTGCCGTGCCGCCGCGTAGCACTCGAGCACGTCGTTGCCATCGACAACCACTCCGGGAATTCCATAGCCATCGGCGCGATGCGCCACATACGAGGCACTGAATTCCCGGTCGTTTGGTGACGAATAGGCGTACTGGTTGTTTTGCACCGTGAATACGACCGGGAGCTTGAGAACAGCCGCACTATTCACCGCTTCATGCCAGGTACCGGTCGCCGTCGCGCCCTCCCCGCAATCGGCCATCGCCACCCGTTGCTCGTTGCGCTGGTCAAAGGCCATCGCACACCCCACGGCTACCGCGTATGCATCCGGAAGTGGGGAGATCACCATCAGTGTGCCCTTGTCGATCACGCCGAAGTGGCTGTTGCCATCACGACCAGATGTAGGGGCTGCTGCCTTGCCGTAGAAGTTGAGCAGGGCCTCTTCCAGAGTCACGCCCTTGGTGAGTTGAGCCAAGAGATCGCGGTGGGTTCCACCGAATACATCATCAGACTCGAGGGCAAATGCGAATCCGACCTGGGCTGCCTCCTGACCCACACCCGGATACACCGCACCGCCAAGCCGCCCGCCGCGGTACATGTTGTGCAGACGTGTCTCGAGCAACCGGCCGGTCACCATCAGCTCATACATGGCCGAGAGTTGGGCCTCGCTCAGTTCTGCGGCAAATCCGTGCGCCTCGATCAAGAGGGACTCCTCATCAGTGCAGACTCTTGCCGCTTGCCGCCAGAAGCGACTCGCCCACTGCCTCGGCCAACGTCGGGTGGGCGTGAACAAACGCCGCCGCCTCCGACGGGAGTGCCTCCCAACCAACTGAATACATCAGTTCGTGAATGAGCTCGCCGGCGGACGGTCCGACGACCGTCGCACCCAGGATGGGACCGTCCGTCTGCGCCACGATCTTGACCATGCCCTGATCCTGTCCCTTGATGATGGCGCGGCCAACACCGGCAAAACCGTGGTCATGGGTTTCGACCTCGTACCCGGCCTCCTTTGCCTGCTGCTCGGTGAGTCCCACGGCTGCCACCTCGGGATGGGTGTACACGACCAGAGGAATCGCTCGGTACTCGACCGGAGCCGCCACCCCGGTGGCGATATGGGTTATCGCTGCCATCCCTTCCGCAAATCCTGCGTGAGCCAGCTGCGGAGTGCCGGCGACAATGTCACCCACTGCGTAAAGACCGGGCTCTGCCGTTTGCATCGTCATCAGGTCGACAGCGACGTAGCCCCGATCGACATGGGCGGCGGTGGCCTCCAGTCCGACATCGTGGGTCAACGGTGCCCGTCCCACGGCAACCAAGACAACGTCGACTTCGACCGATGAGTCGCCAAACGCGAGTGTCACCCCGGACGGCCCGAGCACAGGCGCTTCGACTCCCGTCCCGGTGTGAACCTGGACTCCGCGCTGCTTCAGAGCCCGTTCCAGGAGGCGGGCGGCCCGTGGTTCAGTACCCGGAACGACCTGATCCAGGACCTCGAATAGATGGACCTCCGCACCGACATCAATGAGCATCGAAGCGAACTCGGCACCGATGGCACCGGCGCCTATGACCGCGACCCTGTCGGGGACAGATTCCCAATCGAGAGCGTGATCCGACGAGACCACACGGAGGCCGTCGAAGTCGAAGCCGGGGATGGTCCGAGGGACCGAGCCGGTGGCAACGATGACAGCCCGCCCCTCGAGGCGGGTCTGCGATCCATCGGCGGAAGTGACATCCACTAGGCCCGGGGCTGTCATCCGCCCCACCCCCTCGACCACCTCGATCTTGCGCTTCTTAATCAAGCCCATGAGACCGGAGTGGAGTCGAGTGACCACCTCGTTCTTTCGCTCCAAAGCGCGAGTCCAGTCGAGAACAGGCGGCGAGGTGACTACCCCGAAATCAGCAGCACCGGCGACCTCAGTGAACACTTCGGCCGTCTGCAAGAACGCCTTGGCCGGGATGCAGCCGCGATGAAGGCAGGTGCCGCCCACCTGATCCTTCTCGACGAGAGCGACCGATAACCCGAAGTTGTGGGCATATAACGCCGCGGCGTACCCGCCGGGTCCACCACCGATGATCACCACGTCATGCACAAATGACTCCAGAAACCGTAGACACCCGAGATTAGCCGAGGGCAAAACTCACCTTTGAGCCCGGGTACGCTGCCCGACCAAGTGCAGACGCGTTACCTCCTCATCGCTGCCGCCGTCACCGCCCTGGCCATCCTGGCGGCGTCGCTGGTATGGCTGGCCCTCACCTTCGGATGACAACCATTCAGACGTCCGACGGACTCTCCTTAGAGGCGCGATGGGACGATGCGGGCAAGCCGACCGGCGCAGTCGTCGTGCTGTGCCATCCGCATCCGTTGGACGGTGGCACGATGAATGCACCCCTGCTGCAAAAGGTGGCCGGTACGTTGATCGCCGCCGGGATCCACGTTCTGAGGTTCAATTTCCGAGGCGTGGGCGCTTCCGAAGGGTCGTGGGGCAAAGGGGTTGCGGAGACGCTGGATGTCGCGGCTGCAGTCGAGGCCGCCGACCTGGCGTTTCCCGGCGACCGGATCGGAGTCGCCGGGTGGTCATTCGGGGCCACAACCAGCCTTCGCTGGCAGATCGAGACCGACTCCGAACTGCCCTGGGTTGGTATCGCACCCGGGATCCATTCCTATCGCGGTTCGACAGTGCCCGACCCCTCGCTGCTGCATCCGGCAGATCGACTGATCATCGGCGGAGACCGTGATCAGTTCTCCTCACTGGAGGAGATGGAGCAGTTTGCGCAAGGTGCGGCCGCAAGATTCGAGGTGTTGCGCGGCTCAGACCACTTCTTCTATCACCGCGAGGAGATGGTGGGATCACTGGTTGCTGCGCACTTCGCAGCTTCGACCGACCTGAAAGACCACCTCAGCGAGGCCTAAACCCTCGGTTCCTGGCCTCGGCGACCGAGTCCGGTGCAAAGGTGCTGATACGGAGTTGCCCGATGAGATCTTCGGCCTCGAGCCGAGCCTGCAAAACGGAATGGTCCGACTCATCGTCGCAGTCGTACAACACCATATCGTCGCGGGTGCCCACGAATCGATGCTCCTCGAGGTGGCGAAGACGGCTCACGACCTATTCACGCTTATGACTGAGATGGCGATCCTTTCAGCCTGCGAGGTCGTAAAGACCGTTCCCCGCAGCTCACCGTCGCTAAACGTAATCGTCCACTCCGTCGCATTCCCGTCAGATGAGCTGATGACGTAACCCTGGTTTACCAAGCCGACCTCAAAAGAGCGGATCACCGATGTGACATCGGACTGAATCGTCAGTCGGACCTCGGTGCGGTTGTTGATCTTGTCGACCAGGGTTGTCCCGACAACCGCACCATCCGGGATCGGGAAATTCTCGGGTACCGAGCCGGGAATCGAGCCCTCGCTGAAGACGACTGCCTCCGTTGTGCCGGAGACGGCGTCATCGTCGCTGCAGGCACCCAGCAGCATCAGACACGCCAACAGGATTGCCGTAAAGCGGTATCCGAGCAGCACAATCCTCATCGCACGAGGCTCATTGCGCGGATGCTAGTGAGGCCACCAACGCGTCGAGATCGGGGTCGGGTCCGTCACTCGGCTGCACTATGGCGTGCGGTGGATCAGGCAAGAACTCGGGAACCGGCACGTTCACGGGCACAAGCGCCAGTGCCGAATAGATGAGGACTCGGATCAACAACAGCCGCAGCCCTCTGGAGTCACTCATCCTCTAGACCTCGTCCCCTAAACTCGTGGTGGCTCACGATATCCCCCGAATACGGCCATCATCGCCTGGGCGATCTCACCCTCTGTGGCTCTGACTCGAGCGGCGTCGACGATGAGTTCCATCAGGTTGTCGTCGGTGGCGGCGCCGACCTCGAGTGCCTCCAAAGCAGCTGCCACAGCTCCCGCATCCCTGCCATCTCGTACCGCCGAAACTCTGGCGCGCTGGGTGCCTTCGACCTCGGCTCCGATCTTGAGGATGTCCAGCTCATCCTCACCTTCGCTGGCGTACTTGTTGACCCCGACGACCACTCGCTCACCAGACCCGAGCGCCTTCTCAAACTCATAGGCGGAGTCTGCGATCGAGCTCTGCAACACGCCCTCCTCGATTCCATGGAGAACCCCATCGAGGATCGATCCAGACCCCATCCGATCGATCTGACCGAGGATCTCGAGTACCCGTTCCTCCATCCGATCCGTCATTTCCTCCACGAACCAGGATCCACCCAGCGGATCTATGACGTCGGCAACGCCGGTCTCTTCGGCGATCACCTGCTGAGTCCGCAGAGCGATCTCAGCGGCGCGCTCGGTGGGGAGGGCATACACCTCGTCGAGGGCGTTGGTGTGCAAGCTCTGCGTGCCGCCGAGGACGGCCGCCAGCGCTTCGATGGCCGTTCTCACAACGTTGTTGTCGGGCTGTTGCGCGGTCAGCGACACCCCGGCGGTTTGGGTGTGGAATCGGAGCTTCAGAGAGCGCTCGTCTTTGGCCCCGTAGCGGTCGCGCATCCAGGTGGCCCAGATCCGTCTGGCGGCGCGGAACTTGGCGATCTCCTCAAAGAAGTCGAGATGCGAATCGAAGAAGAAAGACAGTCGGGGTGCAAAGCCGTCAACGTCGAGTCCGCGTCGAATCCCTGCTTCGACATAGGCAAAACCATCCGCCAGGGTGTAGGCGAGCTCTTGCTGCGCGGTCGCCCCGGCTTCTCGGATGTGATATCCGCTCACCGAAATCGTGTTCCACTTCGGCACGCGTTCGGTACAGAACTCGATCATGTCCACGATGAGCCGGATGTGCGGCTGTGGTGGATAGATCCACTCCTTCTGTGCGATGTACTCCTTGAGAATGTCGTTTTGCAGGGTCCCTTGCAGAACATCCCACGAAACACCCTGCTCTTCTGCGGCGATCAGCAGGAAGGCGAAAAGGATCTGGGCCGGACCATTGATAGTCATAGAAACCGAGACATCACCGAGAGGGATCTCGTCGAAGAGATCGGCCATGTCGTCGGCCGAGTCGATCGCCACGCCGCAGTGGCCTACCTCTCCCAATGCCATTGGGCTGTCGGAATCGATCCCCATCAGAGTCGGCATGTCGAAGGCGACGGACAACCCGTGCTGGCCCTCTGCCAACAGGTGACGAAAGCGCGCGTTGGTGTCGGCGACGCCGGCGAACCCGGCAAACTGCCTGATGGTCCAGCTCTTACCCCGGTAACCAGTGGCATGGATACCGCGTGTGTAAGGGAACTCGCCGGGATCGCCGATCCGCTCCGGTGATTCCCCGTCGGGGAACCCGGTTGCCGGCAAGTCCTCGAACGACATCGTGACCCAGCGGTCCTTCCGCTTCGCCCCGGCGTCGTACTCCTGCTCCCATCGTTCGTGGCTCAAGCGTCTCCCTCCGATCCCGAGACGGTAACCAACGTCCCACAATTCGGACATGGTGCCTCGCTGACCTGACCAACGATGAAGGAGACACCGCATTCCGAGCACACGACCCGAGGTGACGGCGGATCTGGCTCGGGAGGCGGAGGAGGTGCCAGCAATCCTCCCTGCTCGGGCTGTTCGGCACCGGCACGAACGTCATTGGGGGTTCCGCATGCCGGACAGGGGTATCGCCCAGGCCCCGCCACCTCGAAGGGAGTTTGGCAACGTCCGCACCGCACGGTCACATCGACTCCTCCTCCACTGGACCCCCGACCGCCCCGATGGCGAGCAAGTAATCGGTCTCGATCGCCATCACCTCGGCAATGTCGAGAGGTTCGACGACGACGCCGGCCACCCTGGCGCGGTCCATGACGTATTCGATTCCCTCCCCGCTGCCGATAATCGGCAGCCGACCCAGTTGACGAGGTCCTACAACCTGCGTGAAGTGGAGGTTCCAATCGAGGATGCGGCGCACGTCATCTGGATCAAGACCCTCGAGCGCCCGATCCGACAAGCGGTCGTATACGAATTCGGCAGCCTCAGAAACGAGGTACTCGGCCGGATCGGCAACGACCGACCGGAGAGATCCTTGCCAGACGAACCCCGCCACGATGACAAGGAACACTGCGAGGAGTACGGCGCCGAATCCAACCGCTCCCATGTGCCAATCGTACCGGTACACCGGCGTCAAGCCCGATAGTCACCCGGAGGCGCAACCCCGTTAACCTGCCGATCCGCATGAACGTGAACTCTGTCTCCACCTTCCTCGCCACCGGCGCAGTGCTCATCGCGGTAGGACTGGTCGCCGTCATCGTGCTGACAATGCTCTCGCCCGTCTCAAAGACAGCCAGGACAGGACTCGACAAGATCCGCGACTCATTTTCGGGATACGGGCTGTGGTTGGCGTGGCTGATGGCGGTGGTGGCCACGCTCGGCAGCCTCTATTACTCCCAGATCGCTCACTTCATCCCGTGCGAATACTGCTGGTACCAGCGGATTGGCATGTACCCGCTGGCGATCATTCTCGGTATCGCCGCGTTCCGGCACGATTTCGCCATCCGGCGTTACGCGTACCCCCTCGCCATCCTCGGCGGAGCCGTCTCGGCGTATCACTACCTGATCCAGAATTTCCCGAATCTGGCGACCGGTGTCTGCTCCACCACAACTCCGTGCACCGCAGCCTTGGTTTGGAAGTTCGATTTCGTCTCCATTCCATTCATGGCATTGGTTTCGTTTGCGACCATCATTACGGTGCTGCTGCTCGACGGCGAGCATGCAGAATCCACCATCGAGCAGTGACCACCCGGCCAGGAGAATCAGCATGACCACGGCCCAGAAGGCTCCAAAGAAGTTTCCCATCCTCCCCGTTGTGTTCGGCGTCTTCGTCGTCGCGCTGATTTCGGTCGTCGTGCTCACCTTCGATAACGGAGGAAGCGGCGATCAATACGGATCACCAGAAATCAGCGGGGACATCCTTCCGCTTCTTCCCGACGGAGCCAACGATCCGGCTGTCGGGTTGGCTGCACCCGAAGTCGTGGGATCCGACTACGACGGCAACCCGGTGTCGATAACCAACGACGGAAACGCCAAGGTCATCATGTTCGTCGCCCACTGGTGCCCGCATTGCCAGCGTGAGGTTCCGATCGTCAAGCAGTGGCTCGAGGACAACCCGCTCCCGGCAGACGTCGACTTTTACACCATCTCGACCAGCATCAGCAGCACCCGAGAGAACTACCCACCGTCATCGTGGCTCGACCGCGAAGGCTGGACGGCCCCGGTCATCGTGGACGACGAGGCGTCACATATTGGCGATGCCTACGGACTCACTGCTTTCCCGTTCTGGGTCTTTTCCGCCGCAGATGGCACGGTTGTGGCAAGGGTCACGGGCGGCGTCGCCCCTTCCGATCTCGACGGCGCAGTCGCCACCCTCCAGGCAGAGTTCAGCGGTTAGCTAGGCCATAGGCCCCCGGCCGTTCGAGTAGCTACAGACCGAGGATGTCGGCCAGCTTTGCCCGATGCGACGCCGGAGTCCCGAACAAGAGCTCGTCGGCCTTCGATCGTTTGAAGAACAAGTGGGCGTCGTGCTCCCAAGTAAAGCCAATACCGCCGTGTATCTGGATACTCTCGCCAGCCGCGTGGCTGTAGGCCTCTGAGCAATACGACTTGGCGAGTGCGGCCGCAACGCCAAGATCAGCATCATCGACCGACACGGCCCAACCTGCGTAGTAGGCCGCCGACTTAGCCGCCTCGATCTCCACGAGCATGTCGGCGCATTTGTGCTTGACCGCCTGGAAGGACCCGATCGGTCGACCGAACTGGACCCGGACCTTGGCGTATTCGACTGACATGTCGAGACACTGCTGTGCGCCGCCGACCTGCTCAAAGGCCAGAGCGACCACCGCTCGGGTCAAAGTCCGGTCCAGCGCCAACCAACCGTCGGCTCCGAGAACATCGGCTCCCAGAACAGAGGTCGCCGGAATCCGGGTCCCGGTAAAGGTGACCTCAGCCATCTTTCGGGTTTGATCCATCGTCTCGATCCGTCTCGAGGCGACACCGTCGGCATCACCCGGCACCACGATCAGGCTGATTCCGTCCGGCCCCGAAGATCCCATGCCGGTCCGGGCCACAACGATGAGTGTGTGCGCGGTGTGTCCGTCGATAACAAACGACTTGGTGCCGTCGAGCACTAGTTCTTCGCCGTCTCGGGTGGCGGCCATCTCGATTCCAGACGCATCCCATCGCCCGTTTGGCTCGAGTTGGGCCACCGCCAGCCGAACTTCGCCGGCGGCCACCGCGGGGAGGATCGACCGTTTCTGCTCTTCGCTACCCGCCTCCAAAACCAACTCGGCACCAAGCACAACCGAGGACAGATACGGCGACGGGAAGACCGATCGCCCCATCTCCTCCATAAGAATCGCCTGCTCCATGAACGAGAATCCCACCCCGCCGTACTCTTCCGGAATGGTCATGGCCTGCCAGCCCTGGGCCGCGATTTCGCTCCAATGCTCTTCATCGAATCCGGAATCGCTCTCCATCAACCGACGCACGACCTCAGACCCGGCCTTGTCGTCCAGGAAGCGCCGTGCCGTATCCCTGAGCATCTCCTGTTCGTCGCTGAACGTGAAATCCACCGCAAGACCTCCAGCCGAAATCTCGGAGCGCGAGCGTAGTGCCGGTATCGGTCCCGCTCGCTGCCGTGGCAGAGTGTGTTTCGCCCCTGATCTGAAAGGACCCCGAAATGCAATTCGGGTTGATGACAGAGCCCCAGCTGGGAATGACGTATCAGACGCAGGTCGACCTGGCCGCTTGGGCTGAACAAGCCGGGTTGGATGCCTTTGCTCGCTCGGATCACTACTCGTTCGATGACGTCGCCGGGGCCCACGCCACCGACGCGTTCGCCGCACTCGCCGGCTTGGCCCGAGACACCGAGCGACTCGATCTCGTAGTGCTGGTCAGTCCGATCACATTCCGCCATCCCGGTGTTATCGCAAAGATGGCCGCCACCATCGATGAGATGTCCGGGGGCCGACTCCGCCTCGGAGTTGGAACCGGATGGATGGAGCTCGAACACGCCAACTTCGGCCTGGAGTTCTTCGATCAGAACGAGCGCTTCGAGCGCCTGGAAGAGGCTCTCGCCTATCTCCACCATGCCTTTGGCCGCAAGCCGGGGCCCTACCGCGGCGAGTACTACAGGCTCGACGAGACTGAGGTCCACCCGCGTCCCACCGGAACACTGCCGATCATCGTCGGAGGTCAGGGCCCATCACGCACTCCGCGATTGGCCGGCACCTACGCCGACGAGTTCAACTTCGTACCCAGACCTGCCGCTGAGTCGACCAGTCGAATTGCCGCAGCGCGCGCCGCCGCAGCCAAGGCCGGCCGCGATCCCGAGGCGCTGTTGATCAGCGCGATGACTGCCGTCATCGCCGGGTCCGACCAGGGTTCCTTCAACGAAATCCTGGGGCGCATGGCCGATGCCGACCCCTTTGGCCGGTCGGCGGCGGAACTCGAGGCCAGCTACCGCGAGAGAGGGCGCCCGGTGGGCACCACAGACGAAGTGCAGTCGACGATCGCAGGGTATGCCGCGATGGGGTTCGACCGTATCTACGTCCAGCACTTCGGGCCATACGACCTCGATCTGCTCGATGACATCTTCGCCGCGCTGCGCAACTGAGCAGGAGCCCAATTCGACCTTTCGATAGCTGCCGTTCCACCGATATCCTTCGCACATGCCCGACCTCCTGGTAATTGACGACCTGCGCGCCTCGGCCCAAGGCGTAGACATACTCAAGGGAGTGACCCTCACCGTAAAACGGGGTGAGATCCATGCTCTGATGGGTCCCAACGGGTCGGGGAAGTCGACTCTCGCCAACGTCCTCATGGGACATCCCGACTATCAGGTCACCGGGGGTTCGATCCGATTCGAAGGTGAAGACATCACCCAGATGAGACCCGACGCCCGCGGCCGTCTTGGGATGTTCTTGGCCTTTCAATACCCAGAAGAAATCCCTGGGGTCTCGGTCGTGAACTTCCTGCGCGCCGCCCTCTCCAACCGCACCGGCACCGAGTACACGGTCCTCGAGCTCCGGCTGCAGGTCACCGATGCGATGAAGGCTCTCGGGATGGATGCGACTTTTGCCGACCGGTATCTGAATGAGGGCTTCTCCGGCGGAGAACGTAAACGCAACGAAGTACTCCAGATGGCGGTACTCAAACCTGCGCTGGCAGTTCTCGACGAGACCGACTCCGGTCTCGACATCGATGCTCTGAAGATCGTGGCCGAGGGAGTCGAACAGCTCTCAGGACCGGACCGCGGATTCCTCATCATCACCCACTACCAGCGCATGCTCGACTACATCACACCAGACGTAGTCCATGTCTTCGTCGACGGAGCGATAGCCGACACCGGCACCGCAGACCTGGCAAAACGGATCGAAGAGGAGGGCTACGACTCGTTCCGGGTAGGTGCGGGCTCATGACCCCCCTGGATGTCGGTCGCATTCGAGCCGATTTTCCGATCCTGGAACGGCAGTTCCACGACAAGCCGTTGGTCTACCTCGACAGTGCGGCCACCACCCAAAAGCCGACTCAGGTGATCGACGCCATCAGCGACTTCTATCGCTCGAACAACGCCAGCGTCCACCGCGGTGCCTACGCCCTGGCCGAGGAGGCCACTGCGATGTACGAGGGTGCCAGGGAAAAGGTCGCGGGTTTCATCGATGCCGAAACACCTCAGGAAGTGGTCTTTACTAGAGGTACCACCGGTGGCATCAACACGGTCGCCTACGGCTGGGGGCTCTACAACCTCAAACCGGGTGACAAGATCCTCCTGACCAAAATGGAACACCACGCAAATGTGGTGCCATGGCAGCTCATCAGCCGTCATACCGAAGCCGAACTCGTATACCTGCCGGTCACACCTGACTATCTCGTCGACATCTCCAACCTCACCGCGATGGTGGACGAAAGGGTCCGCGTCATCGCCTTCGCAGGTATGTCGAACGTGCTCGGCACGATCGGGCCACACCGAGAGTTGATCGAAGCCGCCCACTCCGTGGGAGCCATCACGGTCGTCGATGCAGCACAGTCAGTTCCCCATATGCCGGTCAGCGTCAGGGAACTCGGCGCCGATTTTGTCGCCTTCGGCGCCCACAAGATGCTGGGTCCCACCGGCATAGGAGCACTGTGGGGGCGCAAGGAACTCCTAGATGCCATGGAGCCGGCTGAGGGTGGTGGGTCGATGATCCGCGATGTCCAACTGCATGACTCGACCTGGGCAGATGTTCCTCACAAGTTCGAAGCTGGTACTCCCCCGATCGCCCAGGCGGTCGGATTCGGGGCGGCCGTCGACTATCTGACCGCCCTGGACATGGCTCAGGTTCGCGCCCACGAGATCCAGATCACCCGGTATGCGCTCGATCGTCTAGATGAGATTCCCGATCTGATCGTCTACGGGCCCGACGACACCGCCGACCGCGGTGCCGCCATCTCATTCACCCTCGCCGATATTCACCCCCACGATCTGGCAACGATTCTCGACCAGCAAGGTGTGGCGATTCGAGCCGGCCACCACTGCGCTCGTCCTCTGATGAGGGTCCTGGACGTTCCGGCCACAGCCCGTGCCTCGTTCTACGTCTACAACACAGACGAGGATGTCGACGCGCTCATCGCCGCGCTCCATGAGGCACGGAGGATCTTCGGTGTCGCTTGAGGAGCTGTACCGCCAGGTCATACTCGACCACTATCGAAACCCACGCCACTCCGGGTCGATCGACCATCCCGACTCCACGGCGGAGGGCCACAACCCGTTGTGCGGCGACGAGGTGACCATCGAGGTCAAGCTCGGCGAAGGAGTCATCACAGACGCCGCAGTGCGCGGACGGGGATGCTCGATAAGCCAAGCATCAGCATCGATGATGGCCGAAACAATCGTCGGCAAGACGGTGGACGAGGTTGCAGACCTCACCCACCAGGTCAAGTCGATGCTCACCATCGAGGATGGCGATCCGGGCCTCGATCCCGAACGGCCCGGCGCGGTGTTGGGCGATCTGGAGGCTCTGGCCGGAGTAAGACAATTCCCGGTTCGTATCAAGTGCGCCGACCTGGCATGGACGACGCTCGCCGATGCGCTCGACCCACAGACCTGATCGACTCGGCCGGAACTCCAGGAGATGATCGATCGAGCATTGCGGAAACACGTTGCCGCGTTGGGTACGCTCACCGCTCCACGATCGAGGAGCCTGTACATGATTTCGCTGAAGCGTCTGGCGTTTCTGCTCGTCGCAATGATGCTCGTCAGTGCTGCGTGCGGTGACGACGATTCGACAACGACCGAACCGACCACTGCAACAACGGCTCCCGCCACTTCGACTTCGGCCGTCGCTGAGACGACCGCTACAGCGGCTCCGGCAACCACTGCGGCTGCGACCACCACAGTCGCGGCTGCCGAGGCGATTGTCATCGGCGTGCCCGATGCCGAAGGTGTTATCGCGGTGGCGATCGACGGCGAACAGCTCTCCCCTCTATTCGACGCCTTCCAGGGCGGCGCCGACCCCTTCTATCAAGTGCACACCCAGCAAGACGACATCTTCATTGGCCTCGAGTTGTACACCGTGTTCGGAGACGCCTGGACCGGCGAGCTGGGCACCTTCCCGACCGACTGCACCACCCATGGAATCTGTGTCTACCTCGACCCCGACGGCATCGGTCCGTTGCCGGGAGGCGGTCCCGGCACCGGGACCATCACCATCGAGCAACTCGAAGGTGGCACGATCGCCACGATCGACGAGGTGACGATTGAAGCCGACGACGGCCAGGTCTACATGTTGAGCGGGGTGACGCTGACCGGGTAGCTCCTAGTCGGCGATCCCGCCCTCAGTCATCGGGTAGAGGTCCAACGCTCGATCGAGATCGGCCGCCGGCATCACGTCCATCTCCAGAGCGATCTCCTTTACGCCCTTGCCGGTGGCAAAGGCCTTCTTGGCGATCTCGGCGGCTCTGTCATATCCAATCTTTGGTGCCAGCGCGGTAATGATGATGATGTTCTTGGACAACAGCTCGGCGGCCCGCATTTCGTTGGCCTCGATGCCGACAACACACTTCTCGGTGAAGGCGTCACATACGGCTCCGATCAACTCGGCCGATTCGAGCAGGTTGTGTGCCAACACCGGCATCATCACGTTGAGTTCGAAGTTGCCGTTGGCATTCGACCACGCCACAGCTGCGTCATTGCCTATCACCTGTGCAACTACCTGCATGACCGACTCGGCCATCACCGGATTGACCTTGCCCGGCATGATCGACGAACCGGGTTGAGTCGAAGGCAGCGCCAGCTCGCCGATGGCGGTCCGCGGGCCAGATCCAAGCCAACGGATGTCGTTGGCGATCTTGAACAAACCCGTGGCCACGGTCTTGAGAGCACCGGATGCAAACACCGCGGCGTCCTTGGCTCCCTGTGCCTCAAAGTGGTCATCCGCCTCGACGAAGCCATATCCCGTGCGGTAGGCG
>Ga0255049_10000730_pt1 | contig 19490 bp, 7 predicted proteins | sample JV7_2_3_MG_FD_183615 | JGI IMG/M metagenome (GOLD analysis project Ga0255049, IMG submission 183615) | Seawater microbial communities from Jervis Inlet, British Columbia, Canada - JV7_2_3 | ecosystem: Environmental > Aquatic > Marine > Inlet | place: Canada: British Columbia | collected 2016-10-06
TGACACGTGAATTTGCGGAGGGCTATACGGTTTCGGCCTGCGCGCATCTGCTGTACCAGCTGCAGCCTGCTGTGCAAAAAGAGCTTGGGATTCGTCCGAAACTGTCTGCCGATGATCTTGAATCGATCGTGCTGGCCGAGGATGGCAACCACGTTCGCTATTCAGGCAGCAATGTTTCGGGTGTTAGCGAGAACGATGCCGCGAGCTATCGTGCCTTCCACAAACGCATGAATCGCTACGCGGACCTGCTGCGAACGTATCTCAACAAAGTGCCACCGCGACTCGGGACGAAGGGCGTTAAGGACATGCTGACCATGGCTCAGTTGGGACTCGACTTCAAACGTCTCGGCAAGGTGGAAATGCAGGAGTTCCTGAGACTTATAGGCATGAACATCCATGACGAGTTAACTGAGCGTTTCGACAGCCCCTTGCTCAAGGGCGGCCTGAGTCTTGATGCCGTGCTGGGTACTCACCTTGGTCCGCGTTCACCCAACACATTCATGACGTCGCTGTATCGGCTTGCTGGCAATCACGCTCGCATCGCTTCGCCAATGGGTGGAATGGGCTCGGTTTCTGATGAACTGGCGCACATCGCGCGTGCTGCTGGAGTCACTATTCGTACAGCAATGCCGGTTAAACGGATCGTGGTGAAAAACGGTATTGCGGCTGGCGTCAAAACGACCAGTGGCGAGATGTTTGATAGCAGTACTATCGTGTCCAATGTTGATCCCAAACGTACAATTATGGACCTCGTTGGCGCTCGCAATGTAGAGACTGGCTTTGTCCGGCGCGTCAGCCACATTCGTTGTCGCGGCAACGCGGCGAAGTTACACCTCGCTCTCGACGGCTTACCGGCCATTGAGAGCCTGCAGAAAAAAGACTTCGCCAATCGCATGTTAATCGCAGTCGATGAGCACTATGTCGAACGTTCCTTTAATCCAGCCAAATACGGCAAGGCTTCGCCAGAACCGGTAATGGAGATTACGTTCCCCAGTTTCCGCGATGAGTCGCTGGCGCCGACCGGCAAACATGTTATGTCTGCCATCGTTCAATACGCGCCTTACGAACTCGAAGGCGGTTGGGATGATGCGGCGAAGCAGGCGTTTCTGGATACCTGCATTCAAACGCTTTCGAAATACGCACCGGATATTGAGTCGCGTATCATCGCCAGCGAATTGTTAACGCCCGCGGATATCGAAGAGCAGTTCAACATCACAGGTGGTCATTGGCATCATGGCGAATTGACGCTTGATCAATTCTGGTTTGTGCGGCCGGTGTGCAGCTCGGCGCAGTATGCGATGCCGATCGACGGGCTATATCTGTGTGGCGCAGGTGCGCACCCGGGAGGTGGTGTCAGTGGTGCCGCCGGACGCAACGCGGCGAAAACGATCCTTGGTCAGGAGAAAGCGGCATGACGATTCAGGAGGTCCACCAGGGACGAATAAAAAGCCCGTTTTACGCACGCCAGGCCGAGCTGGATAAGGTCAATGAATGGCATCAATGGAAGGGCTACTCCAGCGCGGATTCATTGTATTGCGCAGAGACCGAGTATTTCGCGATCCGCAACGCAACGGCCGTGTTTGATTTAACGCCGATGACCAAGTACCGGATTACCGGTCCCGATGCGCTTGATTACCTTAACCGGCTCGTCACGCGGGACATGAAAAAGATCAAACCGGGCAGGGTTGCTTATGCGGTCTGGTGTGACGACGAGGGCCAGGTTATTGATGACGGTACGATCTTCCACCTGAAAGAGGGCGAGTATCGGCTCTGCTCGCAGGAGCGCCATTACGCGTGGTTTCAGGCGGCCGCGATCGGTTTCGATGTTGATATCAGGCTCGAGACTGACGAGATAGCGGCGCTCGCGATCCAGGGGCCGACGTCATACAGCGTCATGACGCGCATGGGCATTGCAGGACTTGATACGCTAAAACCCTTCGGTCTGATGCATCTCGACTTCGAGGGCAGCGAAATTATGATATCGCGAACCGGATTCACAGGAGATCTAGGTTACGAGGCATGGATGCCGCCTGAGAAAGCGGAATCATTCTGGGATCAATTGTTCGCGGCAGGCGAGCTTACCGGCATTCGAGCTATGGGCGTGGCTGCCCTCGAACTGTCACGGGTCGAAGCCGGTTACCTCGCGGCCTACCAGGATTTCCTGCCCGCAAACGGTACGGTCCGATCGGGCCGTACGCGTTCGCCGCTCGAACTTGGCCTCAACTGGCTTGTCGATTTCACGAAGCCGAATTTTAATGGGCGACGTGCGTTACTGGCGGAAAAGGAAATAGGTTCGACCTGGCGTCTCGTCAAGCTCGACATCGAAGGCAACAAGGAAGCGCACAATTCGTACATCTTCGCGAAGGCAAAGGGCAACAGAAAGGAAATCGGCTTCGTTACTTCCGCTGCGTGGTCGCCAATCTGCAAGCAGAACATTGCGATTGGCACCGTAAGAGAGCCGCACGGCAACGCGGGCGATACGGTTTGGGTCGAGGTCTATTATCAACGTGAAATGCATTGGTCACGCGAGATGTGCAAGGCGACCATTGTCGACAAGCCGTTCTGGTTTCCGCCGCGCAGAAGTGCAACGCCGCCCGGTCCGTACTAAAAGGAAGAACACGGAGAACCGATCGTGACGCACCGGCTCGATCCTCAGTTCGGGCCTATAGTCATCATAGGCGTCGGCGGTATACACGCTGAAGTTTTGCAAGACGTTGTTTAGGTCGCTGCACACATTTCAGTTGTCATCAGAAGCCCCTAAAACGCTCGACTTTCCCCAATGTTGTGAACTCCGTCACATTTTGCCCCGGCTGTGCCTGCCGTAGCGGTATGCCGGTCACATAGTTTTTGCCACTAACTCTCTAATATTTCAAGATTAATCGCGTTTTGCGAGGCCTAACGCAGCCCGCACATGAACGCGTTTTTGAGTGTCTGCTTCTGAGGTTATGGCAAGGATGAAAGTGAGTAGGGCAACGGCAATTGTTTGCGGCACGAAACAAATTCGTCGCGATAGTCGCACATTTGCGATGTCACGTTCACTCGCGTTAGTTCTTCTCCTCGTCTGCAGTTTGTCATTCGCATCAACTGCTCAAGCAGCGAGCGTTCGCGATGACTTTGACGCAATTGCCTACAACGGCAACAACGGCACTGCGAACTGGACCGGGAATTGGGTAGAAGTTGGTGAAGCGGACGGTCCCGCTGCGGGATTCTTGCACGTCGAAGCGGCTGGCGAATGTAACGCTGGTAATTGTTTGCGATTGGGCACAGCCGCTGACATAGACATCAACCAGCGGATTCTCTATCGCCAGGCCGACCTAAGCGGTTCCGCGAGCGCAACGCTTACGTTCGACTGGGAGACTTTCAACGCCGACCGCGGTTTCGTGCGCGTCGAGGTGTCCGGAAATGGCGGCGGGAGTTGGACCACGCTGATCACTTATGACCTTGGCAGTATCAACAACACCGGGTCCGAGGTGTTCGATATATCGGCGTTTATCGCTGCAAACACGCAGATCCGTTTCCGGGCGACGAATCGAAACGACGATCCGTTTGACGTAGATCAGTTTCGCGGATCGATTTACGTCGACGACGTCCAGATTCAAGATTTCGCCGCTGCCGGTATGTATTACTGGCAGGTCGACAGCGGCACATCGGTCGCCGGCTTTACGACCGATTCGACGGCCTGCGGCAGTCAGGAACGCGACATTTTCCTGACGACACTGATGACGACCGGCGGATTCAATTGTGCCAATTTTCGCCATGAGGGAAGGGCAGCGGTTCCACAGAATTTGTGGTTGATTATCAAAGATACGCCTTACGCGATCCCCACTGACGTCACGGGCATCGATTTTTCCCTGAATTTCCTCGACGACGCTAGCGGAGGTGTCACGGCCAGGTACGAACTTGGTTATGCGTTGGGAGGCTTATTTACGTCCTTCGGCTTTGTTGACGAGGGCCCGAACGAACCCCAGGCCTTGTACATCACCGACCTGAGCTCGATTAGCGGCACGGCTCCCGCGGGATCACACCTGGCACTGCGAATAGTCGATGTCGCCCCGTCGCCTGGGGACATGAGGATGTTCAACGGCAGCAGCACCGGTGGCGGAATCCTGAATGTTTCCGAGGTCGCAGCCGGTGTTTGTCCGGGTGGTGTTGTAACGACGACAGCCGATTCCATCGTAGGCGGGTCTCTGCGGGCCTGCATCATTTGGGCAAACGGCAATCCCGGCACGGACACTCTCACGCTACCGGGCGGCACCTATACGCTTTCACTCGCGGGAACCGGCGAGAACGCTGCGGCAAGCGGCGACCTCGATATTACCGACGACATCATCATCGATGGCGATGCGGTAAGTGCAACGATCATCAATGCGAACGGCATTGATCGCGTATTCGAAGTTCTGAATGTCAGTGCAACGTTCTCGAACCTGACCATTCGCGACGGCAACGTGACCGGGGAGGGTGGCGGTATCGCCGTGAGTGCGGCGGGCTCTGTGAGCATGTCGGAATCCACCCTCAGCGCTAATACGGCCACTACAGATGGCGGCGGCATCATGACGGCCGGGACACTGGCACTGACTAATGTGACGGTTAGCGGCAACACAGCTGACGCGGGCGGCGGACTCGACTGCCTGGGCGCCTGTACGCTGACAAATGTCACCGTCACGGCCAACACTGCTCCGACGAATGGCGGCGGTGTTCGCCAGCGAACCGGCGCGGGAAGCATTAGCTTTCTTAATACGATCGTTGCTAACAATTTTTCCACGGGAGCCGTCGACTGCGATGGCAATACCGCAAGACTATTTTCCAACGGCAACAATATTAGTAGCGACGCCAGTTGCGACTTCACTAATACCGGCGATCAGGAAAACACCGATCCGTTGCTGGGCCCGCTGCAAGACAACGGTGGGCCGACGTTCACACACGAACTGTTGGCAGGCAGTCCGGCCATCGAGGCAGGAACCAACGCCGGCAGCCCGGCAACTGACCAGCGCGGCCTTGCTCGACCGGCCGGCGTGAATTGCGACGTCGGTGCTTATGAATATTCCGCGGTGCCCGTGTGTCCCGTCACGACGACGGCGGACTCGGGCCCCGGCTCATTACGGGAATGCCTCGTGTACGCGAACAGCAACCCCGGCACTCCGGTGCGCTTCAATATTCCGGGACCGGGCAATCGAAGTGCCGGCGCGGATAGCTGGTGGGCCATTTCTCCGCTAACGCCACTGCCCGCTATCGCGGCTGCCAATACGATTATCGACGGCACCACGCAGACGACAAATCAGGGTGATACCAACAGTATTGGCCCGGAAATCGAACTGGATGGTTCGTTGGCAGGTGGTGGGACGCACGGCCTTGTCATTGACGCTGCAGGCGATGGGTCGGAAATTCGCGGCCTGCAGATCAATCGCTTCGTGGCAAATGGTATCCAGGTTTCGGCCGGTGCGAACGGCGCAATCATTACCGGCAACTGGATCGGTTCGGATGGCAGCGGCGCTGCTGCTCCGGGCAACGGCAACAACGGCATCAACCTGTTGGGCGGGAGCGCAACGATCGGCGGCACTGGCGCTGCCGATCGCAATGTCATCAATAACAACGGCAATGACGGCATTAACCTCACTGGCGGTGGCGCGACCGGCAACACAATTCTCGGTAACTACATCGGGCTCGAGTATGACGGCACCAGCGGTTCGGGCAATAGCGACGTCGGTATCGCGATTCTTTCGGGCGCAGCCGGAAACACGATCGGCGGACTGACTGCAGCATCGAGAAATCTCATCTCGATGAACTTCGAGGGAATGGAAATCAATTCGCCGAACAACGTTGTTGTCGGCAATTACATCGGCACGGACGCGGGAGGAACGCTGGATCGCGGCAACCGCAGCGATGACGGTGTCGAGATTCAGTCCGGCGCGAGCGGAAACACGATTGGTGGCACGGTAGCCGGCGCTGGCAACCTGATCGCGTTCAATGCGCGGCATGGTATCAATATCGTCGCGGGAACGGCGAACATCGTTCTCGGCAACAGCGTTCATTCGAATGACTTGCTCGGCATCGATCTGGGTAATGACGGCGTAACGACAAATGATGTCGGCGATCCGGACGCGGGCCCGAACGACCTTCTGAATTTCCCCGCGATTACGTCTGTAAGCGAAAGCGGCGGTAACCTGACCGCCAATTTCGATCTCGATGTACCCGCAGGTGACTACCGCGTCGAATTCTTCACCAATCCATTGGGAGCCGATCCGTCCGGCAACGGCGAGGGCGAGATTTTCGCGGACGCGCTGATGATTACACACGCTGGCGCCGGAATAGAATCGTTCTCGCACATATTTGCCGGCGCCGTTGGCGACATTATTAGCGCGACCGCGACCGAGGAATTCGCGGGTCCAATCTATGGGTCCACGTCAGAATTCGCGACGGTGATTACCGCCGCAGCAGCGCCAGTCTGTCCCGGTGGCACTGTCACCAACATCGGGGACTCGGGCAGCCGCTCACTTCGGGATTGCATCCTGTTTGCCAATGCGAACCCGGGCACGACGGTCGGTTTCGACATTCCGGGGCCGGGTAACCGAAGTAGCGGCGCCGATGACTGGTTCGCAATTTCTCCAACAACGCCGCTGCCGGCAATTACAGCCGCCGGTACCGTCATCGATGGGACGACGCAAACGAGCAACCGCGGTGACAGCAACAGTCGCGGCCCAGAGATCGAAATTGACGGTGCGGGTACTGGTCTTGCTGCAAATGGTCTCAATGTTGGCGTCACTGCCGATGGATCAACCATTCGCGGATTGGCAATTGGCAACTTTTCGGACAATGGCATTCTGATCTTGAGCGACAGCAATGTCATTGCCGGTAATTATCTCGGCCTCAGTGCGGATGGCAACACCATCGCCGCCAATAATCCGGCTGCAGCGCAGCATCTCGGCGGCGTTCGCATCGAGTCCACGGGCAACACAATAGGTGGCATGGCCGCCGCTGATCGGAATGTGGCCTCTGGCAACGGGTTTGCAGGCATAGAGTTGTTCGGTGCCGCCGCGACGGGCAACTTCATTTACGGAAATTACGCGGGACTTGATGCGACCGGCGCGCTCGCTCGTCCCAATAGCCAGGCAGGCGTCGATCTCGAACTCGCCAGCGACAACTTTATTGGCGGTCCATTGCCGGGACAACGAAACGTCCTGTCCGGAAATGCGAGCGATGGCGTCGAGATTGATGGCGGTGATCGAAACGTTATCCAGGGAAACTATATCGGTACCGATGCGAGCGGAACTGTCGTTATACCCAATGGTCGCGACGGCATAGACGTCAATGAAAACGGCGGTGTCGGCGCAGATAATTCGCTGATCGGTGGAACAGGCGCGAACGAAGGCAACCTCATCCGCGGCAATACGCTTTACGGCATCAATGTCCGGGATGCGCTCGTCAATAACATCGCGATACTCGGCAATCAGATTTTTGAAAACGTTTTGCTCGACATTGATCTCAACGATGATGGCGTCACCCCCAACGATTCGCTGGACTCCGACGCCGGCCCCAACGATTTATTGAATTATCCCGTGATCGTCGCGGCGCCGGCGACGGGCGGCACGATCACGGTGTATTACCAGCTGGACGTACCTGCCGGCGACTACCGAATCGAGTTCTTCAGTAATCCATCAGGCGCACATGCAACGGGTAACGGCGGCGGTGAGGTCCTGATCGGCGCCAATACAATTACGCATGCTGGTACCGGCGCCGAATTGTTCGCCTATGTCATTGCGGGTGCCGCCGGCGTCATCATCACGGCGACGGCAACCGAAGAACTCGCCGGGCCGGTCTATAACTCGACATCTGAATTTTCGACTGCGTTTATAGCAACGGCAGCACCGGCACCTTTTACGGCACGCTGGCCACTTGATGAGACCTCGGGAATCATCGCCGCAGATGTAGATGCGGGTAACGACGGAACCTACCTGAACGGAGTCCTGCTGAACCAGGCGGGCGCATGCTCCGACACAGGAACCGCTACTTACTTCGATGGCCTCGACGACCTCGTCGAGGTGCCTCACTCGCCCGATTACCTGATGGATGAAGGCACGGTCTCGTTTTGGGCCAAAGTGGATGCTTTGGGGACGGCGCAATCCTTGTTCTCCAAGGATTCCCAGGGATTCGATACGGGCGGTCATCTGACCTTGGATGTTCAGCCGGGTGGGCAAATTCGCGTCAGGCTGCAAACGGCGACAAGCGACAATTTCGTCATTAGCCCGCCCATCGTCCCCGGCACCTGGGTCCACGTCGCTTTTGGCTGGGGTCCGGGCGGTATGGCCTTGTACATCGACGGGGCAGCGCCGGTTACCGACCCCTATGTCGGTGGCCTCGGTGCGACGTCGGGAGGCAGCGGCAACTTTGAGCCGATTGCTTTCGGCGCGTCAACGATGGTTTCTGACAACTTTCTCGTTACGCCAACCGAAGAGCATCTCGCCGGCTTTCTGGACGATGTACGAATCAACAATCGGGCGCTGAGCCTGGCTGAAATCCAGACTCTTGCCACCTGTACGCCGGGTCTGGATATCGTCAAGCGAGCATTTTGGCTTGATGGCACACAGATTCCGACCGGCGCAGTCATCCCCAGCGGCGTGGAATTCAAATACCTGCTTTACATCAACAACCCGAATGTCGCCCGCACGGATATCTCGGTCCGCGACGTTCTTAACCCGGCATTCGCTTATCAGCCTGGCTCGATTCAGGTCGACAACTCAGTCGCACAGTGCGCTGCGGCGACCTGCACAGTCGCCGAAGAGCTCGCGATTTTCACAACAGTAGACGGCACTGCATTTCAGACTGATGCGACGGGCGATGACGTCGCCAGCTATACGGGCGGGAGTCTGAGCATCGACGCTGGTAACCAAAACGTGGCTAATCCGCAGTTGGACATTAATGCCAACGCGGTTTGGGCAGTGATGTTCTCGGTGAAGATGCCGTGAACCTGATTTTTGTAATTTTCTTAAAACGGGGTGAGGACCCCTCTGAAGGAGAATACCGATGAAACGGCAATATGGAAAAAACCTGCAGCACATTGCTGCACTCATTCTCGGAGTTTTGCTGACTCTGGGTTCTGTGGCGCATGCTGAAGACAACACCGGTACTGGTGACGTCGCCGGCGATCCCGCTGCTCTGGTCGACTCGAACATCTTTCAGCTGTTCACTACTGGCGCGGCGCTGACTCTGGTCAAAACCGCGTTCCTGACAAGCGACGGAACGCAGCTGACGACCGGTGCGACTCTGCCGCAAGGCACGCTCGTTGACTTCATGATCTACGTCAACAACCCGGGCTCGATAGCGGTCAACGACACCAGTATTCAGGATTTACTGCTGCCGTTGTTTGTCTACCAGCCGGGTACGATTCGCGTGGACAACTCGCAAACGTGTGCCGCGGCAGTCTGTTTGTTGGCTGAGGAACCTGCGATTTACGCTGCGGCTGCAGCGGTGCTTGCGGGTACTGATGGCGCTGGCGCTGGCGATACCGTTAGCTTCGATGGCACCGACACGATCGACGTTGGTAATGCCGTCGAGTTGGCGAACGACCGGCAAGATGCAGCTGCCGGTAACGTTCTGGCCGTCGTGTTCACAGTACAGGTGCAATAGCGGAATAGCGTTGAAACTGCCGTTTCAAGCATAACGCCCGGCGGGCGCGGTCCTTTGTGGTCGCCGCCCGCCGTGCGGATTGCCTGATACGAACAACGCAAAACCGTTATGGTGCCGACCCCACCAGCGATGGTGGTGTCGATGCGCATCGGATTCCGATGAGCTCACTGTGATTAGCAGACGCAGAAAATATATAGCGTGGCTCACGCTATTGTTCTGGTTCCTTAGCGGACCGGTAAGCGTTCATGCGGCCGTTAATTCCGCAACGGGCGGGATCAATGGCATCAATAACGGCACGCTGATCGGTGGCGATGGCACCGGTACAGCGCAATTCGAAATCAATTCCGTGCAATTGGCATTGGTCAAGGAAGCACGAGATCTGGCGGGCAACGTATTGGCGCCCGGGGCGAATGTTTCGCCCAGCCAGGAAATCTATTTCGTTCTCTACGTCGACAACATCACCGACTTCCTCGCGTATCGATTCACGATTGAAGACGCGATAGACGAAACCCAGTTCACTTACATTCCCAATAGCCTGGAAACCACGGCTGTGGCGAGCGGCGCGAATGCCGCTGCGCGTTGGGCTGGTATCTGGACGCCGCTGACAGACGTAATCGGGGGACCGGATGATGAGGCCTCCATCGTTGATACGGGTGGTCCGCTTGGTGCGGATAAGGTCGCAATCGGTGAAGTGGCCGGGCAAGTAAGCGCGCCACTGCAAATTCCCGCCCAGACACAATGGGCGATCAGATTCAGGGTGACGGTGAACTAATGGCTCGCCTCATCCGACAATTTATTTTCGCCGCTGGCCTGCTCGTGTTACTGCCGGGTATGGCGGCTGCGCAGATTATTCAGAACTCCGCGACGGGCGAGTTGAACGCGTTAACCCTGGATCTTACACAGGCAACGATTACGCTCAACAGAGTTACGTTGGTTGATCCGATCAATTCCACGGTCACCGTGGACCCGCCCGTGGTTCTTGCTGACGGGGTGGCCTTCAGCACGATCACCGTAACGCTGCGCGACTTTAATAACCTGCCGGTCGCGGCACGCGTCGTGTCCATTGCATCGAGTCGTGGCGGTTTGGACATCCTTAGCCAGCCGCTCGCTCCAACTGACGTCAACGGCGTTACAACGGCAGAGATCCGTTCAACAACGAGCGGTGTCGCAATAATTTCGGCAACCGATGTGGCCGACAGCGTCTTGCTCAACGACCAGCCGCAGGTTCTGTTTACCAGCGGCGAAGTTCTGTTGCTGAGCAAGGTCGTCAATCCTGACCTGGCAGTCATCGGTGACGTCGTGACCTATACCGTCGCAATCCAGAACACGACGACAAACACGATAAGCAGCGTGCGAATTCTCGATGACGCGTCACCCGTGTTGTCTTACGTACCAGGCACGACACGTCTGGACGGAGCTGCCATCGCCGATCCGTTGCCCGGACCGCCGATGGTGTTCGACATTGGCGATGTACTGCCTTTGAACGATACCAACGGTAACGGGGTGGCCGATCCGGGAGAAGGCGGCTATCACGTCTTGTCCTACAGCATGATCGTTGGTGCCGGCGCCAGGGTCGGCAACTACGCGAACCGTGCGATCGCAGTCGACGTCTGCGACACCTGCGCGATATCGCAGCCCGCAAGCGTCGACCTTGAAATCGGTTCTGACCCGATATTCGATCTCGGCACGGTCATCGGTAAGGTCTTCTACGACGAGAACGGTGACGGATGGCAGGATCGAGGTGAGCAAGGCATCGGCGGAGCGATGGTTGCACTCGACAATGGCAGCTACGTACTGACCGACACTCATGGCCGTTATCACTTCCCCGCCGTCGAGCCTGGGCAGCGCATGCTCAAGTTGAATATCCATAGCGTCGCTGGCAACGCCCGCGTCATCGGCGGCGACAAGAAAGTGCTCAATGTCACGAGAGGCCTGCTCGCCAAGGCCAACTTCGGCGTCAACTACGATTTCGAAACACGCTCCATCGGTCGTGAGGGGGAGTATGGCGTCAGCCTGAACACGATCAATGACATGTTGCCTGATCAGGTCGCAGGCAGTGCCAGCAGCCTGAGTGCAATCGTTAACGGTATACCCCTGACATTTGCTGGCGTCGACATATCGCTTCTGGACGTGGATAGCACGTCGATACTGCATCTGGGTGAGATTGGAAGAGTAGAGCCGTTCCGATTCGCACTCAGTGGCGCAGCGCCTGGCCGAACCGTGACGCAATGGATTCTCAGGATTTGGAACGACGATCGTGGAGTCGTGAAGCGGATTGTCGGCAACGGCGAACTGCCGGATCAAGTCGTTTGGGACGATATCGCTGAAATTCGGAAACTGGTACAGCCGGGTCATGTGTATTTCTATCAATTAGAGATCGAGGAACCCGATCTGCGCTCGACCAGCCGCCGAGGAATGTTCGGCGTCAATCGGGAAAACGCCGTCGCGTTACGACTGAGCGGAGGTGCGTTCGTGATTGGTTCCGATCAGCTAACAGTTCAGGCACGTAATCTGCTGAGCGAGACAGCAGACGTAATGCGCACGCATCCGGACGAAGTTGTCCAGATTCAGGGGCACACAGACTCGGTCGGGTCGAGTGCGAGCAATAAGGCTCTTTCAGAGCGGCGCGCGCGGGCGGCGTTCAACTACCTGGTACATGTACAGGGTCTACCGCCGGAGAAATTCGTTGTAACGGGCTTGGGTGAGGATAAGCCGATCGCAAGCAACGATTCCGCAACGGGCAGGGAGATGAACCGGCGAGTGGAAATCGTTGGTGAATTGACTGAAGTTGAACGCACGCGCTTGTACCAGACGCGCACCAATGAAATGCGAGCGTTGATGAATGGCGTGGAACTCGAACTTGGCAGTCACGGGCAGTTCAACGGCATTGTAGATGGTCCGCGCCTCGACAAGATCAATCTACAGCTGACAGACGAAGTCGGTCGCCGGATCGATACCACGGTCGCGTTGCCGATGATCAAGGTTTCCGAGCCAAGTGGTGCCGACTTCAAGCCGTTCGCCGACGGTTACTCGTGGACAGAAGAGAATGGTCTGGTTCCGCCGGATGCCGAATACACGTATCAATTGGTGGGCAGAACCGACAACGGTAACTACGTTGAACTGGACAGGCAGGCACTGAGCGTCGATGAAGAAGGGCGTTTTGAGTCGACGCTGATTTTAACGCCAGGACGCAACGCGTTCGTCTTAAGTTCAAGAAACGCGAAGGGTTTCGTGCGCTACGCCAACATTCTCGTCTCGGTGAAGACCAACAACCTTGGTCAGCCGATTCTCGCTGTCGAACCGATTCCGAATCTCGTTCTGCAACTACCGCCAATCGGCGTTCCCATGCGCAGTGCGAAACTCGTGGTACCTGGCTATACGGATCCGGGCAACACGGTCAGGATCAACGGCGAGTCAGTCGACATTGACGCTAACGGCCACTTCATTACGAGCATGCCGCTTCGCCTGGGCTTGAATACGATTATCACCGAGGTGACGGACAAGGACGGCTACACGGGCAATATCACCCGCGATATCGAATACGCTGGCGATGCCTTGTTCATCATGGCGCTCGCCGACGGGAAAGTCAGCCAGATAAGCCGCGAAGGCAACCTGCAGGCGGCCGGTGCCGACAGTGTCGATGAAGTGAAGACTGAAGGTCGAGTTGCCTTGTATATGAAGGGAACGATACGCGGTAAGTACCTGATCACGGCTGCCTTCGATACCGGCGCGAGCGAATCGGACAAGTTGTTCAGCGAGATCGACTCGATCGAAAACGAACGCCTGATCACGAACCTTGATCCGGACGCTATTTATCCAGTGTACGGCGATGACAGCACGCTGGTTTATGACACCGAATCACAGGGCAAACTCTACCTGGCGCTTGAAGGCGAACAGGTCGAGGCAGTCGTCGGCAATTACGCTCTGAATTTCACCGAGACCGAACTGACAGCGTATCAACGTACCTTGTACGGCGCTCGCGCCGAGTGGAATTCCGAAGGTCAAACGGACGATAACGAGGCAAACACCGAACTCGAATTATTCGCCGCACAGGTCAATCAACTGCCCGTGCGCGACGAAATATCAGCGACCGGCGGCTCCCTGTATTTCCTGAGTCAGACCGACATTGTTCAGGGCAGCGAACAAATCAGCCTGCTGGTCCACGACCAGCGCACTGGCCTGTTATTGCAGCGCATAACTCAGGAACGCAACGTCGACTACAGGATTAAATACAGAGAGGGTCGCATCTGGTTTACGCGGCCAATCTCCAGCGTTATCTCTGACGGCACGTTGATTGGATCCAACATGCTCGCGGGCAATCCTGTCACGATCCAGGTGGATTACGAGACGCCTGTGACCGGCCTCGAGGCCGGCATTAGCGGCGCACGATTCAAACAGCGATTTGCCGACGGCCGCTGGAACATTGGTGGTCTCCACGTTGGTGACGACAGCGGAACCGGCGAATACACGCTTGATGGTCTGGATATGGAAGTCAAACTAGGGACGATGCGCATCGTTGCCGAGTATGCACAGTCCTCGGGTACGGACTCACTGGTCAATCGCAGTGATGACGGTGGTCTGCAATACTCGTCGGTGACAGCCGGTACCTTGCAGAAGGGCTCGGCTTACAAACTCGCCGCGGAATTCGATGCAGGCGCGTGGTTTGGCGGTGAAGGTCGCTTGCTTGGCAGCGCGTACTTCAAACATCTTGACGCTGGCTTTATTTCGAACGGCAATTTCGCGCTCGATGACAATCGCCAATACGGCCTCGTACTCAACTACAAGCTCGACGACATCAATTCGATATTCCTGCGTGTCGATGATCAGGACTCGGGTGCGGGAACGTCGTCTATGCAGACGAGCCTGAACTGGCGACATAGTCGCGATCGCCTGACTCTTGAGGGCGAATATTTCGATCGGGAAGTTAGCGGTTTGAATGCGAGCGGTTCTGCGGCAGCGGTGCGCGCGCAATATGCATGGACCAATAGCCTGACGGCGTCGCTGGAACATCAGCAGTCGATTGACGGCGCGTCCATTTCGCAGTCAGCCGCCGGACTGGAATTCGCGTTCAGGGAGAAATTTCTGTTGTCGGGCCGCGTGGTGGTAAGCGCTGAGGGCGAGGCATTCCAGGGCGGCGGCAGCTGGGATACTCCGTACGGCAAGCTTTATGCACAACAGCAACTGTCGGGAACAGAAACATCCGGGCAAAACGAAAATACCGTGGTCGGTGCCGAAGCACCGTTCGGGGCTGGCGGCACGGTCTACACCGAATACCAGTGGAATCGAAACGGCGCCCAGAATGGCTTGCGCTCAATCAACGGCATCAGGCGCGACTGGTCGCTTACCGAGGGATTGTCGCTGCTCGTCTCGGGTGAGCAGACTTCCTTGCAGGCACCCGGCGGCGGTGTTGACGAACTCACGGCGTTGATCGGCGGTGCCAGCTTCGATCGCAATGGCATCAAGTTTAATACCCGCAACGAATGGCGACGACAGCGCGGTATCGGCTCGCTCGATCAGTTCGCCTCGTTCAACTATGGCGAGGTGAAACTGCAATCAGGATTCACGTTCCTCGGTGAGTATCGACGCAGCATATCCGAGGACCTGCTGCTGCCGGATCAATCGACAGATTTTGAGGAAGTGAGTGTCGGATTCGCAGTCAGGCCGATTGATCACGATCGCTGGAACGTGCTGTTCAAGGTGTCGAGCCTCGAGAGTGAAGCGACGCCGGCTCAGATCGACCCTCGTTACGACGACAGCACAGCAGACCTGTTTGCGACGGACTGGTCCGTGCAGCTGCATCGCCGCATCGAATGGGTCGGCAAACAAGCGTTCAAGAAGAAACTGGCTGTTCCCGACGGGCTGTTAAGTATCGAAACAAATACCTCGCTAAGTATTCAAAGATTCAATATCACGATCCCATGGGATCTCTCGATTGGCGCCGAATACCGCCGCCTGTATCAAAAAGAAGCTGATGACACGCGCTCCGGATTCCTCGGTGAGTTGATGTGGAATCGATTCGAACACGTCGGTCTTGGACTGGGATACAACTTTACTGATTTCGCAAGTGATCTGCGTTTCGACAGCAATTATTCGGAGTCTGGCTGGTTCCTGCGAATTCAGGGTAAGTATTAGCGACGATGACTATGAATGAAGACAAGCAAAATTCTGATGGCGAGAAAGAAGTCACCGACGAACGCCGCAAGGCGAGGTTCGTCCTGATGTCCGAGGCCGCGATGGTTGTGGGTTGCGTCATCGTGTTTTTCGGCTTTCTGACAGTTCTGATTCGGGCCTATTTCCCGGAGGGAACATCATTGCTCGTCGATCCCGATGCAGGGCTGGCTGCAGATACATCGTGGAGTGGCGATGTGGAACTCGGAATCGATGCGGCTGGCGGAGAAGTCGATACGCTGTTCGCGGGCGAGATTCTGAAAATTCAGCGACGCGTGCAGCATCGTGGCGCGAATACGCTGACCTGGAACGACGCCAATGTCGGCGGCAAAGTTGTGCGTAACGACGCTGTGCAAACCTTCTCTCGGTCAACCGCCGTGATGGAGGTCAATAGCGGCAGCGAGCTAACGATTGGTGAAAACTCACTGATCGTCTTCGATCAACAGGAAGCGGACCCGTTTCTCAACGATTCCAATTCCTTGCTGGTTTTGGTCGAAGGCGAGTTATCCGGAAACCTGTCAGGCGAGGACAGGTCACGCTTCCGTTTCGGCGTCAACCTGCCGAACAGTGATGTCACGCTGCAACCGCGTGCTCCTGGCGATGATGTCGAATTTCTTATAACCGTCAACGACGACAAATCGACGACGGTCAACGTACACAAGGGAACCGCGCAGGTCGTTAGTACCGATGGAACGCTTAAGACAATTGGTGACCAACAGACGGTTACCATCGATTCGACCGGATCAGAGCTACGAGTACGCGAGTTGGCTCGAGCTCCAACGCCCACGGGGCCGTCGAACAACTCGGCCGTTTCCTATCGAAACGTTCCGCAGCAGATAGAGTTCACCTGGAATGCGGTTCAAAACACGGATCGCTATCGCATCCTTATTGCTCGGGACCCGGAGTTCGCAGATCGTGTCGTCGATGATGAGGTGCTCGGTACATCCTTTACCCACGGCGCTCTCGGCAGCGGTACCTACTACTGGACCGTTCGCAGCCGTGTCGGCTGGTCACAAAGCGCTGAAAGCACGGTGCGTACCTTAAAGGTCGCGCAGGATTTCGAACCGCCGATTCTCGAACTGGATGCGCCGCCCGACACGATTCTTGCGGGTGCCTGGCGCCTGCAGGGCCGCACCGACGCCGATGCGACCGTTTTCGTCGACGAGATGGTTGTTGAGCATGATAACGGCCGCATCGATTACCCCATGGAATTAAAACCCGGCGCCAACGTTATCGTCGTAAAAGCGATCGATGATGTTGGCAATTTAAGCTACGCCCCACTGCTAATAACTGCAAAGTGACAAAATCATGAACATATTTTCATTTCCGATTCGCCTAAAAGTATTAGTTGCCGTACTGGTGATGCTGATGGCTGTCGTCGGCGTTATCACGGCGACGATGGCAAACCTGTTTGAACAGGACAAAACTGCCTACGTCCGCGACTTTAGTGCTGCGGTGACAGGCAATATGCAGTCCGAAGTCGAGACGATACTTGAGAGTCAACTGAGTGCATCGAAGGTTCTTGCCGAAGTACTATTCGCAGACTACATAGATCCGGTGGCCAAGCAGCAGCTCGCGAAACCAATGTTTGCCGCCTATCCAGGCTTGCTCGCACTGGTTACGAAAACGGCCGACGGTGAGCCCGTGTCGCTGTACAACAATGCTGCGCTTCGTGATGCGGGCATCGAGCCAGCACAGGTTCTTGAATTGTCATCACTGACGGATTCACATGTTGCCGGTTCGGTTCGTGTGAGCAGCGCCCTCGGCGACAGCGGCGCAGTCAGTCTTACGTTTGGCCACCGCCTGCCGGAAGAAACTGACGATCTCGCAGTAGTTGCGTTAATGTCATCCGCCGACCTGCAGAAGGTATTGCGCCGTGGTGGCCCATTTGAATCCGTGTTGCTTGATGCAGATCAACAGACAATTATCGGCACCGGCGACACAGATGACGCTCTTGATTGGGCTCGGCTTGCTCGTGACAAATTCAATGAGGTTGGTACGAGCGGCGTTTTCGACTATTCGGAGGACGGTCAGGATTACATCGCTGGAGTATCAATCACCGCTATCGGGGACGTCAGCGTCGTGACGCGAATTTCCGCGAGTGCCGCCTATTTAACGGCACGCCAGCTCCTCGACGATCTGGTGTTCGTCGGACTCGTGATCGTGCTGATAGCGGCTCTTGTCGGTGTCATCGTGTCGCGACGTATCACACGGCCGCTTGAGCACCTGTCGAGGGCGGTCGGCAAAATCGCGAAAGGCGATTTCAACGTGAACGTCGATATTCATTCGAGCGATGAGATTGGCGATCTCTCCAATTCATTTAATGAAATGGCGGACGAGTTGATGGAACGGGAAACGTCTCTGAAAAAGGCCCAGCATGCGTTGGTCCAATCAGAAAAAATGGCCGCGGTGGGTACGCTTAGTGCGGGCCTGGCACACGAAGTGAAAAATCCCTTGTCGGCGGTTCTCGGCTATGCGCAATTATCGAAACGCAAGCTAGACCAGCCCGAAGCGCTGGAAAAGCACCTTGACATTATCGAGACTGAAACCAAGCGTTGTAACGAGATTATCAGCAATCTGATGCAGTTCTCGAGGCAAGAAAAAGGCGAGCACACACAAATTTCCGTCAACGACGTGGTGCAGAAGTCGATGGCGATTGTGGATCACCAGTTATCACTGAAGAACGTGCGCATTGAATCAGAGCTTGCAGACAATATGCCGCTGATCTATGGCAACGCGAACCAGCTGCAACAAGTGCTCATGAATCTCATGATCAACGCCCAGCAGGCGATTGGCGATGGCGGCGGTACCGTCGGGCTTGCGACGCAGCTCGAGAGTCAGTCTGTGCTCATCACGGTATCCGATACCGGACCAGGCATGGATGACCAGCTTGCCAAGAAGATTTTTGAGCCTTTTTTCACGACGAAACCGGCGGGCAAGGGCACCGGCCTCGGTCTGTCCGTAACCTATGGCATCATCAAGGACCACGGCGGCGAAATATCTGTTCAACGGGCCAGTAGTGGCGGCGCGAAATTTGTGATCGAATTGCCTCTGGACGCTGAAGTACCGGTCGCATTGGAGCAGGCATCATGAACATACTGGTTGCTGACGACGAGCTCGCGATACGCGAGTTGGTAGGCGAAATCCTCACCGGTGAAGGCCACGACGTCACGCTGGCCGAGGATGGCGAGGATGCGCTGGCGAAGTTTAATATGACCTGGCATGAAATCGTATTCAGCGACATACGCATGCCAAAAATGACCGGTATAGAATTGCTGGCCGAAGTTAAAAAGATCCAAGCGAATACCCAGTTCATCATAATGACCAACCACGCGTCGATCGATAATTCCATCGGCGCGCTCAAGAAGGGTGCATTCGACTATATACTCAAGCCGTTCGAGGATCTGGATGTTGTTTCCGACGCCGCAAGTCGCGCCGTTGCCAATCTTTCCGGTATTCGGCGACAGCAATATTTGCTCAATACGTTGAACCGGCAAAATGAAGAACTCGGCAGCCTGAACAAAAAATTCAGGGAAATGGCAATCCGTGACGGCCTGACCGGCCTGTTCAATCACCGCTATGCGAAGGAGCGGCTGGAGGCCGAGTTCGATCGTTCAATGCGATTTGACCGCGAGCTGTCAGTGCTGTTTATGGATTTGGATAACTTCAAATTCTACAACGATACGCATGGCCATCAGGCC
>Ga0255049_10000731_pt1 | contig 19477 bp, 14 predicted proteins | sample JV7_2_3_MG_FD_183615 | JGI IMG/M metagenome (GOLD analysis project Ga0255049, IMG submission 183615) | Seawater microbial communities from Jervis Inlet, British Columbia, Canada - JV7_2_3 | ecosystem: Environmental > Aquatic > Marine > Inlet | place: Canada: British Columbia | collected 2016-10-06
GCGGATCGTTTGCGACATCATCTTCATAGTCAGCGGCGGTCAGCCGGCCGAAAATCAGCGGCACAGCCGACATGTATTGAATGCAGTGATCGCGATCCGCAGGATTATCGAGCGGCCCGGTCTTGTCGATGATGCGTACACCGGCCTCCTGCGTTTCGATAACGACCTTCTCGATGTCGTCGATGCGATCTTTAACCTCCGCATGCAAGGTCATGCTCGCTTCGACACAGGTTTGCGAATGAAACTCTGCCGGATACGAAATCTTGAACAAGACATTTTCCATCACGTAGCTGCCGTAGCCGCGCTGGAAACCGAACGGCTTGCCTTTGAACAGCACGTCGTAATAACCCCAGGTGTTCGCGCTAAGCGCTGAGGGATAACCCATCTCCCCGGTCATCGCGATCAACGCCAGTCGAACTGCGCGACTGGTCGCATCGCCGGCGGCCCAGCTCTTGCGCGATCCCGTGTTGGGCGCGTGCCGATAAGTGCGCAGTGCGCCGCCGTCTATCCATGCGTGTGATAGTGCGTTAAGTACCTGGTCACGGTCGCCACCCAGCATGCGCGTAACCACTGCCGTCGACGCAACCCGGACCAGCAGCACGTGATCGAGACCCACGCGGTTATAACTGTTCTCCAGCGCGAGCGCGCCCTGTATTTCATGCGCCTTGATCATCGCTGTCATGACATCGGCCATCGTCAGCGGATCCTTGCCCGCGGCACGATTTTGCCGGCTCAGGTAATCGGCCACTGCGAGAATACCGCCGAGATTGTCCGATGGGTGTCCCCACTCCGCTGCAAGCCAGGTGTCGTTGAAGTCCAGCCAGCGATTCATCGCACCGATATTGAATGCAGCCATGACCGGCTCGAGCTCATACGAGGTGCCGGGCACGCGCGCACCGCCGGATAACGTCGCCCCGGGCACGACCGGCCCGAGCAGTTTGGTACAGGCTGGATAGTCGAGCGCCTGAAAACCGCACGCGAGCGTATCCATCAAACAGTAATGTGCGGTCTCGAACGCGACCTCACTGTCGATCTCTGTGTTGCACACAAAGTCGGCGATGTCGACGAGTTCCTGGTCCCAGTCGGACCGCTTCGCCGAGCGAATATCAAGGTTGGACATGATGTCTCCGGTGTCTCTGTTGTGCGCTAGCCGCGATCTTCGATCGCAACCCACGGCTGCAAGCCGGGCCCGATGTATTCGGCGGCCGGTCGGATGAGCTTATTGTCCGCGCGCTGTTCCATTACGTGCGCTGCCCAGCCTGTAATGCGCGAGCAAACGAATATCGGCGTAAACAGGTAGGTCGGCACGCCCATGAAGTGATACACGCTGGCCGCGAAAAAGTCGGCGTTGGCGAATAACTTTTTCTCATCCCACATGACTTTTTCGACCGCCTCGGACACTTCGTACAAGGTCATATCTCCGGTCTCTTCTGCCAGCGTCTTCGACATGGCCTTGTTCACTGCATTGCGTGGATCCGACGTTGTATATACGCGATGGCCAAAGCCCATGATCAGATCTTTGTTTGCAAGCATCTGCAGCACGCCGGCAGTCGCGGCTTCGGACGAATCGAATTTCGAAATCAGCGCCATTGCTGCTTCGTTGGCGCCGCCGTGCAATGGTCCGCGCAATGCGCCGATCGCGCCGGTCACGGCTGAGTGCATGTCGGACAAGGTGCCCGTGATGACGCGCCCTGCAAACGTTGACGCGTTGAATTCATGTTCGGCGTACAGCGTCAGCGTTGTGTCGAGCGACTTGCGATGTAATTCCGGCGGCGCCTTGTCGTGCAGCATGTGCAGGAAATGTCCGGCAACGCTATCGTCATCCGTTTCGGTATCAATGCGCACACCATCGGCATGAAAGCGATGCCAGTAGATGATGATCGATGGCAGACAGGCCAGCAGTCTGTCTGCGACGGCCTCCTGGTTCGCAAAGTCACCTTCAGGTTCGATGTTGCCGAGGAACGAAACGCCGGTTCGAAGCACGTCCATCGGGTGGGCGCTGGCCGGCACCATTTCGAGCACAGCCTTCAGTCCATCGGGAAGGCCGCGATTCGCCTTGATCTTCGCGACGTATGCAGCAAGCTCCGCCTGTGTCGGTAGGCTACCGTGTAGCAACAGGTACGCGACCTCTTCGAAACACGCATTCTCGGCAAGGTCATAGATATCGTAGCCGCGATAGGTTAAGCCCGTGCCTTCCTGCCCAACGGTGCAAAGTGCTGTCTTGCCTGCGGTAACACCCGCGAGGCCACCTGCCTTCTTGTCTCCTGCCATAACCCTGCCCTATTCTTTTCCTGTCTTTAATCCTTCGTCCGCGAACAACGCATCCAGCTTGTCCTCGTATTCCTGATAGCCCAATACATCGTACAGCTCGGTGCGTTCCTGCATGTCTTTTATCGATGCCTTTTGGGTGCCGTCGGCGCGCAGCGTTTCATATACGCCTAATGCGGCTTTTGACATCGCGCGGAATGCGCTTAATGGATACAGCGCCATGTCCGCACCAGCGTCGGCAAGCTCGGCGATCGTAAACAGCGGCGTCTTGCCAAACTCGGTCATGTTAGCGAGCACAGGAACCTTGATGGTGTTTGTAAACTGGCGGTACTCGTCCAGCGTCGTCAACGCTTCTGCAAATATCATGTCGGCACCAGCCGCAACGTAAGCGGCGGCCCGATCGAGTGCCGCTTGCTGGCCTTCAACGGCGTGCGCATCGGTGCGCGCCATGATCACAAAGTCATTATCGCCCCGGCCATCCACTGCGGCCTTTATCCGATCGCACATTTCACCGGTCTCAACCAGCGCCTTGCCCGGCCGGTGGCCGCAACGCTTGATCGCAACCTGGTCTTCGAGGTGACAACCGGCAGCTCCCGCGCGGCCCATCTCCGCAATCGTGCGGCTGATCATGAAGGCGCCGCCCCAGCCGGTATCGGCATCGACCAGCAACGGCAGGTCGGTCGCCCCGGTAATGCGACGAATGTCTTCGCAAACGTCGTTGAGCGTCGTCATGGCGAGATCCGGCAGGCCAAATGAGGCATTCGCAACGCCCGCGCCCGACAAATAGATGGCCTTGAAGCCAGCCCTTTCGGCCAGAAGTGCCGTGTAGGCGTTGATCGTGCCTGCAATTTGCAGCGGTCGCTCGGCTTCGAGCGCCGCCCGGAAATTTGCTGCAGCATTCATGCGTCGTACTCTCTCGGTTGGTTGCAAACGAAATTTTAATCGCGATTAAAATAACGGGGACGCGATTCTAAACCACCGGAGGGTCGTTTCCCAAATTGAGCGAACGGTAAACGATATGCTGTCTCCGACTAACCTATTTTGACGACGATCCGACCCGTCACTGTCCCGTCGATGTACGCCTGAAATTGCGCCGGCAATTCATCGAAACTGATGGTCTTGTGCCCAATCGTATCGAGGTGCCGTGGCCTGAGATCAGTGCCGATCCGCGACCAGACTGCCAGGCGCAGGGTGCGCGGCGTGTCTACCGAGTTAATACCGAGCAGACAGACCGCCCGCAGAATAAAAGGCATCACCGTGGTTTCGAGCTTGTAGCCGGCCGCCAGGCCAACGCTCGCGATATTGCCGCCGTAATCGACCGTGCGCGTCAGCCAGGTCAGGTAGTCACCGCCAAGATTGTCGATCGCGCCGGCCCACTGCGCCTTTTCCATTGGGCGCTTGCCAAGATCGAGGCCCTCGCGCAACAGCACGCTGCTCGCGCCAATGCTCTTCAGGTAATCAACCTCGTCTTGTTTACCGGTCAACGCAACAACCTCGTAACCGCGCCCGGCCAGCATGTCGATTGCAACACTGCCGACACCACCGGTGGCGCCGGTAACGACAATCGGACCGTTTTCGGGTAACTGGCCGTTTTGTTCCAGGCGATGAACTGCGAGTGCCGCCGTGTATCCGGCAGTGCCCAACTGCATTGTTTCAGCGGCAGACATTCCCGCGGGTACCGGCACCAGGCTCGCGCTATCGACTCGCGCATACTCCGCGTACCCGCCGTCGACCGTTTCGCTCAAACCACAGCCGTTCGCCAGCACTACCGCACCAGGCTGAAAGTCGGGATCATCAGAACTCACCACCGTGCCAGCAAAGTCAATGCCACCGACGAGCGGATAATGGCGCAATATTTTCGCCGTCCCGGTCGCCGCCAGTGCGTCCTTGTAGTTGATGGTTGAGTGGCTGACTTTTACGACGACATTACCCGCGCTCAGGTCATCGATACAAAGCTCTTCGAATCCGGCAACGATGTTGCCGTCGTGTTCATTGATTCGGTACGCACGAAATTTATCCATTTCTCTCCAGCCAGACTTCGAGCCCCTGTACGTTCAGTTCGACGTCGAAGTTCAATATTGACCGCACACTGTCACGCTCACCCTTAAAGCCATGTTGATTCAATTCTGCAGCAAAGTATTCGAGCATCGCTTCCTGCAGTACTTTTGTGCGAACTTCTGCATTAGCGTTTTCCAGCGCGATGGTCACAAATGCGTCTATGCCTTTGTGCATGTCGGTCGCAAGCCGATCGAGGTTGCCGACCTGGCTATAGTGTGTCAGGTACAGGCGCTCGGGCTCGTAAGACATTATACGGTCAACCGCCTTGTGCGCCTCGTCAGGATCAAAATGTATCGGCGTCGTTGTCGGAAAAATGAATTCACCGGCAAGCGTATCCAGCTCCCGATATGACACACCGAAACTGTCACCCGTAAACACACCCTTTGACGCCGGATCACTCAGGCAATAATGGTGCCGTGCGTGCCCCTCGGTGTAGAACGCCTGCAGCTCGCGGCCATTCAAAGAGAAACTTTCACCATCATCGGCAATGTCAATGCGACTCGAATCGATCGGCTGGATGGTGCCGAATCGCTGCTGCGCCCCTTCTTTGCCGTAGACGGCTTCTGAGCCGGCTACCAGCCTGACCGGATCGATCATGTGTGGCGCGCCGCGCGGATGTAAAACACAACGCGCGTTTGGTAACTGCTGCATCAGCTGGCCTGCGCCGCCCGCATGGTCGAGGTGTATATGGGTCAGGAAAACGTAGTCGACATCGCCAGGATCAAGGTCGCTTTGTTGCAGCCCCGCAAGCAACAACGGAACGCTATTGTTCACGCCGGTATCGACGAATGCACCGCGCCCACCTTCGACAATCAGGTGGCTCGCATCCTGCAATGGTCGGGCGTACTCGGTATCGATGGCGACGAGACCATACTCGAGTTTCGTGGTGTGGGCGTGTTGGCCGGACATTGGCCTTACTTTACTTCGGTCGTCTCCAGCCCTTCAAGGCCAGCGAAGTATTTTGCGAGCTGCAGAACCGCTTCGTCGGATAGCACATCGGCCACCGGTGACATCACAACATCCGTACGTGAACCGTCGCGGTACTGATTCAAGGCGTGCGCCAGGTAGTCCTCGTGCTGGCCCGCGAGCGTTGGCCAGCTCGGCGACAGGCTGATGCCATTTTGACCGTGGCACGCAACGCAAGTCGCTGCCGGTGCGAACCCCGAACCGCCTGAGCCGCCCGCAGCAACCGTTGCACCGCCCAGGGTCGCGAGATAGGCTGCTGCGTCCTCGATATCCTGATCTGTCAGGCTGGATGCATGCGCGATCATCGTCGGGTGCTGCCGCGCGCCATCACGATAGCCCTTTAGCGCAATAATCAAATAGCTCGCTTTTTGCCCGCCGAGCTTCGGCACGCGGTAAGACGGATAGGCGTTGCGATAGCCATCCACTCCGTGGCAGCCAAGGCACGTGTAGGCCAGTGTCTCGCCGCGCGTCGCATCGCCTTCGGCGCTCGCGATTTGCGCACAGGTTCCGCTGGCGGCAATCGCCATCACCAGGATAATCGTTGATTTATGTTTTCTAATCACTTGATTTTTCAGTGTTTTCCGTGAGCCGGTCCGTAGCGGACGAGGTACAGAGGCCGCTATGGTAGTGACATCAGGCGGTGAATTCCAGACCGCCATCCAGTCGCCCGCAAAGAATCGCGTGCTAGCATCAGCGCCTCGCACAAACAGCTCGAGGGATTCACCGTGAAGAAAGGCTTTGTTGCCCTGTTGTTGGTTCTCGCACTCGTGGTACTGATTTCGCCAGGAATCATCGGACGTCTCGCTGAGAACAGCGTAGACGACAGCCTCGACTGGGCGGTCAGCGACAGCAGCGACATCCTTGTGACAACGACCGGCTTTGAGCGCAGTTGGTTTACCTCCGCTGGCCAGCACCGTATCGAGCTTCTCCCGGGCGACCTGTACTACACACTTCTGGCCGCTTTCGCTAGCGCTGCTACCGACACGCTGCCCGTGCTGATCATCGACACGCACCTTGATCACGGCCTTATTCCGGTTTCCTCAATGGCGAGAGAAAACGGCTCTCTGATGCCCGGCCTTGGCAGCGCAATATCGACTCTGGCCATCGAGCTTGCCGATGGTTCCGTTCTCCCGGTGCCGGGCACGCTGTTCAGCCGCGTTGGCCTGACCGGGGAATTGCAATCCAGGTTCGTGCTTGAGCCTGGCGGCATCGAGGCCGACGGCGTAAAGCTCGACTGGGGCGAGACTGAATTCCTTTTCACCACCAACCCCAATTCCGGCAGCGTCGGCGTGGTCGGCGCGCTGGATTCGCTCGCGATCGAGTCGGCAGATGAAACCATGATCGTCGATAAGCTTGAGGTTGACGTTGACCTTGCCGCGACCTCTTTCGGCTTCATGGTTGGGCCTGCCAAAATCACGCTGGACTCACTCGCCATTGTCAGCGCGGAAGAAGCCACGACCGCGGGTCCGTTGTATTTAGAGTCCGATTCGTCGATTGAGGACGGCCGGCTCAACGCTGATGTGACGTTCCGCATCGAGAATGCGCCCGTCCCGACAGGTGGCTCCGGCGGCATGGAACTCGTTATGCGTCTGGAAGAGGTGGATGCCGAGGCGCTGGGCAAACTCAAGCGCAGCATTGAGGCAATGCCGACCGGCGCCGTCGATGCGGCCGCCAGGATGGACATGGAAACCGAGCTGATGCGCGTGCTGGCAAGCGGCATGAAACTGCACTTCGATCAGCTCGATGTTTCGACGCCAATGGGTCAATTCACATCTCGGCTAAGTGCTGTTGTGGCCGCTTCCGAAGATGACGACTACACCTGGGCCTCCGCGCTGATGGTGCTCGACGCGTCCGCGGAATTCAGTTTTCCGGAAGCGCTGGTCGACCTGGCGATACAGTTTAATCCCGACCTGAGTGCCGCCATCGGCATGGGATTTTTGCGCAAGCGGGATGATTTTTACGTAATGGAGGCGGCCTTCAAGCAAGGGTTGTTGACCGTCAACGGCGCACCGATGCCGGTTCCTCTAACCGGCTGGCAATAACTCTTCCGCTCGGTGACAAGCAACCGTGACGCCTTCCACATCGCGGGTCGATGGGCGCGTCGTCGTGCAGATATTTTTGACCTGCGCACAGCGCGGGTGGAACGCACAGCCCGGTGGTGGCGTAAGTATCGACGGAACCTCTCCCGCTAACGAGGCATACCCTCCGGCCGCGGTCGGGTCTGGCACTGGTACGGCCTTGAGTAGCGCTCTCGTATACGGGTGCATGGCACGCGAAAATAATGTCTCACTTGTCGCAAGTTCGACGAGTCGGCCCAGGTACATCACGAGTACGCGATGACTGATGGAGCGCACCACGGCCAGGTCATGTGTAATAAAAAGGATCGATAAGCCGCTATTCCGTTGTACCTGCAGCAGCAGCTCAAGTATTTGCTTGCGCACTGAACCGTCGAGTGCGGCAACGGCCTCGTCGCACACCAGCACTTTCGGTCGTAGAATCAGCGCACGAGCGATAGCGACGCGTTGTGCCTGACCGCCAGAAAGTTCGTGCGGGTAGCGAGTCAAAATGGTTTCGTCGAGCCCGACTTTGTCGAGCATTTCGGTAACTTGTGCTAAGCGATCTTCTCGCGACAAGTCCGGCTCATGCACGAGCAGCTGTTCCGCGATGATCGCCTGCACCCGCATCTGTGGATTGAGTGAACCAACCGGATCCTGAAATACGAGTTGCAGGCCACGACGCACCGCAGCGGATCGCGACTGCACCGTGTTGCCCAGCACCGTGCCGCTGAAGATGACGCGCCCGGCACGCAATGGCACAAGTCCGAGTGCGGCGCGCACGAGGCTCGACTTGCCCGAACCTGACTCGCCAACGATCGCGACTGTCTCGCCTTCTTTTACGGCAACGCTGAGTTGCTGCACCGCGTTGAGCTGGCCATATCCTCGCTCTTCATAACTCACCGCCGCATCTTTGATCTCGAAAACATCTGCGCCCGCGACCGGCGCCAGCATCGCACCCCGATCGAGTCGTGGCGCCGCCGCAATGAGTGCCTGGGTGTGCCGGTGTTGCGGCCCGGAAAATACCGCTGCGGTGCGCCCGGATTCAACGAGCTCTCCCTTCTCAAGCACGAGCATCCGTTCGCAGCGGCCTGCAACGATGCCGAGATCGTGTGTGATCAGTAGCAGCGCTGTCTCATCGCGAATGTCCTCGAGTAATTCAAGAATCTGCGCCTGCACCGTTACGTCGAGTGCCGTCGTCGGCTCATCCGCGATCAGCAGATCGGGCTCCGCGACCAATGCCGACGCAATCATCACTCTTTGCCGCATGCCGCCCGAAAGTTGATGTGGATAGGCGTGGAATTGCCGCTCGGCATCGGGAAGGCCGACACGTTGCAGCAGGTCGATAACACGTCCGTCCGCCGCTTCTCCTGTCGCGATGTCATGTGCGATAAGTATGCGTCGCATCTGGCTGCCCACGCTGAAAAAGGGATTGAGCGCCAGCAGCGGATCCTGGAAAACCATCGCCATGCGCACCGCCCGAAATTCGTCAAGCGCCTTGTCGCCGGCACCAAGAATGTCATTGTCCGCAAACCGGATCGCGCCCGCGACCTTGGCGCCACCCGGCAGCAAGCCGAGAATCGCAAGCGCCGTTTGCGTCTTGCCCGAACCGGACTCGCCCACCAGCCCAACCGACTCACCTGCCTCTACCGCAAAACTCAAGTTTCTTACCACCGCATCATCGCCGTACTTGATGTTGAGTTTGTCGACCTGCAACAGGCTCATCGTGACTGCCTCGAATCAAACACATCGCGCAACGCGTCGCCGAGAAAATTGAAGCTCAGCAGAACCAGCGCGAGCAGCGATGCCGGTACTAACAACACCCAGGACGCACCTTCCATCTGGTTGACGCCCGCATCGACGAGTGCGCCCAAAGACGTTTGTGGTTCCTGGATGCCGAGGCCGAGAAAGCTGAGGAACGACTCGACGAGAATCGCCTGTGGAATCGTCAGCGTGACATAAACGATGACAACTCCGACCAGGTTCGGCGCGATGTGCCGCAGGATAATTCTTGAAAATGATACGCCGGTAAGTTGTGCGGCCTGCACAAATTCGCGCTCGCGCAAACTTAAGGTCTGGCCGCGAACGATGCGCGCCATGTCGAGCCAGTTCACTGCGCCAATCGCCACGAAGATGAGAAAGAAGTTCCGCTCAAAGGCGACCATCAGCAGGATGACGAAGAAAATAAACGGCAGTGCGTAGAGCGTATCGACGAAACGCATCATCACCGCATCAACCCGGCCACCGGCAAAACCTGCGATCGCGCCGTAAAGTACGCCAATGACCAGGCTGACCGCACTTGCGACCAACGCAACGAGAATAGTGACCTGCACGCCAAGCAAGGTGCGCACAAACAGGTCCCGACCAAGGTCGTCGGTGCCGAAAAGATGGAAGTCGGCGAACGATGGTGCGGCGAGGATGTTTTCGAAGTCTGTTTGCAAATAACTGTGCGGACTGAGCAGCGGTCCGACCAGCGCGACGACAACCAGCGCCGCCAGCAAGCCACCACTGATTACGACGACACGATTTTGTCGTGCGCGGCGCCAGGCCCTGCCAAGCGCGCTCATCGCTGCCGTATCCGCGGGTCAATGACGCCGTACAGGAGGTCGACAATGAGATTCAGTAGCACGACCAGCGTCGCGTAGAAAACGACGATACCAAGCACGAGTGTGTAGTCGCGATTCAAGGCGCCACGAACGAAATGTTGCCCCAACCCCGGGATGCCAAAGATTTCCTCGACGACCACGGAGCCGGTCAGGATCGCGGCAATGGCAGGGCCCATATAGGAGAGTACCGGCAACATCGACGGTTTGAGCGCGTGAAAGCGAACGATCGCGCTCGTGCCGAGGCCCTGCGCCCGCGCCGTTCGAACGAAGTCATTTGCCAGCACATCGATCATGCTAGCCCGTGTCAGGCGAGCGATATACGCGATTTGCGGCAACGCCAGTGAAATGACGGGCAAGATAAATCGGCCACCGCCTTCAGTGCCGCTCCAGCCTGCCGGCAGCCACTGCAGGTAGACCGCCAACAGCAACACGAGCACCGGCGCAATAACGAAGACCGGAATCGAAATGCCGGTCATCGCGAACGCCATGAGCATGCGGTCAAGCAGAGAATCCTTGCGTAACGCCGCTGCCGTGCCTGCGCCGACACCGATGACCACCGCCAGCAACATTGCCATCGCGCCCAGCTTTAGAGAGAGCGGGAACGCACTGCCGATCAGCTCGCTGACGGTGTGGTCGCGATAGCGATAAGACGGACCGAGGTCGCCCCGCAGCAAACCCGACATGTAGGTAAAGAATTGTTTCGGCAGCGGCTGGTCGAGCTGATATGCCTTCGCGATATTCTTCTCGATTTCCGGCGGCAGTACGCGTTCGTCGTCAAACGGCCCGCCCGGCGCAGCGTGCACCATTAAAAATGCGAGCACAATAACCAACAGCAAGGTCGGAATTGCGCCCAGCAATCGAAGCAAGGCGTAGCGCAACAAAGCGGTGTCCGTTGTCGGGATTAGTCGGTAGCGAAGCTCAGGTGCTGACTGTAATGGTAATCCAGCACATTGTCTCCCCAGCCCTGTACGCGAGTACTCACCAGGTGTTTGCTAACATAGAAATACAGCGGTATGACCGGGTGTTCGCCGAGCAACACGCGCTCTGCCTCCTCGAGATACAGCCGTCGCGCGTGTGGCTCTACCTGGTCCGCAGCATCTCGCATCAGCTTGTCATACTCTTCGTTAGCAAAGCGCGGCATATTGGACGGATTGCCACTTTGCAGAATGTTCAGGAAGGTATGCGCGTCGTTGTAGTCACCGGTCCAGCTGGAGCGAAACACCTGCGTAACTTCGGCCTCGCGCATGTTAGCGAGCAATACTTGAAATTCTTCGTTGGCCAGCGTGGTTTGCACGCCGAGTACTTCAGCCCACATTGACTGCACCGCCAGTGCAATACGCTGCTGTGTGTCCGACGTGTTGTAGCGCAACTCGATTTCCGCTGGATTGTCTTCGCCGTAGCCCGCCTCCCGATACAAGCGCCGCGCCGCCGCATTGCGTTCTTCCTGACTCATGTCGGCGTAACTGAATCTGCGCGGATCGTAGTTATCGACGCCGGGCGGCACCCAGCTGTAGGCCGGCGCTTCGCCGCGGCCCGTGACTTTTTCAACCAGCGTTTCCCGGTCGACCGCCATCGACAGCGCCTGGCGCAACTGCGCATTGCCGGCAAATGGCGGTTTGGTCAGATTGTAGCCGTAATAATAAACACCGAGGTAAGGCGCAATATGCACCTGCTGCGGATATTGCTCGCGCACAATATCAAAGCTGTCGGGCGGAATGCTTCCGGTAATGTCGATCTCGCCCGCACGGAAGCGATTGAGCTCGGTCATTTCTTGCGTCAGCACATGATAATTGACCGCATCGATCGCCGTTGCGGCGTTGTTCCAGTATTGCTCGTTGCGAGCCAGCCTGAGTACCGAGCTGGGCTGCCATTCTTCAAGCTTGTAAGCACCGTTTGAATGCAGGTGTTCTGGCCGGGTGAACTCGGCGCCGTGTTCGGCGACCGAACCAGGGTGCACTGGAAACGTACTCGGGTGCGTAAGCAGGCTAAGCATGTACGGCGTCGGTCGTTGCAGTGTGATAACGAAGATGTTTCCGTCCGCGGCCGCAACGCCCAGTTCGTCCGGCGCCATCTCGCCGGCAATGATCGCTTCCGTGTTAACAATCGCGGCGACCGCTTGCGCGTAAAACGCGGCGGTCGCCGGGTCCACGAGCCGGCGCAGCGCAAACACAAAATGTTCGGCCGTTACGGCATCACCGTTTGACCAGCGTGCAGCGTCGCGAATCTTGAAGGTATAGGTGAGGCCGTCATCCGAAATCGACCAGGATTCTGCCGCCGCACCCACGAGTTCGCCGTCTGCTGAATAGCCGACCAGTCCCTCGCCAATATCGCGCAGCACTTCGGCCGCCTGCACGCTGCGCGCCTTGTGCGGGTCGATCGATTCCGGATCAGACGATAGCCCGCGGTGCAGCGTCAATGGCTGCGGGGTGTCATCAGCCGGTTCACCGCAAGACCACAGGGCGACACTGAGCGTAACGAGCAGAAGAATGCGAAGGGTCTTCATGTGGCGAAGCATACAACAGAGAGGGCGTCGTTGAGCACCATGGGCTTTACCGTGCACTCTTTTGGTGCATAGCCGGTAACTGTCCCCGGGGCTGGTGTTTTTTGAGGTGGATGAGCAGCAGCGAGACCGCCGACGGTGTCATGCCTTCGAGGCGCGATGCCTGGCCGACCGTTACCGGCCGGGTCGCTTCGAGTCGCTGCCGTGCTTCGTTCGATAGCCCGTCCACTGTCGCGTAATCGATGTCGCCGGGTAGCCGCAGGGTCTCCTGTTTCGCGTGCTTTGCGATCTCGCGTTCCTGCCGCGCTATGTAGCCTGCGTACTTGGCCTGCACTTCGATTTGCAATTCCACCTGTTCGCGCTGCTCATCCTGCATTACATGCAGCGCTTCGCTAGCACCAACGTCGGGCAATCCGATCACATCGCCATATCCGTACTCTGGTCGCTTCAGCAGCTCAGCTGATCCCTGCAGTCGCTCGCGCTCCGTGTCAACCGCCTCGCGTTTGGTATTGAAAACGGACCAACGCCGCTCATCGACAAGCCCCAGCTCACGACCGATTGGTGTCAGTCGAAGATCGGCATTGTCTTCGCGCAACAGCAGTCGATACTCGGCGCGACTCGTGAACATTCGATACGGTTCGCTCACGCCGCGCGTCGTCAGGTCATCAACCAGCACACCGAGATAAGCCTCATGACGTTGCGGATACCACTGCTCTTTCTGCTGTACCTGCCGTGCCGCGTTCAGCCCCGCGAGCAAGCCCTGCGCCGCCGCTTCTTCGTAGCCCGTCGTGCCGTTGATCTGGCCGGCAAAGAACAGGCCCGAAACGGGCTTGGTCTCCAGCGTTGGTTTGAGGTCGCGCGGATCGAAATAGTCATACTCAATCGCATAACCGGGTTGTGTAATGCGTGCGCTCTCGAAGCCCGCAATCGAGCGTACGAACTGCTCCTGCACATCGGCCGGCAGGCTCGTCGAAATTCCGTTCGGGTAAACGAGGTCGGTCGTCAAGCCCTCTGGCTCGACAAAGATCTGGTGCGATGCCTTGTCCGCAAAGCGCACGACCTTGTCTTCGACCGACGGGCAATAGCGTGGCCCGACACCCTCGATGGCGCCCGTGTACATTGGTGACCGGTCGAGAGCTGCACGAATGATGTCGTGCGTCTGTTCGCTGGTCTTGGTGATGTAACAGGAGATCTGCCGTGGGTGATCGCGGCGTGTGCCGAGGAATGAAAACACAGGCCTTGGCTGGTCGCCCGCCTGCTCGAGCATCGCGTCATAGTTCAGGGTCGTGCCGTCGAGGCGCGGCGGCGTGCCGGTTTTTAGTCGTGCCACGCGAAAAGGCATTTCGCGCAGTCGTTCCGCGAGACAAATTGACGGTGCGTCACCGATCCGGCCACCAGGTTTTTCGGTATCGCCAAACAGGATTCGCCCGCCCAGGAACGTGCCAACCGTCAGCACTACCGATGCTGCACGAAACTCGGTGTTGTCGGCGGTAACCGCGCCGGCCACCCGGCCGTTCTCGATGATCAGGTCTTCGACCGAACCCTCAACAATGGTCAGATTCGCCTGCGCCGTGAGTACGGCCTGAATCGCATTTCTGTATAGCTCGCGATCCGCCTGCGCGCGTGTTGCCCGAACTGCCGCGCCTTTGCTCGCGTTAAGCGTGCGGAACTGGATGCCGGCGCGATCACTCGCCGCCGCCATCGCGCCGCCGAGCGCATCAATCTCTTTCGTCAGATGGCCCTTGCCAATGCCGCCGATGGCCGGGTTGCAGCTCATCTGCCCCAGCGTCGCGGTGTTCTGCGTCAGCAGAAGCGTTCGGGCACCGCCCCGCGCAGCCGCCAGGCAGGCTTCCGTACCGGCGTGACCGCCTCCGATCACTATGACGTCGAACACTTCAGACATTGCTTAAGAATTGACCGCTCTGGGTCGCGCATTCTAGTCGCTGGCCGGGCCCTGTGCCACAAGGCTTTACATCCAGACGGCTTGTCGCCAACATGATGCGCCTCTCTGGGCCCCGGCTGTTCTATGTTGCGCGCTGTCACGCTTGCTCTCCTGCTGCTGTCTGGCGCCGGCGCCGCTCAGGACGGCGTCGCCCCAGCCCTCGAGTTGACGGATTGCCGTATCAGCGTCGACCCTGGTTTGCCGGGCATCGCCGCTCGCTGCGGCACCTTCGTACGACCGCTTGACCCGGCCGATCCGGACCGTGGCACGATAGATCTCAAGGTTGCCGTGGTCCCTGCATTGACCCTGGAGCCAGCCAGCGACCCGTTCGTGCCCATTGCGGGTGGACCGGGACAGTCGAGCATTCACTTCTATGTTGGCTGGGTATCGACGTTCGAGCGCGTACGCCAGCACCGGGACATCCTGTTGCTGGACCAGCGCGGCACGGGCGAGTCCGCGCCTATGGTCTGTGACATTGATGAGGATTTTGTAGATGGCAGTTATTCCGAAGAGCAGACGCTACGGCTGACAAAGCAGTGTCTCGACTTGCTGCCACATGACCCACGATTTTTTACGACCAGCGTCGCTGTTCAGGACCTCGAGGCCCTGCGTCAGGCGCTTGGCTACGGCCCGCTGAATCTATACGGCATCTCCTACGGCACCCGGGTAGCGCAACATTTCGCGCGGCGTTATCCGGACTCGACCCGCAGCGTCATCATTGACGGTGTCATTCCACCGCAGCTGCCGCTGGGGCCCGACATCGCAACAGAATCGCAGAACGCCATCGACAGCGTGTTTGATCGCTGCGCGGCGGCGGCGGCCTGCAACGAGCGCTTTCCTAACATTGACGAAGACTTCGCGATGCTGCGCGGCGCCCTGGCCGAGTCGTCGTTTCCGGTTGAGTTCCAGCATCCGGTCAGCGGTCAGCGTGAACTCATTGATTTCACCGAGGAGCACCTTGCCGGCGCGATTCGTTTGTTGCTCTATGACCCGCGCACTGTGGCCCTGTTGCCGCTGGCCATTAACGAAGCTGCAAACGGCAATTTCGCACCGCTCGCTGCCCAGTTCCATATGGTGGTCGAATCGGTCGCGGACTCCCTGAGCATCGGCATGCACAATGCCGTGATGTGCACCGAAGATGCGCCCTTTATCGATTGGGATGCTCTCGATCACGACGCCATCGACGCCAGTTACATGGGGCCGATGCAACTCGAGGCTATCAAAACAATGTGTGCGGTGTGGCCCGCGGGCGTGCTCGACGATGATCTTCGCGAGCCGCTCGCAACCGACAAACCGGTACTGCTTTTGTCCGGTGGTGCCGACCCGATTACCCCGGCGCATTACGCGGCAATGGCCGCGATAAACATGCGCAATCATTGGCAAATCGTCGGTGCAAACCAGGGCCACGGCCTTGGCGCCGTCGGCTGCATGCCGCGCATTATTGGTGACTTTGTCGGCGCGGCCATCCTGGAAGATGGCGCCGCTGAATGCCTGCAGAAGGCATTCGTTATGCCGTTTTTTATTGACTACTCAGGACCGACACCATGATCGTCGTTAACGACATACATAAGTCGTTCGGCAAGGTGCAGGCCCTGCGCGGCGTTAGTTTCGACGCGCCGGACGGCAGGATAACCGGCTTGCTCGGACCCAACGGCGCGGGCAAGTCGACCACGTTGCGTGTGTTGTACACAGTGCTGCAACCGGACCAGGGAAGTGCTGCAATCGACGGCGTTGATGTTGTCGAGGACAGTCTTGCTGCCCGGCAGCGAATTGGTGCACTGCCGCATGGCGCCGGCCTGTACCCACATCTCACGGCACGCGAAAACATCACCTATTACGCGGCGCTGTGTGGCATAGATAAAGCGGGCATCGACGACAGGGTTGACGGTATCATCGCGCTGCTCGAGATCGGCGAGTTTGCAGACCGTCGCAGCAAGGGCTTCTCGCAGGGACAGCGCACCAAGGTTGCGCTTGCCCGGGCGCTGGTGCACGACCCGCAAAACATCATCCTCGATGAGCCGACCAACGGGCTCGACGTCATGGCCACGCGTTCGTTGCGTGATCTGATTCTCAAGCTCAAGGACGATGGCCGCTGCGTTCTGTTTTCCAGTCACGTCATGCAGGAGGTTGCCGCCTTGTGCGATGACATCTGCATCATCGCGCACGGCAAGGTTGCTCTCGACGATTCCGCGGACGGTATTCGCGAGCGTACCGCGTGCGACGATCTCGAAGACGCCTTTGTGGCGGCGATTCAGATGGTGGAGCCGGACTAATGCCCACATTACTAACCGTCTTCGCCAAGGAAGTTGTCGACAACTTCCGCGACCGTCGCACGCTCGCCTCGGCATTACTCATGGGCCCGCTGCTCGGACCGATGCTGTTCGCCTTCGTCATCAACCTGTCGATCGAGCGTTCGTTGTCTGACGCCGACAGCACGCTGCAGCTACCGGTCATCGGTGCCGAACATGCGCCGAACCTCGTGCGCTATCTTGAGAGCCGCAACATTGAGATTATCGCCGGGCCGGCAGACCACGATGCGGCCATAGCGGCGGTCAAAACGGGCGAAATTGAAATCGTTGTGGTGATCCCTGCCGAATTCGGTCAGCAGTTGGCCGATGGCGAGCCGGCGAAGGTTGAACTGATTTCCGACCAGGCCAACCAGCAAGCTGACCGCGACGCACGCCGGGCACGCAACGCCGTTCGTGCCTATAACCAGGAGATCGCCGCGTTGCGCCTGGTTGGGCGCGGTGTTAGCCCGCTTGTACTACAAGCCATCAACGTCGACGATGTTGATGTTTCGACGCCGAGCGGCCGCTCGGCAATCCTGCTCGGCATGATGAGCTATTTCTTTATCTTCGCGTTGCTCATGGGCGGCATGTATCTCGCAATCGATACGACCGCGGGCGAGCGCGAACGTGGTTCGCTTGAGCCGCTGCTGTCCTTGCCGGTTACCCGCGATCAACTGATGCTGGGCAAGATTGCCGCTACCTGTGTGTTCATGGCAATGTCGCTGCTGCTCAGTCTGTGGTCGTTTTTCTTTGCGCTCAAGTTCATGCCGCTCGAACAGCTTGGCATGACCCCGAATTTCGGGCCGGCCGTGGTTATTGCCGCGTTCTTCGTGCTGGCGCCATTCATTTTGCTCGGCGCTGCGATCATGACCCTGGTTGCCTCCTTTACGAAGAGTTACAAGGAAGCGCAGACCTGGCTCAGCGTCGTACTGCTCGCGCCGACCATGCCGATCCTGATTGTCAGTCTTCTCAATGTTCGCGCACAGATTGAATTCATGTTCATTCCCAGCCTGAGCCAGCATCTTATTCTTGTCGACATGGTAAAGAACGAGCCCCTGAACATACTGCATGTTGCGATCTCGGTCGTGAGCACGCTGTTTATTGGAATGAGTCTGACCTGGATCTGCGCTCGACTGTATCGCCGCGAGGGGCTGCTGGGTTAGGATTCGCGCATGGCTTTATTCGCTGAACTTCGGCGGCGCAACGTTTTCAAGGTCGCGCTGCTGTACGCCGTCGCGAGCTGGCTGGTCCTGTGGTTCATCGATCACACAGGCGAAGTGCTTGGCCTGCCAGGCGCAACCGAACTGTTCCTGATCTTGTTGTTATTGATCGGTGCGCCGGTCGCATTGTGTTTCGCCTGGACCTACGAAATTACGCCCTCCGGCTTGCGCAAGGCCGCCGACGTCGAGCAAACGCAATCCATCGTTTATAAGACTGGCCAGAAGCTGAACGCGGCCGTTGCCGTATTGCTCGTGCTGGGCGTACTTGCCGTTGCCGGCGAAGGCTTGCTACCAAAATTCGAATTCCTGGTGCCGGGCATTCCGCAAGGCGACGCACCCGCCTCTGAAAAAACACCCGCGGAGATTCGCAGCCTGACGCTCGCTAACGGCTTAAAGATAATTGTCTGGCCCGATCACGATATTCCCAACGTTGTCATGTACAACTACGTTCGCGCCGGTGGGCGCAACGAACATCCTGGTATCACGGGGTTGTCGCACTTTTTCGAGCATATGATGTTTCTCGGCACGGAAAACCTCGCGCCGGGCGAGTTCGATCGCACCATGGAGGCGGCTGGCGGGGCCAACAACGCATACACATCGAACGACATCACCGCCTATCTGGACTGGTTCCCGCGCTCGGCGCTGGATGTTATTTTTGAGATTGAAGCCGACCGTTTTGAGAACCTGCAGACCTACGCAGAATCTGTCGAGGACGAACGCAAAGTCGTGTTCTCTGAGCGGCGCTCGAGTATTGATGACAATAACTTCAGGAAGCTGTACGAACAGATGCGGGCGACCGCTTTTGTCGCGCACCCGTACCAGTTTCCGGTCATTGGCTGGCCATCCGATATTGAGGCATGGACCGAACAGGATTTCGCTGGCTACTACCGCACCTATTACGCGCCCAACAATCGCACTATTATATTCACGGGCGACGTGACGCCCGTGGAAATATTCGAACTGGCCGACGAACATTTCGCAGCGATCCCGGCACAGGACCCGCCTCCTCCCGTGCGCACTATCGAGCCCGAGCAACAAGGTGTTCGCCGGATTATCGTCGAGGCTGACGCGCAAACACCGATGCTGCATCTCGCGTTCCATGCTGGCGCCGCGACCGCGCCCGAGACGCAGCCGCTCAACCTGCTGCTGAATATTCTGGTTGGCGGTGAATCATCACGGCTGCATCGCATGCTGGTCGAAAACGAGCAACTTGTGATCGATGTTGGCGGCTTTCAGGACGAGGGCTTTGACCCGGGCCTTGCGTATTTTTACCTGACCTTGCCGCCCGGCGGCGACCCGGCGCTCGTCGAACGCCGCATGCTCGAGGAGTTACAGCGCGTCGCCACTGAAGGCGTCACCGCGGCTGAGCTCGCCAAGGCGCGCAACATTGTGCTCGCCGATTTCTGGCGCGGTCTGGCCACAATCGATGGCAAGGCCTCCGCGCTGGGACAGTTCGAAGTTTATCTCGGCGACTATGAAAGACTGTTTGACCTGCCCGCTGACGTTGAGGCGATAACCATCGATGAGCTTCGCGACGCGGCAGCCCAGGTGTTTCGTGTCAGTAACATGACGGTT
>Ga0255049_10000733_pt1 | contig 19464 bp, 6 predicted proteins | sample JV7_2_3_MG_FD_183615 | JGI IMG/M metagenome (GOLD analysis project Ga0255049, IMG submission 183615) | Seawater microbial communities from Jervis Inlet, British Columbia, Canada - JV7_2_3 | ecosystem: Environmental > Aquatic > Marine > Inlet | place: Canada: British Columbia | collected 2016-10-06
TTCTTTGAGGTCCACGGCGTTTTTCTCGAAGGTTTCGATTTCAACGGCGCGCTCGTCGACAACTTTGCGGCCAGCTTCGAGATCGGCCTGAACTTCATCAACCGTCGCCTGCAATTCCTGTTTAAGCTGACTCAACTCTTCGACTGCGGCTGTGGCCTTCGCCAGTTCGTCCTCCATGACCTCGCGGGCGCGAGTCTCTTTTCTCAATTCGGCCGCGAGCTTATCCGAGGCTCTTTCGACTTCCTGGAGTTCTTCCGGAGCCTTCAGAGCAGTGATGCGCCGTTGCGCCGATTCGCATTCAGCCTGCGATTCTTCGAGGCGCGATTCGAGCTCGGCAAGGGCCTCGTCTCGCGAAGCCAACTCGTTCCGTAACGAATCCAACTCACCCGTCTTGCCCTCGATCTCTTCTTTGAGATCCACGGCTTTTTTCTCGAAGGCTTCAATTTCAACGGCGCGCTCGTCGACAACCTTAAGGCCGGTTTCGAGATCGGCCTGAACTTCATCAACCGTCGACTGCAATTCCTGCTTGAGCTGACTCAGCTCTTCGACTGTGGCTGTGGCCTTCGCCAGTTCCTTCTCCGCAGCCTGTCTCGCACGTATTTCTTGTCTCAAATCGGCTGCGAGCTTATCCGAGGCTCTTTCGACTTCCTCCAGTTCTTCCGGATTTTTCAGCACGGCGACGCGCATTTGCGCCGATTCACACTCAGCCTGCGATTCTTCGAGACGCGTTTCGAGCTCGGCAAGGGCCTCGTCTCGCGAAGCCAACTCGTTCCGTAACGAATCCAGCTCACCCGTCTTGCCCTCGATCTCTTCTTTGAGGTCCGCGGCGTTTTTCTCGAAGACTTCGATTTCAACGGCGCGCTTGTCGACAACTTTAAGGCCGGCCTCGAGATCGGCCTGAACTTCATCAACCGTCGCCTGCAATTCCTGTTTCTGCTGACTCAGCTCTTCGACTGTGGCTGTGGCGTTCGCCAGTTCCTTCTCCACAGCTTGTCTCGCACGTGTTTCTTGTCTCAAATCGGCTGCAAGCTTATCCGAGGCTCTTTCGACTTCCTCCAGTTCTTCCGGATTTTTCAGCACGGCGATGCGCAGTTGCGCCGATTCGCACTCAGCCTGCGATTCTTCGAGACGCGTTTCGAGCCCGGCAAGGGCCTCGTCTCGCGAAGCCAGCCTGTCTTGCAGGGAATTCAAATCGTCCTGTAGCGAATCCAGCTCTTCGACTGTGGCTGCGGCCTTCGCCAGTTCGATCTCCGTAGCTTCTCTCGCGAGGGTTTCTTGTCTCAAATCAGCAGCGAGCTTATCGGAGGCTTTTTCCATTTCCTCGAGTTCTTTCGGACTCTTCAGAGCAACAATACGCAGTTGCGCCAGTTCGCAAGCACTCTGCGATTGATCAAGCCGTATCTCGAGGTCAGTGAGAATTTCGTTTCGCGAATTCAACTCGTCTCTAAGCGAATCCAGCTCACCCGTCTTGCCCTCGATCTCTTCTTTGAGGTCCGCGGCGTTTTTCTCCAGGGTTTCGATTTCACCGGCGCGCTCGTCGGCAACTTTGAGGCCGGATTCGAGATCGGTCTGAGCATCACCAACCGTCGCCTGCAATTCCTGTTTCTGCTGACTCAGCTCTTCGACTGTAGCTGTGGCTTTCGCCAGTTCGTTCTCGGCAGCTTCTCTTGCACGTATTTCTTGCTCTAGATTGGCAGCGAGCTTACCCGAGGTTCTTTCGACTTCCTCCAGTTCTTCCGGATCCTTCAGAGCAGTGATGCGCCGTTGCGCCGATTCGCATTCAGCCTGCGATTCTTCGAGACGCGTTTCGAGGTTTGCAAAGGCCTCGTTTCGCAAAGCCAACTCGTCCCGCAGCGAATCCAGCTCACGCGTCTTGCCCTCGATTTCCTGTTTGAGGTCCGCGGCGTTCTTCTCGAGGACTTCGATTTCACCGGCGCGCTTGTCGGCTACTTTGAGTCCGGCTTCGAGATCGGCCTGAGCATCATCAACCGTCGCCTGCAATTCCTGTTTCAGCTGACTCCGCTCTTCGACTGTGGCTGTGGCCTTCGCCAGTTCGTCTTCTGCGGCTTTTCTCGCGCGAATTTCTTTGTCCAGGTCGGCAGCCAGTTTTTTCGACCTGTTTTCGCTCTCCTGCAATGCCTTGGCGTGATCGGAAAGTGCCAGATTCTGCTGAGTGATTTCGTCGGCATCAATGACAAGTGAGGATTTGAGTTTTTCCACCTCTATGGTCTGTGAGGCGAGCTCGTCGCGCAGCACAATAATGTCGTTGTTACGTACGTCGATGTCCTGGAGAGCTCGCGCCTTGTCGGCCCGAAGGTCGTCAAGTTTCTCGGAAATTCGGCCAATCTGTTGCCGCAAATTCTCGGGCTCCATATCTGCCGTTTGGGGCACGACTTGCACATGCTTGAAATCGGGATCGGATTTGCGCCGCCCTTTCCCGTGAAGAGGAACTACGTGCGGCAGAAGTTGCTGTTTATCTGCAACGGTGCGCACGATTTTCTCGGTGATTACGCGCGATTCCAGACCGTGAGCCTCTGCCAGCATTTCGTTGCATAGCCTGTTTATGAGGTGAGGAACCCCTCCCGAATACCGGTGGATTAGCGAATTCACTTCATTCTGGAGTTTTACGCCATCATTGCCTCCCGCCAGTGCGAGACGGTGCCAGACATAGTTCGCTGTTTCCTCCTCGCCATAATTACGAATACTGAAAACAACGTGATTACGGAATTTGGTTTCACGCATAGCCGGCGCGTCGACGACGCGTACGATATCGGCATTGCCCGCAAGTACAACGCTAAGCACTCGGCGGTCTTTGATTTTTATCTCGCAGAGCCATCGAAGTTGCTCCAGTATCATCGGATCGGTCAGATGCGCGTTATCAATTATGATCAAGACATGATCGTTGGCAATGCCACGACAAACGAGGAATTCCTTGGTGATGTTCCTCAGCTCGTTCGCCGAGCCGCTAATTTCCTCAAATCCGATTTTTTCTAAAAATGCGCTGTAGAATTGCTCGTCGCCATGGCAAGTTTCATCTATGACCACGCAAGAGATGCGATCGCCAATGGTGGTGACGAATCGGTTTAGCAGCGTGGATTTTCCCGACCCGTCGGCACCGCATACGACGACAAGGGAATCGGTATTCGTCGCCGCATTGGCCAAATGCTCCATCAGAAGAGAGTACTGCTCGCTCTGAAATAATTGGCACGGATCGGGGAGACGGGCAAAAGGCGGCTGCGTTAGCCCGAAGAATTCGAGATACGTTGGATCAGCAACTTGTTGTTCTAGCGAACGTTCCACCCACCGAATACCTTGTCATGTTCTTATCGTCTGGCAGACCCTTTGTTTCTTCGTTGTCCAGGGCGCCGTAGTGTCGACTTTCTTAGCCAGTCCGTCGGTTGGTTCAATGGGTATTTTGTACACATATCTGCCGGTTTGGAAGTTACTCTCGTCAACTGATTAGCAATGTCACATAACTATTTGAAAATAATGCTTTTTATCCAGTCCAGATTACGGAAAATGAGGCAAGAATACGGCGCCACGCGCAGCAACAGAGCCACGCGAGCCGGGTAGCTCAGGGTAGAGATGTCATTTCTCTTCTGTCCGACTCAGCTGCTCTTGCTCGTTCCTGCGCCGCCAGACATCGGCGACCGCAATCGCGCTGATATTGAAAACACCTTTTACGGTCGAAGACGGCGTCACGATGTGTGCCGTTTTCGCAGTACCCGATAGTATGGGACCGATCATCAGGACATCGGTAACGGATCGAATCAGCTCGAGCGCGATATTGGCCGCATCCAGATTCGGCATTACAAGAAGATTGGCCGATTCAGTCAGCCGGGCGTCCTTGTTTAGAGCATTGCGAATGCTCTCGTCGAGCGCCGCGTCGGCGTGCATTTCGCCGTCGACCTGCAAGCCGGACGTGATCTTTCGCAGCATGTCTGCCGCTTTGCGCATTTTTCGTGCCGACGCCGCCCGGGACGAACCGAAATTGGAATGAGACAACAGGGCTATCCGGGGCTGAATGCCGAAATCGCTGACGCGCCTCGCGCTCGCAAGCGCCGTATTGACGATTTGCTCAGCACTTGGATCAACACCGATATGCGCATCCGTAATAAATATTGGGCCTTGTGGCAAAACCAGCGCCGCAAGCGACGAAATATTTTCGCCGGGCCTTTCTGTGCCGATCACCTCAATGATGTGTTGCAGGTGATGATCGAAACGCCCTTCCGTACCACAGATCATTGCGTCGGCGTCACCTTTGGCTACCATGCACGCCGCAATCGCTGTCGCATTGGTTCGCATAACGGTCTGTGCCGCAGCAACGGATACGCCGCGACGCGCTACCAAGGCGTGGTAGGACCGCCAGTAGTCATCGTAGCGGGCGTCGTTCTGCGGGTCGACGAGTTCGAAATCTTTGCCAGGCTTGAGAGCGATACCGAGCTTCTTCAGCTGTTTCTTAACGACACTTTTTCGTCCAATGACTATCGGGCTTGCGATGCCCTCCCGGACGACGCCCTGTAAGGTTCGTAAAACCGTCTTGTTTTCGCCCTCTGCGTAGACGAGACGCTCTCGGTCGCGCCGGGCAACTTCGATCACGGGCTGCATGAACATCAGCGAGCGATTGCTGAATGCTTGTAGCTGTTCCTTGTAGCTCTTCAGGTCTTCAATCGGACGCAGTGCGACCCCGGAATCCATCGCCGCCTTGGCAACCGCGAACGAAACGTCGACGTAGAGCCTGGTGTCGAACGGTTTCGGAATCAAATAGGTTGGTCCAAAACGCAGCTTTTCATCCTTGTAGACGCTGGCGACCTCATGCGTTGACGCGCGCTTCGTAATCGAAGCAATTGCGTCGACGCAGGCGATCTTCATGGCCGGGTTGATCGTGGTCGCCCCCACGTCCAATGCGCCTCGAAACATGAACGGGAAACAGAGTACGTTGTTTACCTGGTTTGGATAATCGGACCGGCCGGTCGCAATGATCGCATCGGGCCGCGCCTCGAGCGCAACCTCGGGCAAAATCTCAGGCGTCGGATTGGCGAGCGCCATGATCAACGGTTTGGCCGCCATCTTCTTCGCCATGCCAGCGCTCAAAACGTCGGGCGCGGACAGACCGAGGAATACGTCCGCGTCCGCGATTACGTCATCAAGTTGCCTGTGTTCGGTTTTGATCGCATAGCGTTCTTTGTACTCGTTCATGTCTTTCTTGCGACCGCTGTAGACCACACCGTGCAGATCGACCAGCGTGACGTTCTCGCGCGTTAGTCCGAGTTCGACCAACAAATCGAGGCACGCAAGGCTTGCGGCCCCGCCGCCCGTCGATACAAGTTTGACGTCGGCGAGATTCTTGCCGGCTACCTCGAGGCCATTCTTGATCGCTGCGGCCACAACGATCGCGGTGCCATGCTGATCATCGTGAAAGACCGGGATTTTCATCTTCTCGCGTAACGCTTTCTCGATAACGAAACATTCCGGCGCCTTGATGTCCTCGAGATTGATCGCACCAAACGTCGGTTCCAACCTGGACACCGCGTCAATGAAATCCTGTGGTTCGGTCGCGTCAATCTCGATATCAAACGCATCGATGTTCGAGAACTTTTTGAACAATACTGCCTTGCCTTCCATGACCGGCTTTGCGGCAAGTGGGCCGATGTTGCCGAGACCAAGGACCGCTGATCCATTGGTGATCACACCGACGAGGTTGCCGCGTGCCGTATAGGCGGCTGCCTGCAACGGATCCTTTTCAATGCGCCTACAGGGGTACGCAACACCTGGCGAATACGCCTGCGACAGGTCAACCTGGTTCGCGAGAGGTTTGGTCGCCGTTACGGTGAGTTTTCCGGCAGGCTTGGCGCTGTGGTAGGCCAGCGCGCTTTCTTCGAGAGAATCGGACATACGGACCTCTTCTTAGGCGAAGCGCACAGGCTGACCGTTGACTTTGAGCTTCATGTGGGTCGCCTTTGTTGCCGCTAGTTGGTAGTTTCATACATTGCTATTTCCATATTACAGCGACGCGATGCAACCGCAAGCACACACGGGCTCCTACTACGCAGCCAGCGTTAATGACGTAACCGACTTCGCCCCGCTGCAGGGTGAGCAGGCAGCGGACGTTTGCGTAATTGGCGCCGGATTTACCGGTATCTCGACGGCGCTGCATCTCGCTGAGCGCGGCTACAACGTGCATGTCGTCGAGGCGAACAAAGTTGGCTGGGGCGCATCCGGCCGCAACGGTGGCCAGATAATCGGAGGCATTGCGGGCGAAAAAAACATCGCCAAGCAGCTCGGCGCGGATGCCGAAGGCATTCTTTGGGATATGCGTTGGGCCGGCCACGAAATTATCCGCAACCGCGTAAAACAATACGGAATTGAGTGTGACCTGAAATTCGGCTACCTCGACGTAGCGATTAAGGATCGACACCTTCGAGAATTCGAGGCGGATTTTGAGCGCCTTGCGAAACACGACTTTCCACACGAATTCCGCATGCTGTCCGCGGACGAAACACGAGAGACCATCGGCACCAGCACCTACATTGGCGCACTGCTCAACATGGGCAACGGTCACCTGCATCCGCTGAAAATGTGTGTTGGTGAAGCGCGCGCGGCGGTCAATCTCGGGGCGACGATTTACGAACGATCGACAGTTATCGGCATAGAGAAAGGCAGTAACCCGAGAGTCGTAACAGAGCAGGGCTCAGTGACGGCCGACGCCGTCGTAATAGCGGGCAATGCCTATCACGCACTGGAGAAAGAACTGCGCGGCATCATGTTCCGGGTGAACAGCTTCATTATTGGGACTGAGCCGCTCTCTGACGAGATAGTCGCAAGCATCAATTCCAAAGACCTCGCCGTGTGTGATCCCAACTTCGTACTTGAGTATTTCCGACTAAGCGCCGACAAGCGCTTGCTGTTTGGCGGGCGCTGCAACTACTTTGGTGACGATCCGGAGGTCATCAAGAAAAACCTGCGGCCACGAATGCTGAAGATATATCCGCAATTGGCTGACGCTGCTATCGACTATGCCTGGGGAGGCACGATCGGCGTTCCGATCAACCGGGTGCCGCAGCTGGGCAGAATTGCTCCGGCTGTTTTCTACTGTCAGGGTTATTCGGGCCACGGCGTCAACGTCACACACCTGGCGGGTCAGATCATGGCGGATGCGATCGCCGGTACGCTGGAACGATTTGACGTGTTCGCGAACGTCAAACCATTTGTGGTTCCCGGCGCCTATAGGCTCAGCAAGCCGATGGTGGCGCTGGGCGTGCTGTATTACCAGATCAAGGATCGACTATAGACGAACAAATTGGTCAGATTCAGCCCAACGACGCCATGATGTCGAAAAGGAAATTTGGCAACCGATGCACCAGGAACTCGTGAACCAGGGCAAGCGAAATAGCTGGGCCCTTTACGAGGTCCAATACGGCGATCGCGGCGATGCTGGTTGGTGACAACAACTACGGTTTGCTCGTCGACATCGCCATCGTGGCGTTGGCTGCTTGCCTGATCGTGATGTTTTTTCCGGCCAGAGCTCTCGACCGTGAGTTGGGCTAGGCGGAACCGCTCGCCACTTTGACCAGGTTGCGGCCGCTCTCCTTCGCCTCATAAAGCGCCGAGTCTGCAGCTTTCACCAGCGTAGATTTATTCCTGAATTTGCTAATCACTGCAACACCGGCACTGATCGTGACCTTAGGCGATGATTGCATGACGTCTTTCAAGAACGAATGATCCGCAATCGACTCACGTAACGATTCGGCCAGCATGGCCGCGATCTTCTCTTCGGTATTTGGCGCAACGATGACAAATTCCTCACCGCCCCATCGCGCAACGACATCCTTGTTTCTGACATTTTCACGCATCAACGCACTCAGTTCGCGCAGCAGGACGTCGCCGTTTTGATGACCGTATTCATCGTTGAATACCTTGAACTTATCGACGTCGATGAAGATCAATGCGAGGTCGACCCCTTCGACAGTCGACTTCTCAATGTGTTTGTCCAGGAGGTCGTTAATGTAGCGATGATTGAACAGGTCCGTCAGCCCGTCGCGTACCGCCATGCCGTGTAGCACGCCATTCAAGCGCGCCAATTCCTTGTTGGACAGCTTCAGTGAGCGGATCAACTGTGAGCGTTCTACCTCGAGACTAAAGGCGTCAACAGCTCGCTTGGCTGCATTCGAGATTTGCGACAAATCCTCAAACGGTTTCAGGAGGTAATCGTAGGCGCCATGTTTAATTGCGTCGATCGAGGTATCCAATGATGCATGACTCGTAATCATGATGACCTGAGTACGGGGGTACACGGTCTTGATGTGGTCCAGCACTTCGACGCCGTTGATGCCAGGCAAACGAATGTCGGACAGAACCAGCGAATACCGGTTGTCCGCCAGCAGCTCCAGCGCGTCTTCGCCACTCCCTGCCGTGTCCACGGCGTAGCCGTCGTCCTCCAGGACTTCAGAGACGATACCCAGGATACTGGCGTCATCATCGATGACCAGCACCCGGAATTCGGCTGATTCATCAGCCTGAGGAGCGGGCCGCGTTTGGGTATTCATTCAGCCATTTGAGCAATTCTGGGCCTTTTTTTGCGTGATCCGCCGCACATTACGGACCAGTTTCAGGGGCTTACGCGGCTTTGGCGGCCTCCGTCGGCAGGCTGACCACGAACCGTGTACCGCCCCCCGAGACGTCCTCGATCTGTATCTGGCCGTCATGATCCTTGATAATTCCGTAGGTTACGGAGAGTCCGAGACCGGTGCCCTGCCCGGCCGGTTTGGTGGTGAAGAATGGCTCGAATATCTTGGCCTTGATGTCGTCCGGGATGCCGGGACCATTATCCTCGACTTCAATGACAACCTCGCCACTCGCTCCGCTACGCGTACGCACAGTCAGATAGCCGCCGTCGCTGCCCATCGCCTGCTGCGCATTGATCGCGAAGTTCATGACGACCTGTTGCAGCTGATTTGCGTTCGCTTGGCAAAGCGGAAGATCGGCGGCAAGCTCCTTTTTGATTTTCACGTTGTTGACGCCTAACTGGTGGTCGACGATTCGTAGTGCCGCCTCGACCACAGGGTTGATCTCGGTAGCCGCCATTTGCGCGGTTTCCTGTCGAGCGAACTGCAACAGATTCGAGATGATGTCAGTGCAACGACGCGTTTCAGACTCGATGATGTCCAGGTTCTTCTTGAACGGACTGTCGTCATCCAGCTTGCGCAGCGTCAACTGCGCGTAGCCGAGAATGCCGGCGAGGGGGTTTTTGACCTCGTGTGCGATGCCAGCGCCAAGCTGCCCGAACGCGGCGAGCTTTTCTGACTGAACAAGCGCCGCATTGGCTCCCGCGAGTTTTACCTCACGTTCGCGAAGCTCGTCCGTCATCTGGTTGAACGAATGCGAGAGCGCACCGATTTCGTCACCCGAGCTGGAAGTCAAGGTTATATCGAAATTGCCTTTGCCGACCTTCTCGGCGGCTTCGGCAAGATGCTCAAGCGGTTTTGACAGGCGGCGGGCGAATATCAGGCTGACGAGGGCCGCAACCGCAAATAGCAGTAGGGCCGCGATCGTCAGGTTCGACAACAATTCTCGCGCCGTCAGGTAAACGACACTGCTCGGTATTTGAATGGTCGCCCATAAGGTTCCATCGGCCATCGGTGCATACGCGCCAATCATCGGTACGCCATCTTCCACGAATTCCAGTGCCGTACTCACGGCTGCACCAGTGTTCTTGTTGAACTGACTTGACCAATGCGGCGCCACGTCTTCAGCGTTCGTACTCTGATGGAACACCGGGAGGCCGTCTTGATTAATTATCGTAGCCTCGAAACCGCGAGAGCGCGTCGTCGCCGCAGCCAATCTGGCCGGATTAATACTTGCGGCGAGCGTAAATGCCTCCCTGTCACCGGTTGCAGGCACCGCGATCATCAGGCGCAACAGGCCGATGCCCCCGTCGAAGTGTTCCATTTTAACGTCGAGTTTCTTGCCCGGGAGTTGCGGTAGAGGGTGTTCGTTACGATATTCAAGGAGTGTGGCCCGACTTATGTCTAGCCGAGTCAAGTCATTCGAGTCAAAAGCAGTCACGGGCTCGCCGTTGCCACGTCGTGCGGCAATCGCAACGATATCGCGATAGTTGCGGAACAGATTCTGGATCACGTCCTGCTTGGTATCGGGATCGAGACTCGTGTCATAAATGACGTCGCCAAATGCCTGCATGTTGGCCACGTAATGTCTCAACAGACTATCGACCTCTTCCGCAACGTGACTGGCCATCACGGCCGTCAGATCGCGGATGTAGGTCGTTTTATCGTCGCGAAACAGGGTCGCCATCGTACTCGTATTGAGGCTCATCACCAGCATGATGAGCAGCAATACGGTGAGTAGCACTTTCACGCGTATGGGAAACCTAAATCGAGGCATGACTAGTCACTCCTCCCAGCATTACCGGGAACGTGTAGAACTTGTGAACTGTAGGTGATGTTTCCGACCGCATCGATCGCTTCCACAACAATCGATTGCGTGCCGGATTCGGGATTAAAGAGGTATTCGAATTCGCCGCCTGAAGTCGTTTGCACGAGCTGTCCGAGCACGTAAACAACCGACCCTGGCGTGGTTTTACCGCGCACTGCAAAACGGCCTGTCGCCATTTCCTGAATGGGTCGGAGATCCAGCGATGGCGGCATCGCGTCACGCACGACGCTTAAGCGACGCGGTCTGGAAGCGGGTCCTTGAAGCCATCCATCCCGTGCACTTATCCGCCAGAAATAATCTCCAGACGACAGATTTCCGTGTGTAAACGACGAGTCATTGAGCAGCTCATCAACGAGTATTTCCTCAAAACCTGCGTCCAACGCGATCTCGAGCCGATAGTTCCTGGCATCGAGTACCTGTCGCCATCGGAAGTTGACCCGAGGTGGGGCCTCCAGGTATTGCGCAACCGCGTTGTCATTGGGCGCGCTTATTACCGGTACTGATGGCAATGCGCGAGCGCCCGACGTGCGGCCATCCTTGGTAATTGTGAGACCCTGGCTGGGCGACACGCGATAATGTTCACCAGCGATATTGACGTCAGCCTGGCCCGAGATGATCGAAATCGTCGACGACTGGTCGGGATTGATACCAACTCGGAAATCGACCGCTTCACCTGTCCGCGTGTCCGCGGTTAACTCGACGATACCGGACGGGAACTCCAGTGCGAACGCACCGAAATCACTGTTGATGATGCCGCTTAGCTCGCCGTTCATCACGACAGCAGCTGGTTCGCGACGTTCGAGAAATGGATCGGCGGCGCCACTGCGGAATACGACCAGTGAGTTCTGACCAATTCGGAGTTCGTTGTCCGTTGTGAAATCCACTCGCGCCCGAGAATTCTGGAACGTCTGCACGGCATCACGGTTGTGAACGGACGCACCTTCGCTGGCACTCGTCCAGGCAATACTGTCCGCGGCCCGAAATTTGACGTCACGGCGAACATCGCCGAGTTGGGCGACGAACGTTCCGAAACTCTTAATGCTGTTACCCGCAATGTCGATCTGCCCAAGCTCCCCGTCCTCGATCAGCGCGGCGTTCTCGTTGTTGTAAATATCGCCCAGCCGCGTGCCGACCGGAAAAGCGAGTCGAATCAATATTGTTATAAAAATCAAGAAGATAACGAGCGCCGCAAGTAGTACTCCGACGTCCATGAGCTTCAGATATTTTCGCGTCTTTTCGGCTTCGCGATTATCAGCCGTCGTTACTGCAGCTTCTGTAATTGATTCGGCAACAGCAGCCATCAGAATTTACCCTGTAAGCGGAAGAACGGACCTTTCGTTGAAAAGTCATAGTCGACATATTCGTTATCCGACACGTCGGAGAAGTTGTAACCAACGCCCAGTACGATCGGATCCAGGCCTTCCCACATCAGCTCTGTCACGAATCCCCTGCGCTGATCGTCGGCAATATCCTGGTTCATCAGCCGGTATTCCGTACCGAATCGAAGCTGCTTCGGCATGCTCCAATTGAGTCGTTGAATACTCAGAGACGTCATTGAACGCAATTGCAGCGGATCGTCATCGCTTTCACTCCAACGCATCGCTTGCTTGCCGACCCACTCGACGTGCTTCGAGACCTGGTAGGACCAGTCGACGGCGAAAATATCGCTGGTCAGACCGGCGATTGAGCTAGCCTGTTGGAATTCAGTCGGCGTATTGGTCAAGCGCGTAAAGCGAGTCAACAAATTCAGGCGATCATGCTCGACCGGTCGATACGCGAGTCCAACACTGGCCTCAGTGAAGTCAATGTCGCGATTGAGCTGTACGCTCGAATCGCTCTTGCTAAAGCGGTACTTGCCAAGCACGGACAGGTCGTCGCCGAGAGCCAGCTTCATGTTGTTCGTCGACAGGAACTGTTCGCTATCGATGGTGCGACTGTCCTTGCGGTATTCGTTTCGTGTCGAGAACGTGATACCGCGTTCATTGTCGAACGTCGCACCAATCGAAAGCGCGTATCGTTCTCCGGTATTCACGGTGGTCGCGTTCTCGGCGCTATGCTCGCCCGAAACCTCGATTCGCAATCCGTCAGTCGTCTGGAACCGTTGCCTGGCTCCGAACATCGCCTGTCTTTGCCCGCCTACGGGCAGTCGACTCCAGTGATACTCACTGTAGACCGCACCATCCTGACCAAACGGCGCTTCGACACCAACCAGACGATTGTTGCTGGTGCCACTGCTCTCCAGATCGTTGAATTGCTGCGCGGCATAGAACTTGTTGCCGCGCCAATCAAACTGCGCGCCCAGTTGAGCTGACGCGCCCTGGGTACCTTGGGTCGCACTGGCATCGAGCGTCAGCCGATCGGTCGCGCGATAGGCTACGCCTACCGTCGATTGGTCGTTCTCGAGGCCTTCCAGCGTCTGCTGGTGCTGCAGAGTTGTACTCAGCGTGTCTGTCCAGCGGTTACTCATGCGGATCGCAGCGATCGTAGCGTCGCCCGCATAGCCGCCACGATCCTCGATCTCGGCCGCAACGCCCCATAGCTTGCGAACGAAATTCCACTGCAACGTCGCAAGCGTGTTTTCGTTGCCACCCGCCAACTGCGTTTGTCGTTCGAAACGTCCCAACACGGAATTACTGTCACTGATCTCCCAGCTTGCTGCGAAACCGCTCTTCTCCGAGCCTTGCTCGCTGGTCACACTATTCGCCGAGAAGCCGGTGTCGAGCCGTTTGAAATAGGTATTCATCAGCAGACGGTCTTCGTATCCGAACCATTCGCCCGCGTCGATTTCCGCAGCGATCTTGAAAGCCTCGCCACTGCTACCGGCGACCGCAGTGACGGTTTGATACGTCAGTCCGCCGTCGTCACTGACATTGACTGCAGAGTTATTGCCCTCACTGGTTGCGAACTCTGCGATCAGTCGTGAGTTTTGGCCGAGTTTGAATTCCGCGTCGGCGGCTTTGAGCGAGTACTCGCCGCCGAGCTGATCTTCGTCGACTGACGTGACGCCGACCGCCAGCCGCTTGCCGATGCCTTGACGCACTCGGCCACCCGTCGCGGTCTGTTCGAACCCGTCAAGCACGGTTTCGTAATCGATCTGCAGGTACACGGCGCTGCCGCCAAGAAGATCGCTCTCGACCAGAGAATTGTCCGCACTGAAACTCGATACGGGTCGATTAGTCAGCAGTCGACCGTCAATGTAGTCAATGCTGTAGTCCAGACCCTGCTGCAATGCAGTACGCCGCAGAAGCAGTCCCGAGTCCTGGTCCCGGACGATGACACTGATGTGTTCGCTGCCCTCGATCACGCCACGCTGGCTGAGGTAGTACAAAGAACCGCCGGTCGCGCGCAATTCATCACGCACGTGGGCTTGCGCGATATTGGCGTAAAACGCGTGCGCTTTGGTCCGGGAGTTGCCAGACTCGTCTTTCGCTTCGGACTGGTACGTCGCCGAGGCACCGTACAGAGTACGCTGGTAGCCGGCCAATTCAGTGTCGGTGAAGTTCAACGCATAGTTACCAACGAGCGCGGTTATGGTCTCGCTCTCGAGTGCGAGATAGAACTTGCTCTGCGACTGTGCGTCGTAAACCACCGTGCTGTTGTCACCGTATACCGGGTACAGGGTGTCAGGGTCGAGATTCGTCAAGAGGCGATCGTTATCCTGCGCGGTCAAATCCGAGAAAATCTCTCCCAATTCCTGCTCGCCGCTGTCAAAAGCTGACGTCAACAGGTATTTGCCGAGCACGTGACCCTTCAGGTAGTAGGCAACCCGGCCCCTCGAAATCGTCTCATCGCTTTTAGCGTTGCCGGCGGCCTCCAGGCTACCCGTCGTCTGCAACTTGCTGAAGGTGCCGTCCACCAGCGCCATATAGAATATGGGGTCGCCGTTGTAGTCGAAGATCTGCTCGATTTGACCCGCATGTCCGTCCTGATCGACGACGCGCGCCGTAAACAGATTTTCGCCAAGCCCGAGCGCAACCGTCGCGGTAAAGCTGCCATCCGCATCGACTTTGATTTCGTTGTCGTTAATGTAGACGCGGTTACCGGGAACCGTCGATCCCGGAACGACAAGATTGGAGCTCGTCATCGGGATACCCGGCGGCGGTAGCTGCAACGCGAGCTGCGGCACGGGTTCCACAACGAATTCCGGCTCGTTGACGCTCGCATCATCCAGCGTTATTTTCAGATTCGCGATGCGCAACATGCCCATCGGGTTGCGGGCGACCAGGCCATAGTAGTTCTCACCGCTGCGCACGGGTAACGGCGCCATGAACAGTCCGTTTTCATCAACGTCGACCGGTTCGCCATTGAACTCGACAGTATTCTCCGGCTCGGTTCTGGCGAGCAGCTCAGTTTGCACCAGTACGTCATTGGCATCGAAACCGGCCGGGCCGGCGCGATCGCGATCTATCGGTATGGCAACGCGTCCTTGCGGCGAGATGACGTGCAGCGTCGGCAACCGCACGACGGTCTCAACACTGCGACCTTGCGATGTGCTGAGCAGCACCTTCATGGTCTCCTGCCCGCTCTCCAGATCCATCCTGGTGCGGAAAGCGCCGCTGTTATCGACCTCGATGTCGGTGGAATTGATGCGCACAACCGGAGCCTGTCGATGTGGATCGTAGTTCCTGGCTCGATCGACGCTGTCCAGATCACCGCTGATTTCGACACGACGGTTGAGCTCGCGGCCCCACGCTGTGTCGTTACCGACAATCGGCCGAGTCTCGCCGAACGCCTGTATGACGAACTGCTCTTCCGGTAGTCCTTCCTCTTTGCGCAGGTAGTCGTACGCCGAACGCGCCCTGCGCTCGGCAAGCGCCATATTGCTCTCGTCGCTACCCACTGAATCGGTGTGTCCGCTGATAACGACGATCTCGTCCGGATAGGCGCGAATCGCTTTTGCTGTCTCACTCAATAGATCTTTTGCTTTGCCAGTTAGTCCGTGCGACGCGCTGATAAACGCGCCACCGGCGAGATTCAGTGAGATCGAGTTGACTCGATTAACGCCAAACAAGCGGTGGCTACTGCTCGCTGCCTGGCCATCGCTTGTAGTCACCTCCAGGTGGTAGGTGTATATGCCGCCGCTGTTAATGAGCTTGCCATTCTTGCGTACACCATCCCACTCAATGAACTCGGGCGGTGTGCCTTTGCCCTTCCATGTCTTCGCAACCTCGTCTCGCGATCCTTCGACAATGAGTTTCCAGTGTTTGATCGTCGAATCGGCGTCGGCCTTGGTGCTGAAGCGAATCGGGGCCGATAACTTACCGTCGGCAAGTTCGACGACATCGCGGATTTTCTGAGTACCCAGTTTGACGTCAGCAGACGCAAACGACACCGCCTCGCCGTTCACGAGAAGACTTGGCATTAAGGTGCTGCCGTTTATCAGGAGCGGCGGATGCGTCGTCTCGCTGTCGACGGCAATACCGAACTGGCCATCCTCGCCAATCGCCATATCAACAGTGTCGAGTATGATGCCGAAGTTCGCTTTCGCCATTAGTCCCGGCGTAACACTTACGATACGCGTCTTGCCGTTAGTCGCTTTGGCCTGACCCGCGAGACTGCTGAGGTTTATCTTCAACAACCGTTGGCCCGGTTTGACCGCCGGGAAATGATAACGGCCGAATTCGTCGGTCAGAGCGTAGGTGCCGTCGTCCAGTGCGACCATCGCCGCATCGATTCCCGCTTCGCCGGAATCCTGCCAGCCATCGTTGTCGCCATCGTAGAACACCTTGCCGATGATCGTGCCAAGATCGAACAATGTATCTTCGATGATCTCGATGTCTGCACTGGCGATATTCGACACGAAACAGGTATCGCAGTTGGCGGTTGCGATTGCCGTGTTGGTCCAGATGCCCGGCGCAACGCCCGAGCCGGCAACCATACGGTAGCTCAGCACTGCATAGCCGGGCTCGCCTGGGTCAGCGACACCATTGCCGTTGCCATCGACGAACCCTGGAAATGTGCCAATGTCGAATTCGAGCGGCAGTCCGATCGTTGGATCCGCAATCAACGCACCATCAAGTTGCGCTGTGCCTGGTACATACTTGAAGCCGCGTGATGGCGAGTCGCTGATACGCACCGCTCCGATCGGGTTACTCACCGTATTTCGAATCTCGATACTGTAAGTAACAATTTCACCCACGTTGGCACGGTCACGGCCCACCGTCTTGGTCAGCTGAATAAGGTTAGGATCAATCAGGTTGACGATAATGTCAGCAACCAGATCGTCGCCCGTTGCATCGACGTCCGCCTGGTCACCAATAGCGGCGGTCGTCGTGTTCGTGATTGGCTGTGGCAGCAAACCGGCGCCGGCATCGACCGTTGCCGTGATGTTCAGAGTCGCGACAGCACCGTTGGCGAGACTGCCAATCGTCCAGACGCCCGTAGCGCCGTTGAAAGTCCCGGCACCATCGTCGCTGAAGTAGCTGACGCCCACGGGAAGTAGATCTGTAAGACTAACGTTGGAGGCTTGGCCCGGACCGTTATTCGTGGTCGTCAGTGTGTAGACGATCGTATCCCCGGACAGCGGCGTCGAGGCGTCGACACTCTTCGTCGTAACGATGTCTGCCGTGTAATTGACTGTGATGTCTTCGGTTAGATCGTCCGTTGTTGTGTCCGGGTCCGGCTGATCACCGATTGCTGCGGTCGTAATGTTGGTGATTGGTTGCGCGAGCGCGCCGGCACCCGTGTCCACGGTTGCCGTTATGTTCAGCGTCGCGATAGCACCGTTGTCGATGGTGCCTATGCTCCAGACACCTGTTACCGGGTTGTACGCACCGCCGCTATCATCACCGATATAGCTGATGCCGGTCGGCAGCAGATCGGTCAGGCTGACGTTGGTCGCCTGGGCGGCACCGTTATTGAATACCGATAGCGTGTAGACAATGGTCGCATTCTCGACCGGTGACGCATTATCCACAATCTTGGTGGTGACCAAATCGGCATTCGCATCGACTGTAATGTTGGCTGTCAGTACGTCCGTCGTCGCATCTGGATCTGCCTGATCGGCAGTGGCTGCCGTCGTCGTATTGGTAATCGGCTGTGCAAGAGCGCTTGCACCGGCGTCAACCGTCGCTGCGATGTTCAGCGTGGTAACGGTGGCTGCGTTGATCGTGCCAATACTCCAGACACCGGTCGTATTGTTGTATGTACCACCGCTGTCGTCGCTGACGTAGGTTACGCCGGCTGGCAACGCATCTGTCAGGCTGACATTGGTCGCCTGCACGCCGGCGCTGTTGTTCACCGTTATCGTGTAGGTAATCGAGGCGCCTTCGACCGGTGTTGCGTTACTTACAGCCTTCACGGTCACCAGGTCAGTATCGTCGTCCGCAATTGTGAGTGAGGCCGTATCGGCAGGGTTCGCTGCGATGCTAATCCCCGGATCACTCGCGGTAATGCTGCTCAGCGTGACCACGACGTTTTCGTCAATGCCTTCGGCGACGACATCATCGATGACCAACAGAGTAATCGTCGCAGTTGTTGCGCCGCCGAGAATCGTCACCGCGCCACTCAGCGGCGTGTAGTCGCTCGCGCTTGTTGCCGTGCCCGCTACTGTGTAGCTCAGGACTGTGTCGTTCACCGACGCGGCGCTTTGTGTGACTGTGAAGACACCGTTGACCGGACCACTTTCAGCACCGTTCGTTGTCGGCGCGATACTTACTGTCGCGCCATCGTTGTCGAGGATATTGAGTGTGGCCGCGTCATTCGGGCTTGCCGCCACCGTAATGGCCACGTTGTCAGTGCCCGTCAATGTGACAATTACCGTTTCATTGCCTTCGATCAGCGCATCGTCGACGATGCCCGTAACATCGATGGTCGACGTCGAACTACCGGCCGGTACCGTCACGCTGCCGCTGAGTGACGCATAGTCGGTGCCACCGGGGGTCGCCGTACCCGCTACTGTATAGCTGACGACGGTATCCGACGCGCTCGTGGCCGATTGCGTGACCATGAACTGACCGTCGACCGGTCCCGCCTCGTTGCCATCGGCTATAGCAGAGATACTGACCGTCGCCGCACTGGCATCGAGGATATTGACCGTTGCTGTATCCGCGGGACTCGCGGCAACCGTTATGCCCGGATTGTCTGTCGCTGTTAGTGTGACAATGACTGTTTCAGTACCCTCGACCAGCGCATCGGCGACGATACCCGTGACATCGATAGTCGCTGTCGTTGCGCCGGCAAGGACCGTGACGCTGCCGCTGAGTGACGCATAGTCGGTACCGCCGGCTGTCGCGGTGCCGGCAACCGTGTAGCTGACAACGGTATCCGACGCACTTGTCGCCGACTGTGTCACCGTGAACTGTCCGTTGACAGGGCCAGCTTCGTTTGCATCGAGCGTGGCCGCCACGCTGACTGTGGCGCCAGCGTTGTCGAGGACATTAATTGTCGCGGTATCGTTGGGACTCGCGGCAACCGTAATGCCCGGATTGTCTGTTGCTGTCAGCGTGACGATGACCGATTCCGTGCCTTCAACCAGTGCGTCAGCCACGATGCCCGTAACGTCAATAGTCGCTGCCGTATCGCCGGCCAAAATCGTGACAGAACCGCTCAAGCTCGCGTAGTCGGTGCCACCGGGGGTCGCCGTACCCGCTACTGTATAGCTGACGACGGTATCCGACGCACTTGTCGCCGATTGCGTGACCATGAACTGGCCGTCGACCGGACCGGCCTCGTTGCCATCGGCTATAGCAGAGATACTGACCGTCGCCGCACTGGCATCAAGGATATTGACCGTTGCTGTATCCGCGGGACTCGCAGCGACGGTGATGCCCGGGTTGTCGGTTGCTGTCAGTGTGACGATGACCGTTTCAGTACCTTCGACCAGGGCATCAGCCACGATGCCCGTGACATCAATAGTCGCCGTTGTTGCACCGGCGAGCACCGTAACGCTGCCGCTCAAGGATGTGTAATCGGTGCCTCCCGGCGTCGCCGTGCCGGCGATCGTGTACGTGATGATCGTGTCAGTGACACTGGTCACTGACTGCGTGACCGTAAATTGCCCGTTGACCGGGC
>Ga0255049_10000738_pt1 | contig 19431 bp, 14 predicted proteins | sample JV7_2_3_MG_FD_183615 | JGI IMG/M metagenome (GOLD analysis project Ga0255049, IMG submission 183615) | Seawater microbial communities from Jervis Inlet, British Columbia, Canada - JV7_2_3 | ecosystem: Environmental > Aquatic > Marine > Inlet | place: Canada: British Columbia | collected 2016-10-06
CACGACACCGTTCGTGCCGGTAAGCCGCGCCGATCAGGAGCGTGCCATGGTGGCATTGCGGCAACGTGTTTTTGCACCGAACGCATTTGCCGGCTCTGCCGATCTTTACAACCACCTGCGGCAACAGCGACGCGGTTACGATTTCTTTGAGGTTACGGAGGACCCGAAGCTGCATGAAATTATGCTGACGGTTCACAAAGCTGTGCTTGACCATCTGTTGCACCCGGTAGTGCTAACGCGCATTAGCGATTCACGCCAATACGGTAATCAATACAGCCTGGGTGACTTCGTAGAAGACCTTAGCAACGCCATCTTCAGCGATGATTTACCGCGCAGCGTAAATACCTACCGGCAAAACCTGCAACTCGAATACGTCAATCGATTGATCGCGATGGTAAGTGGCGATACGAAAGCGCAGTTCAATTATTTGTCGCAATCAACGGCGCTGCATAACATCCGGCAGATCGAGAGCATGCTCACGGCTAACCGAGGCGCCAACGCGGAGACTCGTGCACATCGTGCCAATATTCTCTACACCATTCGGCGAGGGCTTGATACGGACTCCTGACGCTCAGTAGTTGTCAGCCGTGAGATCCTTCACGATCAAGTCGCTGCTCATACCGCTGCTGACCCGTCCGCGTGTCGCGCAGGTCGTCAAGTGGACGGTTTATTTGGCGCTGATCGTCAACTTCGGCGTTTATGCCTCCGACGACTGGATGGCATACCATAGTGCACTTGCACCAGGTGCACCCTGGGCTGACACATTCGAGATGTTCGCCACTACGATCGACATGGCCGCCTGGCTGGGTCTCGTATTTCTCTTCGAACTCGAGACTTACGCACTGTCCGATGAAGCATTCGAAGGCTGGGTAACGAAGGCTATTCATGTAGTACGCATCGCCTGTTACATCGGTATCGGATATGCCGCCTATGGCTACACGGTCAGCACCCTGGACTACTACGACTTCGTCGAGGTCGATGGAGTGACCGATCTCTGCCAGATTGCCGATCAGGGCAGATCACTGCAGCTGGACGTCATCGCGTACGAGCCAGTCACTGTCGACAATTGTGCGAGCTTCTCCGCCAGCGCCCCGTTTTTCAAGGCCGCTGGCGAGATGTCGGTCATCGACGCACCGACCCTGGATCATTCAATCAATCTCGGATGGGTTGACGTCGCCAATGCAACCGTCTGGTTGATCGTTGTATTCCTGATCGAGATCGAGATCCGCTTACAATCCGCTGATCGATTCGGCAGCCGCGCACTGAGACCCGTCCGAATACTAAAAACGATTTTCTACGGCGAACTGATCATCAACGCCATAATCTGGGGCAGCACCAGCTACCCGATTTACGCGTGGGACGCATTCCTCTGGATATTCGGCTTCTGGGCGATCGAGCTGAATCTTGCCGAGTGGGAGCAGGAACGCACCCAGGAACTTGCCGCCGCGGCGCATTAACGGGACGTGGCTAACGCCAGGAGGCGCCTATCTGGTGTCCGCCAGGTTCATCTTCCTTAGGACTGCGTGATAGCCGGGATGGTCTCGCAGCACATCGAATAACGGGGTTTTGACAAATCCCATGCCTGGGTCGCGTATCGCGTAGCCCCGCTCGAGATACTCCACACTTTTGTCGTAGTCGCCCCAATTGGCGAAAATAACTGCCTGCTGAAAGGCAGCGAGATCACCATATTCGACGAGAAGGGCCTGCTGCGCTGCTACTGCCTTGGCATGATCGCCCACCGCTTCGTGCACGATCGCCGCGTGCGTCAGATGAGAGAACCTTACAGGTTCCGCCAACGCGTGCTCCATCGCTTTCTCGAGGTCGCCTTGCCCCATATAGAACAGCGAGAGCCAGCCGTGCGCGAACGGCATAGCGGAATTCTGTTCGAGCAGGCGCTCGCCAAGCTGTGCAGCCTCTTCGTGCTCGTTCATAAAATACAGCACTCTCATGAGACTGCGTTGGACGCGAAAATTGAGAGGATCTTCTATGATGACTTGTCGCAGTGTTTGCCTGGCCTCGTCAAATCTTCCGCGAATGGTAAGCAGATTACTCTGCTCGGCCTGTGCCCTGACGTCGCCCGGTCGTAACTCGAGAGCGCGTGCAAGATTTTTTTCAGCGCTATCCCAGTTCCAGTCATAGCTTTGCTCGATATTGGCGATCGCGAGGTAGACCTCAGGTAAGGCATCATCGAGCTCCAGCGCCCGCTCGGCAGCCTCGCGCGCAATGGATAATGGCTCGGTCGGATCGTCCGGGGTCTGTCCCGCGTAATCGGCTTTGGCACTGGATAAGCCCGCCCACGCCAACGCGGATCCCGGCGCTAGCTCGACGGCCTGCTCCATATACGTCACGGCTTTCGCCAGGTTATCGGGCCCGGATTGATTTAAGAAAAATAAGCCCCGCAGATAGGCGTTGTAGGCATCCGCTTTGTTGATGCCTCTTTCGTGGCCAACGACCTGCGGTGATTCGCCGAGCAGAGTTACTTTAAGTTCCCGAACCACAGAGCTCGCGATGTCATCCTGTACAGCGAAGATGTCATCCAACGTACGATCGTAGGTTTCGGACCACAGATGAAATCCGTCGCCGGTCTTGACGAGTTGAGCCGTAATCCGGACGCGATCGCCGCTCTTCCGAACGCTGCCCTCGAGCACTGTTTCGACACCCAGGCTATCTCCAATCAGGCGCAAGTCTTCACTCCGGCCCTTGAAAGCGAAAGAAGACGTTCGTCCGGCCACCCGGAATGCCGGGATCTTGGCCAGCAGATTGAGCAATTCCTCGGAGATCCCGTCGCTGAAATAGTCCTGGTCCGGGTCGTTGCTCATGTTCACAAACGGCAACACGGCAATTGATCTTAATTCCGTCACACTCTCTTCTTGCTCCGGCTCGAACACGTCGACAAAATAATTATCGACTACGACGTACAAGAGGCCGACACTTAAAAAGCCGATAATGACGAAATCCAGTTTGCGCCCGGTTTTGCCGGTGATCGACTGGCTGCGGTCGACTTCTTTTTCCTTCTTTAGCCCTTCCGGCGTAATTTCATAGGCCCAGGCGAAGAAAAGCGCCAATGGAAAACCGAGCGCAAGCACCAGCAGAATTGTCTTGATGACCCAGTCCGGCGCGGCGAAGCTATCCAACGCAAGCTCCGCAACCTGCGCAATCAGCCAGCTCACAACGACATACGCGATTCCCACACGAAAAACGTTGCGTCGACTTAGTTCCTTGGCGAAAGCTCGCACCGTGCAGGGACCTCCTTGTTATGCCACCGAATGCTAGCAGAATCTGCGCCCGGGCCGGCTGATGTCCGAATAAAAATGGTGGGCCCGGTAGGACTCGAACCTACGACCAAGGGATTCACTTCACCCATTCATTTCTGAATGGAGCGGACTATCTCATCACCCTCAACCGGATTGTTAGGGGCGGGACGCTCTAGCCTGTCATTAAGGACACTGAAGTCCTCAGGTAGTCTCTGCACCTTCCGGAGGTGTACCTCCGGCTTGGCTCAGGATTGCCATCAGCCTTACTGCTAAGGTTCCCCTGAATTCATCCCGTTCACTTTGCATCTCTCGACGCAAACGCACCGTTTTATTTGATGAGTCCCCTGCTCTAACCAACTGAGCTACAGGCCCACACAGGAGCCGCTAATTTAACTGGATCAGTCGCGGCATCACAGCCCCAATGTCGGGGAGCGGCATTCTATCAGATTCCTGCCCAAGAGCAGCTTGCGAATAGTTATCACATATTCAGACCTTTCCAGCCAACGCTTTCCGCGGCCCGAAAATACTCCGAGCAGGACTACCGGTAGTAGCGGGGTGTTTGTTGCTGGCGATACACCAGCTTTCTCTGCCGCCAAATTTCTCACGTCAGTCTAATATCGGTATCGAATCCCCAGTCTCGCGCGCGCGCCCGGAGACGGGAAGCCAATGGCTTCGGCATAATCTTCATCCAAGAGATTATCCACCGATATTAATAAGTCCAGATTGCTCGTAGGCCTGAAAGTAGCGGTTACATCCACCCGGTTGTAGCCATCGAGAAGCATGTCTCCCGTGGGAATGGACGAGTCAAACGTTTCCCCAACGTTGAGCCACCTGGCATCGACTAACCATCTGTCCGATGGAACCCAACTCATCGACAAGCTGCCGCGCCAGTCAGGCCGTTGGCGAATAGGCGCGCTGCTGCCCTCAAGTTCCATATCCATATACGTTGCCTGCGCGGAAAGGCTGATCTTTTCATTGATGAAATAATCAAACTGCATCTCGATGCCTTCTGCGTTGAGCTGATCCCGATTCACCATGCTGAAAGTCGTCGAATCAAAATCGATGAGATCAATGAATTCATTTTTGAATAGCATTAACGTCGCACCGATTCGCCCGTCGGTAGACCAATGTGAAATGCCAATATCGATACTTTTACTCGTTTCCGGCCGGAGGTCCGGATTACCGACGAGTGGACTGGCCAATGCGAAGAAGCCGGGCAAGCTAAAACCCTGACCCCAGTTTGCATTGACGCTGGTCTGGCCGTTTTTGAAGTCATAAAGGATGCCCAGTTTGCTGGTGGTTTCACCGGGCTCAATATTGGGGTCGTCCCGGCGCACGCTGGCAAGCAGGGTTGGGCCGAGTTTCGACTTGTAGTGCAACTCCCCAAATGCGCCAGTTACGTTTCGATCAAACTGAAAGCCGGCCGAGAGAACGAGGCCCGGAAAAAGTTCGACGAATCCATCGGAAGTACCTTCCTCATCGTAATAGTCAACGCCGAAAGTTGCCGTGAATTCATCGCCAAGGGCCACGACCGCGTTGACAGCAATGTCGTTTCGCTTGAGGTTCGAGTCCGCACCATTCGGCGGAACGGGAATGCGGACGCCAGGTGCTACGCCCGGAGAATGGAAACTGGAGTCGTGGTCATACTGGGTTGCAAGAAGATTTAAGCGCCAGTTATCTGCGAGCGCGACACTGCCATTAACACCAAATCTCAAGTCCTCAGCGGACCGAGTGTCCAACGTCCTCAATACCGCCAGTTCCGCACCACCACTGTCTTCGGGAAACGCAGTACCGTCGCTTTCCGAATAGTTGCCGAAGAATCGCATGTCCCAGCTTTCGCCATTTGCAAACGACAGCCGCCCACTGACAGAGTTACTGCTGAAAGTGGTTCCCGTGACTGGCTCGCCATCGTCCTTGGTCGCCACGCGCAGCGAGAAACCGCCTGTATTACCGATCGGACCAGCGACGTCCAGCGCTCCACGGTAGTAGTCATCCATTCCTGCTTCAGCGTAAATCGAGCCGCCAAACTCGTCTGCGTGGGATTTGCTAATGATATTGATCACGCCGGCAAGCGCATCGGAGCCATAAACTGCAGACTGTGGCCCACGAACAATTTCGATGCGTTCAACATCATTCAGATTAATAGTCGAGAAATCGAATGCCGAACCACGCGAGTCGTTTGGATCATTCACTCTGATGCCGTCCAGTAACACCATCGTCAGATTCTGATCGCCGCCTCGCACGAAAATTCTGGCGACTCCACCCTGCCCGGAAGGCTGGGTAACGTGAATGCCGGGCATGTTTCGAAGCAGGTCAGCGACACTCGTGTCATTGCGCGCCTCAATCTCTTCGAGGTTTATCACGGCAGTCGTGCTCGGGATTTCGTCCAGGATGTCCGTCGTTCTGGTGCCGCTAACAAGTATGTTGTCGACCGTATCCGCTACCTCTTCCGCGAAAACAGATCCGGCGAAAATTAACGTTGTACTCATGCCGAGCAAAATTACTCTAGGCATATGCCTTAGGTTGGAGACTTGTGAATGGTTTGTTGAAATTATTGTACCGCTGCTTTTCGCACAAGCGATCCAGCGCGATGCGCCAATATCGAATTGATGAAAAAACATCATCGGGTGGCTCAATTACTCGACAGGCTAAATTCTTGGCTAAACGATTCTGTTGAAGCGTCGCACAACCACCCTATCCTGACGGGAGGCAATTCACTCGCTTGCTGATTATTTTCTGCTTTGACTGCGAGAAACGCAGTGGCACTTAAATTGTCACCTTGATCTCAGTTCGACATGTGCGCGTCGGTGCATTATAGAGCTGAACCTGGTTGCAGGAGTAGCCGAAAGCAGTAGATCGGTTGTTCATAATCGCAGGCAAATTACCGGTTTCGGCTGTGACGGCCTGCAGCGAACTTTAGTCTTCATGGGCTTAAGATCGGTTGTCTAGTTCGCACCCGTAGAAATGGACCTCTTTGGGCAAATGAGAACATATAAAACGGAATTGGGCATCAGGCGATCAAATGGAGTGGGCTTACTGGATCTGATGGTCGCTCTGGTGATCGCATCGCTTCTCTTCACGCTTTCCGTGCCTGCTTACAACGGCTTCGTAAACAAGGGCAGGGTGGCCCGGGCGATCGGCGAAATCGCAGCTTTCGATGTCGAAATCGAACGCTTTCGCCTGGCCAACAACGATCGTATTCCGAACAATCTTGCAGAACTATCCGTCGAGGTTCCGTCGGATCCATGGGGTCGCGATTACCAGTACCTGAACATTGTCGCCGCCGGGCCCGGTAAAGGCGGTTTCCGCAAGGACGGCAAGCTCAATCCGCTCAACACGGATTACGACCTCTACAGTGTGGGCGCCGACGGTGACTCGAAGGGTCCGCTATCAGCCAAAGCAAGCCGGGACGACATCGTGCGCGCAAGCAACGGCGCATTCATCGGCCTCGGGGAAGACTACTGATGGCTGCGTCGGCATTATCCAGAATATTTGCGCCAGGCGTAGGCCGGCGGATCGTTGGATTGTTCCTGCTTGCGGCAATCCTGCCAGCTATTTTTACGGCGTTTCTTGCCTACAACGAAATCGGCCGGGGAATGGAACGCGATGTTCAGAGAAATCTCCGCGAGCATTCGAAGGCCTACGGAGTCGACATCGTGGCTCGCCTGACGCGGGCGTCCGACAAAGCCGCAGCGCTGGTGAACGTGGTCGAGCAAGACGGCGCGGCCGTGATCCAGGATCACAACTACCTGCTGGCTGACTTCGAAGCTGTATGGTTGATCTCGCCAAAGGGCGGCGTCACACCTGTCTTCGGTCATAGCCGAACCGTGATCAGTGCTTCGAACATCGCATTCGGCCATCTCGCCGCCGGAAAGAGTCAGCTCCTGGAAATCAATGATGCCGGTGCCGATGATCTGGTTCTCCTGCGTGCCACCAACGTGGGCAATGCAGATCAGACAGTATTCGCGTTTCGGCTGAAGTTAAACGAGATTCTGGGTCCCAGGGAAAACACCCCGTATTTAACCGGTTTTTGCGTATTTGGCAGCTCCGGGACCAGCTTATTCTGCACGCAGACAATGCACCCCGACATCCTGAACAAACTCGCGGCGGATCAACGCAACAGGACGGGCAGGCCGACGCGGTGGAACGACGACGGTGAAGAGCACCTCGCCGCCAGCTGGCAACTGTTCCTCGAGGCCGGATACAGCCACTCGGAAATAGATATCGTTGCAAGCCAGCCAAAGTCGTATGCGTTGAGGTCCACGGCAGATTTTCGGCGTGTTTTCCCGCCGGCGCTGGCACTCGTCATCATCCTGGTGGCAGTCCTTAGTTTCACACTGGTAGGCCACAGTCTCGTGCCGTTGCAACGATTGACGATCGTCGCCCGGCAGTACGCCGCCGGCGAACTGAGCGCGCGAGCCCGGGTCAAGACCGGCGATGAATTCGAGTGGTTGGCGGACGCCTTCAATAACATGGCCGCCAGACTTGACCGTCAAATCGGTACCTTGAAAGCGATGACGAAGGTAGATCGTCAGATCCTGGCTGGGGCGGATTTCGAAGAAGTGACCGAAGACGTCATCGGCCATCTTATCGAACTGACCGGATTCAAGGTTGCCGCCGTCATAGCGAAAGACTCCGATGCGCCGAGTTGGGCGAAAATGATTTCATGGTGTGAGGACGAATTCGTACATGAGCGCATCTCGTTACCGCGCGAGCTCGGTCATCAATGGTGTCAGCCGCGTCAGGTCGCGCTTGCTGAAGTAGATGCCAGGTTCGCACCCTACAAGGAGCGATTCCTGAGTTACGGCCTGAGCTATGTCGTCATTATTCCGGTCGTGCTCAACGACGACCTCAAGGGCATCCTGCTGCTGGGTTCGGAATCGAGTTTCGAGGCGAAGGGCGCCAGACTGCAGCGCTGCGTAGACCTCGCCGGCCGCCTGGCTGTAGCTTTGGCCAATGTGGAGCGTGAGGAAGCGCTATACCGTCAGGCTCACTTCGATTCCCTGACCGGGTTGCCGAACCGTCAGCTCCTCAAGGATCGTTTGGAGCAACAGCTTGCGCAGGGACGCCGTGACGAACAATTCGGCGCCCTGTTATTTCTCGATCTCGACCGCTTCAAGGAAATCAACGACGTATATGGCCACTCGGTGGGCGACATTATCCTTGGCCAGGCGGCGGAGCGGCTGCTCGCTGAGGTCCGCGACACCGATACGGTGGCCAGGCTGGGTGGCGATGAATTCGTTATCGTGCTGCCGAACATTAACAGTGACAACGCGCTCCGCATGACGGCGTCACGATTGCTGTCGCGCATGGCTGAAGCGTTTTCAGCTCACGGGACGGAGCACTTTCTGGGCGCCAGCATTGGCATCGTTGTATTTCCCGATGACGGAGACAGCGTAGAGACGCTCCTGAAAAATGCGGATGCGGCCATGTATCGGGCGAAGGATGCCGGACGTTCACGGTTCGAGTTTTTCAGCGAGAAACTGAATGACGAGAGCCGAAGAAAGATCGATCTCGAGCGCAGCCTGCGAGCCGCAGTCGATGCCAATGAACTCGAGCTGCATTACCAACCCCAGTTCGATCTTTCCGACACGGTCATTTGTGGTGCCGAAGCACTGATGCGCTGGAAACACAAAGGTCTGGGATATATTCCACCGGTCGAGTTCATCAAGCTCGCCGAGGAGTCCGGATTGATTGTCGAAATGGGACGCTGGGCCCTCAATCAAACTTGTAGCGACCTGAGGTCCATACTCGATAAGGGACTGCATCCGGGCTCCATGTCGATCAACGTGTCTGCCCGGCAACTGGCGGATGCCGGTTTTCCGGGCGACGTGCTCGACGCACTGCGGCGGCACGACATCGTCCCGTCGTTCCTGCAACTCGAGATTACGGAGACTGCCGTCGCGCAGAATCGCGACACCGCCATCGATATTCTCAATGTCCTGAGGGATGCGGGTGTACAAGTCGCGATCGATGATTTCGGAACGGGCTATTCGTCACTCAGTTACCTGCAGGAAATGCCGTTCGATCTGATCAAGATCGACAAGTCTTTTATTGACCTGATTGGTACGGGTGGAAACTCGGAGAAGATTTGTCGCACGATCATGAAGATGGCCCATGAAATGGGTAAGAAAGCCATAGCGGAAGGTGTCGAGAATCGTGAACAGGCGGATTTTCTTATCCAGAACAAGTGCGACTACGTTCAGGGATATTTCTATAGCTATCCATTGCCCCAGAATGAGTTCCTGGAATTTATCGAAAAGCAGGACTTTCACACGCAGCGCAGAAAGGCGCTGGAAATTGCGTAAAAAAGCCGGGCGATGCCCGGCTTTTTTTACGACTGCAATATTCAATCTTCGATCAGAAAACTTCTAAGCTGATCCGAGCGCGTCGGGTGGCGAAGTTTGCGCAGTGCCTTGGCTTCGATCTGACGAATGCGCTCGCGTGTGACGTCGAACTGTTTACCGACTTCTTCGAGCGTATGGTCAGTGTTCATATCGATGCCGAAACGCATTCTGAGAACCTTTGCTTCCCTCGGCGTCAATCCGGCCAGCACCAGGTGCGTGGTTTCCTTGAGGCCTTCCGATGTTGCCGAATCGACCGGGGAATGCACCGTCTGGTCTTCGATAAAGTCTCCCAGATGCGAGTCCTCATCGTCGCCGATCGGCGTCTCCATCGATATCGGTTCCTTGGCGATCTTCAGAACCTTGCGGACTTTGTCCTCCGGCATCTCCATGCGCTCGGCCAGTTCGTCCGGCAGCGGCTCACGGCCCATTTCCTGAAGCATCTGGCGGGAGATGCGATTCAGTTTGTTTATCGTTTCAATCATATGCACCGGAATACGGATGGTGCGCGCCTGATCAGCAATCGACCGCGTGATTGCCTGACGAATCCACCAGGTCGCATAGGTCGAGAACTTGTATCCGCGCCTGTACTCGAACTTGTCGACGGCCTTCATCAGGCCGATGTTGCCTTCCTGAATCAGGTCGAGGAATTGCAGGCCGCGGTTGGTGTACTTTTTGGCGATCGAGATCACGAGTCGAAGGTTTGCTTCGACCATTTCCTTCTTCGCCCGGCGAGCTTTGGCTTCGCCGATGGACATCTGCCTGTTGATTTCCTTGATCTCGGAAATCTTCAGGTTCGTCAGCGTTTCGACAGCACGTAACTTTCGTTGCGCTCGCAAAATGTCATCCCTGAGTTTCGCAAGCGTCGAAGAGTGTTTGCGCTTCGCGCGAATGTGTTTCTCGATCCAGTTGAGATCGGTTTCGCTCTTCGGGAAGCTCGCCAGGAAATCTTTCTTGGGCATTCCTGCATCACGCACGCAGATCTGCATGACCTGACGCTCCTGTGTGCGTAAAACCGAAACCGAAGCGCGCAGGTTGCGAACCAGCAAGTCGAACATCTTGGGCGCAAGTTTCAGCTCCATGATTTGATCGGCAAGGTCCGTGCGTGCCTTGATCGTCTTCCGGTCGGCGCTGCCGTGCTTCTCGAGTAAATTGAGCGATTTTTTGTAGAGGCGCCTGATCGATTTCAACCGGAACGCGACCTCGGCCGGATCGGGTCCTGTATCAATGACTTCGTCTTCGTCATCATCATTGGATTTGGTGCCATCGTCCGACTTGGTAACCGGCGACTTGATCACATCCGGTGCGTTCGGGTCGATGAAACCGACTATGAAGTCCTGCATGCGAGTCTCGCCGGCAGCCACTGCGTCGTAAATCTCGAGCAGTTTCTCCATCGTCGGCGGAAAGTGAGACATGTGATACTTGACCTGGTTTAGTCCGTCTTCGATACGCTTTGCAATTTCGATTTCGCCCTGACGAGTCAAAAGCTCGACCGTTCCCATTTCACGCATATACATGCGAACCGGATCAGTCGTTCGACCGAATTCCGCATCTACACTGGCCAAAGCAGCCTCGGCTTCTTCAGCGGCGTCGTCGTCATTGGAGACGGCTGCATCGGATAACAATAGCGATTCGGCGTCGGGTGCTTTCTCATGCACCGCAATACCCATGTCGTTAATCATGTTAACGATGTCTTCGATCTGCTCCGGGTCGACGATGTCGTTGGGCAGATGATCGTTGACCTCGGTGTAGGTCAGGTAGCCTTGCTCCTTACCGCGGGCAATCAAATCTTTAAGCTGCTGTGCCTGTTTGCTACCGGTGGTCGCTACGCGTTTTTCGCTCAAGACGTTTGGCCTCCATGTCAAAAATACAAACGATTAATTATACAGTTTTGACTGAGTCTAATCTACAACTCAGCCGTTCAATTCCGGCCCGCGCCTGTGCCCTCTGAGCTCCGCGCGTTCCTTTTCCGAGAGTGTGCTAACTCTTTCTTTTTTAATCAAATTATCCACTCGTTCGCGCTGCCGATAGTCGGCAAGCTGCTCCAGGCTCTGTTCGAGCTCGGCGGCCGCATCGAAATCCTCATCATCGGGCACTTCGACCGCAGCGAGTTTGCCGAGATGCCGGCCCTCTTCCCGGTTTCGCCAGCGCTCCAGGATGCCGGCTGTTGTCATATTGGGTTCTTCCTGCAGAGTTTCAATCAATTCCCGCAATAAATCTGTGCCGGGCTTGGTGACGCCCGCGAGCCTTTCGACGTCAAGCTTATGGCCCGCCTGCGGATTGTTCAGCAGGAGCGTAATTGCCCGGCGAACGACAGAGGGATTGCCAGCGCCGGACGTTGATGCTTTGCCGCGAGTCCCGACGATCCCTCTGGGAGTAGCCGGCCCTGTTTTCTGATCCCTGGACAGTAACGCGTTGAGCTTAGTTGGTGACAAACCCACGGATTGGGCGAGCCGCCCGGTCAGGAGCTCGCGATAAATGCCATGTGGGATACGTTGCACCAGCGGCTTTGCCGACTCGGCCAGCCTCGCCCTGCCATCGACAGTTTCCATGTCGACCTTTGCAGCCAGCTCGTCGACGAGGAAATCGGATAACGGTACACCTGAGTCGAGTGCCGTTTCGAACGCCTTGTGGCCGTTGTCCCGCACAAACGAATCCGGATCCTGGCCCTCCGGCAGGAACACGAAGCGAATTTGTCGGCCTTCCCGAATCTGGGGAAGGGCGGTCTCGAGCGCTCGCCAGGCGGCGGCCCTGCCTGCATTATCACCATCGAAGCAGAAGAACACGTCTTCGGTGAGACGGAAGAGGCGGTTCAAATGGTCATCGGTGGTAGCCGTACCCAGCGTTGCGACTGCGAAATCGATGCCGTGCCGTGCCAGGCCGATGACGTCCATGTAACCCTCGACCACAACGAGTCTCTCGATATTGCGAATGGCCTGGCGAGCCTCATACAGGCCGTAGAGTTCGCGGCCCTTGTGAAAAAGCACCGTTTCCGGGGAATTCAGATACTTCGGTTCTTCGTCGCCGGTCACACGGCCGCCGAAGCCGATGCAGCGGCCTCGCGAATCGCGTATCGGAAATATGATGCGGTCACGGAAGCGATCGTAATGGCTGCCGTTGTCTTTTCGAATAATGACGCCAACCGCGAGCAAGCGTTCGATCGATTCGTCCGACTTGCCGAATTTGTCGAGCACGTTACTCCAGCCGGGCGCGGCAAAGCCGATACCGAATCGCTTTGCCGTAGCACCGTCGATGCCGCGACCCTTCAGATAGTCCTGGGCGGCTTTGCTGTTCTTCAAGCTGGTCTGATAGAAGCGTTCGACCTTGGCGAGCAACTCGAACAACTCGTCATAGCGTCGGGCCGGCCGCTGGTTTTCCTCGCGCGGAACCTCGATGCCCATCGAGCCGGCAAGGCTTTCGACTGCCTCGACGAAGCTCATGTGATCATATTCCATGAGGAACCCCAGCGCTGTGCCGTGGGCGCCGCAACCGAAGCAGTGGTAGAAGCCTTTGGCCGGGCTCACCGTGAACGACGGGGTCTTCTCGTCATGAAACGGACAATTCGCCTTGAACTCACGCCCGGCTTTCTTGAGCTGCATGCGCTTGCCCAATACCTCGACGATATCGGCGCGCGAGATCAGGTCGTCAATGAAATGTTGAGGAATCAAGCCGCTCATATTCTTGAATTAACGGACACTCTCACTGTTGGGGTCTAAATCGGTCCAAATATTATTATTGTTTGACCGAACTAACCTAAGAATAGCTGACGACACTGATAGTGCCACTACCTGCCGGTCGTAGTAACTATGTGGCGCCGAGGCGCTCCTTCACTAATGTGCCCACTGCACCCATGTCAGCCCGGCCCGCGGCCCTGGCCTTGACCTGGCCCATGACTTTGCCCATGTCCCGCATGCTCTCGGCGCCTGATTCCGTGATCGCCTGCTCTATGATATCGGTGAGTTCCGCCTCACTGAGCTGTTCGGGGAGATAGTCTTCCAGGACGCTGATTTCCGCTAGTTCGATGTCCGCCAGGTCCTGGCGATTACCGTCCTTGAACTGGCTGACCGAGTCGCGACGCTGTTTTACCATCTTGTCCAGCACGCCAAGCACCGCCGTATCGTCGAGCTCGGTCCGTTTGTCGACTTCGATTTGCTTGATTGCGGCAAGAATCAGTCGCACCACTTTTAACCGGTCTTTGTCGCCGGCTTTCATGGCTGTCTTCATGTCTTCAAAGATTTGGGCCTTGAGCGTCATACCGGGCCTGTCGATTCGCTGTATGCGAATCTGCTCCAAAACTTAAGGAGTAACTAATAGAGGCGTTTGCGTTTCGAGGTCTCGCGGGAAAGACGCTTAAGATGGCGCTTTACTGCCGCTGCCTTTTTGCGTTTGCGTTCCTGGGTCGGCTTCTCATAAAACTCACGACGACGCAGCTCGGTCAGGACGCCTGCTTTCTCACAGGCACGTTTGAACCGGCGCAACGCGGCGTCAAAATACTCATTCTCTTTAATGCGAACACTCGGCATACATACAATCTTGGGTCAGATACAAAGAAACCCGGCACGAAGGCCGGGACGTGACCGCTCATAATATCGACAGGGGCGGCACAATGCAAAGGATCGGGCCGCTATTCGATGCGTCACCTGGGGTATGATGCGGCGCCTATGAACGTCCTCGGACTGGAAACCAGTTGTGATGAGACCGGGGTGGCGATTTTCGACTCCGATCGCGGCCTCGTGGGCCAGGCACTGCACAGCCAGATTGACCTGCACAAAGTCTATGGTGGCGTAGTTCCCGAGATCGCGTCGCGGGACCACATCCGCCGTTTGCTGCCGCTGATCAAGACCGTGCTCGAGGACGCCGGGATCGAGCGGCCTGATGCCATCGCCTATACGGCAGGTCCGGGGCTGGTGGGGGCGCTGATGGTCGGCAGCGGTCTGGCTAACGGCCTTGGCCTGGCCTGGAGCTGTCCGGTTATCCCCATTCATCACATGGAGGGCCACCTGCTGGCACCTATGCTCGAAGAAGAGCCGCCCGAGTATCCCTTTCTGGCGCTACTGGTATCCGGCGGCCATACGATGCTCGCCGCGGTCAATGGCCTCGGTGTTTATGAGTTGCTCGGCAGCACGCTCGATGACGCAGTTGGCGAGGCATTCGACAAGACTGCGAAACTACTGGGGCTCGGCTACCCGGGCGGACCGGCGATCGCCAGGCTTGCTGAAAGTGGAGATGGCGATGCCTTCGCGTTTCCGCGCCCGATGCTGAAGAATCCCGGCCTGGATTTCAGTTTCAGCGGACTAAAGACAGCTGTCATGCTGCAGGTCAAAAAGTCGACCGAAGAAGGCAACATCGATTCGGTGAGAGCCGATATTGCCGCATCATTTCAGCAGGCGGCCGTGGACACGCTCGTCTCGCGTACCCTGCAGGCAATGAAGGCAAGCAATCTGGAACGAATCGTCGTTGCCGGTGGTGTGGGCGCGAATACGCTTTTGCGCGAGCAACTGGCCGAAAGATTCGACGGACGTGTTTACTATCCGCGAATGGAGTTTTGTACGGATAATGGTGCGATGATCGCCGTGGCTGGGGCGCTCAGACTATCCGACGGAGTGGAGCCGGGCACCATCATCGCGAAAGCCAGGTGGTCGCTGGAAACACTGGCACCACCAGGACCGAAACAGTCAGAGGCACATTGATGGATCGCATATTTCTACATGATATGAGAGTCGAAACCATTGTCGGCATCTGGGATTGGGAAAGGAAGATTCGTCAGACGGTCAGCATCGATCTGGAAATGGGAGCGGACATTCGGCGCGCCGCCGCGTCAGACAGCATCGACGACACGCTCGACTACAAACTCATCGCCAAGCGGGTGCAGCAATTTGTTTCCGATTCGAGCTTTCAACTTGTCGAGACGCTCGCCGAAAAGATTGCGGAGGTAGTGCTAAGCGACTTTGACGTACCGTGGATCGAAGTCCGGGTGAACAAACCTGGCGCGATCCGCGGGGCCAGAGATGTCGGCGTGAAGATTCGGCGGGAAAAAAACGAGTAAAAACGTGCCAACTATCTATCTCGGTATCGGCAGCAACATCGAACCGCAAAAAAATCTGGCCCTTGCGCTCAGGGAACTCGAGAAACAATTCGGCGATCTCGAAAAGTCTTCCGTCTATCGAAGTAAGGCATTCGGCTTTGACGGCGACGAATTTCTAAATATGGTGGTTGCTCTCGACAGCGAACTCACACCGATCGAAATCCACACGCATCTGGAGGACATTCAGAGCACAGCCGGCCGGGATCGGTCGGCACGAGGATATTCACCGAGGACGCTCGATATAGACTTGTTGCTGTATGACGACCTGATCATCGACGATCCGCCTGTCCGATTGCCGCGAGCGGATGTCCTGCGCTTCAGCTTCGTGTTGGGGCCAATGGCAGAGATCGCTCCGGAACTTCAACATCCCGAGACCCGTCAAAGCTACCAGGATCACTGGGATGAATTCGATTCTGGCAGTCATCCAATAGCGCGGGAACGCGTTAGTTCGTAAAGAGCTGCATTTCAAAAACAGGGCACTGGTGCGGAGATCGTGTGGCCCGTACGCAGTAGCATGGCCGAGTCGCCTGGAGACTGATATGCGCAAGATCTGTTACATGCTTCTGGCCATGTCACTGGTGTTGACGGGCTGTAGTGGCTCCGGCAGTGATTTCTCGGGGCCACAGGTTGGTACCGCGGCATGCACGAATGACGCACAGAAGCAGTTCGTGCTCGACGTGATGCGCGACATCTATTTCTGGTACGACCTTCTGCCCGTAAATGTTGATCTGAGCCTGCACGCGTCGCCGGAGGCACTGCTCGCGTTTCTGATCGAGTCTCAGCCCCTCGACAACTTCAGCTTCATTACGAGCGCCGCGTCCGACGCTCAGTTCTTCGGAGAAGGGCAGTTCGAAGGCTTCGGTTTCAGCACCCGATTCGAATCGGCCGATGATCTCAGGTTTACGCGGGTGTTCAGTGGGAGTCCTGCGGCCCAGGCGGGATTTCAGCGCGGCCAGAGAATTGTGGAACTCGGCGGCCGACCGATCGCCGATATCGTAGCCACCGAGGGTGCGGAGGGAGTGTTCGCGGTTTTCGATCAGTCGCCACTGGATTACCTGATTCGCAACCTCGACGGTAGTGAATTTTCTGTCACGGTCAGTCACGACATCGTAACGATCAATCCGTTGCCGCAGTGGCGCGTCATCGACTTGGGAGGCGCCCCGGTCGGCTATGTCGAGCTTGCAACGTTTGTCAGCACGGCCGATGCGGCCTTCGATACTGTGTTCTCGGATTTCACTGCCGCCGGTGTTACCGATGTCATCATCGATATGCGGTACAACGGCGGTGGGCTGGTCAACACAGCCCGGTTGTTGGGAGACTACCTGGGAGGCCTGGTGCCGGGCAGGATTTTTTCGCTAACGGTTTTTAACGATAAGAATACGGCGCTCAACGAGACTGAGTTATTCGAACCATTCGTAGATACCTCAATCGGTCTGTCGAGGCTGGTTGTCATCGCGACATCGGGTACGGCTTCGGCGAGTGAGCTGGTGATCAACAGTATGGAGCCGCATGCCGATGTAACGATCGTCGGGGACACCACGTTCGGAAAACCGGTCGGGCAGGTGGGTGTGCAGTTTTGCGACAAGATTCTGCGTGCGACCGCGTTTGAAACGCTGAACGCACTGAGCGAGGGTGGCTACTTTGACGGCCTGCCCGTCGACTGCCCGACTCCGGACGATCTGACCGAAGTCGTGGGCGCAGCTACCGATCCGAATCTGATGACCGCACTGACCGTGGTCGAAACCGGCGCCTGTCCCGCACCGACAGGTATGCTGAAAGTGGAGTTCGACCAGGCACCGCCGCAGGCGGAATTGCGGGGACCGGCATGGCGGGAGTTCGCCGGCGCGTTCTGATTGGGGACGGGCTCGGAGTCCGTCCCCCTCTTACCAGCCGATGCTGCGGCCGCCGTCAACCGCGATTATCTGACCGGTCACATAAGTTGCGTCGCGAACAAGATATATAACGCAGTCTGCGATATCGCGCGCCTCGCCGGGTTTGCCAAGCGGGACCTGGTTCAGGATGTCCTCCTTTATGGACTCGGTCATGCCTTCCTCGGGCCACAGAATGGCTCCGGGTGCAATACCGTTCACGCGGACCTCGGGTGCCATGTCTTTCGCGAGCGATAAGGTCAGCATGGCAAGACCGGCCTTGGAAGACGCATAAAGCGGGTGGTTCCTAAGCGGTCGTTTCGAATGAATATCGAGCAAATTTATAATTACTCCCTGACTGGATTTGAGGTGAGGCCACGCGGCCTGAGACAGGAAGAGGGGGGCTTTCAGGTTGCTGCCGATCAAATCGTCCCAGTGCGACTCGCTAATGCTGCCGATGGGTGTCGGGTAGAACGCGGAGGCATTGTTGATCAGGATATCGAGCCCGCCCCCCCATTCGGTGATGGCGTCTATCAAACCTGTCAAACCGGCTGTATCACTCAGGTCGGCGCCGAAAACTTCCGCCGAATCGGGTCGTGCATCGTTCAAAAGGCCGCAGAGTTCCTTTGCGTCAACGTCGGAACTGCGATAATGAATAGCGACTCTAACGCCAGCCTCGTGCAGGCGCTTTGTGATCGCGGCTCCGATTCTTCTGGCGGCGCCGGTGATCAGCGCGCACTTACCATCGAGCGTCCGGATTTCTGATTTGGACATTATTGCCACTTTGCCGTCAACGACTTCGACATTGTTAAGGACATCTTAAGCAACATGCAACACGGACGACACTCGACCGGCGGATTGCCGAGACCGGATGACGACAGCCTGGCACATTGCCAAAAGGTCTGTGCATCCATCAGACAGGTGATCGACGAATCCGATGGAAGCATCAGCTTTGCGCAGTTCATGCACCTGGCACTCTATTCTCCCGGCCTTGGTTACTACAACGTCGGCACGACCAAGTTCGGCGCGGCCGGCGACTTCATAACTGCTCCGGAGATATCGCCGCTTTTCGGTCGAGTCGTTGCGCGGCAATGCAGTGCTGTACTCGAGCAGATCGACAAGGGAAAGATACTCGAACTCGGTGCAGGTAGCGGAAGGCTCGCCGTCGACGTCCTTCGATGGCTGGCCGATCGCAATTCGCTTCCCGAGCAGTACCTGATGCTCGAGACTTCTGCCGATCTAAGAGCGAGGCAGGAGGCGTTGATACGCGAAGAATTGCCGGGCTTGCACCAGATCGTCGAATGGCTGGACCAGCTGCCCGAAAGTTTTGCAGGCGTTGTTATCGCAAACGAGGTGGCCGATGCGCTTCCTGTCGAGCGATTCGAGCGTACTGACGACGCTGTGTTTCAAATGCACGTGACCGCAAACAATACGGACTTCGACTGGAGCAGGAAACCGGCACCGAAAGTACTGGCAGCGGCAGTCGAGAAGATTGAGGCAGATATCGGCGAGCCTTTGCCGGCAGGCTATCTGTCCGAAGTATCACTTGGTTTGCACGACTGGATCGGACAACTGGCGACATGCCTGCATAGAGGTCTTGTGCTCTTGTTCGATTACGGAGTATCACGACGCGAATATTATTCCCCCGACCGGGATCAGGGTTGGCTGCGATGCCACTTTCGTCATCATGCCCATAATGAACCACTTATCTATGCGGGCATTCAGGACCTGACGAGCTGGGTCGACTTCACCGAAGTGGCGGAATCGGCGGCGGAACACGGACTCGAGGTTGCAGGCTTTGTTACTCAGGCGCAGTTCCTGATCAATGGCGGCCTCGAAGAAGAGTTGATCGGCATGGCTGACCTGGGCCCGGCCGACCA
>Ga0255049_10000742_pt1 | contig 19354 bp, 17 predicted proteins | sample JV7_2_3_MG_FD_183615 | JGI IMG/M metagenome (GOLD analysis project Ga0255049, IMG submission 183615) | Seawater microbial communities from Jervis Inlet, British Columbia, Canada - JV7_2_3 | ecosystem: Environmental > Aquatic > Marine > Inlet | place: Canada: British Columbia | collected 2016-10-06
GTCCCAGTTCTTCTCCTCCATCTCCAGTACCGTGCTGACGTCGACGATACCGGCGCTATTGACGATGACGTCAGGCAAGCCCGCGGCTCGCTCCGCCTCATCGAACAGAGCCGCGACTCCGTCGCGCTGCGTCACGTCGAATTCGATGGCCGACGCCTGCCCTCCGTCCGCTTCGATCTCGCTGACCAGAGAGTCGAGGCGATCCTTGCGCCGTGCCACAACGACAATTCGTGCTCCCGCGACGGCGAGCACTTTCGAAAAATGCCGGCCGATACCGCTCGAAGCACCCGTAACCAACGCGATCTTGCCGCGCATCGTGAAATCATTCTGTTCCATCGGTGCCCCCCGCCTGTAGCGTATGGAATCGATTCACCAATTGCGCATAGAACTCAATGAACTGCCTATCGGAAAAGTCTCGCGGCCGTGGCAGCTCGACGGGACGATCTTCGACGATCTCGCCACAAAAGTTCAGCATGATGAGGCGATCTCCGAGCGTGACGGCTTCGCGGATATCGTGCGTGATAAAAATAATAGTGCGCTTTGTTTGTTGCCAGATGCGCAACAGCTCCGCGCGCATCTGCTCCGCAGTAATTTCGTCCAGATGGCTGAATGGCTCATCCATCAGCAGCACCGCGGGTTCGACACATAATGCGCGAGCGATACCGACGCGTTGCTGCATTCCACCCGATAACTGATGCGGATATTTTTGCCCTGCGCCACTTAAGCCCACAAGTTCGAGATAATGCTGCAATCTCTTCTCGAATTCGTCTTTATCTCTGTTTTCCGGCTGGACGAAACGGAGATTGTCTTCGACCGTCAGCCATGGCAACAGGCGTGCGTTCTGAAATACATACCCAAGCTGAGTTTCCCCAGGTCTTGCATGTATTTTCACAGAGCCTGTCGTCTGCGCTTCCAGGCCCGCGATGATATTTAAGAGCGTCGTCTTGCCGCTACCGGACGGCCCGACGACCGTGACGAACGCGGTCTCTTCGATATCCAACGATAATCCCGGCAATACACAGTGCTCGCGATCGCCATCGTTGAAGATCTTGACGAGATTCTGAATGGACACCGCTGTCTGCATGCTTAGATCACCTTTTCCACTTGTGGCCGCCAGCGATCGAAGTAGCGCTCCAGAGGAATGAGGACACCGTACTCGATCACCAACATGACCACCCCAAACAACAGCGCCCAAGCCACGATACCTCGGACCGAAAAAATTCCGAACTGGTAGCGCATCTGATAGCCAATGCCGGTACTCGCGCCAAATACCTCGGTTAAGACCGCTACCTTCCACGCAACGGTGAAGCCGATACGCACGGCCGCCATGATAAACGGCATCAATGTCGGCACGATCACACGACGGATCAGGCGGGTCCTGTCAATACGATATACGGAACACATATCGAGTAGCTGTTTGTCGACGGACTTAACGCCTTCGCGGACGTTAACTGCAACGAATGGCAGAGACGCCAGCGCGATGGCGGTCACCGGCGCCGCAAGCCCTATTCCGAGAACCATGATCGCCAGCAAAGCGTAGACGAGCCCGGGAAGGGATAACCCCAGCACGATGAAATCCTGAAAGAACCGGTTCCAGAACTCACGGCTGCCCATTAACAGGCCGATCACGGTGCCGGCCAGCAAGCCCAATCCGAAACCGAGCGATATGCGGATCATGCTGTCGCCGAGGTTGGAGAAAAACAGTCCTCCCCTCAGCGCTTCCTCAAGACTGTCGAGGACCCCCATCGGCGTGGGAAAAAGATCGATATCGATCAGCAGCGTCAACAGCTGCCAGACGATGATGACAACGACCAGCGTCACCCAGCGCCGATTGAACACGATCCGTCGAAGAGTCTGCGCGATCAGGCTAACGCCCTCCAGCTTGCCGACAGCGAGACTCATCGTCTGTATTCCGTTCTCTTACTCATTTAGACGACCTGATCGATCTTCGGTCGCCAGCGGCCGAAGTAACGCTCCGCAGGCGAGAGAATGTAATACTCGATGAACAACATGGCGCCGCCGAAGATGAACGTCCAGGCCAACATGCCGTGAACCGAGTAGGCATCGAAGCTCGCCCGGATCTGCCAACCGACGCCGTTTGTCGACCCGAAGACTTCAACCAGCGTGTTGACCTTCCACGAGATCGAGAAACCCAGACGAATGCCGGCGAAGATAAATGGCAGCAACGAAGGAATAACGATCCGGCGAACCAGGTCCCAACGATTTATTCGATAGATCTTCGCCATGTCCAACAGATTCTTGTCGAGCGCTTTGACTCCTTCTCGAACGTTGACCGCGACGAACGGGTATGACGTCAACATGATGGCGAGCACGGGCGCCCATAACGCTTGCCCAAACAACATGACAGCGATCAGTGCGTAGACGAGCCCGGGAAGCGCGAGGCCGAACACAACCAGATCACGCAGGAACTCGTCCCAGGCTCGGCGACTGCCCATGAGGACGCCCGCGATGGTCCCGATGAGCATGGCCGCAGCGAACCCGGCCACGATGCGGATCATGCTGGCCCAGAGATCATCGACGAATGAAAAGGTCGATAGGATCTGCCAGAACTCCACCCAGACGCGGCCGGGCGTCGGGACGACTCGAGTGTTGCGAACGACGGCGGTAATCTGCCAGATGGTGAGAAGAACAGCGAAAGCGATCCAGCGTGGATGCCAGAAAAAGCCGGCCAGCCAACGTCCAAGCCGAGATTCCATAAGCGTGGCGTCTAGAACGGGCGGGTCGCTGGTGGCGGGACCGCGATAAAGGTCGGATCAGGCAAGTCGTCGGGCATGAATCCCCCCCGTCTCATCAGGTCGAACACCTGACTTTCAGTCTCGATCCAGTCCTCATCGAGATAGACAGTATCGGGAAGCCAGTCATGCTCGATCGTGTAACGCGTCATCGCCAGACGTTCGGCCTCGAAATTCTCAGATTCCGGATCCAGGCCGAATTCTTCGGGATACCGGCGGATGATGTCTTCCTGATTTTCTCGCCAGGCCTGCAAGGCTTCTTCCCACATCGCGAGAAAAAATTCGACTTCTTCCGGATGGGAATCGAACCACTCCCGCCGTGCAAGGAAAATGTTGCCGGGCACGCCCTTGTGCGCCCGGGCTGGATCGAAATGATCCCGGTAATACTCCCACGTACCACCAACGTCATAGAGCAGCCTGATCTCCCCGCTGGCGAACTGCGGCACAACGGCTTCGGCGATTATGATGCCGCCTTCGATGTCACCGCTGCGCAGCAACTCGCTCAATGCAAAATGAGAATTCACGATCATATCGAACTCATCTGTGCCGATCGTGAGGTCGACGCCCTCCGTCTCCGCCAGCATGACCGCCCAGATCATGGCCGACGACAGCGGACCCGTGACGCCGAAGGTTTTGCCGCGTAGATCCTCGACCGATTGATACGGGGAATCTGTCTTGACCCAGATCGGAACCCGGCCGAGATTATAGATACCAAAAATCACAAACTCATCGTCGCTTTCCCGCATCATGGCGGGAACCTCGTAATCGCCCGTCGATGCGATGTCGGCATGTCCGCCCGCGAAGAATGCCGCTTCATCCCAGGTTTCGACAAAGTCGATCCGCTTGCCGTATTGCCGTTCGTATTTTTCGATGATCCCGGTGTCTTCCATGTAGCGGACGACGGCATCCGGTGCGAACACGAAGCGAACGAGGTTTTCGTCATCCGGAGCCGAGCCGCAGGCGCAGAGCAGTAGCGTCGATAGACCCGACGAAATTCGCGTAATGCGACTGACTCTCAAGATCACCAGCGGAACCACTCTTCTTCTTTCGGGTGAATTGGCCGTTAGCTGTTGCATGGCTTATTAAGCTCTGCCTTCCTACAATATCGAATCGGCTATCGAATTCCCATGAAATCGCGTACAGGAGTGCCCAGCGTGAGAATTGACGTTCACAACCACTACATTCCCGAACATGCCATTCAAGCGGCCCGCCGGGGCGATGGCATCGACGGGATCACGCTGGAGAAACAAGACGGCACTGAGTATCTCGTTCATCCGCAGATGGGTATGCGCTACCCGGTACAACCCGTTTTCTTTGATCAGGCGGCGAAGCTGGCGCACATGGACGGCCTCGGCATCGACCTATCGATCCTCTCTATCGTACCGCTGTGGCTATTCCACTGGACCTCGGCCGAGATCGCACAGGACTTCTGTCGTGGTACCAACGACTGGCTGGCCGAATTCACTGCCGGCTCCGATCGGCTGCTGGGCATGGCGAGCGTTCCGCTCCAGGCACCCGAAGCGGCCGCGACGGAATTGCGGCGGTGCGCGCACGATCTGAATCTTCGCGGCGTCCAGATTGGAACGACGGTCAACGGTGTGCCACTGGATGACGAGCGATTTTCCCCGTTCTTCGCTGCCGCGGAGGAGTTGGAGATGCCGATCGCGATTCACCCTTGCTACTCGGGAAAGCCGCCGCCATTCAAGGATTTCTACCTGAAGAATCTGATCGGCAACCCGCTCGCGACGGCCGTTGCGGCGAGCCGCATGATTCTCTCCGGATTCCTGGATCGCCATTCCGAATTGGAACTTATTCTCGTCCACGCGGGCGGCTTCATGCCCTACCAGATCGGCAGGCTCGACCACGGTTACCGCGTGCGGGCAGAAGCGCGGGCGCAGATCAGCCGACCGCCTTCCGAATATCTGCGGAGATTTCATTTCGACACGATCACGCACGCCGCGGCACCGTTGGGATTCCTCGTCGATCTCGCCGGCCACGATCGCGTCGTTCTCGGCACCGATATCCCATTCGATATGGCCGACGTCGACTTCGCGGCCATTATGGCGGAGGCGAATTTATCTCCCGATGCCGCGGGCGCCATCGAGAAGGACAACGCCGAACGCCTGTTCAAGATCAGTTGACCCGCCGAGGCCGCGCTTGACATCGCGGATGCTCTGTTCGACAGTCGTTCCCGGGGATCAAACAACAACAGGAGGGGGCCATGCTCCCATCGACGCTCGTCAGACATCGGTTTTTACTCTCTACCGCCTTCGCCAGCTTGCTTTGCGGTCTCATTACAGGCGCGAACGCACAAACGGGCTCTTACGACCCGTTCCAAGAAGACGCTCAGAACATGCGACTCGTCGGCTACAACGATCTGCAAGGCCGCAGCGCGTATCAGCCAACGATTCAGCACCAGGGTGACCGCTGGATCGCCTACATCGGCCATCACAACGGCAGCGCCCAGAACCCGCTCGCCGGCGGGGAGGAGAGCAACGGTACGTCCATCGTCGATGTCACCGATCCGGCAAATCCGCGGTACATCTACCACCTCCCGGGCACGGACGGCGACGGGGACGGCGAGAGCGAAGCGCAGATGGTGCGCACTTGTTCGGGCGGCGATCTACCAAACGGTGTCAACGGCAGTTACTACCTGCTGCGCGCCGTCGGCCCATTCGGCCACGAGCTCTGGGACGTGACCACGCCCGAAGAACCCGTGCTCCTCTCTTCGATGGAGGAGGATACGGGCCTCGTAGATACCCACAAGAACTGGTGGGAGTGCGATACGGGTATTGCGTACCTCGTCTCCGGTGTCGAGGGCTGGGCGACCCGACGCATGACGCAGGTCTACGATCTATCCGATCCCACCAACCCGCGCTTCATCCGCAATTTCGGGCTACCGGGGCAGCAACCCGGCGCGCCCAATCACGAGGAGATGTCAAAGCACGATCTTCATGGCCCGATCGCCGTCGGTAACCGCATTTACTTCGGTTACGGCACGTTCTTGGACGGTGTCATTCAGATCATCGATCGCGAAAAGCTGCTGCGCGGCAACCCCGCAGTCGAAGATCCTTTCGAGCCGACCGATGAGAATCTGGAATACCCGGTCATTTCGACCATGTTCACTGGACCGCGGCTCGGAGCGCATACGGCCTTTCCGGTACTCGGTATCGACGTTGACGAGTTCGACGACAATACGGAAGGCGGCACACGCGACATGCTTCTGGTCATAGGCGAATCCCTGCGCAACGAATGCCAAGAGAATCGGCAGATGATGTACATGGTGGACATCACGGACGAAATGCGGCCGTGGCCAGTCGGAAATTATCAAGTCCCCGAGGGCAGCGGCGATTTCTGCTCGCGTGGTGGACGTTTCGGTACGCACTCCTCGAACGAGAACATGACGCCGATCTACTACAAGAACATCGTGTTCCTCGCATACTTCAACGGCGGCGTACGGGCCGTGGATATCCGCGATCCGTGGGCACCCAAAGAACTCGGTTACTACATTCCGCCGATCACCGAGGCGACGACCAACCGCTGCATTAACGTCGACGGTGTCGAGCAGTGCAAGACCGCGATCCAGACGAACAACCTGGAGATCGACGATCGGGGTTATGTCTACGCCGTCGATCGGGCCAATACGGGGCTCCATATTGTCGAACTGACAGGTGCCGCGCGCGAGGTTGCCAATTTCGAGTGAGGCGACAAGGGCACATCAAGAACACTTACCTGATCGCGCTCCTCTGCGGCGGGAGCGCGATACCCGCCATCGGCTGGACGCACTGGGAGGGCTTCGAAGCCGCCGATCCCGCGACCGCCGCCGCCCTGCTGACGTTCGACAGCGCTGTAGATCGCTACACCCCCTTGGACACCAGGCCGTTACCCTGGCACGTGCCCATCGACGGCGATAGCGACTCGAGCACGGCCAGCGAGGCAACCGAAGCCGGCGCCTCCCCGCACTCAGGTCACGCTGGCACCGCGCCGACTAACCCACAATGAGAACGCGCGTTATTCGCGCTGCCGTTTACGGCATCTATGCGGCCTGTGCCTGTGTGATCGCAGCCGCGGGCGGCTGTACGTCAATCCAAGGCAGCACCGCCGACGGAGTATCGGCCGAACCGCCGCCGCTGTCTGACGAGCAACTCGCGCTACTGGAACGCAGGACGCAACGTGAACAGGAGTTACTCGCGCAGCCGCTAACGGCGGAATCTGCTGCAGAGATCGCGCTGCTGCATCATCCCGCCGTCGAGCGCACGCTCGAAACGCTCGACATGCCCGGCTTCGATCGTCTGCAGCTCGCGCATATCGTCAATCCGAATTTCAACGGGGGACGGCCTCCCGGTACCGTGGACACCAGGATTGAGAAGTCCCTGTCAGTGAATGTCATGACCTGGGTGATCGTCCCGGCGCTCGACCCGGACCGTCCCACCGAGGAGCGCGCCGTGCGTGTGCAAGCAGCCGATGAGATGACTGCGCTTCTGTTCGCAGCACGACGTGCGTGGGTCAGCGCTGTCGCCACGCGCCAATCGATGCGTTATTTCCAGGACGTCGTCGTCGCTGCAGAGGCAGGCCGCGAGATCATGGAAAGCATGCGGCGCGTCGGCAACTCCTCCGAGCTTGAGACGCTCCGTGCGCAGACGCTGTACGCCGATGCGGTCGCGCACCTGACGACACTGCAGGTCGCAGCCGCGGTCGAGCGTGAGCGGCTGGTCCAAACTCTCGGGCTCTGGGGCGAGGACGCCGAACGGGTGCAGTTGCCCGAACGGCTGCCGAATCTACCGACTGCGCCGATCGGGGCCGACGGGCTCGAGGCACGTGCGGTTGCACAACGCTTTGACGTCCAAGCCGGACGTCTCGAGGGCCTGGCAGGAGAAGCTGGTGTGAACGCGCGTGCCGATGTACGGACCGCATGGCTCGCCTATCGCGGCGCGTACGATCTCGCGCAACATACGCGCGACGCCGTCGTACCGCTCGCCCGTCGTGTGTCGGCGGAGCAACTCAAGTTATACAACGGCATGCTCGTCGGCGTACTGGATCTTGTCGCGGACGCGACCGAGCGCATCAACGCGGTCAATGCCGCGCTCGAATCCGAACGCGATTTCTGGCTCGCCGAGATCGAACTGCAACGCGCCATGTCCGGTGTCGGCAGATCGGCGGTCGCAGCGCAAACGGGGACTCAAAGCGGGTTTCAGCCAGGGACTGCCTATCATGTCCACTAGCAGGCTGGGTAACTGATGGTTTCACGACGCAGCTTTCTAACGAGCGCGGCCGGAGCGGTTGTGAGCGCCGGCGCTGTCCCCCGCGCTGCTGCCGCAAATATTCCGGAGGCGCCGTTGATGGATACGGCCGCCACGCAACCGCCACCCCCGCCGGCCACAGGGCGGCCGTTTCAGCCGGTCGTGACGCTTAATGGCTGGTCGCTCCCCTGGCGAATGCAGGACGGCGTCAAGGAATTTCATCTGATTGCGGAGCCCGTCGAGCGCGAAATCGCAGCAGGGATGACCGCACACCTGTGGGGTTACAACGGCCAGTCGCCGGGCCCGACAATCGAATGTGTCGAGGGAGATCGGGTGCGAATATTCGTGACCAACAAGCTACCCGAATACACGACAGTCCACTGGCACGGCGTACATGTACCGAATGGCATGGATGGCGTCGCCGGCCTCACACAGCCCCCGATTCAGCCGGGTGAGACCTGGGTCTACGAATTCGACATGCTGCACGCGGGCACGTTCATGTATCACCCGCACGCTGACGGCATGGTGCAGTTCGCGATGGGCATGATGGGAATTATCGTCGTACATCCGCAAGACCCATCGACGCGTACTGTCGATCGCGACTTCGCATTTCTGATGAATGCCTACGATATCGAGCCGGGCAGCTACACGCCGCGGGTCAACACAATGACCGATTTCAATCTGTGGACCTTCAACAGCCGCGCATTCCCCGGCATCTCGCCGCTCGTTGCGCGCCAGGGCGACCGCGTCAGAATACGGATCGGCAACCTGACGATGACCAACCATCCAATCCACTTACACGGCCACTCTTTCGAGGTGACCGGCACCGATGGCGGCTGGGTGCCGGAAGCCGCGCGCTGGCCGGAGGCGACGATCGATATCGGTGTCGGTCAGATGCGGGTGATCGAGTTCATCGCCGATGCCCCAGGCGACTGGTCTTTTCATTGCCACAAGATGCATCACACGATGAACGCCATGGGCCACGATGTGCCGACGTCGATCGGTGTCGACTTCGAGGAGGCGGCGGAGAAGTTGCGCCGCCTGATTCCCGAGTACATGGTCATGGGCGACCGCGGCATGGCCGAGATGGCGTCGATGCGTATGGAGTTACCCGAGAATACATTGCCCATGATGACGGGCGCAGGGCCTCACGGACCGATCGGGATGGGCGGCATGTTCACCGTGTTTAAGGTCCGCGCAGAGCAACCGCGCGGCGATTACAGCGATCCGGGATGGTATTCGCCGCCGCCTGGAACGATAGCCTATCGCACTACCGACTAGGTCGACCGATCATGCAAGCGCCGATCTTCCCTGCGCGTTGCTCGCGGTCTGCGGGTTCAACTCGCAGGCCTCATCCCAGGTGATAATGTTCAGCGTGCGCACGAAACTGCCCGCGCCGACGTTCTCCGCACACCACAGACCCAGCTCGACGATCTCCGACTCGGAGAAATGCTCGCGTAACTGCACGTAGAAATCGTCATCGTCAGCCTTCGAGATATCGTGTTTGAGGTGGTCGGCAAAGCGCAACGCCGTCTTCTCGCGCGCAGAAAGAACACGACTGTTCTCGAAGTCCCATACTTCCTGGATCTTGTCCTCGGTCAGACCGACATCCCGAGCAGCGCTGGAACGCACCGTGCTGCAGTAGCCGCAGGTATGGTCGAAAGCGATCTTGACTCGACAGAGTTCCTTCAGATCCCGTGGTAGTTCTCCATCGTTGGAGAGCGCCACCCAGTAACGGTACCAGGCGAGCCCGGCTGGACTTCTGAATATCACGCGCAAAACTCGCGGGTCCGGAGAGCCCGCACTTTCGGCGAGCGCAATAAATTCCAGAGCCTCAGGCGCCAGATCCGTGTCATCCAAATAATTCAAACGTGGCATTCCTTACTCCTAGCCTCCGGGCGGCGTCATAAGCTCTTAGAATCGAAAAGTGTAGCTCGCTTTCGCCGTCAAGTCCGCGCCCAAGGAGTGAAAGGTGCCGTTCTCATTGAAGTCTTGAAGATTGTGATTGAGGACAAGAAAAAAGTCCCGGCCCGCCTGCGGGACCCAGTGCAGCCTGCTATTGATCCCGAGGGTATCCGAGCCGTTATCCCACTGGATCAGATTCACCCAAGATAGCGTGGATGAGAAAACCACTTCGGTGGTCAACTGCGTCAGACGCGTGGTAAAGGCGCCCTCGACGACATCGATGTCATTGACCTCATACTCCAGACTGAGGCCGAAATGAGCGGAAGGCCTCCAGTCCAGACTCGCTACAGTCGAAACACGGTCTCCATCATAGAATTCCCCGCTTCGGTAAGAAAAACCACCGGCAAACTTACGCTGACTGCCGGTACTGAAGCCTCCGGTACAGCTGTCGAATTCATACAGGCCCGGTTGAATAACCACGTCCTCTTCCGGAGGGCGCCCGCGATGAATAGTGAATGGCTCTACCACACCCTCCTTTTCACTCCGGCATGTGAAACTTAAACGCTCACCGGTATGGTTTATGGAAACCGCCCGAAAGCTCAGAGACTCGCTCTGCAGGCTGCCGTCGGCGAGACGGTCACTCCGCGAAAATGTAGGCCCCACGAACAGGGTCCGCAAGTATTTGTCCCGTGGGCGATAAGAGTAATTCAGGGTGGCCGAGTAGTCACGGATGCCAACGCGATTGGCGAACCCCAATGCCGGATTGAAGTTATCCTGCAACTCCGCGTATCTCACGTTCCCGCTGAACTTGTCGCGAGCGTTCAAATCGAGCCCGAAGCCAAAGGCCGAGTCGTCACCGTCCAAACCCTGCGTATCGCTCTGCTGATACCAGGCTTCGCCGCTCAGCGTGCGCCCGCCGGGGAGATCTGTATCGAGGTAGCGAAAATCTACCCCGACCAGGCTGTTGTCGAGATTCGACTGAGGATCGCCGTCGGTCACGATCACGCCAACATTCGACTCCTCGAGTACATTCAGCACGGCTCGCCCGACGAAAAGATTCGTGGCATCGACATCCTCGAATTTATCCTGCTTGACATCGAGAACACCTACGTTCCACGGGCCAATCCGTCCGGTCAATTTGGCGCCGATATCCAGGGGCACCGGCTCTCGCGACGCGCTGAGTCCGATTGTGCGAGAAAAGAACGGCCGGCCGTTTTGGCTACCGCCACGAAAACTGTTCCCACCGATGCGGCCGAACTCGAAGATATCCGCATCCTGAAGAAAGAAATCGCGCTTCTCCGGAAAGAACAGACTGAATCGCGAGAGATTGACCTGGCGATCGTCGACTTCGGTCGCCGAGAAGTCCGTGTTGAGTGTCAATACGCCGGTCAGCGCGGGCGTAAACTTATAGAAGACGTCAAGGGATGGCTCGGAATCGGTGCTGGTTTCGCCGGACTCGTAATTCTTAGATTCTCGCATGCTGTACGAAGGTACGATATCGAGTCCCCGCCCCTGTTCGCGGCCAGCCAAACCAATCGCGACGCCCGCGACGCCGGGGTTCTGAGCCCGAGTACGAGATACCCAGCCGATGGTCTCATTAGTACGCGCTATCTCCCGAGTGAAGTTGATGCCCCAGATATCGTTGGCGGGATTGAAGGACAGCGTTTTGTACGGAATGGCCATCTCTACCGTCCAGCCGTCCTCCACGATCTCGGCCTCAGCCCGCCAGATGCCCTGCCAGTTGGATTGCGTTTGTGTCGTATTCTGATAGATGGCCTCGGCGCGTACGCCGTTCGGGTTGACCTGAAAGCGATAACCGCTACGCCGGTCGTGAAAGGGATCCAGGATTACGCCAAAGTTGTCGTCATTCCCAACTCCCGATCCCTGCCTCAGGATCTGAGCCGTGATCTCGTCAGGCTCCGTGTCCCAGAGCTTGGCCGCAATGTACAGGTTGTCGTCGTCATAGAGCACGAAGACCTGCGTCCGCTGTGAGGCTTCGTCGTACTCGATGGGCTGGACCTCATGGAAGTCCTCCACTACGTCGGCTAGAGCCCAGACTTCTTCATCGAGCCGGCCATCGACGAGTGGCGCAATCTCGGTTCGTACGGCCCGGAAGGATTTTTCGGCCGCCTCTTCTCGTGTCTGCCCCAGCGCCGGTGCCGCAGCAACAAGCAGCCAGATACAAAAAATGAGACGACGTATCATGAATTGAACCACCAAGAGGGGTCGATCCGCCCCGAATGACCGAGATTATTGCACTCGATGCGGCGAGTTAGATGAACGATCCATTAAAAATGCCGAATCTAATGATTTCTTGACCTTCGTCGGCCTCAGTCGTTCCATGGCCCGGTCAGACCAGAAACTGGTAAGCTGACGATCACTGAGCATAGTCTGCGAAATCCGCATACCTAAGCCCGGGAGAAAGCTGGATGCCTAGGCGAATTTTTGTGCCCTTAGCTGCGACGTCGATCGTGATGATGACGACGATGTGGGTGACGGGACCGGTCTTCGGTCAGGCCCCGCCGCCATCGGCCCTCGTCAATCAGCGGTCGCAAGAGGCGCTTGACGCAGCTCGAGAGGCCTCCCCACATTCGCCGGAGGAGACGTTCGCCTATTTCGAGGACGATTTCGAAGCTGCGCTCGCCAGAGCAGTCGATCGCGTCTGGGACCCAACGCGGCCTCGCCCCAGCGCCCCACGCACGCCATGGGGCGATCCCGACATCGCGGGCTACTGGACGAGCGCCAGCTATACACCGATGGAGCGCCCTGATGAATTAGCCGGGCGGCCCTTCTATACACCCGAAGAGGCACTCCAGGCCTATCAGACACGCGCGCTTCGGGATGCCGCTACCGACCCGGCGACCGTACACTATGACTGGGCGGAATTCGGGATGGACGTCTGGCAAAGCCCGATAAGGCCGAACCTGCGAACGTCCCTGATTGTAGATCCGCCGGACGGAAGGAAGCCGGCTCTAACGGCTAACGGCCAGGCGCAGTACGAGGCGCATGCGCAGCGCCATACTCTGGAATCCCGGCACTTGTTCGAGCGCTGTATTACGGGCGACCAAGGACCGCCGCGAGTTCCCTCTCTTCAGTCCGTCGGCGAATCTCAAATCATCCAGACGCCAGACCACATAGTGCTCATTACGCAGACCAACAGTGACGTACGCATCATTTCGATGGATGAACGTACGCCGTCTTCGGATAACGTTCGCGCTTACTTGGGCGTTTCACGCGGCCACTGGGAGGGCGACACACTCGTCGTCGAGACGACGCATTTTGACGAGAAAGCGAGAGTCAGACGGATCCAAGAAGCCGGCCCGAACCTGCATCTCATCGAGCGATTCACGCGCGTCGAGGACGACCTGCTCCTCTACGAAGCGACTCTGACGGATCCGACGGTGTGGGAAGCGCCTTGGACGTTCGAGAATCCCTGGCCGAGGATGGAACCGCCCGGGTTGTTCGAGTGGGCGTGTCATGAAACCAACTATGGCCTGATTAACGTCGTCAGAGGGGCGCAGATTAGAGCGACGGAATACGAAGCCGAAGCGGCTAGATGAAGTTCCAACATATAACACTGGAAGAGGCGGATGGCTTAGCAACGGTCACGATGTGCCGTGCGCAACGCCGCAACTCACTCTCGGAAGACCACCTGCGTGAGCTCCTGGACGTCTTTCAGGTCGTCGCTTCGAGCGAGGCGCGTGGCGTTGTGCTTGCCGCTGAAGGCCCCGTCTTCTGTTCCGGTCACGATTTCAACGATATGCACGGCCGCGATCTCGACCAGATGAAGCAGCTCCTCGGACTCTGCGGCGAGCTGATGCAGTTGCTGCAGAAGATTCCACAACCGGTGATAGCACAGGTGGAAGGACTCGCTACTGCCGCCGGCTGCCAGCTGGTTGCTTCGTGTGACCTGGCGGTGGCCGGAGAGTCCACCCATTTTCAGACGCCTGGCGGCCGCGGCGGCTGGTTCTGCCACACTCCCGGTGTCGCGTTGATGCGTGCCGTGGGTCGAAAGCGCGCACTCGAAATGCTCCTCACAGGCGACCCGATCGATGCCCAAACCGCAGCCGACTGGGGTTTGGTGAATCGCGTCGTGCCGGACAGCGAGGTCGCTGTCGAGACGCGGGCGTTACTCCAGCTCGCGACTCGCGGCAGCAGCTACGCGAAAGGGAGAGGTAAGCAGGCCTTTTATCGACAAGTAGACCTGGACCTGCCCGGAGCGTACGCGCTCGCCACGGATGAGATGGCAACAAGCTCCCAGTCGAAGGACGGACAGGAGCGTATCAATGCGTTCGTAGAGAAGCGCCCACCCAAATACGTCGGGAGCTGAATCGCGGCAACTGGCTGCGCCACTGTAAGTCCCGTACTATCGCCACATAAAAATAAAACCATGGAGCTTTCGATGAATCACAATGGTGTTCGACTCCTTGCCCTGCTGAGCTTGATAATTTCCGTCGGGATTTCCTCCACGAGCGTGGCACAGCCGACGCGATCTATTACGCACATTACAGGCGATCTGTATCGCGGCCAGAACAACAACCATTTCATGCTGTTGCTGGTCACGGACGACGGCATCATCATGACCGATCCGATCAACGCCGAGTTCTCGGCCTGGCTGAAAGCCGAAGTCGCCAGTCGATTCGGCGTCCCGGTACGCTACGTCCTCTACAGCCACCATCATGGTGACCACGCCTCGGGCGGAGTGGTCTTCGCAGACACGGCACAGTTCGTCGGCCATGAGAATATGTTGAGCCACCTGGCTCTGCCGCCGGACTCCACTCTCCTTCCAACCGACGGCCAGTACGCTATCGCCGCCACGATGGATGCTAATGGTGATGGCCGCATCGAGCAGAGCGAAGCGAGCGGCGGCATACTCAACAACTTCTCGGGATTCGACGCGAACGGAGACGGCGAACTCAGCGGCGCGGAGGTGCTGCGCGGGCCGCTTAGCGCTGTGCACCCACCGAACATTACCTACTCGAACTCGATGGTAATTACCCTGGGCGGGAAAGAGGCCCAACTGACCTGGGTCGGCGAGTTCAACCACTCGATGGACATGAGCGTGATTTCCTTCCCGGCCGAACGGGCGATGCAGGTCGTCGACTTCATTACCTTCCAACGGCTGCCGTACCGCGAAATGGATTTCGAGAACGGACTGTTCGTCGAATGGATGTCGGCGATCAATCATTGGGAGTCCCTGGCGAACGGCTATGACTACATCTCCCCGGGCCACGGCCCGGTGGGCGATGTGACCGATGTCAAGGAGTGGCGCCGTTACTTCGAGGCACTTCGCGATGCCGTCGCAGCGGGCATCGCTGCCGGTTCATCGCTCGAAGAGATGCGCGCGAGTATCGAGATTCCGGAGTACGCCGACTGGGAAGGTTATTCGTGGCTCGACGAGAACGTCCTGGGGATGTACCACTTCCTGACCGATTGACAACTCGTGTTCGCATGGCGGGCTATCAGGGCGATGGGTCCGTCCACACTCTAGCTCTACGAGCGCTCGCAGGTAGACTCGATAGCCGTCTATTCGCTGCTGAAATCACACCGGACATCACCGGCTTCGGCCACCGGGCCGCGGATCTTCTGACTCTGACAGAACAGGGCGATCTGGAGATCTGCTATTTCGCTGCGAGCTATCTCGGTGACCGCGTAGCCGAAATCGAGCTGTTGGATCTGCCGTTCCGGATCACAGACCGCCGCGCCGGCTACGAGCTGTTCGACGGCCCGCTGGGCGCTGATATTCACCGAAAACTAGGGGCGAACAGCGGCTATCGCATTCTTGGTTGGTGGGACAACGGTTTTCGTCATCTGACGAGCGCGAAGAGCGCTATCCGCACCCCCGCCGACTGCGCCGGCCAAAGAATCCGCACAATGGGCAACGCACCACAGCATCAGCGCGTTCTCGCGGCAATGGGATTTACGACTGAAGCCCTGGATGTACGTGAGCTGATGCCAGCCATCGCCACGGGAAGCGTCGACGCTCAGGAGAATCCGCTTACCAATATCTGGAATTTCAAGATCCACGAATATCACCGGTGGATCACGCTAACGGGGCATTTTTTCGGGCCGAGTCTGCTGCTCTGCAATGCCGATTTCTATAACCGTCTAACGGAGACCGAGAGAACGGAACTCGACAGGGCAGCCACTTCCGCTACGGCCATACAGCGTGAACAGGCAGCAACCGAGGATGCGCTGATAACGACGCGACTGGCTGAAACCGACAACGAAATCATCACGCTGACGGCGCCCGAACTCACGGCCTTCAGAGAAGCCGTTCAGCCCGTTGTCGACAGCGTACTCGGACGCTTTCCAGCGAAGACAACCGCGATGCTGCCGCCTCGGGCCTAGTAACGCCCCCGCGACTGGCTCTCAGAAACATGTAGAATTTGTTCACCCGGACGAAACCGGTACCATGCGGTAACGGGATTACTCGAGATACTTATGATCAGACCAGCCATCATCCTCGCTACTGCCGTCGTGCTCGCAGCGACTTCGCTGTCCGGCGCCGCACAAACCACGGCTCGCCCGGATGTCTTGTTCATATCCATTGACGATCTGAACGACTGGGTCGGGCCGCTCGGCGGCCACCCTCAGGCCAAGACACCGAATATGGACCGGCTGGCGAAACAGGGCATGGTGTTCACGAACGCCTACGCGCCGGCGATGCTCTGCAATCCGTCGCGTGCGGCGGTCATGACCGGAATCCCGCCTTCGTCATCGGGTGTCTATAACAACCAGACCGACTGGCGCGTCACGGCGCGTCTCAAGGATATCCCCACCCTGCCCCGCTACTTCATGGACAACGGCTATCGAAGCTTCGGCGCCGGCAAACTCTTTCACTCCTCGACCTTCAACCCCTGGGCGTACTTCGGCTACAACGACACGACCGCGTGGGACGACTACTTCCCCTCGCTCGAGCGCCAGCTACCCGACGAAGTCACGCCCCACGATCGACCGGCCAACGGCAGCCCGCTCTCGGTGAGTTTTGACTGGTCGGCAGTCGCCACGACCGACATGGCGATGGGCGACGGGCAGATCGTGACCTGGTCCGCGGAGCACATCCTGGCTGCAGGCGATGAACCGAGATTCAACGCGGTCGGAATCTATCGCCCGCATCTGCCCTGGTATGTGCCGCAGAAATATCTCGACATGCACCCCCTCGAGGACGTCGTACTGCCGCCGGTCCTGGAAAACGACCTCGACGACATTCCGGCGTTGCCTTTGGAGGGCGGCCGGCGGGGCGACCTGGCGCCCATGGGAATCCACGATTGGATCGTCGAAGACGAAACCGGTGACCGCTGGCGGGAAGGTGTCCGAGGCTATCTCGCCAGCATCAGCTTCGCCGACGCCATGCTCGGCCATCTGCTCGACGCACTCGAGCAAAGCGGACGCGCCGATAACACGATTATCATCCTCTGGTCCGACCACGGCTGGCACCTCGGTGAGAAAGCCCGTTGGCGTAAGACGACGCTCTGGCGTGAAGCGGCGCGGGTGCCATTGATCGTTGTGGCTCCCGGCGTAACGCAGGCAGGCACCGAGTCGGCGGCAACCGTCTCGCTGATGAATTTGTATCCAACGTTGATCGAACTCGCCGGACTCGAGATGCCGGAACATCCCGAGGGCGTCAGCCTGGTACCGCTGCTGAAGGATCCCACCGCCGAGTGGGATCACGCGGCCATTTCCACGAACGGCTTCCGCAATCACGCGGTATCGACCGACCGCTATCGTTTTATCCGCTACTCCGATGGCTCCGAGGAGCTCTACGACATCACAGCGGATCCGAACGAGTGGCACAACCGCGCCGGCGATCCTGTGCTCGCGGGCGTGAAAGAAGAACTAGCCCGCTTGCTGCCGAAGCACGACGAACCGGTGGACGAGTCAGCGGCCCGCTCCAACAACTAGCCCCCCGGTGGCGCGCCCATTCCGCCGCCCGGCGCACGGGTGCCGTCGGGATTCATACGAATACTCCAACCGTGATGCTCATCCCGAGCGAGGTGAACCTTGTAATCCTGGCGTACCGGGATACAGAACGTCAGTGCGTCGTCGCAGGCAAAGTACTGCACACGTAGATCGAGCGTCTGGCCCGAGTTCTGCGCATCGACCTCGACGAGAAACTCGCGTGGATCGGCATCGGCGGGCTCTTCAGGGTCAACCGCGACTCCGTGAGCCGGCGTGACGCTCACACCATCAGGCGAGCTGATCTGAAACTCGACGGGATCGACTTCGTTGTTCCAGTGCACGCGATACAGCGGATCGAGATGGAAGCCGATGTACATGGTTCCCTTGCCGGTATTAAAAAGCTCCGGCGATGCTTCCGCACGCAGTTTCGCGTAGAAAGGTATTCCAGAATCATTGAGCAGCGGCTCGATTGCCATCGGCAGCGCGCCCGCCGGTAACGGGATACGCGGTACGACTCCCTTCGCCACCGTCGGTATCGGCGGCTGCTCGGGAAGATTTAGATCCGCGACCTGGGTTGGATGAGCTACGGCGCCGACCAGTCGCTCCATGTCCATTCGTAGTGCGGCGGGATCACTCCAGCCGCGACGGGCAACGAGGATGCCATCGCGATCGACAACGATCTCGCTGTTTGGCGTGCGGCCCATCGCGTCATGGAAAAGGTTATCCATCGTATCGGCGAGCCAGGTGACGCTGGTTCCAAGGCGGCGTTTCGCCTCCGCCACGTGCATCAAACGCTCTTCAATACTGAACGGACTGACGTAACTGTCGAGCTCAGGGTGAGCCAACGGCTTATAGATATAGAAGAATTGTACGTCTTTATCTGTGTAATCTAGTTTGACCGTCTCCCAACTGGGGACGTTACGTAGATAAGGGGGTCACGTGAGGCAGCCGAGCGTAAGCACGGTGTATGCGCTTCGGCTCGTCAGCTCTCTAATGTTAACAGGGTTGCCCTGATCGTCAACGATAGTGAGATCGGGAATCTGCTCGCCGAGTCGGGGGCCGGCTTCATCGAAGCGGGGACTGGGCCGTTCTGCGCCGGGCGCTCCCATGCCCGGTTGTGCGAGTGCTGCGCTGGACTGAAGTAGCCCAACAATCGCAATCGGAATCAGTATTCTCTGCCAGGTCATGATGTCTCTCCCTCGATAGCGGTTCGAAAGCCATCCCATCCTACAACGGAATGAGCCGAATATTGCTTCTATAGACCAAAGAACGGACCGATCGTTCGATGTCTCGAAGATGAAAATTCTTTAACAACCTCAGTAGTTTCCGAGGTCCCAATGGCCGTTCGTCTATAGTACCCTAGCGCCCGCATGAACGACCGCCACCCCCTGAAAATAAACCTATTTTTCGCCGCTCTTGTCGCCCTCACCGCGACGACGCAGGCACAGACCGTCGATGCGACCTTGGATCTGACGATTCCAGTTATCGACCGACCGCCCGAGCTCGCCGACTTCGAAGGGATGGCGCCCTCGGCTGAGATGCAGGCCAAGATGA
>Ga0255049_10000745_pt1 | contig 19307 bp, 12 predicted proteins | sample JV7_2_3_MG_FD_183615 | JGI IMG/M metagenome (GOLD analysis project Ga0255049, IMG submission 183615) | Seawater microbial communities from Jervis Inlet, British Columbia, Canada - JV7_2_3 | ecosystem: Environmental > Aquatic > Marine > Inlet | place: Canada: British Columbia | collected 2016-10-06
ACGGAAAATTGGAAAGTGTGGCCAGGGAAGTCGGGTCTACGGCGGCAGTGGTGCAAAGACGTCGGGGCGTTGTCAGGTCAGACCTTGCCGACTGGAAAGTTCATTTCGAGCTGGCAGTCCTGGCTCAAGGTATGCGCAATCGGCCGGCGATGTATTTCCACCTGAGCAAGATTTTTGAACTATACCCACACAACCGTGAAAGCTACATGAAGATTGCCGAGGCAATGAGCGAGGACGGAAAATGGCGGGAGGTAATTCCGTATCTGGAAAAGTCGCTCAATTACACGAGAGGGGATGAAACCAAGATTGCTGAAACCGTTAGCTGGTTGGGCACGGCGTATTTCGAAACAGGGGAATATGAAAAGGCGACAGAGCTGTTGCTGGAAGTACCAGAAAACTATTCGGACCAAATTTTCCTGACTATCAAGGCCTATGGCAACCTGATCAAATACTCGCGCAAGAAGGGCAAGGACAAGGACGTTGATCGCTATGTTAAGGATGTTCAACAATACGCCAGATCATTGATACGAAGCGGGAAGGATAAGGAATACCCATTGCTCTACAAGAGGATGTCACAACTTATGGCCATGGGGGGCTACAAAGCAGAGGCGAAAGAATGGGCAGAAGCACAGGAACAGTAGTTGCGACTTGATGGCCAATAACATTATGGACTCAACGAGAGCGACAAATATTCTCGGGATTTCCGCTTACTACCATGACAGTGCGGCCGCCTTGTTGAAGGACGGCGAGTTAGTAGCGGCCGCTCAACAGGAACGTTTTACTCGAAAAAAACATGATGCAAGCTTTCCCGATGAGGCGATCCGCTATTGTCTGGAAGCGGAGAATTTGCGTCTTAATGAGCTCGACCGGATCGTCTTTTACGATAAGCCGCTCATCAAGTTCGAGCGACTGCTCGAGACCTACCTAAGCTATGCGCCCAATGGATTTCGGTCCTTCGTCGCGGCGATGCCCGTCTGGCTCAAAGAGAAGCTCTATCTCAAAAGCGTTCTCAAAAAAGAGCTTTCTCTGCTCGGTGACTGCAAACCGAAAGAACTTCCGCCGCTACTCTTCGCGGAGCACCATCAATCGCATGCGGCCTCGGCCTTCTTCTTCAGCCCATTCGAGCGCGCGGCTGTGCTCTGCCTCGACGGTGTCGGTGAATGGGCAACAACGTCGACGTGGCTGGGCAACGGCGCGAATCTCGAGCCGCTCTGGGAAATCGACTTCCCTCACTCTTTGGGACTGCTCTACTCCGCGTTCACGTATTTCGCGGGCTTCAAGGTGAATTCCGGCGAATACAAGTTGATGGGGCTGGCTCCATACGGCCAGCCGAAGTATGTCGATCTGATACTCGACAAGCTTCTCGATCTCAAGGAGGACGGGACATTTCGTCTGGACATGCAGTACTTCAACTACTGCGCTGGACTTACGATGACTAACAGTCACTTTGACGAGATCTTCGGTGGGCCGCCACGCCAACCGGAAAGCAAGCTCACTCAACGCGAAATGGACATTGCCGCTTCCATTCAAGTCGTCACGGAAGAGGTGGTTCTGCGGCTCGCCAACACGCTCTACGAAGAGACGGGCGAGAATAACCTCTGTCTCGCCGGGGGCGTAGCGCTCAACTGCGTCGCAAATGGCCGACTGCTTCGAGAAGGGCCGTTTGAGAATCTCTGGATCCAACCGGCCGCAGGAGATGCGGGCGGTGCCGCCGGAGCCGCCGCCGTTGTTTGGCACGGCTATGATAAGCAGCCACGCAAGCTGAACGGCAGCAGCAGCCCTGCCGCCGACCGCATGAACGGGTCGTATCTTGGGCCCGAATATGCGCCCGGTCAGATTCGGGCTGAGTTCGACGCGATGGGTGCGAAGTACGCGGTCTTGGACGACGACACGCTGTTTTCGAGAACGGCGCTGCTGCTCGCCGAGGAGAACGTGATCGGCTGGTTTCAGGGCCGTATGGAGTTTGGGCCACGGGCCCTCGGCGGCCGCTCGATAATCGGTGACCCGCGCAGCTCGAAGATGCAGTCGGTCATGAACCTCAAGATCAAGTACCGCGAGTCGTTCCGCCCGTTTGCGCCGTCCGTCCTTTGGGAGCGCGTCTCTGACTATTTCGAGCAGGACGCTCCGAGCCCCTATATGCTGTTTGTCGCGCCGGTACAGCAGACGTTGAGGATAGGTCTCACTGACGAACAAGAGCAGCTTTTCGGCGTCGATAAGCTCAAGCTCAAACGTTCGGAGCTGCCCGCGATTACGCACGTGGATTACTCGGCGCGGGTGCAGACCGTTCATGAGGACACCAACCCACGTTACTATGAACTGCTAAAGGCATTCGAGCAGCTCACCGGCTGCGGTGTCCTGGTGAATACGTCGTTCAATGTGCGTGGCGAACCGATAGTCTGTACGCCGACCGATGCGTATCGATGCTTCATGCGCACAGAGATGGACTACCTGGTCGTGGAGAACTTATTCCTGGACAAAAAACAGCAGCCTGCCTGGAAGAACGACACAACCTGGCAGGAAGAATTTGAGCTCGACTGAGATGGCCATCGACCACATTATTCCCGAGCTTGACCGAAAGGGCTTGCGCCAGTTCGGCCTGACCACCGGCGCGATTGTCGTGGCCGTTTTTGGCCTGTTCTTCCCCTGGATGCTTGATTTGAACTGGCCGAGATGGCCGTGGATCATCGCCGCACCGCTCTGGTCGCTGGCTCTGATCCACCCGTTGTGGCTACGCTGGATTTATCGAGCATGGATGCGTTTCGGTCTACTCGCGAGCCGGGTGATGACGCCGCTCGTGCTCGGGATCGTCTTTTTCGGTATGATCTCGCCGATGGCGCTGGTCAGGCGCCTCAGGGGCAACGACCCGATGCAGAGGGCGTTCGATCCGAATCAAAAGAGCTACCGGGTTCAGAGCATAAAGAGCCCGACAGAAAAACTGGAGAAACCTTTCTAATGCTGGATCTTTTGATAGACCTGTGGGCCTTCATGCGGGAGCGAAAAAAGTTCTGGCTTGCCCCGATAATCATCGTCATGATTCTGCTCGGCGCTCTGATCGTATTCGCGCAGGGATCGTCGCTCGCCCCGTTTATTTACACGCTATTCTAAGAACAACGTCCCCTGATCGCGGCTCCGCCTCTTTTTATGACAAAAAAATACCCGCAGCGAACTGCGGGTATTTTCTCAAAGGGCCCGGACTGCTACACAGTCCTCATCGGGCGGGTTTCTAGTTCAGAAGAACTCTTCGCTGCTCTTTTGCAAGCCTGAACGTCCACCAACCATTATTGACGTCAACCGTTACGGTGATGACATCCGTATCCAATGTAAGTACATCGTAAGTAATTGATTCCGGAGCACTACCAGGGTCGGTAAGCTCGGCACCGTTAACAACCTTTGGTAAGCCCAGATGCGAGCCTGTTCCCAGTATCGTCAACGTCCCTGCGGCCTCGTCCCAGTAATAACTACCTGCGCTGCTGCCGTCGTGCGGGGCAACCGGCGTTCCACATGCCTCCGGATCGGTACCCTGCCAGGGTTCGAGCCAGGTATCGCCTTCCTGGAAGTTCTGGAATGAACCGCCTGCACCAAAGTGGAAAACGTCGTCAAACCAGCAAGCGCGTGCGGCGACAGCGTCGGCGTCAGCCACCCACCAGGAAGTGTCGCCTGCGCCTGGACCAACTCCGGCAGCGCCTTCACCGTCCAGTTTCCAGTTACCCGCCAACGGCGAATTGGAGACACGTACTAACCTGAAGGTCCACCAACCATTATTGACGTCAAGTGTGACCGTCATGGTGTCATCATCGAGAGTGAGCACATCGTAGGTAACTGACTCAGGTGCAGCCGCCGGGTCGGAAAGCTCCGCGCCGTTCACTGCTTTCGGCAGACCGAGATGCGCACCCTTGCCACTGATCGTCAGCTTGCTCGCCGCTTCATCGTATTCGAAAACCGCTCTGGCACTGCCGTCGTGAGGCGCAACCGGCGCTCCACAAGCTTCGGGATCAGTGCCCTGCCAGGGTTCGAGCCAGGTCTCCGTGCCTTGATCATTCTGGAATGAGCCATCAGCGCCAAAGGCAAACACATCATCGAACCAGCAGGCACGTGCGGTAACCGCGTCAGCGTCGGCAACCCACCAGGAAGTGTCCCCTGAGCCTGGTCCAACTCCGGCAGCGCCTTCGCCGTCCAGCCTCCATTTGCCAGCCAGGGCCGCAGTATCGTTGACGCGTTCGAGAACGAAGGTCCACCAACCGTTGTTGACGTCAATCGTGACCGTCATCGTATCGTCATCGAGGGTAAGCACGTCATACGTGACCGACTCAGGTGCGGCGGCCGGGTCGGTAAGCTCCGCGCCGTTCACGGCTTTTGGCAGACCGAGATGAGCCCCTTTACCGTTGATCGTTAGTGTGCTGGCCGCTTCATCGTATTCGAACGTAGCACTGGAACTGCCATCGTGCGGTGCAACCGGCGTTCCACACGCTTCAGGATCAGTGCCCTGCCAGGGTTCGAGCCAGGTCTCCGTGCCTTGATAGTTCTGGAATGTACCGTCACCACCAAAGTGGAAAATGTCGTCAAACCAGCAGGCGCGTGCGGCAACAGCGTCGGCGTCGGCCACCCACCAGGAAGTGTCACCAGAACCTGGCCCAACTCCAGCAGAGCCCTCGCCAGCAAGTTTCCACTTACCAACCATGGGGTTGTTTGATGCGCGAGTCAGCCGGAAAGTCCACCAGCCAGTGCCGGAGTCGACCGTGACCGTCATGGTATCGCCATCGAGAATAAGCACGTCGTACGTGACTGACTCGGGTGACAATGCAGGATCGGTCAGCTCCTCCCCATTGACTGCTTTTGGCAGTCCCAGATGCGCACCGCGACCTGTCAGCTTCAGAGTGCTGGCTTCTTCGTCGTAGTGGAATATTGCACCATTGCTACCATCGTGAGGTGCTACCGGCGTGCCACATGCCTCGGGATCAGTGCCCTGCCAGGGTTCGAGCCAGGTTTCATCGCCCTGAATATTCTTGAAAGAACCGTCGGCGCCAAACTCGAAGATATCGTCAAACCAGCAGGCGCGTGCGGTAACAGCAGCAGCGTCGGCAACCCACCAGGAAGTGTCTCCTGAAGATGGACCCACTCCGGCTGCGCCTTCGCCATCGAGCTTCCACTTACCGGCCAGTGGAGATACCGGCTGTCTTACCAGGCGGAAAGTCCACCAGCCATTACCGACGTCAACTGTGACCGTCAAGGAATCACCGTCCAGCGTCAGTACGTCGTAGACAACGGAATCGGGTGCCGCAGCCGGGTCCGTAAGCTCCGCACCGTTTACTGCTTTCGGCAGACCCAGGTGGGAGCCTGTGCCTCCAATCGTTAGCGTACCCGCGCCCTCATCATATTCCCAGGTGCCAGCGGCACTGCCATTGTGGGGTGCTACCGGCGCTCCACAAGCTTCCGGATCGCTGCCCTGCCAGGGTTCGAGCCAGGTCTCGTCGCCCTGACGATTACTGAATGAGCCATCGCTGCCGAAGCGGAATACGTCGTCAAACAGGCATGCGCGCATGTCAATAGTATCGGCGTCAGACACCCACCAGGACGTGTCACCTGCACTTGGGCCAACACCGAGGGCATCTTCTACGTCACCGTCGAGACGCCAGTCACCTGCCAGAGAACCGCCGCCTGAATCGGGACAACCCTCCATGCAATACAGCACGGCACTTCCGTCAGTTGTGGTATCGACTGCATGGCCCAGTTCGCCACTAATGTCCTGGTATACGATTGAGAAGTAAATCTCGCCGTCCACATCAGCTTCGGTCATTTCACGGAGAGCAAACCAGCCGGTTACGCTGCCCTGCACCTCGGCATCTGCACCGTTGATGGTAACGACCGGAGTCATGAGACCTTCACTGGCGACGATGTCGACGCGGACCTCCTGACCCAGCTCGGCAGTGCCGTCGGGCTTCGGACTAGCGTCACGAGCCATTTTAACGGTGACGGTGGTCAAGGTTGGCGGCACACCGTCCTTGCCGGGTTCGGGAAGGTCATTTTCCGTGACGGATTTACCGCCACTGCCACAGGCGGACAGCAGCAGCATGCCTGCTATGGCCAGGTGTGCACGAATGCGCCTGGCAAGATTGCCAGGTCGCCCATGGTCTGAGTTAAAGATTTGCCGTTGCATTGTGCCCCCTAAGACTGATGCGTTTGATGCCTGACCAAATTGAATTTCTGTTATTGACTGGGTCATTGATATTCCGCCGCTTCTATCAGAAGAAGGTGTAGCGGAGCCCGAAGTCATATCGAGGACCACCCTGAACCGCCTGCAACACCTGTCTCTCCGTCAGGCCGTAGACGTGCCTCGTTTCTTCGGTGAGATTTAGCCCGGAGAAATACAGCGTGAGATTGTCGGTGGCGTGATAGGTCACTGACAGGTCCAGCTGCCCGTAGGCTTCGACGTTTGTGGGGTTAGTTGTTGTACCCTGGCCCTGGCCGACTCCAGCAAGGAAGTTATCGCGCCAGTTGTAGGCAAGGCGAACCTGCAGGTCTTCACCGTCGTAGTAACCAATCAGGTTAGCCGAGTCACTCAATCCATTCAGGACAAACTGGCCTTCCAGCGAGTTAGAGTTGTCATAAGCAACGTCGGCATCAACCAGTGTTGCGTTGATAATAAAACCGTATCCGGAGTCACCAAAGGCGTGCTGAAGGTTCACTTCGAAACCGTCCACCTTTGCCGTTCTCTGATTTACTGGCCGGCTCAGATCAAAGACGATGGATGGATCACCCGCTACGCTGACAATGGTTTCACCGTCCACTGCCGGGTCATCCTGGTAATTGTCCAGGATGTACCGACCTACCGCAGTATAGTTGTCGGGATCCAGGCCACTGTCTGCAATGGCGCGATTCCAGAGGTCACCACCCACGATGTTGGGGATCTCAAACGTGGTACCTGACTCTCTGCCGGTACCGATAAAGTTATTTACATCCTTCTTAAAATAACCCACAGAGAAGTAGCTGCCGTCTCCGTAGTACCACTCCACAGACAGATCGAGGTTGGTTGATTGAATAGGAACAAGACCCGGGTTACCTGACGATGCCTGCGGTCTCGTATTGGGGAAGAACTGGGTACCGTTGGGTGATAAGCCACCCTTGATGTCATTGTAACTTGGACGAGTGATGGTTTCGCTGACCGAAGCTCTGAGAACCACATTCTCCCAGGGCTCAATATCGAAGTCGAAGCTGGGCAAGGTGACATCATACTCACCCAAAACATTAGTAAAGCTCTGAATGACGTTACCGTCTTCATCCAGTGCTTCCGTAATGTTCAGTTCGTTACCTGCGCCTACCCATGAAGACCCGTCATAGACTGTATCCAATGCGGCAGAAGTGACTTCTGTCTCTTCGTAGCGAACACCGACCAGAAAATTAGCCGGCATTCCGCCGATATCCCCGGTCCAGTTGAATTGCAGATAGGCAGCAGTCGTTTCCTCAGTGGTCCGAAGATCCGTCGTCCAATCGGTTGACGCACAGTAACCGGTTCCGCAGTCGCCCACGTCGGCGTATGCATTACCGCTGGTGCCATAATATTCCTCGCCCCTGGCCTGGAGATCAGCGAGGCTGGCTGTGAAAAACTCAGTCTGCAATTCAGGATGATCAGAACCGGACAACTCGTCGAACTGTCCCGCGATGCTCGAACGAACAATCACATCTGAGATAAATCCGGGCTCGGTAATACCACCCCAGTTATCGAGCTGCACATTGCTGTTGACCGAACGGTTGTTGACCTCCGTCATCTGCACGCCAAAATCAATACTGGAACCGTCGAAAAAGAGATCTTCGAATCGTCCGCCGAGCTTGGCCTGCTCCACATCCATCCGGGCGGCTTCATTGCCGAAAACACTACCCGTGATCCGCATGTCATTCTTGAACAGAGGGCGATCTGTTTCGCCGCCGGAGTTCAGATCCAACACCATGATTGGCAATTCCGAACCAGTAAGAATACTCTGACCGACCTTATTAAAGCTGGCCATCGTGATCAGCGAGCTTGTGCCGTTAGGGCCGTTTGCCCCGGTTTCAGCGGAGGAGTCATGGTAGTCGAACTCCAGGCTGAGTCGATCGGTAAGCCACCACTCGACATTGAAGCCAATTGATTCATTCAGGTTTTTCGAGCCATCCTGACCGGTACCCATGGCAAAGTCGGCATTGTCAACCACCTCTGAGTAGTAAACCGGGCTGGCAATAGGGCCATCCGTCCATTCACTGGCTTGAGAAACGGCCGCCGTATTGGAGAACCAGGCAGAAAGATCGCTGTAGGATCGTTCCAGTTCAAATTCAGACCGAATGTAATCCACCGTTGTAGTAATGTTTTCGGTCGGCGCCCACTGCAGCACAAGCTGGGCATTGTTCCTTTCACTTTCAAATTCTGCAATGTTGTATGCCATCGACTGCGGAATGGAATAGCTTTCGCCTGCTGTCTGCGGCCGGTTTATCTGGTTTGCATCATTCGGGACCCTGACATCCGTGCTCCCATCCGGCAGCACATCATCGCCCGGCCTGGTATACCAACCACCAATGCTGGCTGCGTTCACACCATTGCTTCTGGTCTGATGGCTTCCTGTGACGGCGATACCGACCTTGTCGTCGAAAAATCGACCAAGGTAAATGCCAGAAAATTCCGGTGTGATCGAATCGCCGGTGCGAGTCGACGTATCGTATACGGTTTTGGCCGCGAGACTTGCGGTCGGGTTGCCTTTAAGCGGCTCAGGCGTCGAAATATTGATGGTGGAACCTACACCGCCGGAGGGCACATCGGCTCGACCAGTCTTGTAGACCTGGACACCTGCGACGCCTTCTGAAGCCAGATCACCGAAGTCGAAAGAGCGGTTGACGCCATTGTGAGTTGGCATCTGGCGGCCATTGATAGTCACCAGGTTGTATTCGGGACCAAATCCACGCACCGTCACCTGGCTGCCCTCGCCGCGCTGTCGGTCGATGGACACACCGGTTATCCTCTGCAGGGACTCTGCCAGGTTCGCATCAGGGAACTTGCCAATGTCTTCGGCAGAAATTGCGTCTACAACACCGCTTGAAGTGCGTTTGATATCCATGGAACGAGTCAGGCTGCCGCGGATACCCGTAGTAATGATTTCCTCGATGACTTCATCATCTTGCGCGACAGACACCGAAGGCGTCGCGAAGGCTGCACCCAACGCAATAGCTACGCCTGTGGCCAAAGGTGTTTTACGGAATGTCGATTTTGGCATGCTCAAGCCCCCTAGCTTGCTTTGATTTAATGACAGCGCTGTCAAATTGTGTATACTTATAGCGGTTGGCGCTATCTATGTAGGGGTTTATACCTAGATTTGACAGCGCTGTCAAGAATCGAGTTAAAATCCGGAAAGCCGATACAACACACGTATGAATTTAACGCTATGCAATCAAATCCCTTAGAAATAAGACCTTTACGTGCTTGTTGGCGAGCGCGGGTATTTCGTGCGTTTGTTGCATTTATGCTCGTCGCCGCCTCGGCAGCCGTCGCAGACGATACCCACGTTGTCGATCGCAGTCTGTACAGAGCACCAAAAGCCGCAGTTGCTCCATTGATAGACGGAATCGCAACGGATTCTGTCTGGACCCGAGCTGGATGGCAGGAGCTAAACCACCGATGGCTGGGTCCCGAATATACCGCTGACGATTTTCATGGGCGATATAAGATCGTTTGGCACGGGACGAAGATTTACATTCTTGCAGAAATCGTTGATGACACGCTGATTGATACTCACCGTGATCCGCTTATTCAGTACTGGGATGACGACTGTCTGGAAATTTTCATCGACGAAGATTTCTCAGGAGGTGATCACCAATTCAACCACAACGCTTTTGCCTACCACGTCTCACTCGATAACCAGACAATCGATATTGGCACCAATAAACAGGCACAGGTGTACTCACACCATGTTCAAAGCCGCTGGAAACAGCAGGGAAGCAAGCTTATCTGGGAGCTGGCGATCGACATTTACTCGGATGCATATGTTGACGGATCGGACGAAAACACACCAGTGGCATTGTCGGCTGGCAAATTGATGGGGCTGATGATTGCCTACTGCGATAACGATGGCAGTGAACTGCGAGAGAATTTTATTGGCTCAGAATCGGTTCCTACCGGGCCAAAGGACCGCGGCTGGATCGACGCCGGGTTGTTTGGTGCTTTGAGTCTCGAAGAATAATTGGGGAATAAAGACATTGATTACAAATCCCGTACAGAATGTCGGCGTCACGGAGAGTGACGCGGTATCCGGTGAGTTCATGGACTTGGCGGGAGAGCGCTACTATGCCATTCGCAACGTCGATCAGATGGAACCGTTCTTCATCAGCGTGATTTCTGACGTCGATCACTGGCTGTTCGTTTCATCAAACGGTGGATTGACCGCCGGTCGGGTTTCTCCTGATACCGCCCTATTCCCCTACGTTACCGTTGACAAGATTCACGACAGTATCCCGCACACTGGCAGCAAGACAGTGTTTCGGGTCGAACTTGACCGAGCGCATCACGTATGGGAACCGTTCAACACGGAGCACCGCGGCCACTACGAAATTACGCGAAACCTTTACAAAAGCTTGCTGGCGAACAAGCTGTGTTTTGAGGAGGTCAATCATGACCTGCAATTGGCATTTCGGTACACCTGGGCGACAAGCGACCGTTACGGGTTCGTACGCCAAAGTGAACTGGAGAATCTGAGTGGGTCGACTTCGAATATTGAACTTGTTGACGGATTGCTGAACATACTGCCAGCCGGAACGCCATTATTCGCGCAGTCCAATACAAGCAACCTCGTGGACGCCTACAAATGGTCAGAGCTGGATGAATCAACCGGACTGGCCTATTTTGCGCTCTACTCCGGAATAACAGATCGGGCCGAGCCATCAGAGTCTTTGAAAGCAACGACGGCCTTTTGCCTCGGCCTCGACGATCGCAAGGTGCTGATTTCGTCCGAGCAACTGAACAATTTCCGGGACGGAGATTCAATAGAACAGGAAGTTCACAGACGTGGCGTTCGCGGAGCATACCTGGTCAACAGCAAAGTTGAGCTGGCGCCGGAATCGTCGCATCAATGGCAAATAGTCGCCAACACCGAACAGAGCCAGGCCGCTGTCGTCGAAATGAAGCACGAACTCTCCAGGCCGGTCGAGGTCTGCGACGCCATCACTCGATCCATCGAATCAGGTTCTCAGAAACTGGCAAACATCATGGCGAGAGGCGACGGGTATCAGGCCACCGCTGAAGAAAACGTCACCGTCCACCACTACGCGAACGTGCTTTTCAATATTTTGAGGGGCGGTGTCTTTGATGACGAATATAAGGTTTCAGCCCGCGACTTTGCAGCGACCATTCGAAACTTCAACCGGGATGTATACCGGCGAAACGAGGGCCTGCTTGCTGGGCTACCTGAAAAACTGACGCTCGCAGAGCTGATGTCGAAGGTCGAAAGTCAGGGAGACCCGCAGCTAGAGCGTCTCTCCTCAGAATATTTGCCGATCACCTTTGGCCGGCGCCACGGCGATCCCAGCCGCCCCTGGAACGAGTTCGCGATAGTCGTCAAGGATGAACAAGAAAATCGACTGCTTTCCTACCAGGGCAATTGGCGGGATGTCTTCCAGAACTGGGAAGCCTTGATTTTCAGTTACCCCGGTTTCGTTGAGAATGTCATTGCGAAGTTCGTCAACGCATCCACGATGGACGGTTACAACCCATATCGAATTACTAAAGAAGGTATCGACTGGGAGGTCGAGGAGCCCGACAACCCGTGGAGCCATATCGGCTACTGGGGTGACCACCAGATAATCTACTTGCTGAAATTTCTCGAGCTCTCAACGAGCTTTCATCCCAGTCGACTCCGCGGTCTGCTGCGACGGCCCATTTTCTGTTACGCCAACGTTCCTTATCGAATCAGGCCGTTTGAAGCATTACTCGAGAATCCGAAGAATACGGTGGACTTCGATGAGAGTCAGGCAGAGCTGATCGAGCATCGCGTCGCAACACTGGGCGCGGACGGAAAACTGGTTCTGGATGCCAACGGCGATGTCTATCAGGTAAACCTGCTTGAGAAGTTGCTCGTACCCTTGCTGGCCAAGCTGGGCAACCTGGTTGTCGACGGCGGTATCTGGTTAAACACCCAGCGACCCGAGTGGAATGACGCAAACAACGCTTTGGTCGGTCACGGCTTATCCATGGTTACCCTGTACTACCTGCGACGCTATATTCGATTCTTACAACAGTTACTAAAAGAAGAGGCCGAGCCGTTCGCCCTGTCGAGCGAAGTTCGCCAATGGCTCGTGGAAACCGCCGCGGCCTTCGCCAACGTGCGCCCGCTGTTGGGCGGCACTGCGATCGACGCGACTCAACGCTACAAGTCACTCGTCGAACTCGGTCACGCATCAAGTCGCTATCGCGAGTCCATTTATCGGCGAGAAACGATTTCGGGTACGGTAGAACAAACCACAGCACAAATCCTGACCCTGCTGGATGACGCGCTCGCCGCGGTTGATCACAGTATCGACACCAATCGACGAGAAGACGGCCTTTATCACGCCTATAACCTGCTGGACCTGGGGACAAATACGGCAACAGCCGAAGCTCTGTATCCAATGCTTGAAGGTCAGGTTGCCGCGCTCAGTGCCGGCTCAATTGCGCCTGAAGAAGCCGTAACGGTGCTGGAGGCTTTGTTTGACAGCGACGTTTACCGCCCCGATCAAAACAGCTTCATGCTCTACCCGGATCGGCCGCTGTCAGGATTTCTCGACAAAAATCGCATAAGCCAGGAGCAGGTTGAAGCGATTCCACTGCTTCGAAGTATGCTCTCTCTGGGTGACGACCGAATTGTGCTTCGAGATATCGAAGGTTGCTATCGCTTCAATAGTGATTTTACGAATGTCGGCGATTTGGACACGCGACTTGATGCGCTGGTTGGCGTGTATGGCGATCAACCAGACGCTGCACGCAATTCTCTGCATGCCCTTTACGAGACAGTGTTCAATCACAAAGCCTTCACGGGGCGCTCCGGAACAATGTTCGGTTTCGAGGGCGTCGGATCGGTCTATTGGCACATGGTGTCCAAGCTTATGCTCGCCGTGCTGGAGAATTTCTTTGCTGCGTTAGATCAGGGCGCCGATGAGCTTACCCGCCAGCGATTGGGACAGCTGTACTATCGGGTACGCGAAGGCATCGGTTTCAACAAGACTCCGGCCGAATACGGCGCATTCCCAACAGACCCCTACTCCCATACTCCGAAGCATGGGGGTGCCAAACAACCGGGGATGACGGGACAGGTCAAGGAAGAAATTCTCTGTCGATTCGGCGAGCTTGGCGTAAGGGTTTCTCAAGGTGTGGTTCGCTTTCAGCCCAGTCTGTTGCGGACGCGCGAATTTTTGACCAAGTCTCGGGACACTGGCTATGTGGATGTCAATGGCAATTGGCAGACGATAACGGTGCCCGCCAATGGGCTGCTATTTACATGGTGTCAGGTACCGATTATCTACACACTCAATGACGGCGTTGATGCGGGCGTTACAGTCATTTGCGATGACGACAGCGAACATGAGTTTGCGCAAATGTCCTTATCGACAGAGTTGAGTGAAGAACTCTTTCAGCGCAGCAATCGCATCCGCCAGATTTTTGTTTCTCTTACGGCGAACTCGCTATTTGGCGAATAAGTGCCTGTTTAAATCAATTAGGACTCACAATGTCAAACCACTACCAAAGAACCCTGTCTTTGACTGGAATCAACGTTTCCAGCCTTTCCGTCGATGACCTGCGAGCGCTCGTACGTAAGATTCTCGAAGCGAAGATCCACGGGATTTCCTTCAGCCCCTATATAGAAGGACAGGGCCCCGGTACCCAGATTAGCGAGGCACAAATTCGCGAACGGCTGGCCTTCATTCAACCGTATGTGAAATGGGTGCGTTCCTTTTCCTGCAAAGAAGGAAACGAGCAAATTCCTACAATCGCTGCAGAAAACGGGCTTAAGAATATGGTTGGAGTCTGGCTGGATGACGATCTGGAGCAGAACGAAGTTGAGATCACGAACGCCATCGAAGTCGCCAAAGCCGGACACGCGGACATTCTCGCCGTCGGTAACGAAGTACTTCTGCGCGGAGACATCAGTGAGGACGAATTACTTGACTATATTCATCGTGTGAAAACGGCCGTACCGGATACACCGGTCGGCTACGTCGACGCCTACTTCGAATTTGTCGATCACCCCCGAGTCACCGAGGCCTGTGACGTTCTGCTCGCGAACTGCTATCCCTTCTGGGAGGGCTGCCCGGCAGAGTTCGCTTTGTTGTACATGAAAGAGATGTATCGCAAGGTGGTCAACGTGGCCAATGGCAAGAAAGTCATTATCAGTGAAACTGGCTGGCCTAATGTCGGTACGCCGACCAAGGGCTCGGTACCCTCGTTCGAAAATGCCATCAAGTACTTCATTGACACCTGTCAATGGGCAGAACAGGACGGCATCGAGATCTTCTACTTCTCGTCGTTCGACGAGACCTGGAAAGTGGATGCGGAGGGTGATGTGGGTGCCTATTGGGGCCTTTGGGACAAGGATGGAAACCCGAAGTATGTCTGAGGTACCGGAAATCAAACACGGTAACGCAATTTGTTACTCCGGATACCGCGATGGGCAAAGCCCTGGTAGCAAGGTCTATCCCTCGTACGAAGAGATCAAAGAGGACCTGCTGATTCTGGCGAAGAACTGGAAGTACTTACGCCTTTACGACTGCAGCCCACATGCTGAATTGGTCCTCAACGTGATTGACCGGGAGAAACTACGCTTCAAGGTCATGCTGGGCACCGACATGGCCGCCGAAATGAGCAACCCGCATTGCCCCTGGGGCGCGGATTTCAGCGATGCCACGCTCGATGCGAACAGACAACACAATAGCGATGAAATTGACAGAGCCATTGCTTTGTCAAATCACTACGCTGAGATCGTGTTCTCTTTGTCGGTCGGCAATGAAGCCAGCGTCGAATGGACAGACCATATGGTTCCGGTAGACCGCTTAGTTAGCTATGTGAAGAAAGTAAAACTTGCGATCAGGCAGCCCGTTACATTTTGCGAAAACTACGATCCCTGGACATACAAGCTGGAGCCGCTGGCCGCCGAGCTGGACTTCATATCAGTGCACACCTACCCGGCGTGGGAATATCGAACGATGGAAGATGCGCTCGAATACACCAAGCAAAATTACCATTCGGTCGTGAAGCACTACCCCGGAAAACCCGTCGTGATCACGGAAGCTGGCTGGACTACCGCATCCAATGGACGAGGCATCGAGCCCTGGAACGCGTCACAGGAACTACAGGCAAGTTACTACGAACAACTTCTCGAATGGACGACCGAGGAAAAGGTACTTACGTTTGTTTTCGAAGCATTTGACGAACCGTGGAAAGGTTCACCCGACCCCGAGGAGCCGGAAAAACACTGGGGGCTGTTCGATGTGGAGCGAAAACCCAAACTCGTAATGCAGAAGACCTACGCGGAATTAGTACCGGATACAAAAATCGAGAAGGTCACAGTCGGTGCAAAGCGCGAAGAATTGACAGCGCTGTAACAAATATACTTCAATGGCGCTGCAATCCGCGCTGAGGCAATAGAAATAACGATGGGCAGAGCTACAATATTTGATGTCGCCACGCTTGCGAGCGTCTCTATCAAGACCGTCTCTCGCGTGGTCAACAAGGAGCCGAACGTACGCGCCAGCACAAGAGAGCTCGTTGAAAAGGCCATCGAAGAGCTCAGCTATCGGCCGGATCAATCAGCCCGAAACCTGGCAAGCCAACGTTCCCATCTCATCGCGCTTATTTATGATGATCCCAGCGCTTACGAGATTCCGAGTGCTGGATATGTGATCAGGATGCAGGCCGGTGCGCTCCGCGCCTGTAGAAATGCCAATTGTGAACTGCTAATACATCCCTGCAATTATCGGGACAAAGATGTCGGCTCCGAGCTTAAGACACTCATCGAAAGAGCGAGGCCGGACGGCATCGTTCTGGCTGCGCCACTGTCAAACATGCCGAATATCGTTCGTGCAATTAGCGCAACGAAAACGCCCTTTGTTCGAGTTTCATCTGGCATGAAAAGCGGCAGGGATTTTTCGGTTTCGATGAATGACCGCGAAAGCAGCGCCGAGATGACGCGCTACCTGGCCTCGCTCGGCCACAAAGACATTGCCTTCCTGACGGGACACCCTAAGCATAAAGCGGTGGGAAATCGTTTCCTCGGCTATCAGGATGGTCTGAAAGAAAGCGGCCTCGAATTATCCGAGAGCCTCGTCGAGGCCGGCGATAATTCGATTGGATCTGGCGAGGCGTGCGCGACCAAACTGCTGCAGCGCAAAAAGCGACCGACGGCGATTTTTGCAGCTAATGACGACATGGCTGCAGGTGTGGTTCGTGTCGCCGACCGGCTTGGAATCGAAATTCCCGGCGAACTGTCTGTTGCAGGCTGCGATGATGTCGCGTTGGCACAGCAAATCTATCCAGCGCTAACAACACTTCGGCAACCATTGGGCGCCATGGCGGAACGAGCGGCTCAAGCCCTGATCGATCACTCGGCTGCCAAGACGCCGCTGCGCGGCGAGGATACGTTTGCAGCGACACTGCAAGTAAGAGAATCTACGGGGCCCGCCCCAAACCAGCGCTAGCTCAACGAATGAAGCGGATGCTATCCAGATAGATGGTAACGGGTGTCGTTCGCCCTTCAAGCGTCACCACGAAACCCGTCTTGATGCTGGACACATCGACTTTCTTCAGCGGAACACTGTAGCGCTGCCATTTCCGCGTAAGGACGATACCCTCAACTTTTTTCTTGCCCGAATCGGGATGCATCGTATCGGTGCCGAGCAATCCGACTCCAATGCTGATTTTTTCACCGCCGTATTCTCCGCGGGCCCAAAGCTCAAGTTCGCTAGCTCCTGTCAGATCGAAGCCGCCATCCAAATCACCCCAGTTATTTGGAGGGTTTTGCCAGGCGACGCCGACCCAACCGTACCTGCCCTCATAGCGCAGCTTGATGCTTGCGGTCCCGTTTTGTGGATCTTCGGGAAAGGATCCATTCAGAGTGAGAAACTCGCTCGCGCCCATCCATCCGGAGGGAGCCCAGGGCATTGCCTCGAAACCGTCCTCGTACACCGACACAGGCATCCGCGTCCGCACTTCGCCTTTTACGCGAAGTGGCAAGTTGGCTGTCGCCGCATTACCGGCCACATCGTAAGCGTACAGAAACAAGCGATACGGCCCGGGTTCTTCAGGCATACGAAGGACAGCACCGTCTGAATTTCCCTCGAGAATGACGCCCTCTATTTCTGGCAAGTTGGGCCGAAAATCGCCGCCCGTCAGGTAATCGCCGGACTCAGGTCTGAGCATCCACAGCGCGGTGATTGGACCGCCTTCCGGGTCGGCAATTTTCGCGCTGACATTCACACGGTCACCCGGCTCCAGCTCCGCAGGAACATCGATTGCCAACGGCTCAATGATTGGCGCCCGATCCGCAGGGGGTGCACCAGACCACAGTTCCGTCATGACATCCACCGCAGCAAGGCGTGAACCATCCGATAAAAACATGCCAAACCATGTCGCGGTTGCCTCCATCTTGAAGCCCCAGGTGAAAGCGTACGACCCCAGTGCCAGACCTTCTTGATCCGTTACGCCGAGTTCGTAACTGCGTCGGTAAAACGCAGCCTTTTGTGTGCTTGTTGGCTCAGCCACTGCGCCCCACTCGTTCTTAGGGACTTCCCATGCTCCGGGTGGCCCGAACTCCGTCAATACGTAGGGTTTGGTCGCACCGCCGGCGCGATAGCGCTCGGCCAAAGACGGGGCGCCACCGTAGGAATTAATACCGTGAATGTCGATTGCCGGGCTATGCTTGTGGAGGCTTTCAATGCGCCCACCACCGATTTCAGCAGTAACGGTCATAGTCGGGTGGTCCGGATCGATCCGCTTTACCATTGCGGCCACATCGTTCACGGCCTTCCATATTGCAGGACTGTCGCCCGATTCGAAGCCTTCCATCTCGTTGCCAATTCCCCAAAGAAGAACGGCTGGATGATCCTTGTAGCGAAGCACCGCCTGGCGAGCTTGTTCGAGTTGGTCAGCAACCCGAATCTTGTCGTCATAGTCGAATCCGTGGCGCTCGTGGCCAAGCCAAATACCTACTGTGACCGACAGCCCAAGAGAATGGGCCTCATCGAGAAGAACATCGATGTTGTCAGCATCCCAGGTTCGAATCGAATTCGCACCAGCGTCCGCCAAAGCCGGCAGAGAGTGACTGCCGCCGGCACCTCGAATCAGGTACGGCTCGCCGCCTCGTAGTAGTTGCCAGCCATTTTCGGTTTGGCGCAACTCAACACGGATCGATTCCGCTGACACACCCGACGGTAACAGCATTAGGCTCGCGATGATGACAAGCAGACATCGCTCAAATGCTCGCACAAGCGTCCCCAATAGCTCGGTCAGAATTCGGCTACAGACACCACGCCATCGTCATAATTCGGTGGTTTCGCCGCTTGGTAGGCGTAACCCCAGTCAAGCAGCACCTCGAGTACGAGAATAGGGTCGCCATCGACCAGCCGCCTAAATCCGGTGCGTTCCGTTCGGAATAGAGCGTCTGCTCCCAGTTCATTCAACGGCACAGCAAAAGCAACCGGTTCGCCAATCGGACTCGCGCCGGGGCAACACTCGAAAACCGTTACCGATCCGAAGAAATTGTCCAGGAGAGAGCGGTAGGCTTTCAAGGCCTGCTCGCGGACGAGTTCGTCCTGAGAAACGATGTTGCTGTTGGCGTCAAACAACTCATGCAGTGCGAGCGCAGTGTAGAACTGATTCTCGCCGCTTTGTCTTCTTGCAAGGGCCGTTGCCCAGAAATAGAAGCGCGCTTTTGCGCCGGTCGGCCCGGCGGGTATCGCGTTGAACAGATCGAACTTGTTGGTGGCATCAGGATCATTGACGTCGAACTCGACGATCGCTGTCGTTACATAGGGGTTCTCTGGATCGCCGAGAACGCACTGTTCGCTGGCGATACCGACGTTTGCGCAGGCCAGATTAAGAACCACGTCTGATGGCAGAACAATCGCATTGATGACCTCTCCATCCGTCGTATCGTTCGGCGACTCGCAGCCACCGGCGGTCAGAATCGCGAAGCCAAACAACAACATCAGGTTTCCGCGGACAAGCAGACCGGTGCTGTTTCGTTTTGAGTTACTCATGATTTGAATTCCTTGGCCTTGCATGTTTGGTCATTAAAACTGGTAGGTGAAATAGAGGACGGTGAGCCATTGGT
>Ga0255049_10000747_pt1 | contig 19298 bp, 13 predicted proteins | sample JV7_2_3_MG_FD_183615 | JGI IMG/M metagenome (GOLD analysis project Ga0255049, IMG submission 183615) | Seawater microbial communities from Jervis Inlet, British Columbia, Canada - JV7_2_3 | ecosystem: Environmental > Aquatic > Marine > Inlet | place: Canada: British Columbia | collected 2016-10-06
GGCTTTACGATCCCATTCGCCAGGATGTCGTCCTGCTACAAAGAGCCGTCGAAAATTCCGCGGCGCTCGAGTTCCTGGAATTTCTAAAGACGCCTGCCGCGCTCGGCATCATGGCGTCCTACGGATATTCAGCCCCGAATCAAACAGACCAGTAACGTCTTTCGATTGAGATCAATTCGATCTCGTCACCAGATACCCGTAGAAATCACGGGCCCACTCAATAGTCCAGCTGATTCCCTCTGCCTTTCTAGGTATGCTCAGCTCTACGGCGTCAGAAGAACATATGACATGTTGAAAAAAATTCCCTGCCTGATGGTTTTCATAATTGGCATTGGCTCAATTGCCTTTTCCGGATCCGTCGGCGCTCAGGCCGATTCCGGTGAGCGCCTTGCCATGCTTCGGGCACGGCTGGCCACGTTGGATGTGGACACGACTCGCGTAGAGGACATCATCGCAATCCAGCGAATGCAGCGAGCCTTTGGCTACTACCTCGATAAGGGCTTCTTTGGTGAAGCCGCTAATCTGTTTTCCGAGCAGGGGCGTGTTCAGTATGGCGTTGACGGTGTCTACGTCGGGCGCGAACGTATTCAGGAGCTGTTTACGCGGCATGGTCACGGCAGCATGACGGCCGGGCCGGGTCTTCCCTTCGGTCGATTTAACATGCACATGCAATTGCAGCCGATGATCACCGTATCAGCAGACGGTGTAACCGCCCAGGGGCGTTGGCGTGACTGGGCTCTGCTGGGTGAGTATCAGGTCGAGATCTTCTGGGGCGATGCCGTCCTCGAAAACGACTATGTCAAGGAAGACGGCGTCTGGAAGATCGCCGCCATGCGCTACTACACGAATTTCGTTGCACCTTATCAGGGAGGCTGGGCAGCACTCGATCCGGTGAAGGGCGACTGGAGCACCCGGATCAGTGAAGTCTTTCCGCCCGACGCACCATCTCCGGTTCAGTATCAGCCTTTCCCGGAGGTATACGTTCCTCCGTATCATTTTGATAAGGACCTGTCAGCGATTCGAAGCAGCATGCCTCCTGAAGCGAAAGTCAGACCAAACGATGCTCTCGGCAGGCTCGAAGTCATCGCTGATCAGCAGGCCCATAAGCTTGCACGTGTCAGTTCATTGCGAGCGATCGAGAATCTTCAGGCCATGTATGGCTACTACGTCGATAAGGGCCAATGGCAGGATGCGGTCAGCTTGTTTACCGAGGACGGCAGTTGGGAGTTCGGTCAAAGCGGTGTGTATATCGGATCGGAAAATGTTGAGCGCGGCCTGAGGCTGATGGGGCCTGACGGTCTCGAGCGGGGACAGCTCAATAACTACCCGATGCTGCAGCCCATTATTACGGTGTCGGAAGACAACCTTAGCGCCAGCGGCCGTTGGCGAAGTGATGTCATGCTGGCCCGAGACGGCAAGGGCCAATGGGGCGGTGGCCTTTATGAAAACGAGTACGTTAACGATAACGGGACCTGGAAGATCAGCCAGCAGCACTACTGGGTGACGTTTTGGGCTGACTATGATGAAGGGTTCTCAGGCGTGGGCCTCATTCCGATGCAAGCGTCGAGCACTGCAAATCCACCGGACGCACCGCCGACTTTGGAGTACGAGTCGCTTCCGAATACCTACATCGTGCCGTTCCACTTCGATCATCCGGTGACGGGCGAGGCCCATCAGTACCTGGAAGGCGGGCAGTAAGATGAGATTTACCAGGATTAGTAAGATGAATTTGAGTTGCCGTTGTTTCGTCAGGTTTCTTGCGGTCGCTGCGCTGACAATCGGAGCGGCTTCAGGTGCCTTTGCCCAGAGTGCAAATGAATTGAAGGCGCTGGAAAACGAACTGATGGCCTTGAGCGATCGCATCGAACGCCTGCAGGATCTGAGCGAAGTCGAAATCCTGCAACGTGCCTACGGCTATTACGTGGATAAGTCCTTATGGTACGACCTGGCTGAACTTTGGACAGAGGACGGCACCCTGGAGATCGGTGGCCGCGGGGTATTCCTGGGAAGGGACCGTGTGTTTGAATATATGAATGTAGGCCTTGGGTCTGTCGGACCCAAGCGCGGCCTGCTCGTGGACCATCAACAGTTCCAGCCGATTGTGACCATCAACGCGGACGGCAAAACGGCCGAGCTTCGTGCCATCGCTTTCGTGATGTCTAATGGCGGCTGGGGGCATAACTACTACGAGAACGACTACGTAAAAGAAGACGGTGTGTGGAAGATGGCGAAACTCCGCGGCCCGTTCAATATGTACTCGGGCTACGATATTGGCTGGCTGGATAACACCATACTCAATACTTTTCCGGAGAAATTTCTGCCGCCACCGGACTTGCCGCCAAGCGTAATCTACCTGACGTTTCCCAATTACCATGCTGAGCCATACCACTACGCCAATCCGGTAACCGGGGACCCGATGCCGGCTCCCGATCCCGCCGCGGGTGGTGCAGCTTTCGGTTCATACACGGAGTAAGTTCCCGATTCCGTAATCTCTTCTGCGCGCACCGAAAAACAAGGACTGTTTCAACGATATGCAGAGTACGCTTGATCGTCTGTTTCGACCGCAATCCATCGCGATTGTTGGCGCTTCCGCATCGCCTGAAAAGGCCGGACACATGGCCGTTAAATTACTGGACAGCTTCAGTGGCGAGATTTATCCGGTCAACCGGAACGAACAGGAAATACTGGGACACCAGGCCTATCCTTCCTTAACTGCCATCGGTAAGACGGTCGACCTGGTGGTCCTGGCCGTACCAGCACCGGCTTGCCCGGCGTTGTTGCGTGAAGCATCAGAAATCGGTGCCGGGGCAGCCCTCGTCTTGGGTGGCGGCTTTGCTGAAAGTGGCGCAGACGGCCAGAAGATCCAGGATGAAATTGTCGGGATCTGCCGGGAAACAGGTATCCGTTTGCTTGGACCCAACACTGGCGGTTTTGCAGACCCGATCAACAAGCTCGTCGCCAGTTTTTCCATTTCCTTCCGCAAGATACCGCCCGGCTCGATTGCTATCGTCTCTCAAAGCGGCGGGATGAGCCTGATTCTGGCGTGCATGCTGGAAAACGATGGTTTCGGAGTCAGTCTGACTGCAGGACTGGGAAATTCCATCAACATCGACAGCGCGGACATGATCGATTATCTCGCTGAAGATGAGAACACGACGGTCATCATGCTTTATCTGGAAGGCCTCAGTGATGGGCGCAGGCTTTATGAAGCAGTCAACCGGGCGACCCGGCTCAAGCCGGTTGTCGCGTTGACTATTGGCCGTACGGATATCGGTGAGTTTGCCAAGTCGCATACCGGCAACCTCGTCGGGTCTTATGAGTTGAAGGCTGCCGCGCTAAAACAGGCTGGTGCGGTTGTTGTGGACAGCTCGAACGACTTGATCGATGCAGCCTGCGCATTTTCCATCATGCGGCTGAAAGCGGCTGCTGATCCGGCGATTGGTATGCTGGTTGGTCAGGCCGGTGCCGGGCTGCTGATGCTCGATCAATTGAAACTGGCTGGCGTCAATGTTCCAGAACTCAGCGAACAATGCATAAGCAGGATCAGCGAGCATATGCCGGCAATGCACTACATCAGCAACCCCGTCGATACGGGCAGGCGGTCACAGGCTGAATTCGCAAATATATTGCGTGTTCTGAATGAAGATGATGAGCTCGATGCCATCCTTGCTTATGGGCTGTACGAGCCGACGGCTCTCGATCCGGTCAGGCTTTTCAAAGAGCTCGATTTTCAGTTGGAGAAGCCCGTCATGTACGGCACGGCAGGCGAGACCCTGGACGTGCAAACTGCGTGTAAGGAACTCGCAGAAATAGGCGTCGTCCCGTTTAAATCACCGGAGCGTTCCGCCGGGGCAATGCAGGCTATCGTGGATGATGCTAAGTCGCAGCATCGAAAGTCAGTCTATGCCGATGAGCTGATCAGGGGTGTTGAAACTGGTAGCTTGCCTGCCGGCGCGCTGGATGAGGGTCAGGCGAAGCAGATAATGGGGCAGATCGGCGTTTCTGTACCAAAATTCTTTGTCTGTCATAACCATGACGAGGCGCTTAGTGCCTTTGCAGAATTGAACAAGCCCCTCGCGGCAAAGGTTCTTAATGCCGACATCATGCACAAGACTGAAGTGAGTGGTGTGCATTTGAATATTGTTGATGAGGAGCAACTCAAAGCGGCGTTAGGCAAGATCGATAACATAGAATCTGACAGTCAACTGACCTATCTCATCGAAGAAATGGCCGCTCCCGGGCTCGACCTGATCGTGGGTGGCTTGCGCGATCCGATCTTTGGCCCAACGGTCATGTTGGGTATGGGAGGCACGATGGCGGAGTTGCTTAAGGATGTGAGTCTGCGGCTGGCACCGCTGCATCGGGCAGATGTCGAAGAAATGATCGGTGAACTGGAGTCACATGCCCTGTTCGATGGCTGGCGAGGCAGTCCAGCCATAGACAGACAGGCGGTAATCGATACGGTTATCGCGGTCTCAAACTTGCTTGTTGAAAACGATCAGATCAAAGAACTGGACATTAATCCATTACGTGCTTACGACACGGGGGTGCTGGCACTGGATGCGCTCATCGTCAGAAGCTGATCAGGCACCGGTTTCAGGGTTTTCAATCAATAGTGCAATACCCTGGCCTCCGCCGATACAGGCCGAAGAAATACCGTATCGGGTACCGGATCTCTTGAGTTCACGCCCTACCGTTACCGAGAGCCGTATCCCGGTGGCCGCCAGTGGGTGGCCGATAGCGATCGCCCCACCATTTGCATTAAATCTTGCATGGTCGACTCCAAGCTCACGTTCCACAGCCAGACACTGAGCACCGAAAGCTTCGTTCACATCGAATCGGTCGATTTCATCAATCGCCAGTCCCGTTTGTTCCAGTAACGCTCTAATTGCCGGAACGGGACCAATGCCCATGTTGTCCGGTGGTACCCCGACGACACAACCGGCAACCATACGACCCAGCGGCTCGATATTTCGCGAGCGTAGATAGTCTCCCGAGCCGACCAGTGCCGCTGCCGCTCCGTCAACAATGGCGGAACTGTTACCGGCTGTCTGCACACCACCAAAGACCGGCCGAAGTTTGCTCAACGCATCTAACGGGGATGGCCTGGGATGATTGTCCTCAGTGAACTCCTTAATCTTGCGCGACAACTTGATGCCGCGTGTCTTATATCCATCCTGTTCGAATGCCTCGGTCCTGACCGGGGTAATTTCCCCTGCCAGGAAGCCGTCTGCCTGTGCCGCCAATGCACGCTCGAAACTGTCAAAGGCGAATTGATCCACTTCTTCGCGTGACAGCTTGTAGTCTCGGGCTAAGGATTCCCCACAATCACCCATCGTAAGACCGACGGCGGTATCCGTTAATGCCTCATAGAGATAATCCTTGAATTCGACCTGGCCGAGGAGAAACCCCCCGCGATGTGTATAGGCTGCGATCGGATTACGGCTCATGGACTCGGTTCCGACGATCAGGCCCAACTCAATCTTGTCCAGGGTAATCCCGTCGGCCGCCTGCATCAGTGCTTCGATACCGGTACCGCATACGCGTTGCACCAGCAGTGCGGGCGTTTCATGAGGAACGCCCGCATAAAGCGCAACATGCCGCGGTAAGACATAGGCGTCGAAACAGGTCTGGGCTACGCTACCCGCAAAGACAGCCCCAACGTCCTCTGGAGAGACGCCACTGCGAGCAAATATTTCCCTTGCAACCTTTATCCCCATGTCGATAGGGGAAACCCGGCCAAGTACACCATTGTAGTCAGCGAAGGGTGTGCGCACGCCGTCGATTAACCAAATATCATCGTAAGATGAGACGATTGCTGGCGATCTAGGCGGCATTATTCATTCTCCTTGGAACATTCATCGAAGTAATATAGATGAAGATCTATGTCTTGCGAAACCTGTTGAGTAAACGCAACGATGATCGATACCTACGAAGACCGCAAGCAACGATTAGTCGACCAGTTGGGTGCCATGCGCGATCAAACGATCCGCCTGGGTAAGGACACATCAAACCTTTTTCGTAATCGAAAGGTGGCACACGGGCGTTCACTGAACGTGCGCAGCATGTCCCACGTACTCGGAGTCGATACCGAATCAGGCACCGTCGACGTCGAGGGAATGACGCCATACGTTGATCTCGTTGATGCCACATTGCCTCATGGCACGATGCCGGCAGTCGTTCCGCAGCTCAAGTCGATCACAATAGGCGGTGCCGTGTCAGGTGTCGGCATCGAATCGTCTTCTTTCCGGTATGGGTTGGCCCATGAGAGCGTGCTCGAGATGGAAGTACTGCTCGGACACGGAGAGATAGTGACTGCTACGCCAAAGAATGAGCATAAGGACCTGTTCTTCGGTATTCCTAACTCATACGGCACGCTTGGTTATATCCTCAAGCTGAAGCTCAGCACCGTGCCTGTCAAGCCGTTCGTGAGGCTTTCACACCGACGATATGAGGATTCGCGGGAGTGCTTTGAAGCCATTGCCGAATTAAGCTCGACTGATGTCGACTTCATTGACGGCGTCGCATTTGAGCGCGGAAAGTATTTTCTGACGCTTGGGCAATTTGTCGATGAAGCACCTTATACGAGCGACTACACATATCGTGATATCTACTATCGCTCCATCCCGAAGCATTCCGAGGATTTCCTGACGACCCGCGACTATATATGGCGCTGGGATACTGACTGGTTTTGGTGCTCGAAAAACCTCTACGCTCAGAGTTGGCCGATGCGCCTGCTGCTCGGTCGCAAACGTCTGAATTCAATTTTCTATACCCGTGTCATGCGCTGGAACAGTCGCTGGGGTCTGACGCGAAGGTTGAATCAGCTCAGGGGCAATCGACCAGAGAGCGTCATTCAGGACGTCGATATACCAATAGAAAATGCACCTGCCTTTCTGGACTTTTTTCAGAAAGAGATCGGTATCCGGCCAGTCTGGATTTGTCCGATTGGGCATTCCCAGACCGAGGCGGATTACTCGCTGTATCCACTTGGCCGCGGCAGTCTCTACGTGAACTTTGGGTTCTGGGACACCGTGGCAAATCGTGGCGGCCTGCCTGCCGGCCATTTCAATCGGCTGATTGAGGAAAAGGTGCAGGTGCTCGGCGGTATCAAGTCGCTCTATGCAGATTCGTACTTTTCAGAAAACACTTTCTGGCGTCTCTACAACGGCGATGCCTACGCCAGTCTGAAAGCACGCTACGATCCGGAGAATCGGCTACAAAATCTCTACCAGAAGTGTGTCCAGAGGTCGTAATCGATTACTCGCCGACCAGGTACCGGAAACTGGCGCCGATCAACGTGACATCATAGTCGTAGGGCTTGGCACCCAATGTCAGGACGGTGGGAATGGTTGCGGGACCGACACCCTGTAGTGCCCAGTCGTCTGACTCAAAAGCCTCATGCTGCAACCGAAACACGAGCTCTTGGCGCTCCGTTCGCCTCCAGGTCAGGCTCAATCGTATCGAGTCGAGTTTCGATTCAAGGTCTGGAAATGGGCTGCTGCTTCCGCCGACGGAAAAGGTGGTGATCTCGCTTGTACCGTCCGAATGAATGTAATCGATGCTGAGGTCGAAATTCTCGCCTATTTCGCTGATGCGGGCGCCGGTACCCACGGTATAGAACGAATCCTTATTGGTCGCTCGCCAGTCCGGCGTCGCAAATTGTTCGCTGCCGGTCTGCTTGGCCTCAATGTCCTCGTAGCTGCTAAATACGTATAGCGAAGTATTGTCGGAAAGTGCCCAGTTCATATCGGCACTGATGGTGACGTCATCGTCTTCGGTGATACCAATCAGAGTCTGCGAGTAATCGTCATTCGCATAGTGCACGGTACCGCTCACTGATATCGGTAACACAGGTAATGATGCCGATACCCGTAATTCAGCAAATTCACGAAAACGATAAGCTAGATTGTATTTTCTGAGCAGCGGATTCTGCCCAAGCGCTGTCGCCAGCGTCTCATTGTAGCGATCGATGTCGCGCTGCGACGTACCCCCTTTTACATCGATGCTCAGGAGAGCATTGGGCCGCCACCTGAGCTTAGTCCAACCGGTTCTCTCGGTCTGGCTCGCGACTTCCTGAAAGTCCCTGTCACGTTCCGTCCGGTCGTAACCAGCCGAGAGACGAATCGCTGGCCGTAAGGCATACTCAGCACTCAGTTTCAGCTGAGTCTTCTCGAAGCTGTAGGGTACGTTGGTTTCCACCTCACCCGAATTGAAGGTGTCAGTGATGACCCGGGTCCAGGACTCAATCGGGGTTTTGTTGTCGCGCTCATCGAATCGATAAGCTGCGCTCACACGGAGCTTGTTGTGCGGCCGCGAGGTCAGCTTCAGACCGATATTCGTGGTGTCTACCTCAGCGTCGAGCTGCGCACGGGGCAACGAGCCGACGGTGAGCTGAGTGTTGCTGGTGTAGGGAAGGAACGCGTCATCCTGCTCAATGCGTCCGCTGGCACCGGTGAAAGACAGGACCGTATCGTAGGCTGAGAAGCGGTAGCTGCCAGACAGCGAAACCTGGTGAAAGGTATTTTCCGGAGGCTGGGCCAGTGCCGCAGACTCTGCACCCACCGCAGAGATGAACGGATTGTCCCAGTTGAGTGCGGCGTTATTGTTATCGAACAAGGAGGCGTAATACCCGAGCTCGAACTGGAAATTGCTGCCAAGGTAATTCAGGTTGACGTCAAACTCATCCGTTTCGTAGTCAAACGGTCGTGGCAGCTGGCTCGACTGAGTGAAGTACGAGCCGTTGGTAATATCCACGCCCTCACGCTTCTGACGGCGAAATTCGGCAGACACCCGATAGCGGCTTGACGCCAGATAACGACCACCGATCTCGAGCGTCTCGCGTTCGCTCTCGATATCCCTCGCAGCCAGGTTCTCTGTGAGGGCTGAGAATCCCGACGTGACATGAGCGCTGTCCCATCCGGAGGGCAACGATAGCGTGTCTGCTGCCGATTCACGGAAGATGGTCTGGGTGGTATCGAAGAGGTGTTGCGGCAACTCGCGATAAGCCACGCGGAAATCATAACGGCCTGGCTCGCCGCCCTCAAATTCGAGAGCACGAGAGTCAAGTCCCAGGTCCTCGGCCCGCCAGCTCGAGCGGAAACTCTCCCTGACAAGACTCCCTTCACCGCTGAAATCGAGATAGGCACCATCCTCGTCATAACCACTGGCACTGCCGAAGCGTGCCGAATCGTCATCGACGAGCGCCGTGCCCGCTTCGAAATCCGCGCGATAACCGGACTCAAACGGGCAGAACTCACACACCCAATCACTGGTATCGACAACCTGGGAAAAACTCACCGATGTGCCAAACACAAAGACTGCCGCAGCCATGGCCGGGGCAAGCCCAGTCTTGATCGATGATGTAGCGGTGTGGATTGCCATCGTCGTGCTTTACCGCATCAGCGTTGAACCCGAGGGGTGGTTCGATCCGTGAACCTGTTCGTGGCAGTTCATGCAGCCTTGGCCGAGCAGAAATTGCGAGGGTATTGCTGTGGCGATGCCACCGGCATCGCGTAAGACACTCGGATGTCCCAATGTTGAATGGCAGCCCTGACACAGAAGGGGTGCCCGCTGGGACAGTATTCCGGGGTGATTGGATCCGTGCGCCGCATGACAGAGTGAGCAATCTTCCGCCACCGGCGCATGTTCCCAGAGAAATGGTCCGCGTTTCTCAGCGTGGCACTGGTAACAGGTGTCATTCAGCGTCGATCTGGCGAGCTGGAAGTCAGCGGCTGAATCATGGGGGCTGTGGCAGCCGGTACATGACATTTTGCCGTCGAACAACGGATGGGAAAACGCGCGGAGTGCTTCGCTGCGTTGCAGCGGATGGCAGTCGTAGCAGACTTCTGCCTGCGTCACCGTCTCCGCCACGGCATCGTGAGGGGTATGCGAAGAGTGACAATCGCTGCAGCCAATCTCCTCGAAGGCATGGGTATCGCCGTGCCAGCCTGATCCTACGTCCGAGTCATGGCAGTCAAGGCACAACGCGTTCTGAGCAAAGCCGGCTGCAAGAATCGGCGGACGTTCTTCGCCACGCCGGACCCTCGCTGAATGGGCATCACCCGGTCCATGGCACGCCTCGCACTGCAATTGTCCGCGGCCGAAAGGACTTCGAGAATCTGAAGGCACCGCATGATCGGTGCGAAAGAGCCCCAGCGACTCGTCGTCATCGTGGCAGGCCAGACAGGTGTCCGCACCCCTGTCACTGTATTCGGCGTTGCTGTCCGATGGCGCCTCCTGGGCACCGACAGCGGCTGAACCAGCGACAGCGACACAAAGCAGAATGCGAACTACGGTCCTCACCTGAGGAAAGAATCCATGCCTGCTAATTGAACAGGAACGTATCGATCTCGTGCATCACCTTGACGTCGGCAATGCGTCCCGGTCCATGGCATACGGCACACGATTCCACGCCTGAGGAAATCAACGAGTAGTCCGCTGCCTTGGTGGCGTTGAAGTCACCGCCGTTCTGCGTCATGTGCACGATTTCGAGCTCACCGGTGTGGCACGTTGAGCACACGGCTGTGTTCGGCGAGATCACCCGGTCGTCGGTGGGCGTTGCCGGATCGTTGACATCCACCGTCGTGCCAAGCACCTCAGATCCATCGACCGGGTAGTAGGTGTCTTCCAGGTGACAGCCCTCGCAATTGTTCAGATGTCCTGGATAGACGTAGTCGAAGGTGTGCGCACTGCTGCCAAAGCCGCAGACATCGAACGGGACACCGATCTGCCCGGAGGCATGCATCTGGTGAATCATTCGCTTGAAGTCGATCGATGTGTCGTCGGCACCGAATTCCGCCAGACACGAACCGCCCGAGCGTCGCGCGATGTCGGTCATATTCGGGTTGTGGCAGGCAACGCAGACCTGCGGTTCATCGGTCCGATTGCCGCCGTGCATCGACAGCTCGTTGTGGCAGTCATCGCACTTGTCGATATCGACAATGTTGCGTCTGGCAACAGCGGACGAGTCGGTAATCGGCGCAAAGGCGACGGTGTTTCTCACCGGGAGGCGATCCACCGAGCCGTCGTCGTCCGCATCGACGGCCGGATGCCCTTCGATGGCGGCCATCATGCTACCAGTGGCCCCGGCGGGAATCGCCGTCGTTGATGTCACGGTGAATGTGTCGTCGAGATTATCCGTCGAGGTCCCGCCGCAGGCCGTCAGCGGATTGAATTGGAGCGGCAAGGCCGGCGTTCGGCCACTGCCGGCATTGGTGTAATCGGTCGTGCTCCAGGCGAGATTCACGCGTAAGCGGCTGGCACCGCCGTCGCAGGCCGTGAAGGGGTCGTCCGTCTGAATATTGTAGGTTGCATCCGAATTGGTCGGATCGGTGACGGAGATCGTCACCGCTGGAAATTCTCCCGGCGCCGTATCGCTGATGCTGAGTATATTGAACTCAAAGGCTTCGGCAGCCGTCCGGGTACGAATCTCGTGGGCGACAGGCACCTGTACCAGGCGCCCGTCGGAATTCGTCACCGTGCCGTTCGGTCCATGGCAGTCGACGCACTGGCTGTCATCGTTGAAAACGAAGCCGCCGGGATGCGTGCCGTTCTCGATCGCATACTCGTGCTCACCATTCCCTGCTGTGCCATCGTCATAGTGGCAGGTCCCACAAGCGGCACGATTCGGCACGAGCCGGTAGTTACCGGCCTGGGGCGTATCGGCGTCGCTCTCGTCGTGGCAGGTGGCGCAGTTACGGATATCCTGGGGCCAGACCACGCCCGACCACTCGCTTACTCGACCGTTGCGGCCGATGAGCTGGTAGTCTGGGCGACCGGAGTGGATATTGTGGACCAGGCGCTTGAGATCGATAGTGTTGCCACTGTCACCATCGATCGATGGCGGGTTGTGGCAGAGCACACAGTATTCGACCTCGAAGCGAGCCCCACCGTGCCTCGTTAGATTGTCGTGACAGGCGTTACAGTTATCGCTGTCGATGATCAAACGCGTAAAGAGTGGCGCACCGCCGGTCGGCAGGAAGTCAAGCGGCGCGTTATTCGCCGGAATATTGTCAGGGTGGAAACCGCCCGAGTTCGTGCGAATCTCGATGCCAACTCGATGGGTCTTGGTTTGATCGAAAACGGGTCCACCGGCGTAGTCCGTGAGCGCTTCGGCAAACGTGTATTCGTAGGTCCCGTCGTTGTTGTCGACATACGTACCACTGGTTGCTGTTTCCGTTGTGGCCTGCGCATTGGGGATACCGCCACTAGTGCGGGTCACGTAAGACTGCCACTCGCTGGAGCTGCCGTTGGTACCCGGTGTCAACTGAGCAATAATGAATCGGATATTTCCGGCCGGCAGGCCGGTCAGCCCCTGACCGAGATCATTGGTCAACGATACCGACACGGTGGGCGCGCCACCGCCGGCCGGTACGGACGCAGAAGAGATTTCGACGTTGATTTTCTCAGCCGATGTCACCGGAATGCCACCGGAGGATCCGGCCGGGCCCACCGGCCCCGGTGTTCCGGCCGGGCCTGCCGCCCCCGCTGCCCCATTCGAACCGTCGCTGCAGGCGGCCAGCATCATTCCCAGGATAACGATCGCAGGGCCGGCCCAGCGTCCGACGGCAAATTTAGTGGTGTTGTCTGTGTCGTTGTCGGGATACACTGCAATGCTACCTCGCCTTGGTATGCTCAAGCATAGGCGGTGGATGTGGACGATTCCAATAAATCATCACCACTACGCTTGTCCTTGATTATCGGAAGGATAGGCCGCCTAAGAACATGGGGGGAACTACTTATTGGAGCGAGGATTGCCGTTGTGGCGCCCAATACGCTGGTACCCTAGGATGCTAAGGCATTCAGTTTCTGTTGGCATATCAGTATGGTCAGATATGAGCCGTATCGGGCGTTAACGTCGGGGTTCCAGGCTGGGGGGGGCGGGAGTTGCAGAAATTAATCAGATTGGTGGTGATCCACATCTCAGCGGTGGTGTGCGGGAGCCTGTTGGTAACTGCCCTGGCCGTTGCACCGCCGACAGAGGTGACCGATGACTGCGATGCTTGCCACGGCGAGAACGGCATCAGCACGGAAAGCGACGTGCCGACAATCGGAGGCGAATCTGCGTTCGTTATCGAGGACGATATGTTCTCGTTCCGGAATGGAGAACGCCCCTGTCGGAAGTCTACCTACCGCTCAGGCGATACGACTCGACCGGTAACGGACATGTGCGTAATCGTCCAGGGATTGAGCGAAAATGAGATCACCGAGATTGCCGAATACTATGCGGCTTTGGAATTTGTGCCAGCAGTGCAGGAGTTCGATTCCGAGATGGCAGCGGCTGGCGAAAAGATCCACCTAACACAGTGTGCGCGATGTCATGCCGACGGAGGAACCAACGGCAATAATGGAGCCAGCGTACTTGGGGGACAATGGATCCCCTACCTCGAACAGGCCTTCGCCGACTACGCCAGTGGTGAGCGCGAAGCCGTATTAGAGAATATGCAGCGGAAAATGGTCGCACTCGATGCCGCATCAACAGCAGCGCTAATTCAGTACTATGCGAGCCAACAATAGTCGCCCACCGGGCACTCGGCGCGATCAAAAAGCCTGAAAAATTCGAGGCGAAGCGGCATGAGTAAGCCCGTCTAAGTCTTCTCTTGTATATAAATCGCGCGCTGGTGGGAGAATGCTCTGAAGCCGAACACCCCGTGATAACTGCCCGTCCCGCTCTGGTTGACGCCGCCGAACGGTAACTGGCTCTCCAGGTAATGCGAGAAGAATCCGTTGATGGTCACCCCGCCGGATGAAGTTCTGCTCAGTACTTTGTCAATATTGTCCTGATCTTCGCTGAAGATATACATTGCCAGAGGCTTGTCGCGCTCCGCGATGTACGCAACGACATCGTCGATACTCTCATATGTCATTACAGGCACGATCGGCGCAAAGATCTCTTCCTGCATGATCAGCATATCGGGAGTGACGTCAGTGAGAAGTGTCGGATGGATAGTGCGATCGTCTTCCTCCAGAATGCCGCCGACTGCGACATGAGCGCCCTTGGCCAGGGCGTCGTCGAAAAGCCGCTTGATACGGGCAAAATTCTGAGGATTGACGATCTGGGATATATTTTCCTTCTTGATTTGCCCATCTTCCGTGTACAGGTTCTCTTGAACCCGGGCGCGAAATTCCTCGGTCAATTCCTCTTTTTGCTGCTCCTTGATCAGCAAATAGTCCGGGGAGATACAGGCTTGTCCTCCGTTGAATTGCTTAGCTGCTGCCAGATCTCCGGCGACCTTCTGCAGATCGGCACTTTCGTCGACGATGACCGGAGACTTGCCTCCCAATTCCAGGGTTACGGTCGCCAGATTTTTCGCCGCCGCCGCCATGACCAGTTTGCCTACCCGCGTGCTTCCGGTGAAGAAAATGTGATTGAACGGCAGTTCGAGCAAAGTGGTCGCCACATCGACATCACCTTCGAACAGAGCGACTTCCTTTTCCTCGAAGGCCTCATTAATGATCTTGGCGGCCACACTGGCAGTCGCCGGGCATAAATCGGTGAGCTTGACGACGCAGCAGTTGCCGGCGGCAATAGCTGCCGCGAGAGGGCCAAATACCAACCCGAGCGGAAAGTTCCAGGGGCCCAATATGAGGCAGACTCCTCGTGCTTCGTATTCGATTCTCGCCTTATCATTGCTGTTCATGGACGGAACCACGTCAACCGGTTTCATCCATTCGTCAAGATTGTTGATGTTCTTTTCGATATTGGCGATGATCCCCATACATTCGGTAATTCTGATTTCGCTTTCGGGCTTGCGGATGTCTTGTTGCACCGCGGCCACGATCTCGTCGGCATGAGCCTCCACGGCTGACTTCAGCTTCTGCAATTTGGCCTTCCGCTGTTCGGCGGTCGTCGCTTTCATCACCCATTGATGAGTTCGCTGGAGAGTAAATATCCGCTCTATTTCTGCGGTTACGTCTGGGGCTACTTGTTTGGCAGGACTGGACACGAGATTGGCTCCTTATCTATGCGTGACCATTCGCGGCTTTTGCCAGCCAAGGTATGGGCACATTTTTCATGGAATCTGGCATTTTTATCATGTCCGAGATTCAGTGAATAGAGGTACTGTCACTGGGGTACTTAAGGGGCTAAAGATCTTGCGTCTAATGTCTCGCGTATCGCCTGCGCTAATTCCTCTGTTCGGTAAGGCTTATTCAGTACACGATCATCAGATTGCGCGCCCGCCTTCTCCAGAATCATGGAGTCGGAGAAACCGGAGGTGTACAGCACCTTCAGGTTCGGATCGCTCTCACGCGCATGGTTCACAAGCTCCGCTCCAGTCATTCCGCCTGGCATCACCATGTCGGTAAATAACAGGTCGATATCATCAGCAATGCCGACCCCGGTGTCACTCACCGTGAGCGCCACGTACTCACCAGGCTCGGCCGCCCCGCACTCGTCAGCGTGCGACTCATCAAGGGTCGTATTGTTCGTTTCGATGACAAGGATTCCGCCACCGTGCGTAGCATCGCGAGCATTGACGGCGAGATTTACCAGCGCATTCTCCATCTGAGAACCATCGATTCTTACGGGCCATAAATCTTCAGCCGGCTTGATCTTTAGGTTGATGTCCTCGCTGAGTGATCCTATGATCAACGATTCAAACTTCGTCACTAACTCATCATCAGTGAACGAATATCGCTCGTCTTGCGCCATTTGACCTGCCAGCTCTGCACGCGGTACGCGAATCAGTTGGCGTTCCTGCGGAGAGCCGCTCGTAAATTCGACGCCGCTCAGGAATCGCATGACTAAACGTCTCGATATTTCCCAATTGAGAGCCTTCTCACCATTTAATGGAATGAAGACTCACAGTGTGCAGTCGCTGGTCGATAAGGCCGAAGTACATAAGGCAGATCCAGGCGAGATACTGTTCAAAGAGGGAGATCAAGCCTCAGTTTCAGTGTACATCTTGTCAGGCAAGGTAGAGGTTAGCGAACCAGGAAAGGTCACTAAGTTCATTCGAGGCGGAACGGACACGGCACGTTTCCCTGTCTGCCCAAGCCTTCCACGATGCTGCAGCGCAGTCGCTACTGACCTCGTTGAGTTTATTACGATAGACAGCAAGTTACTGGATGTGACCCTAACGTGGGACGAGACAGGCGTCTACGAGGTTGGTGATTTCAAATCGGCACTCAAAGTTGCTGAAGATGATTGGATGGTGATGCTCCTTCAATCTAAGGCTCTTCAACATATACCGCCTGCAGAGATCCAATCTATATTTACACGTTTGCAACAAGTGCCCTATAAGGCAGGAGACACGATTATTCGACAGGGTGACGAAGCTGACTATTTCTACATCGTTCGTCGCGGCACGTGCGCCGTCAGCCGCCAATCAGTCTTAGGTGATGATCCCATAGCACTGGCAGAGCTTTCAGCTGGTGCTATGTTTGGTGAAGAGGCCCTGATCCTTGACGGCGAACGCAACGCAACTGTCACGATGAAGACTGACGGTGCGGTTATGCGTTTAGATAAAGCCAGTTTTGAGACTTTTCTAAAGGAACCCATGCTTAAGTGGGTAGATTCTGGCGAAGCCGAAACAGTTGTTGAGAAAGGCGGTCGTTGGCTCGATGTTCGCCTTTCATCCGAATTCTCGGTTTCTCACAAGGATGGCGCGGTCAACCTGCCGCTGTACATGCTTCGCCTGAAGCTCGGTGTGCTCGACCCAGACACACGATATGTAGTCTGTTGTGATACGGGTCAGCAAAGCTCAGCGGCGGCATTCGTATTGTGCGATAAGGGATTTCAGGCTTTGGTATTGAAAGGAGGGCTGAGGTCTAGTTAGTGATACCATCAATGTCTAAACGTCGACCACTAGTAGGGAGACACAGTCGTTAGAGCGTCAATTGTCCAACTCTAATCGTTTGAGAACGGTAGTGGCACCCTGCTCCGAAGCTCCAGCCACAACCAGGTGATTTTTCTTCGCTTCATACATGGCGGCATCGGCTTTCCGAAGAAGTGCAATTGGTTCCCTGCCATGTTCAGGGAAAACCGCAATTCCTATACTCACTCCGATGGAGCAGCTGTGCCCTTTGATTTGCATCGGGGCTGCTACTCTTTCTGCGATCTTCTCTGCGACTGCAATAGCCCCATCGAAAGCCCCGAACCGTGGCGCGAGCAGGACCGCAAACTCATCACCCCCGATCCGATACTTTCGATCTGCCTTCCTTAGTACCTGGTTTAGACGCACACTGAATTCTCGCAATACCTCGTCGCCTGCCGCATGGCCTAGTCGGTCATTGACGTCTTTGAATCCGTCAAGATCCATTTCAAGCAAAGCGACCTCTTCATTCTTACGCTCCGCGATGGCAATCAGATGCTCGATCTGCCTCATAAAGAGGTTTCTATTGCCGAGTCCAGTAAGCGTGTCATACAGGGCCAGGCGCTGAAGCTGTTTCTTCGTTTTTTCAAGCTGCTCGTTGGCAGTCTCAAGCTCTCTGTTTCTTTCAGCAAGCGCCGTTTCTGCTTCCTTCTTAGCCGTGACGTCCTGGACGATGATGCTCACGCCTACCACCGTCCCGTCCTTGTTGATATCCGGAGTGTAGCTGTGCTGGTAGCACCTCGGCTCTCCCGGATGCGCCGGTGTCTCTGCTGCTACTTCCCCGTCTACGACGGCCTCTCCCGTTTCGAGTACGTGCCGGAGTTGCGCCGTGATATTGCTTGCTCCTTTCTTGAGAACCTCGTCGACGGTTTTTCCAAAATGTACGCCGACTGGAAGGCCATTCATGCGAGCCAACCACTCGTTGATATACCGGAATCTCAGTTCCGCATCCAGATAGCAGAGTCCGATCGGTGCGTTGGCATACAGCCGCTCCACCCCGTCTGGACCGATCATCCTGTCTTTCACGCTTTCTCCCCTTACCTCTACATGATCTTGTGGTTGGGATCGAGAACCAAGAGACCTTCGTAAGCCAATTCCACGATGGTGCTATAGTCGACTGTACTTAGCTCTTCTTCGTGCTGCACAGGTAATTACTAGATTACACACCACAGATCACACGACATATGGGAGCTATCCGCCAAGAAATAAGTCAAGAATACGCGCGATTCACGGTCTAATGCGTAGCTCCCGTAATTAGGTCGAGGCGAATTCAGGGATTTTCCGAATTCGATTCCGCCTCAGCCATCGCTGGCTCGGCTCTACGTTGGCTCACCTGAGCCGAGATAAACTCGGTGTTCTGATCGATCTCGATCACCAGGAAAGCAATCCCAGCGATTACTCTCGCATTAGACGACGGGGAACGGCAAACAGATTGGCGAGCACTCCACGAGCGCAAGCGCGCCGATGTTGAGTCCTTGTACCTGCACTAACTCGTTTGAGATCACGTTCTCCATGACTTCCTGGCAAAAGGGCCATTCCCGGCGAGCAGAGTCATCGACACAAGTCTCATCAATCGAGCTTTTGTGAGATGTAATTTTCTGCATCCTCCTCAGGTCATCTAGTACGACACAGGTATGTATGAAACTGAGGAGTCTCTACGTTGCCTGCCGAAAGAGTTTCCATCGACTAATCCCCCTTTCCCCAAAGGTTTTGTCGATATCCTTGCCGCTCAGAGCCCCCAGGACTTTGAGCGGCATTTTTTTGGGGCCCGATCAAGGCCTGACTGTGAGCTTTATCCGGACGTCACTCCATTACTTCCTAGCGCTGCATGACGGCGAGACCACAATAGCCGCACTCGTCCGCGAAAAGAATTGTAAGAAATCCGTTCGAGCCCGGGTCTCGGTAATAGCGACCTTTGACCGATGCATTGTTGCTGTCAACTGGAAGATGGCCCTGCGAGACAATCTAGGGGTATTTGTCTGACATTCTGCACGAAAATGGGGAATTTTCTCGTTAGGGCGGATCCGAAAAGCCGGTCGAGGCAATAATTCTTATTAACTCAAAACTTCCTATAAATACCAAGGAGTTATCGGTATGAACAAACGATCCACGCTGTCCGTTGTATCAATCGGTCTTGCGACATCACTACTGTTCGGCGCCTTTGCGAGCAATCTGACGGCGCAAGAGTCCAACCCGATGGTCGAGATGGCAATGGCTAATATGCGGAAGGTCATGATGATGCCCCAGGAGGAGCGGATGAGTTACGTCATGCAGGCTCAAGCAGATTCACTGTCCCATGGCAAGGCTCTGTTTGAGGATAATGGACTCGGGACAAACGGCCAGGCCTGCCAGAGCTGCCATGTAGGCGGACGCACAACGGGTGGACAGGTTGAAATGATGCCTGGAATGGCCATGCCGATTCCAGACTTGCATGGTGTTGCCGGGACCTTTCCGAAATTCAAGCCAGGAAATGACGCTGTC
>Ga0255049_10000748_pt1 | contig 19253 bp, 17 predicted proteins | sample JV7_2_3_MG_FD_183615 | JGI IMG/M metagenome (GOLD analysis project Ga0255049, IMG submission 183615) | Seawater microbial communities from Jervis Inlet, British Columbia, Canada - JV7_2_3 | ecosystem: Environmental > Aquatic > Marine > Inlet | place: Canada: British Columbia | collected 2016-10-06
GCAGGCGCGTATTCGCCCGCATTTCCTGTTCAACAGCATGAACACCATCGCCAGCCTCACGCACGACCAGCCGGACCTCGCGGAACGGGCCATCGAAAACCTGTCGGACCTGTTTCGCGCGAGCCTTGCCGCCGAGTCCAGTATAGCCTTGAGCCAGGAACTCGAACTGACACGTAGTTACATCGCCCTCGAAGCCCTGCGCCTCGGTGATCGGCTCGAGGTCAACTGGCAAGTGCCGGCGCCCGAGCCGTCGCTCGACCTGCCAGCGTTGACGCTGCAACCGCTGGTCGAAAACGCGATTTATCACGGCATAGAACCGCTCGCCGCTGGCGGTTCCATCGACATTAACATCGAGCCAGTGGGCAGCAATATCGAAATCTCGATTTCCAACCCGTTGCTGCCGCAGCAGCAGGCGCGCCAGCGTGAGGGCAACCGCATGGCGCTTGAAAACATACGCGAACGACTCGCCATCGTCTTCGAGGGTGCGGCATCGATGGAATTATTTGAAACCGAGACGCGCTATACTGTAAAACTGATTATGCCGATGACGGAGGCCGCGTGAAGATACTGATAGTCGACGATGAAAAGCCAGCGCGCGATCGCCTCGCACGCATGGTCGGTGAGCTTCAGGATCATCAACTCGTGGACGAAGCGGTCAACGGACTCGAGGCGCTCGGCATGGCGCAGAGCCTGGAGCCCGATATCATATTGATGGATATTCGCATGCCGGGAATGGATGGCATCGAGGCCGCGCGCCACATCGCCAAGCTGGATCAACCGCCGGCTGTCATTTTTACGACCGCGTTCTCCGATCACGCGCTCGAAGCTTTCGAAACGCACGCGGTCGACTACCTGCTCAAGCCGGTCAAGCAGGAGCGCCTGCGCGACGCATTGGCCGCCGCGATTCGCCCGACGCGCGCGCAGGCTACGCGCAGCGACGATGTCCTTTCCGAACTGGAGCCGCGCCAGCACATCTGCGCGCGCGTACGCGGCAACCTGGTGCTGGTGCCGATCGACAGCATTTACTACTTTCACGCCGAACAGAAATATGTCACCGTGCGTCACACCGAGGGCGAGGTATTGATCGAGGATGCGCTCAAGGCGCTCGAAACCGAATTCGGCGACCGTTTTTTTCGTATCCACCGCAATGCCCTGGTGAGCCTGTCGGCGCTTGGAGGCATGCATACCGACAACGACGGTCACCAGGTCACCTTTCACGACATCGACGATCGCCTCGAGATCAGCCGCCGCCACCTACCCGGTGTGCGCAAAATCATCAGGAACCTGTAACCGCTTATGAACGAATCCCGTAACCAATTGCGCATCGCCACGCGCGGTAGTCCGCTTGCGCTGTGGCAGGCCGAACACGTGGCCGCGCGCCTGCAAGCCCTGCATCCCGGGCTCGAGGTATCGCTGCTGACCATGAAAACGCGCGGCGACAAGTTGCTCGACGCGCCACTCGCCAAGGTCGGCGGCAAGGGCCTGTTTGTCAAGGAGCTCGAAATCGGCCTGCTCGACGGCAGCGCCGATCTTGCCGTGCACTCCCTCAAGGACGTGCCGGTGCAGTTTCCCGACGGGCTCGAACTGGCCCTGGTGATGGAGCGCGAAGACCCGCGCGATGCGTTCGTGTCAAACAGTTACGACAGCCTCGCCGATATGCCCGCCGGCACGCTGGTCGGCACCTCCAGCCTGCGCCGCCAGACCCAGGTTCGCGAACGTTATCCCGAGCTGCGCGTCGATTGGTTGCGTGGTAACGTCAACACGCGCCTGGCCAAGCTCGACGATGGCCAGTACGACGCCATTATCCTCGCGGCCTCGGGCTTGCAGCGCCTTGGCTTTGTCGATCGTATCAAGGCCGCGATCGCGCCCGAGGAGTGCCTGCCGGCGATCGGGCAGGGTGTCCTCGGCATCGAGATTCGCAGCGATGACTCGCAACTGCGTGAAATGATCGCGCCATTGGCACATGCCGAAACCACGCTGCGCGTAACCGCCGAACGCGCCCTTAATCAAACCCTGAACGGCGGTTGCCAGGTGCCCATAGCTGGTTACGCGGAGATTGAGGGCGACCAGCTCTACCTGCGCGGCCTCGTCGGCGAACCCGACGGCAGCAAGGTCCTGCGCGCCGAAGTCCGCGGCAGCAGCGCACAGGCGCACGAACTCGGTGTCGAACTGGCGCAGCAGCTGCTTGCCCAGGGCGCCGACCGGATTCTAGCCCGCATATCTCACCAGGGGGCGGGATGATCGAGCAGGGCTTTGGATTCACAAGGGATTTTCTGACGGAGCGGAATAACAGTGCGTATTTCCGACTGAAGAAAATTCCTTGTGGATTCAAAGAACAAGCGAGGGCCCGTCATCCTGGTGAGATATGCGGGCTAGACGCGCTGCGGGAGTAGCCGTGGGGGCTAGCCCGCATACCAGGCTGCAGGGTCAGGTAATATTGAATACCCGGCCAGCGCACCAGCAGGGCGAACTCACCCGCCTGTTGCAGCAGGATGGCGCGCGTGTGCTTGCCTTCCCGGTGATCGACATACAGCCGGTCGCTATCGGCGCCGCACAGCGGCGGCTGGCGGATACTGTCGCTGGCTACGACATTCTCCTCTTCGTCAGCCGCAACGCGGTCGAGGGCGCGTTGCGCTTCATCGATTGCAATCGCCTGCGTCCGTCCGTCCGTCTCGGCGTGATCGGCCGCGCGACCCGGGCTGCGTTAGCGATCGCGTTCGCCGCCGGCGGGCTCGACCTCGACGATTGCCTGGTCGCCGGGGAGCCCTATAACAGTGAAGCCCTGCTACAGTCGCCGGCATTACAGCAGGTCGAGGGCAAGCGCGTTCTGATACTGCGCGGGCAGCAGGGCCGTAACCTGCTCGGCGATGAACTGAAGCGCCGAGGCGCCAGTGTCTACTATGCCGAAGTCTACCGGCGCGCTCTCCCGCACAGGACCGTCGGGGATTTTAATCAGCTGATCGCGGCGGACTTTCCGACGCTGGTCATACTCACCAGCGCCGAGGGCATGCATAACCTCGTCGAACTGGTGGATGAAGCGGCGGTGAGCGCGCTGTGTCGTATCCCCTGGCTTTTGATCAGCGAAAGAATGCGTGAATCGGCATTGAAACTGGGACATAATGCAGCGGTCCTTATCGCGCAAAGCGCGAGTGATAATGGAATACGGCAAACGATTTGCGAATGGGCGGATCAGCGATATAAGCAGGTATGAACAAGAAAGAAACAAGCAGCGAAGACGACAGCACCGAGATACTGGCTACTGATCCCGATCCGGTGCAGATTGGCGATACCCCTGACGAGAACATGGTCGAGTCCCGCACCGCGGATGAGTCCGCGTCTACTACCGAACCCGAACCGGCACCGCCGGAGCTCGCGGAAACGCCCGCAGAAACGCCATCGCCGCCGCCTGTAACCCGCGCGGGGCGCCCCTGGTTCGGTCTCTTCAATTTGCTGCTGATCCTGGCGTTGGCCGGCGCGGCGGGTTACTACTGGCGCCAGCAACAACAGTTGCAGGCCGAAAGTGAGGCCGCATACGAGGCCGATATCGCCGAGCTGCAACGGCAGATTGCGGACAAGGCCAGTATTAGCAAGTTGCAATCCAGCCTGTCGCCGTTCAAGGGTGAAATCACCGGCCTCGATCGCAAGCTGGGTGAACTCGAGCTCGGTCAGCAGAGTTTGCGCGAATCCAGCGAGAAGCTTTACGAGCTGTTCGGGCGCGACAAGAACGACTGGCAGCTGGCCGAAGTCGAGTACCTGATGCGCGTCGCCCAGCACAAGTTGATATTACAGAATGATTTCGAGGGCGCGGCGGTAACCCTGCAGGCTGCCAGCGATCTCATCGGCTTCACCGGTGATCCCGGGCTGTTACCGGTGCGCGTCATGATCAGCGAGGAAATCGCCGACCTGAAAACCCGCAAGCGTCCCGACCTGGTCGGTATGACCCTGATGCTGGCGCAGCTCGGGCGGCAGGTAAGAGTGTTGCACCCCGGCTTTGCGGTCCGCGTCGACGAAGCCGCAACCCCGGCCGCCGAGGAAACGCTCGCGCAGGATGACTGGCTCGGGCGCTTTAACGCCTTCATCGACTCGCTCGTCGAAGTACGCAGAGAGGTAACCCAGCCGAGTGAAATCGAGGCCAACGTCATCGATGTTGCCGAGGCGCTCGAAGACAACCTCAAGCTGGCGCGCTGGGCCGTGCTGGAGCGCGATTCAAGCCAATATAGTTTGTTGCTCGATCGCAGCACCAGCCTGTTTCGCGAATTCTACGATCTCGACAATGCCGCCAACCACGATTTCATGACCCAGTTACAGAACTTGCAGAAAATGGTGATAAACCCGGATAAACCGGACATCACCGGTTCGTTGCGCGAACTGCAGAGAATTTTAAGTCAGCGTGCCATTGCCCCGCAACCGACGGCCCCGCAACCGGCTGTCACGCCAGTCCCGGAGTCCGGTAATGGTTAAGTTTTTCATGTACCTGTTGCTCCTCGTCGTCATCGCACTCGGCGCGGTGTTGCTGGTGCGCGATGATCCCGGATTGCTGTTGTTGCGTTACCGCGAATGGGAGGTCGAAACCAGCCTCGCGGTTGCCGTGGTCGCGTTGTTCTGTGCGGTCATCGCCGTTCATTTCGCTTTCAGGTTTGTGCGCGGGCTGTGGCGCCTGCCGCGCAGCATGAAGAGCCGTTCGCAAACCCGGCGTTACGCCAAGGTACGGCGGCAGCTCACCCAGGGTTTGATCGATCTCGCCGAGGGCCGTTTCGAGCAGGCTGAAAACCACCTCGTGCGGCTCGTCGATTTCAGCGAAAGCCCGCTCGTGCATTACCTTTCCGCGGCGCGCGCGGCGCAGCTGCAGGGCAAGCACGATGCGCGCGACAGCTACCTCAAGGCGGCGCACGACGCCAATCCCGATGCTGAGCTGGCGATCGGCGTGACCCAGGCGGAACTGCAGCTTGCGCACCAGCAAACCGAACAGGCGCTGGCCACACTGACCCATCTCCACAGCGTCGCGCCGAAGCACGACTTCGTGACCATGCTGCTGGCGCGGGCCTACCATGAACTACAGGACTGGCGCGCCCTGGTCGAGTTGCTGCCGGTTGTGCGGCGCAGGAAACTGGTCAAGCCCGCGCGCCTGCGCGAGCTGGAGCTAAGCGGCTACCGTGGCGTGCTGGAACTCGCCAGCGGCAACCAGCAGGATTTTGAAATGGCCTGGAGCAAGCTGCCGAAAGATCTGCAATCTGACGCCAGCCTGTTGCGCTATTACTTCGAGCAGTTTGCGCGCCAGGGCTGGAGTAACAGCAGCGCCGAGCAAGCCCTGCTCAAGGCTATCGACCAGCAATGGGACGACGGCCTGATCGAGGTCTACGGCCGTTACCAGGCGCGCGATGCCACCACGCAGATGACGCGCGTCGAAAAATGGCTCGATGACTACGGCCATAACGAGCAGTTGCTGCTGGCGTTGGGCAGAATCTCCGTGCGTGCGCGCCTCTGGGGCAAGGCCCAGAGTTACTTCGAGGCGAGTATCGGCGCGCGCGCCACCGCGGCTGCCTGCCTGGAGCTTGCCGATTTGTTCGAGCAGCAGTTACAGCAACCCGAAAAGGCCGTCGAATACTACCAGCAGGGACTCAAACTCTGCCTTGAAAGCAAGACCTGAGCGATTTCGCCGGGATGGAAAAGTACGACAAGAAGGCCGCTGCCAGCATCGACCGGAGTTACCAGGCGCCCGAGATTGTCAATCAACGCCTGCGTACGCTCGTCGCACTCGCGCTGGCGCGGGGCGAAAGGGTTCTCGACGCGGGTTGCGGCACTGGACTTTTGCTCGAACAGGAGGCCGTCGCTGTCGGCGCCGAGGGGCGCGCCGAGGGCATCGACTCCAGCCCCGACATGCTTGCGCGTGCGCATGCACGCTGTGATGATCTCCCCCAGGTTAATTTGCAACAGGGCAGCGTCGAGACGCTGCCCTTCGATGACGCCAGCTTCGACGCCTTGAGTTGCGCCCAGACGCTGTTGTATGTCCCGAAACTGGAGGCAGCGTTACAGGAGTATCACCGCGTCTTAAAACCGGGTGGGCGGGTCGCCATTATCGAAACCGACTGGGGCGGGGCCATTCTCAACAGTCACGACCTGGCGCTGACGCAAACCGTTTTCAACGCCTGGGACGACGCGCTGGTCAATCCGAACCTGCCGCGGCGCATGGCTCCGCTGCTGCGACAGGCCGGTTTCGCAACGCCACGCGTCGAAGCGATTCCGGTATTGAACCCGGGCTATAACGAGAACAGTTTTTCCGCCGGCATGCTGCCCAACTTCGCGCGCATCGCGGTTCGTCAGAATATGATTTCCGAGGAACAATCCGCGGCCTGGCTGGCGGGTATCGAAGCGCTTGTCGAGCGCGGCGAGTACTTCTTTTGCGTAAACCGCTTCCTGTTCACCGCTACCAAATAGGGCCAGACTCGGCCGGGAGAATTCATGAGCAAACAATATAGTGGCAGTTGTCATTGCGGCGCCATCCGCTTTTCCTACGAAGGCGAGGAAATCACCGCGGGGCTGCGTTGCACCTGCTCGATCTGTTCGCGCAAGGGTACCATGATGAGCACCGAGGCCATTCCGCTGGAAGCGCTCAAGGTAGAGGCCAGTCCGGAGGATCTCGGCCTGTACCAGTTTGATAGCGGTATCGCCAAACACTATTTCTGCCGGCGCTGCGGCATTTACACGCACAATGAAATGCTGCGCAAGCCGGGTCATTGCCGGGTCAACCTGGGCTGTATCGATGACCTCGATACCAGCGCCTTCGAGGTAACCGTCTTCGACGGCAAAAACCTCCTCTAAACCCCGAGTTAACCATGCAGAACATCCTCATCATAATGGCCGACCAGCTAACCGCACTCGCGCTTGGCTGTTATCACAATGCCGATGTCAAAAGCCCGCACATCGATCGACTCGCCGCCGAGGGCGTGGTCTTCGACTCGGCCTACAGTTCCAGTCCCCTGTGCACCCCGGCGCGCTATGCCTTTATGACCGGGCAGAATATTTCCGCCTGCGGTGGTTACGACAACGCGGCCTACATGCCCGCGACCATGCCCACCTTTGCCCATTACCTGCGCCTCATGGGGTATCGCAGTTGCCTCTCGGGGAAGATGCATTTCGTCGGGCCGGATCAACTGCACGGTTTCGAGGAGCGCGTCACGACCGACATTTACCCGGCTGACTTCGGCTGGATTCCGGACTGGGAAAATGCCAACGAGCGCATCGACCTGTGGTATCACAACATGTCGAGCGTGAAGCAGGCCGGCGTCGCCGCAATTACCAACCAGCTCGCCTACGACGACGAGGTCGGCGCACAGGCGATGCGTGTGCTCTATGATCACGCGCGCAGCGAGGATGAGCGCCCGCTGTGCCTGGTCGCGAGTTTTATTCATCCGCACGACCCCTACGCGACCCGGCAGAAGTACTGGGACCTGTACGAGGATATCGATATCGCCCCTCCGGCCGTGCCGCGTCAGCCAAACCAGGATCCGCACAATGCGCGTCTGGAGAAAGTCATCGCGCTCGATGCGGTCGACATCGACGAACAGGACGTCATCAATGCGCGCCGCGCCTATTACGGCAATGTCAGTTATGTCGATGAATGGGTCGGGCGCCTGCGCGCCACGCTCGATGATTGTGGCATGGCCGACAACACTACGATCCTGTTCACCGCCGACCACGGCGACATGCTCGGTGAATTCGGGCTCTGGTACAAAATGAGCTTTCGCGAGTGGTCTAACCGCATACCCCTGATCGTGCACCAGCCGCGCCGCTTCGAGCCGCGCCGCGTGGCCGCGCCGGTGGCGCAGGTCGACGTGCTGCCGACGCTGGTGGATATCGCCGCCGATGCCGGAGTCGGTCAGCCGCCCGCGCCGATCGATCCCTTGCACGGACGCTCGCTATTGCCGCTGTGCGACGGCGACGCCAGCAACGACCCCGATGCCTGTGTCAGCGAATATCTGGGCGAGGGCACGGCGGCGCCGATGCTGATGATACGTCGCGGTAAGTACAAGTACATTTGCTGCAGCACCGATCCGGAGCAACTGTTCGATCTCGAAAATGATCCACTCGAACTGAATAATCTGGTCGAGCATGAACTGCTCGAAGGTTTTCGCTGCGAAGCCGCCAAATACTGGGACAGCGACGCGCTGCGCGAAACTGTAATCGCCGATCAGAAACGCCGCCGCGCGGTCCATACGGCATTGCGCATCGGGCGCTACCAGGGCTGGGATTTCAACCCGGCGCGCGACGCTTCCGAGGAATACACGCGCAGCCACATGGACCTGACCCGTTTCGATATCACCTCGCGCTTCCCGCGCCCGCCCGCCTTCAACCCAAAATTGAAATAACGCTTGAACATTCGGGGACAGGCCACTAAGTTAAGCCCGTCATTGCGAGGAGCGCAGCGACGAAGCAATCTCCAAGTGCTTGATCTTAAGCAAAAAGATTGCTTCGCTTCGCTTTTAGGCCCCCCTGGGTCCGTAATGACGCTATTTTTTTGCTTAACTTAGTGGCATTCTGGTCTGTCCCCTTCGAAGTCTTGCTGGCCTTCTGCCTGTTGCTCAGCGCCTGTACCGGCGGCGTCCAGTTCGACCCGGGCAAGGCGCACCATGGCGACGGCGAATTCGTCAGCGTGAAACAGGGCTCGTTTTTCGCCCACTACAAGATGCGCCAGAAAGAAGGCGACCCGCCGGTGCCCACCGCGGAGGAACTCGCCTCCATTGTCGAAACCCCGAATCTCGACCTTATCAACTCGCCCGCCGAACTACCGCGCGTCACCTGGATCGGCCATGCCACCGCGCTGGTACAGTACCGGGACATCGCTTTCCTTACCGACCCGCACCTGTCGCAATACCCGTTTCGCTTCGAGTTCTGGGTCAGGCCGCGCGTCACCCAGCCCGCGCTCGATTACCAGCAGATGCCGGAAATCGACTTCGTGGTGATCTCGCACAACCACTACGATTCGCTCGATCATCGAACCGTCGACCGCTTCGGCGACTCGGTGACCTGGTACGTACCGCTCGGCCTCAGGAGCTGGTTTTTGAAGCGTGGCATATCCCCGGATCGCGTCATCGAGCTCGACTGGTGGGAAAATCACCGTTTCGACGGCCGCGTCGAAATCACCTTTACCCCGGCACGGCATTGGTCGCGGCGCGGTCCCTGGGATACCAATAAAAGCCTGTGGGGCGGTTGGGCGGTCGACATCGACGGTTTCAACAGCTGGTTTGCCGGTGACACCGGATACAACGCGACTTACTTCCGCGACATCGGCGAACGCCTCGGCCCGTTTCGCCTGGCGATGATCCCCATCGGCGCCTACGCGCCGCGCTACTTCATGGGAAGCATGCACATCGATCCGGCGCAGGCGGTGGATGTTCATCTCGAAGTGCGTGCGCAGCAATCGCTGCCGATTCACTGGGGGACTTTTCAACTCACCATCGAGCCGCTGCTCGAACCGGCGCAACTTCTGATCGAGGAAATGCAACGGCGCGGCCTGCCGCCTGAACAGTTCCGCCCCGTCAATATTGGCGAAACCCTGGTATTGCCTTAGAAGGCTGCTTCGACGGCGTCTACGAATGCCGCCGCGGCGGGAGCGAGGCTACGGTTTTTCGAGGTAACAATGCCAATCGTGCGTTGTAGCCGCGCATAGCGAGTTGTCTTGAAAGCGACGTCTTCACGCTCCTCGGCGATCGCGAGACGCGGCAACGTGGTAATGCCGAACCCGGTGGCGACCAGGGCCAACAACGATGTGGTGTTTTGCACGTCCATTTCCGATTCTGCCAGCAGGCTGCGAAATTGCGCAGCGCGAATCAATCCACAGGTGCCGTTGGCAATGAAGCGATGGCCTTGCAGGTCGCTCCAGCTAAGAGGCCGGTTCAGGCGGTTCAACGCATGTGAAGGGCTACACACCACGCCCAGCGGGTCGCTGAGCAACGGCTGGAATCCAAGGTTGGACGCGTCTTCGGTCAGGCTCGCAATGCCGACATCGATCTGACCCAGCTCGACCAGCTTGTTGATCTGTGCCGAGCTGTCGTCGCGAATCGACAGCACCACGTGCGGATAACGGCCGACAAAGTTCGACAGTATGCCGGGAAGATAAACGGTCGCGACCGATGGAACCACGGCAATATCGACGCGGCCGAAATCGTTGCGCGCATAAGCCTCTATGCTTTTCATGCCACGTTCGAACTGTTTCAGCTGCTCACTCGAGGTTTCGAAGACATAGGCGCCGAAGGGCGTCAGTCGATTTTTGCTGCCCGCCTCGAACAGGGGTCGACCGAGTTGCGCCTCGAGGCCGGTGACCGTCATCGATACCGCCGAAGCTGTGCGGTGAAGGCGTACCGCGGCGGCGCTGATACTCCCCATTTCGGCAACCGTGACGAAACAGCGCAGGTGAGATTGTTTGCAAGCTCGCATAGCGGTCGGTTCCATGTCGTTGATTTCAATTTAACTGAAGATAATAACAAATTATTCGAATTGACTTAATAGATGGCGTAATGAGAATACCCAGCACGCGCCAACGGCGCATAACCCTCACAACAGGAGTCGCTGCCATGAGTGCAGTTCCAGAGTCAGTTCCGGGTCCAGTACCCGGAAGTTTTGCCAGCGTCAACAAGCCGGTTTTTGCCCTGACGGGCGGATTTATCGCATTATTTTGTGGCCTCGCCCTGGTTAGCCTCGAAACGCTGAGCGCCTGGGTAGACGCGGGTTTCGGCTGGTCGGTGCGGTTTTTTGGCCTCTACTGGCAGATCCTTTTGTTCGCCACCTTTGTCATCGGCATTATTATCGCGATCATGCCCGCCAGCCGTGTACGCCTCGGTAATATGTCGAAACCCGAATTCACGGTTTTCCAGTGGGGTTCCATGATCATGTGCACGCTGCTCGCGGGTGGCGGGGTGTTCTGGGCCGCCGGTGAACCGATGGCGCACTTCCTTTATCCGGCACCCTATTTTGGCGTCGAAGGCAAAACTGCCGCGGCAGCGGATGCGGCTCTGGCGCAGGCGTTTCTGCACTGGGGATTCCTGGCCTGGGCTATTCTCGGCAGCCTGACCACCATCATGTTGATGCACTACCATTACGACAAGGGATTGCCGCTGGCGCCGCGTACCCTGCTGTATCCGATCTTCAAGGAGAAAGCGATCAAGGGCCCCATCGGTTTTATTGCCGACGCTTCCTGCATCATCGCGGTGGTGGCGGGAACCGTGGGTCCGATCGGATTTCTCGGGTTACAGGTCAGCTACGGCCTCGAAAACCTGTTTGGGATTGCTGATGGTCTCGGAACTCAAATCGCCGTTGTAGGCGGCCTGGTGGCGCTTTACACCTTCTCGGCGATCACCGGCGTCAATCGCGGCATCAAGATCTTGAGCCAGTTCAATATCATCCTCGGTTTCGGCCTGCTCGGATTTATCCTGCTTGCCGGCCCCACCGCGTTCATTGTCAAAGGTTTTGTCAGCGGCCTCGGCACCTATGTCGCCAATTTCGTGCCGATGGCGCTTTACCGTGGCGATACCGGCTGGCTCGGATGGTGGACCGTTTTCTTCTGGGGCTGGTTTCTCGGCTATGGCCCGTTGATGGCCATGTTCATATCGCGGGTTTCGCGCGGCCGATCTGCGCGCGGCATCATTCTCATGGTGGCCGTGGTCGCACCGCTGGTAACCAACTTCTGGTTTACCATCGTCGGCGGTTCGGGAATCGCGTTTGAACTCGCCAACCCGGGTTCTGTATCGGCCGCATTCGAAGGTTTTAACCTGCCGGCGGCATTGCTTGCGATTACCAACCAGTTGCCCGCGGGGTTCATTGTATCGGTATTATTCCTGATACTGACCACGGTATTTGTTGCCACCACGGGTGACTCGATGACTTACGTTTTATCGGTCGCGATGTCGAACAACGACCACCCGGCCACGCCGGTACGTGTGTTCTGGGGTGTGGCAATGGGATTGATGGCGCTGATCCTGATCTCGATCGGATCGGGTGGAGTATCCAAGCTGCAATCGTTCATCGTGGTCACGGCGGTGCCGGTATCGCTGGTGTTGCTGCCATCGTTATGGGATGCGTTTCGCATCGTTCGTAAACTTGACGCGGAGCAGCAGGTTTAATGTCTGCACTGTTACGCCAGACAGGTCATCGATGCTTTTATTCTGCATCGATGACATTACTTTCAATTAGTACAATTGACTGAATTCGATCGCCCGATTATGGTAATCGGCCAGATTCAATCAGCCACCAAGAGGCTTTTATGTCAAATCTGAATCAAAATTTCATCGCTGGCGAATGGCTCGCCGGGGCCAGCGAAATCGCCAATATCAACCCCTCTGACCTGTCCGATACTATCGGCCATTACGCCCAGGCGGACAGCGCGCAACTGCAACGTGCGCTCGATGCCGCCGCGGCCGCGCAACGCGAGTGGGCGAAGACCGGGCTGGAACGGCGTTACAACGTGCTGATGGCGATCGGTAACGAACTCATCGCACGCTGTGAAGAACTCGGTACTCTACTCGCGCGCGAAGAAGGCAAAACCCAGCCCGAGGGCAAGGGTGAAATCTATCGCTCGGGACAATTCTTTACCTATTACGCCGCCGAGGTGCTGCGCCAGATCGGCGATAACGCCGACTCGGTGCGCGACGGCATCGAGGTCGATGTACGCCGTGAACCCGTCGGTACCGTGGCGATCATTTCACCGTGGAATTTTCCGACCGCGACCGCCGTCTGGAAAATTGCGCCGGCGCTTGCCTTTGGCAACGCGGTGCTGTGGAAGCCGGCCAACCTGGTTCCGGCCAGCGCGGTCGCGCTCGCGGAGATCATCTCGCGCCAGGACATCCCGGCGGGCCTGTTCAACCTGGTCATGGGCTCCGGTCGTGACGTCGGCCAGCAGCTGGTCGAAAGCCCGCAAGTTCATGCCATCAGTTTTACCGGCTCGGTGCCGGTAGGGCGCGGCATTGCGCAGGCCGCGGTCAATAATTTCACCCGCCTGCAGCTCGAGATGGGTTCCAAGAATGCGCTCGCGATCATGGATGACGCCGACCTCGACATCGCGCTGACCTGCGCCCTCGGCGGTGCTTTCGGCAGCACCGGCCAGAAATGCACCGCATCGTCGCGCCTCGTGGTGCACAAGGACATACACGAGAAGTTTGTCGAACGCCTGGTCGAGGGCGCCAACAGCATGGTCGTTGGCCACGCGCTCGAGGCCGGCAGCCAGATTGGACCGGTTTCCAGCGATGCGCAGCTACAGCAAAACCTGGCCAACGTCGAACTCGCCAAACAGGAAGGCGGCGAACTGCTTTGCGGCGGCGAGCATGTCGAACGTCCCACCGAAGGTTATTTCATGACGCCTGCCGTATTCGTCGGTACAAGTAACGACTGGCAGGTCAATCGCGAGGAATTGTTCGCGCCGATGGCCTGCGTGATCAAGGTTGATTCCTACGACGAGGCAATCGCAACCGTGAACGACACCCGTTTCGGCCTCACCGCGGGAATCGTCACCGGCAGCCTCGCGCGCGCCACGCACTTTCGCCGCAACGCCCGCACCGGTTGTGTCATGGTCAACCTGCCGACCGCCGGTACCGACTACCACGTGCCTTTCGGTGGTCGTGGCGAATCGTCTTATGGGCCGCGCGAGCAGGGGCAGTATGCGAAGGAGTTTTACACGACGGTGAAAACCGCCTACATCGCCAGCGGTAATCCGGCATGAGTGAGACTTCTTATCGTATCGACGCGCTGCAGTATGCCAACTGGTCGGAGAAAATCTTCGAGCAGATGCGCACCGGCAGCGTCGACGCGGTCCACGTCACCATTGCCTACCATGAAAACTTCCGCGAAACCGTGGCCAACATGGAGCAGTGGAACAGTTACTTCGAGCGCTTTCCGCACCTGATCTTCCAGGGTTTTACCGGCGACGACGTGCGTCTCGCGCGCGATACCAGTCGCACCGCGATATTTTTCGGTTTTCAGAATCCGTCGCCGATGGAGGACGATATCCGGCTCATAGAAATTCTGCACACGCTCGGCGTGCGCTTCATGCAATTGACTTATAACAACCAGTCGCTGCTCGCGACCGGCTGTTACGAAAGCGAAGACAGCGGCGTCACGCGCATGGGTCGTGAAGTGATCGCGGAAATGAATCGTGTCGGGCTGGTCGTCGACATGAGCCATTCGGCCGAGCGCTCGACGCTCGACGCTATCGAGATCAGCGAGCGCCCGATCGTGGTGACGCACGCCAACCCGGCCTTCTGGCAACCGGCGCTGCGCAACAAGTCCGACGCCATTCTCAAGGGCCTCGGCGAAAGCGGCGGCATGCTCGGTTTCAGCATGTACCCGCATCACCTGCGCGACGGCGGCGATTGTAGCCTGCAGAGTTTTTGCCAGATGATCGCCGATTGCGCCGAAATCATGGGCGTGGATCACATTGGCCTCGGCTCTGACCTGTGCCAGGATCAGCCGGACTCGGTAGTGGAGTGGATGCGCGTTGGCCGCTGGACGAAGAAGATTGACTACGGCGAGGGTTCCGCCGGCAACGCCGGGTTCCCGCCCATGCCGGAGTGGTTCGAGGATAACCGCGATTTCGGCAACATCGAAAAGGGATTGCTCGAAGTCGGCTTCAGTGAAGCCGATACCGCCGCGGTCATGGGTAATAACTGGCTGCGTTTCTTCGATGAAAATTTCGGTCGAGACTAGTAGATGAGTTGCGAGGATAACAATCCTTTACCTGTAGCGGCCGAATTCCGCCGCCCACCCGAAGTGGTGATGCGCCTCGCGCGCATGGGCAGCTTTCACCAGACGCGTCTGTCCTTCATGCGCGCGCTGTTGCGCCGCCTCAAGAAAGAAAAATGGCGCTTCAAGCGTAACCTGTGGGCGATCGACAAACGGGGATTCGGGCGTGCGGTTTATACCGTCTACGGTCCCGAGCGGGCCTACTCGTTGGTCGCTTTTTCCCACGACCTGCCCGACCACATGCGCTCTGACCGCGTCATTGCCACCGCCTGGGATGCGACCTTCGCCCTTTACGACGGCGTCCCTGATGGGGCCGATCTCGACCGGCTCGAAGCAAATGTACCGAGGCAGGAAGCAGGGCGGATTTCCGACTCCGAGCTCTCGCTGTCGCGCGCAAATCGTTCGGTGCGCCTGTGGCAACATGTTGTCGAGAGCCTTGCGGCCGGACGTCAGCCCGATCGGGAACAGCTCGAATCCGTGGGCTACCTGGTGCGCACGACCGCGGTCTACGGTTCCGGTAAATTCGGCGCCGCCGATCGCCTGACGATTGCCGAACGTCCCGAAGTCAGCGGTCCGTTCCAGGCTGAACTGTTGTCGGTGTGGCTGACGCGCGCCTTTGCCATCGATCTCGTCGAACACATTGCCGCCAAGCGCGGAGGCGACGAGGCCGTCGTCATCGACCCCGGTCTACGCCGCCACATCGGTGTCGGTAACTCGACCGGGCTCGGCATGGCGCCCTTTCTGATCAATCACCCTGCGTTGCTGAATAACTGGATGATGGCGCGCGAAGAGGCGTTCGCGCGCGTGCGCTCGCTGCCAGGCGCGGAGCCGGAGGCGATAGCGGAATTCGAACGCGAATTCGAACGTGCGCGTGAAAATGTTGCGCACTGGCATTCGCAGCATCCCATCCAGATCGAGAAACTTGCGGATCTGCGCGCCGACTTCGAACAGATGGCCGACTACATCGCCGCGCATACGCTCGCCGACGATCACCCCTGGGACCGATTTTACCGTTGGGCCGAGGATCAGCTGACGCTCGAAGGCCAGGAGCAACTGCTATCGCTGATGCTCGAACCCTACGGCGAGCTGGTCGACGATTTGACGCAGTGCATGGACGCCGACGAACACCTGAGTTTTTTCATCGACGGCGCGATGCCGCTTGCGCGTCTGTGCGAAATTATCGAATCGCGCTGCCAGTGGGCGTTGGCCGTCGACTATGGTGAAGCGGTCAACCGCGCGCGCTTCTGGTACACCTCGGCCGAAAAACTCGAGCCCCGCGTTGGCGAGCGTTTCGAGGAACCCGGCGCCGAGTACGAATTGCCGCTCGCCGTCGGTTACGATATCAAGCGTTTGCATGGCGCCCTGCTCGACTCGGAGCAGGGCTTGTCGAACGCGGATTTCCTGCTGGCGCATCCCGAGCACCGCCACACGATACGCCGCGTGCAAAACCTGGCCACGCATCCCTACGCGGAAATTCAGGATAACCTCATCGCCGCGGACATGCTGCCGATCGATATCCTGCGCTGCAAGCTGTCTTTCTTCGGCGCCACCAAATTCGATCCGCGCTCGGATCGCTGGGTTCGTATCTGCATGTACCAGGATGCGCCTTTTCCAGATGAATGGCTTGCGCCGGCGAAGTCGGCGAATGCCGACGAAGACGCGTCCGAATAATGAGTTATCGTCTCACGCTCGTCGAAGCCGAATCCTATCTGCGCAAGGCGGCGCGCGCGCGCGGGTTGGACTGGGGTATCGCCGAAGAGGCGGGCAAGGCGGCGCGCTGGCTCGCGGCTTTCGACCTGCCCGGCCCCGAAACCACGCTGGCGCATTTGCAGCAGCTCCCGGCAGGGGAATATCGGCAGTTTATTCCGGACTGTTCGCTCGAGCCCTGGCAGGCGCCCGGCGGGCTGTTATGTCCCGTGATTACCGGTGCCGCGCTCGCCGATCGCTCGACGCAAATGCTCGATGGTCATTGTTTCCGGCTGGCGGTGACCGCTTATCCGCTGCTGCTGGCGGCCACGGTTGGCCAGGCCGCGCGTTGTCACCGCACGGTGTTTACCACCGCGTGGGCCGGGGTGCGCGTGAGCTGCTTCGAAAACGGGCTCAGCATCGAAGGCAATCGTGATGACCTGCTGCTCGCACGGGTCGATAGCGTGAGCTGTCAGCAAGACAAGTTGTCTGAACCGCAACAGCTTCCGTCGACCCTGTCCTACGCGATCGACTACGACCTGTTTCAGACCATCGATCAACTCGCTTTCCAGACCTACGCCCCGGCCACCGAGGCATCCCGCGCCGGCGCCGGCGCCGGCCTCACCGACAACGACTAGCCCCGCCCGCCCCTATGCGGTCCCCCTACCGTCATCCCTGCGAAAGCAGGGCGGTCCGACGTATCGGCCTTGCACCGACGGCGCGTTGTAAGATTCCTGCTTGCGCAGGAATGACGTTAAGATCGGTTTATTGCTGAAAATCAATATGTTGCCCTCATTTCCTCGAATTGAAGATAAATTCCCCTTTTACCCCGTTTTCGTGTATGCTGCGCGCAATCTTTCTGGTGCTGATCGGTCTGCACCTGTCCTTAAACGGTAATCGATAACGATTTCCCGCTCATTTAGCACTTAAATCTTCCCTGACCGTCCCAGCCACAGCAGTGTGTCCTGGCGGGTTGATCGCTGGAGAAAATCTAAACATGTCATTCCAAAATCTTGGCCTACGAGCCGAGCTGATCCGTGCCGTATCTGAAAAAGGTTACGATACGCCAACCCCAATACAAACCCAGGCCATCCCGCTGGTCCTCGAGGGCCGCGACCTGATGGGTAGCGCGCAAACCGGAACCGGTAAAACGGCCGGCTTTACGCTGCCCATGTTACAACGCCTGGCTGAGGTCGAGCCGCCGAAAAATAGCCGCCGGCCACTGCGCGCGCTGATAGTAACGCCGACGCGCGAACTCGCCGCGCAGGTCGCCGACAGCGTTAGCGACTATGGTCGCTTGCTGTCGCTGAGATCGACCGTCGTGTTCGGCGGTGTCAGCATCAATCCGCAAAAGCAGAAGCTGATTCGCGGCGTCGATATCCTGGTAGCGACCCCCGGCCGACTGCTCGATCACGTTAGTCAGCGATCTGTCGACCTTTCTCGTGTAGAATTGCTGGTACTCGATGAAGCCGACCGCATGCTCGACATGGGATTCATACACGATATTCGCAAGCTGCTCGCCCTGCTGCCGAAGCAAAAACAGACTTTGCTGTTCTCGGCTACCTTTTCCGACGACATCAAAAAGCTCGCCAATGGCCTGCTGAAGTCGCCCGCACTGGTCGAGGTCGCCCGCCGCAATACTACCGTCGAGGCGATCGAGCAGGTGATTCATCCCGTCGACAAGAGCCGCAAGCGTGAGTTGCTGTCCTTCCTCATCGGTTCGCAACGCTGGCAACAGGTGCTGGTTTTCAGTCGCACCAAGCACGGCGCCAACCGCCTCGCTACCCAATTGGTCAGCGATGGCATCAATGCCGCCGCGATCCACGGCAACAAGAGCCAGGGCGCGCGTACCCGCGCACTCGCCGATTTCAAATCGGGCAAGGTGCAGGTGCTGGTCGCGACCGACATCGCCGCGCGTGGACTCGATATCGATCAACTGCCGCACGTGGTCAATTTCGACCTGCCCAATGTGCCCGAAGATTACGTGCATCGCATCGGTCGCACCGGCCGTGCCGGCCGTGAAGGCGAGGCTATCTCGCTGGTCTGTGTCGACGAGTTGAAACTGCTGCGTGATATCGAACGTGTGATCAAGCGCGAGATTCCAAAGCGCGTGATCGAAGGCTACGAGCCCGACGCGTCGATCAAGGCCGAACCAATCGAGCATGGACGTCCGCAGAACAGGAACAACCAGAACAGGAACAAGTCGCAGCAACGCTTCTCGCGTAAAGCCAGGGGCCAATCGCCACAGGGCGCGCCAAAAGCTGCTAACCAGCGCCATAAATCCGGCCGTCGGGCCGCCGCATGATGAAAGCGCGTAAAGAGGAAAAATCATGACTGACCAACCCGTAGTTGAACCCAATGGGCGCAAGTTTCCGGTCGGCAGTATCGAGAAGACTGACCCCCCGAGCGGTGTCACCGAAGGCGAGTGGTATGAATACGTGATCGGTGAAGGCTCCTCCGCGATCAGGGGCAAACGCGCGGGTAGCCTCCAGGCGGTAACCGAGTATGTCGTGGAGTACGCCGAGAACCTGAACCAGCGCTCGGCGCTGGGCTACTCGTCCTACGCCGCACGCAAGGTACAGAAGTAGTAAGACGCAACAACCTTCCATCTGTCCTCATCCCGGATAGTGCGCCGCACTTACCGATACGTCGGAACGCCGGGTCCAACTGCTGCATAGTGATTGAAAATAGCTGCGTACGGCGGTAATGTCTCACTTCGCCCGGCTTCGGGCCTTTTTGCGACCGATATTTCTGGAGCATTCCATGAACGCACCCGTCAATTACGAACCCGGAACACAAAATTCACTGCGCTGCCGCAAGCCCGGCGGCGGAACCGAGGA
>Ga0255049_10000749_pt1 | contig 19246 bp, 20 predicted proteins | sample JV7_2_3_MG_FD_183615 | JGI IMG/M metagenome (GOLD analysis project Ga0255049, IMG submission 183615) | Seawater microbial communities from Jervis Inlet, British Columbia, Canada - JV7_2_3 | ecosystem: Environmental > Aquatic > Marine > Inlet | place: Canada: British Columbia | collected 2016-10-06
TCTTCGACCGCCTCGTCAGCGTCCTCCTGGGAAAAAGCGGTCAACGGAATGCCAGCCACCAGAATCGTGACTGCGAATGCGATTGTGCTTAGGAATTGGGTCCAACGCTTCATTACTTTCCCCCCCGGGTTTTTGGTTTCGCTCAACATGCAATGATGATATGTCAATAGTACAACAAGTATTGCATACAATGCACGCGCCAGCAGCAAATTGTCGATTCGGCCCCGATGGGGCGTCAGATGCCGGTTCGGTCTCTGACCTGCCGGGCGGCGCTGGTGCCGGCGAGACGGCCGAGTACCACAGCCGTCAACAGCCCGTTGCCGGATAGGTAGCCCCGATCCGAGCTTCCTGAAACACCGCACGCCGCACCTCCGCCCGCGAAGAGATTCGGAAATGGACGCCCATCGGCTTTGATCGCCCGTGCGTTGCCGTCGACCACTATGCCCCCCTGTGTATGAAACAGAGCGCCGGTCACTTTGACCGCGTAGTAGGGTGCTTGGAGTGCCGGCTTTGCGGCAAAGTTCCGTCCGAAGGGATCGGCCTGCCCGCGAACATATTCAGTGACCTGATGCACCGTTGTTGCGAGCGCATTTGCGGGAATTCCGAGTTCCCCGGCCAAACTGACGAGGTCCGGGGCCGTAACGATGGCCCCTGCTTTCTCGGCCCGCAGGTAGTCATCGAACTCCTGGCCCAACAGATGCAGTCGATCGTCATAGATGTTCCAGGCGATTCCGCCTGGCTGCGCCAGCACGGCGCGCGCCTGCTCGGAATACCCCTGGTGTTCGCTGGAGAACCTCTTCCCTTCTGCGTTCACCTGAATGCCGCCTTCCATCATCAGCGCCCAGGTGATCAGAATATTGTGCGGGCATGCGACCGAGCCGTGACCTTGATAGGAACCGAGATGCTCCAGTCGGGCGCCCAGCTCGGCGCCCCAGAGGATCGCGTCGCCCTGGTTGCGCCCATGCCCGAAATAGAGCGCATCGGCCATGTCCGGAAGATGTCGGCGAACCAGCTTCGGATTACCACCAAAACCGTTGCAGGCGAGGATCAGACTGTCACAGCCTATGAATTCAGAGCTGCCATCCGGCCGTTGCACCCGGACACCGACGATGCGCGTGTCTTCGTTGGCAACGAGGTCGGTGACATGCGCGCTCGTCATCAGATCCACATCCATCCGTTCCGCCGCGCGAGTCAGGCCCCCTATTAGATCCTCGCCGGTTCGCGAAGGTGGTGCATGCATACGCAAGTGGCTGTGCCCCGGATACAGGAAACCGCTGACCATTGTCAGTTCGATGGCCAGGTCGTCGATGAGCCAGTCAATAGTCGGACCTGATGCCCGGCAAATCGCCTCGACCATTTCCTGGTCGGCTTCCCCCTCCGCTTTGTTGAGGATGTCGGCGGCCATGATGGCCGGTGAATCGTCAACGTCCGCCTCACTCTGAAGTCGAGTGCCGCAAGCGGGAATCATGCCCGATGACAGCGCGGTGCTGCCGCTCGGTACACGATCGCGTTCGAGAACCAGAACGTCAGCACGTTCACCTCTGGCGGCAAGCGCGGCGACCAGTCCGCAGGCACCGGCGCCAATCACCAAAACCGGTACGGTGACCGAAAATTCGATTTCCGCCGCCTTGAGAATTCCCATCGTGATTACTCGCTACTGGAGTTCGTGCTCGCCAGGATCACTCTGGATCACCTGTCTGACCGACTGACCAGGCATCAACGATGTCACTGGCTCGGGCCGACCACGCGCCATCCTGGCCAATGACATAGGACAGAGCTTCTTGCAGCGCATTGATCCGATACGGCAGTCCCATGATGTAGGGTGTCAGCGAGAACGCGAACATGCGTCCACCATACTTTTCTGCCTCGGCAACAAGCAGGTCCGTCTGATCCGAGATCTGTTCGACCAGTTGCTCTTCGGAGTTTTGGCAAACGGCGATTATCTGCCGGTCCGAAAGTTCGTGGTTCAGGGGCAGCGACGTAATCGATCCCCGATCAGTCGCAATCGTGTACGGCAGGTCGTCATTGACCCAGTCACAAACAAAGTCAATTCCTGCGTCCACGAGCAACGACAGGGTATGTTCGGACTCTGAGCCGGCAATAGAGCGCCAACCACGAATTTTCTGGCCCGAAACCCGTTCCAGCACAGCGACGGACTGGCCGATCAGATCGGCTTCTGCCTGCCGATCCATGCCACCGAACTGAATGTCATTCATGGTCAGGGAGTGGCCGATGATTTCGTGGCCGCCATTCATCACCTCCTCGACGATGGAAGGATAGCGTTCGGCAATGGCGGCATTCATCGGTATCGATGCTTTGATGCCCAGGCGCTCAAAAACTTTGAGAAAACGGAAAAAGCCCACCCGCGTGCCATATTCCCGTGCTGTGTAATGACGCAGGTCCGGGTAGGGCGTCACCATATGGCCTGGCGCCCTGAACGGACCATCGTTCGGTTCCATCGGAAAATACTCGAGTGCCGTTACGATCAGGACGGCGAGCTGTCTGCCCTCGCCCCACTCGATCGGGCGGCGCTCAAACATGTTTGACCACGGATACAAATCATGATCCATGCCGTGACGGCGCTTCGGATAGTCGAGATAGTTCTTGCCCAGGGCCATGGTTTAGTCTCCCTTCTCGTAACGGGCCAAATCCGCCAGCGCGGCGTCATAGTAATTGTCCAGGTAATAATCGGTGATCTCGCGGCCCGTCGCGACCCATGCATCTTCGTGGGCGGTAACGTGGGCCAACACTTCTGCAAACGGCCCGATACGATGCGCCTGACCTATCAGGTAGGCGTGCAGCGGGATACACATAACAGTGCCGCTGTCCTCGCCCTCTTCCAGCAATTGATCGAATTGTCTTTTCAGCGTATCGGCATATTGCCTGGGGCTCATGTTATAGACGAAGAAGCCGTAATGATCGTTGACCTCGAGGCTGTAGGGTAACGAAATCATCCGCCCTTTTTTCGTCTTGACGGGTTGTGGCTGATCATCATGAAAAAGATCACTGGTGTACTTGAATCCGTACTCGGCCAGTAAATCCATGCTGCGCACGGTGTACGTCAGGGCCGGCCCCAACCATCCGGCAACGGTCTGTCCAGTCGCATCTTTGACGGTTTGAATACAGTCCTCGATCAAGGCGCGTTCCTCGGCTTCGTCCATGCCAAGGCAATAGCGCGAGTTGTAGACACCATGGGAGAAGAACTCCCAGTCTCTCTGGGCGCATTCTTCAATGATCTCCGGGATGTGCTGACACATCGCGACGGACAGCGATACGGATCCCCGCACCGCGTACTTGTCCATCACCTCCATGAGCCGCCAGTGACCGACCCGGTTTCCATAGTCGCGATGACCGTAGCCGACAACATCCGGGGCCGGTTTCGGCCAGGCCTTGCGATGTGGATTCGCCGGCGGTTCCAGTTCGTAAAACTCGATGTTAGGCGCGACCCATACGGCAATTTTCTTGCCTCCCGGCCAGACAACTTTCGGCCGGTCCTTGTAGGGCCAGAAGCCGTAAAGCTCCGGGTCCGACGGGTTGGGAAATCTTTCTGCAGTCATCATGCCACCCTCAATCCTTCGCAGCGGTCAGGTAGTCGACCACTTCCGCGACGTTCACAACGTCTGCGTATTTGAGCTGCAGGTCGGTCAGGTTGGCGAAGTGATAGCTCTCGTGTTTGTCCGCCACGCACTCGACCGGCACGATGGTACGGTAGCCGCGGCTGAGGCTGTCAACCGCCGTGGCTCGCACACAACCCGAAGTGGAGCCGCCGGTGACGATGACCGTATCCACCTGGTGCCAGACCAGTAAAGACTGCAAAGCCGTCTCGAAAAATGCCGAGGGCATACACTTGTCGTAAACAACGTCGACATTCCGATCGATTTCGAGGCGGGGGTCGAACGCGTGCCGTTCAGATCCATGCTTTATATTCTGCAGGCTATCGGCCGTATCGGTTCGCGTTCCCCAGACGCCGGCGTCCTGTGCGTTTTCGTGGAAAGCCACGTGCGTCCAGATCACTGGCCAATTGAGGTCCCTTGCCAGCGCGCAGATCCGATTGATGTAGTCCAGTTGCGCCGGATCGGTTTCATAGGCGGTCACAAAAGTGTGTATGTCCGTATAGGCCCGCTGCAAGTCGAGATTAACGATGGCCGCCTTGCTTCCAAAACCGAAGCGCTTGCGCGCCTGGTTTGCCATCACGTCCTCAAAAATCTGGCGTGCGGTCTTTGCACTCGCCAGCATGCGGGTACCCTTGATTTCCTCCGCCATCCTATTTCTCCTCCGATTCATAACGCTTGCCGGCCTGCAGGAAAGCGCTGGTGTCCAATACTTCATTGAGGCCGGCAAAATCTACCATGCGCTCACGACAATCATCTGTCGATCCGTGCTCGCGCAGGCACGCCAGGAGCTCGCGCGCCATGAATACCGTAGCCCTGACCAGGCTGCCAGGAAATATCACCAGCGCGAATCCCATCGCTTCGAGCTCTCCTGCCGTCAGGTTGGGGGTCGCCCCACCTTCTACCATGTTGGCCATCACCGGCAGGCGACCGGCAAAGCGATCCGCGATCATTTGCAGATCTGAACGCGACGGAGGTGCGTCGACAAAGAGGATGTCTGCCCCCGCCTCTGCATATCGCTCCGCCCGATCCAGGGCCGCAACGATGCCTTCAACAACGGCCGCGTCGGTGCGGGCAATGATTAGCGTGCGCGAGTTTCGCCGCGCATCAACCGCGGCTTTGACCTTGCCCGCCATTTCATCAACCGAGATCAGCGTCTTACCGCTTAAATGACCACAGCGTTTCGGAAACGTCTGGTCTTCCAGCTGGATGGCGGCAGCCCCTTCCCGCTCAAGCCGCTTTACCGTTTGCATCACATTGAGAGCATTGCCGTAGCCGGTATCGGCATCCACAATGATCGGCAGATCGACGCGCTCGGCGATGGCGGACACAGTTGCCGCCACGTCGGTGAGACCGAGCAAGCCGATATCGGGTTTGCCCAGGCGGGCGTAGGCGATACTGGCCCCCGACAAGTAGACCGCTTCAAACCCGGCTTCCGCCGCCAACAATGCGCCGAGCGCATCGTAAACGCCCGGCGCAATCGCGATTTCATGCCGCGATATTTGTTCTTGAAGATTGTTCTTGCGCGTCATGCTTTGCTCCCTGTAGCACGTTCTGCCGCGAATCTTTTTTCGAGATGAGGCACCAGGCCACCATCTTCGATCATGCTCAGCAGGTGACTGGGCAAAGGCTCGCAATCGTAACTCTCGTTCCGTGTCTCGTTCCTGACGGTGCCGGCAAACGCGTCCACAGCCAACCGGTCACCGCTCTTTATCGCGACGGTCGAAGGACAAACAACCGCGACCAGACCCAGGTTCAGCGCATTACGGTAAAAAATACCGCCAAAGGACTCGGCAATTACCGCAGCAACACCCAGTATGTTGAGTGCCTGCACCGCCTGCTCCCGCGACGACCCAATGCCGAAATTGCGGCCCGCGACGACCACATCGCCGGCACAAACCTCTGCCGCAAAGGCCGGGTCGACGACCTCGAGGCAATGCCTCGCGAGCTCTTCGACCGGCCCCTTTATATAGAGTCCGGGCGCCAGTGCATCGGTGTCGATATTGTCACCAAACACCCAGGCCCGGTTCGCGTTCGCGTGTTCAGTCATCAGCACCCGTCCTTTCATCCAGCATATCGCGCGGATCACAAATGACGCCTGCCACCGCCGATGCGGCCACGGTATACGGCGAGCCCAGATAGACGTTCGAAGTGTTCGCGCCCATGCGCCCTTTGAAATTTCTGGCTGTGGATGAAATGCACACCTCGCCGGCGGCGAGCACGCCCGCACCGTAACCCGCGCAGGCGCCACAACCCGATGGCATCAGGATTGCCCCGGCTTCGGTCAACGCCTGCAGCGTGCCATCGCCTGCGGCAATAGCTGTCGTCCGCGTGGAAGCGGGTGCTACGAGCAACCGTGTGCCGGCAGCGACTTGCCGGCCCCGCAGGACTTCGGCGGCCATCCGCAGATCGTCGAGCTTCGCACCGGTGCACGCTCCGATATACGCTTGCTGGATCCTGGTCCCCGCGGCTTCACTGACCGGTTCGGCGGTGGCCGGACTGTGCGGCAGGGCCACCTGCGGCTCGAGTTCGGAAACATCAATGTCGTGGACAGTCCGGTAGCTGGCGCCCGCGTCACCCTGCCAGTTCGTGATGTCGCCGGGATCGCCACCGGCGTCGCGAACATATGCGGCGGTCGTTTCGTCTGCTGCTATCAGTCCCGCCTGGGCGCCGAGTTCCGCCGCCATGTTTGTAAGGGTCATGCGTTCATGCATTGTTAACTCCGCGATAGTCTCACCGGCAAATTGCAGCGCCTGATATTCGCCACCGTCCACGCCGAGATTCGCGCATAGTGCCAGCATCATGTCCTTGGCAGAAACGCCGGCCGGGAGTCTGCCCGAGCAATTTATAAGTATCGTCGCGGGGACCTTGATCCAGGTTTCGCCAGTCGCCAGTACACCAGCCATTTCGGTCGACCCAATGCCGAACATGTAACAGCCGAAGGCGCCACCTGTCGTCGAATGGCTGTCGCCGCCGACGACAAAAAGCCCGGGTTTGAGGTGTCCGCGCTCAGGCAGTACCACGTGGCAAATGCCCTGCATGTCATGAAAATTCCGAACGCCCTGCGCCGCTGCCCACTTCCTTGTCAGATCGAGAATGCCAGCGCTCGTCGCATCGAAGGCAGGCACGAAGTGGTCCGACAGCAGCACGATCTTTTCCGCATCCCAGACCGTCGCGCCCAGTCGCTCGAGGATCGGTGCGACGCGGCGAGGCCCCGAGGAATCATGCATCATGGCCAGATCGACTTGGCAGACCACAATTTCTCCTTCGATAACGTGCTCGCGTCCGGCTGCCCTGGCAATTATCTTCTGCGCGAGAGTGGCTGCCACGGTCACATTCCCAGGTAGGAGCGTTTGACATTGCTGTCTGCGGCCAATTCAGCGGCCGTCCCAGCAAGCGATATGCGTCCCTGCTCCATGACATAGGCTCGGCCGGCAATCTCCAGCGAGCGTGCGACGTTTTGCTCGACGAGGAGAATAGTGAGGCCATCCTCATTGATCGTTTTGATGAGCGCGAACAGTTCTTCGACCAACAGTGGTGACAGACCCAGGGACGGCTCGTCCAGTACCAGCAGTTTCGGCTCGGCCATGAGTCCGCGCCCGATAGCCAGCATCTGCTGCTCTCCCCCCGACAACGTCCCGCCGCTTTGCGCAAGCCGTTGCCGCAGGCGGGGAAAGACCGAGCAGACACGCTCAATGTTTCGAGCCCGCTTCTCGCGCCCGCGTCGGTAGCTGCCGAGCTCCAGGTTTTCCAGTACGCTAAGGTTCGGAAATATGCGGCGTCCCTCGGGAACGTGAATGAGGCCGCGGGAAACGATCTCATCCGGTGCGGCGCCGGCAAGGTCCGCGCCGTCAAAAACAATACTTCCTGCGGTTCGTCGAATAATTCCGCTGAGCACTTTGTTGAGTGTCGACTTGCCTGCACCGTTCGGTCCGAGCAAAGCGACAACCTGGCCAGCAGCGGCCGAAATATCGACGCCATGAAGGATTTGCGTGTCGCCATAGCCGGCGCTCAGTCCGGTAACTTCAAGCATGCTCGCCACCTTGAGCCGCCATGGTGGCCGCTCCGGTACCGAGATACGCCTCGATAACAATCGGGTCGGCTGCCACCGCTGCTGGTGCTCCCGTCGCTATCAGCCGACCGTTGTTGAGGACCAGGATACGATCGGAAAGCTGCATCACAGCCTGCATGACGTGTTCAATAAGCACGATCGTGACACCGGAATCCCGAATCTGTCGGATTACCGGCAGAATTGACTCAATCTCCGACGGATTGAGCCCGCCGAAAACCTCGTCAAGCAACAGCATTTTCGGGCACGTGGCCAAGGACCGCGCCAGCTCAAGTCGTTTTCTGAGAACGACAGTCAAGCTACCGGCTTTCTGCTCCAGAACGCCCTCAAGCTGCAGCAGCGATGCGACTTCATCGGCTTTCGCCAATGCCTCGCGCTCGGCCAGATGCAGGTACGCGCCGACCGCAATATTCTTGCGGACGCTCAGGGCCGCGAAGGGCCGCGGCAACTGAAACGTGCGCGCCATACCCATACTGCAGATCCGATGTGGCGGCTCGTCGGTAATGTCGGTGCCCTCGAATGTCACGCATCCTTCATCGGCTGGTAAGAAACCCGAGACAACCGAGAAGAGCGTCGTTTTGCCGGCACCGTTCGGCCCGATAAGGGCGACGATCTCGCCTGCCTCTACACCGAACGTCACTTGGTCGAGCGCTTGCAGTCCGCCGAAGGATTTCGAGATGCTGTCAGTAGCAAACATCAGCTGCCGCCTCCGGCCTTACGTCGAATACGTTCGACCAGACCCCACAGGCCACTCGGCAGGAATAACACCATGAGCACCATGATCGCCCCGTAGATCACAAGGTTTACGCCTGGGGCGCTCGAGGTCAGGTGCTGGGCGATTTCGCTGATCGAGTGCAGCACTACCGACCCGAGTAGCGGGCCTAATAGCGTGCCGATACCGCCGATGATGGGTACCAGCAATGCCTCGACCGAAACCGACGGCCCATAGGCGATCGCGGGATCGAGGTAGAGAAAGTACTGCGTGTAAAAAGCGCCTGCGAGCCCTGCCATAGCGCCGGACAATGCAATCGCTTTTAGTTTTGTCTCGAACGCGTTAATGCCCAGCGCGCGGGCGGCGTCCTCGTTCTCGCGCACAGCTATCAGCCGGGCCCCAAAGCGGGAGTTTTCGAGGCGCGCCGTGATTGTCAGCCCAAGGGCGACCAGTGCCAGGGCGACCAGGTAATATCCGGTCTTGTCCGCGAACTGGAAGTTCGCTGCCGTCTGCTGCAGTGGCACGAGAATGCCCACACCGGCGCCGGTGAAATCGACTGTGCTGGCCAGGATCCTCAAGACCTCGGCGAATGCGAGCGTAATCAACGCGAAGTAGGCGCCCTTGAGACCAAAGCGGAAGCTCAGGAAACCAACAATAAGACCCATGCCGCCGCCGCCCAGACCCGCGATTACGAAGCCCACCCATGGGTTGATTCCAAAGCTGACCTGCAGGATCGACGCAGTGTAGGCGCCGGTGCCGAAGAATGCCGCGTGACCAAAAGAGAATTGGCCGCCGTAACCACCCAGCACGTTCCAGGCCTGACCGAGGAATGCATAAAACAGCACCATGATGATGAAATTCAACAGGTAGTCGGACTGCATCAACCACGGCAGAGGTAGCATAAGCAAAGTGAACAAGGCGATCGCTGGCATGGACTTCATTAGACGCCGCCTAGGACCGTTGGCCCATCAGGCCCGTTGGCCGGAAAAGAAGAACGAGGATAAATAGAACGAAAATACCAATCTGACCGAGGCTCTCGCCCAGATACAACCCGCCCAGTGATTCCGTTACGCCAATAATCAGCCCGCCCCACAAGGCGCCCATGAAGCTCCCCATGCCGCCGAGCACCACAACCGTGAAAGCAATCAGCACAAAAGCAAAGCCCACCTGTGGCGTTACATAAAAAGTAGGCAACAACAGGCAGGCCGCCACACCGAGGCAGGCGATACCCAGGCCAAAGCTCATGGCATAGACGTGATTCACGTTGATGCCGACCAGTTCGGCGCCCATCTTCTCCTTGGCGACCGCACGAATTGCCTTGCCGAGGTCCGTACGTGTCATGAGTAGCCAGAAGAGAACGGAAATCACAACGGCCGCAACGAGGGCAATGACTTTTGGCGTCGATATCAGGACCGGGCCGATTTCGATGGTTGCGAAAGCGTATGGAGTGTCGATGATGCGTGTATCGGAACTCCACAGGTAAAGAGCCAGATTGTCGATAACAATGGCGAGGCCCAACGTCACCAGAAGAACGTTCTCGTCCTTGCCATGGCTCGCGCGGCTGATGACGCCCCGCTGAAGTCCGTAGCCCAGCACGAACATCACCGGGACCATGATCGGAATCGCGAGATACGGGTCAATACCGAATAGCGTATGCAAAAAGAAAACCCCGTACATGGCCAACATCAACAGGCTGCCATGGGCAAAATTAATAATATGCAAGACACCGTAAATGAGCGTCAGCCCCAGAGCGATGACTGCATACACCGCTCCGGTGGTGAGACCGTTGATGGTCGCCGGGATGAAGAGCTCGAGTTCAAGCATTGCCTTGCACTGTCGCCGGAATGGGAAAAACAGGGTCAGCCGTGGCGTATTCTGCGGGATGAATGACCTTGATATCGCCCTCGAGAATCTGTGTGTTGAGGGGCCGGGCGCCCTGATTTTGGCCATTTACAAACCGGGTCGGTCCGTAGGGCATGAAATGGTCACTCCAATCGCTGCTCTCCAATGCTTCTATGATTGCCTCACGATCGGCGGTGCCCGCCCGCTCGATCGCGTCGGCCAGGAGTTTTGTCGCACAGTAAGAAAGAAACAATTCGTAGGTGAAATACAGGCCCCGCTGCTCGGCCTTGCGTCGCAACGCCAACGCTGCCGGATGACCCGGGTCATACCAGTGATTGCAGTCCATGATGAACTGCGCCGTCCGCGGAAATTCCTTTAGAAACTTGAAACTGGAAGCAGTGCCGCCTAACACGGAATAGATGGCCATCGGTCGGACGTTGTATTGCGACATGGTCCTGGCCAGTAAGATGTACTCGTTATAGTAATTGGCCGGAATGATGATGTCGGGTTTGCGAGCCCGGATTTTCAGCACAATGTTGTTGAAGTCCCGTGTAGGGTTGGGATGTCGAATCACGTCAACCAGGTCGAAAGAAGCGTCGGGCAGTGCAGAGGACAGAAGTCGAGCCGTTCCCGTACCGAAGAGCGAGTCCTCATGAATTATCATGACGGTCTTCGCTGGTCGGCCTGCCGCATCATTAATCTTCACCAGGTTGTCCACGGCCGTTCGAGCCACCGTGCCGTAACCCGGGCCAAAACGGAAAGTATTCTGCAACCCACGCTCTACGATAGCGTCGGAAACACAGACATCGACAACATGGGGGATACCGTGGCGCGCTGCCCGCTGGGTTGTTGCCAGGCCGATAGAGCTCGCATAGGCCCCGACAATCGCTGCCACACCAACTTCGTTCATTTTCTCGACCTCGGATGCGCCGATGTCGGGTTTCGACTGAGCATCACCGAGCACCGCTTCGAGCTCGGCTCCACCCATGGAGTGAATGCCGCCGGTAGCGTTGATTTCCTCTATTGCCATTAACCCGCCTGCGCGGCATTGACTGCCAGAGAACGCCAGGAATCCGGTTACCGGATGCACCAGGCCAATCCGGACCGTGGTCTTGGCTCTCACGGTTCCCGGGAAACCCAGCGAAGCAGTTCCTGCAATCATTGCGCCCAATGCGCCGGAAACAAACTGCCTGCGCGACGTCGCCTTCGAGCTGCGTTTAGTCTGTCGCATTGCTGTTACTTTCTTTCGCAAACCAGAGCCTCCAGAATCATTGTGTGGTCGGCGACCAGGACTTGCCTTGTTCCTCTTCGATCCGTGTCAGGTCCATACGAAATTGATACCGGTCGGGCCGATAAAGGGCAACGATGTACTCTATCGGTCGCCCGGTCTGGTCGTGAACGACGCGCGAGATGCGCAACAATGGCGCACCGATTTCCAAATCCAGCGCCTGTGCGGCGACCGTATCGGCAACTGTGGCCGTAATCGTCTGCTCTGCACCGGAAACGACGGCGCCGCCTTGCTCGAGAAGCATTAGCAGTGGTTTGGTGGCGATGTCTTTTTGACTGTAGGAGCGCCCGAGATCCTCGGGCACCCAGGTGCTCAGGTAGGAGAAAGGGTTTCCTTCGATACGCCGGACTCTGACGGCATGTTGGACGGTCGTACCCGGTTCACAGTCGAGTTTCAGAGCGATCAGGGCCGAGGCATCCTTGTATTCGAAATTAAGCAGGTCCACCTCGGTCTTCAGGCCCATGGCCAGCAAGTTCTCGAGTAGCCCCTCCACCGAATAGTGCGCGGGGGAACTCGTCACGCGGTGACTCACACGCGTGCCTTGTCCCCTGCGCCGAACCACAAGGTTGGCGGCTGCGAGTTTGTCCAGCGCTCGCTTCGCCGTTATTCTCGACACACCATAACTGCTGCAGATTTCGTGTTCGCTCGGCACGACAGACTCGAACGCGTACGAACCATCATAAATTCTGTCCCTTAGGATCAGAAAGATCTGGTGATAAAGTGGCGTTGGCGAGTTTTGGTCAACCAGGACAGAGTCAGGACTATCGCTGTTTTCGTTTGCCACCGTATGTTGCCATCCTGTGTCGAAATTATTATTCCTGGCGGGCAGCACTATTTGCGTGCTCGAAGCCGCCGCGGCTAGTCAGTTAAATATTATAATGGTATGTCAAGCGGACATGCTACCGCTTTTTTCATCCGGCAGGAGAACTACATGCCCGATATTGCCAGCACCATAGTACTTTCTTTCCTTGCGGCGATGGAACAACGCGATCTGGAGAAGGCTCGGAGCTATGTCGCCGAGGACTTTGCAATGACCTTTCCTGGGCCCGTGCACTTTGCTTTGCTCGAAGAACTCGTGGCCTGGTCCCGAAATCGCTACAGATTTGTCAGAAAGACGATCGATAGCGTGCACGAGTCGTCCGACGAAGACAGTACGATGGTCTACTGTACCGGCACTCTGGCCGGCGAGTGGCCCGACGGCGCAGACTTTTCGGGCGTTCGTTTCATCGACAGATTTTCGGTTCAGAACGGCAAGCTCACCCACCAGGATGTATGGAACGACCTCGCGGAGGTTCGTGCGCTCGGCTAGTCGTCCTCTGCCTTACCTGCCGCAATACCGTCATTGATCATGCTCATAATCTCCGCGCGACCGAGACCTGTCTCGGTCAATACGGAGTAGGTGGAATCGCCGAGGGCCGGGGGTGCGCGATCGCTTTGTACATCGGAATTTCGGAATCGCAGCGGCGAACGTACCGTCGGAACCGGGCCCAGATCTGCGCGATCCAGATGCTCCACAACACCACGATCGAGCACCTGTCGATCGGCAAACGCCTGGCCAACGGTGTTGACAGGGCCGGCCGGCACGCCGTGTTGCTCCAGAGCCTGCAACCAGTATGCCGCGCTCTCCGTTGCAAGAACTTCCGAGATCAGTGGCACAAGGTGCTCTCTGTTACGGACTCGCGCCGAATTCGTCGCATAACGAGTGTCGGCGTGTAATTCAGGTTTGCTGAGTAGCTTGCACAGGGACGCGAACTGCCGGTCGTTACCGACGGCAACGACGATGGCATCGTCCGCCGTATTGAATACCTGATATGGAACAATACTGGGATGCGCATTGCCACTGAGCCCCGGACTTTTACCCGACACCAGATAGTTTGACGACTGATTCGCAAGAGCGGCCAACTGGGCCTCCAGCAGCGAAATGTCGATGTGCTCACCTTGCCCTGTCTCTTTCGCTTTGACGTAGGCGCCGAGAATGCCGATGGTCGCGTAGAGCCCGGCAAATATGTCGGAAACAGCGACGCCCGTCTTCGTCGGATTTGAGTCACCCGTAATGCTCATCAGGCCACTCATCGCTTGCACAATGAAATCGTAGCCCGGCCTTTGTGCGTACGGGCCCGTTTGTCCGAAACCGCTGATCGAGCAGTACACAATGGCCGGATTGATCTGTTGAATAGAGTCGTAGTCCAGCGAGTATTGTGCGAGTCCACCGACACGAAAGTTTTCAATCAGAATGTCGGCGCGCTTCGCAAGATCTCTGACAATCGACTGCCCGCGAGCATCGTTGAAGTCCACAGCCACGGATTCCTTGCCTCGATTGGCACAGAGGAAGTAGGCGCTCTCCTGATTGTCGCCCTTCGAATGGTAGGGCGGGCCCCAATGGCGCGTATCATCGCCTCGGGCCGGGTGCTCGATCTTGATAACCCTCGCCCCCAAGTCCGCCAGAGTCTGCGTTGCCCATGGTCCCGCAAGTACTCTGGAAAGATCGAGTACCAGTGTGCCGTCAAGCGGTCCTCCCATTACATATACCCCACAAGAATCGAGTCGATCGCAGAAAATTTCGCATCGAGTCTATGAGCAACGAGCTGCATTGTCGACCGACCGGGTTCTTGCATAAACTGGTGGCCCGGATGAACTGTTGATTTGCACTGAAATTTGACCCGGCATTTGCATTGTAAGTTCGCCCGGTAGAATGATCAGATCCTCAGCGCAGTCTCCGCCAGACAACTATCAGGCGGGTCACCGGAATACACGTTTTTGAATCTGGTGGCCAGGCGCGGACTAATCGAACCACCGACACGCGGATTTTCAGTCGCGAGTTGGATCGCCTGAGGCCTTGTAATTCAATGAGCTACCGTGGCGTCCGTTGCAAGATTTGCATTACCGTGCATAACGATGCACAGCTCTTTCACGCAAATCTCACGCAGCGTGACGACTGAATCAGCCAGCAACTGAGTCTCGATGTCTGCGCCATCGGCCTCTGGATAGACTTATCTACTCGACACGAATGTTGTTTAACAATGCGTTTCGAATCACTGTTGGTTCCAGCGAATTTCGCCGTTCAACGGATCGATAGAGTTGCCGCAGTATTGCTCAAACCGCAAATCGATAGCGGTGAGGGTCGTGCCGTCATACGTCACATTATCGACCACAAACCAGCCAGTCAGACCGTTGCAGCCGCGCCCTTCGCCAGACCAACTTAATCCGCCCACCGCCGGGTTGTGGAACGGGAAGCGCTTCAGGTTTCCGTAGTAGCCGACCTCCAATTGGCTCAGCGTGTTCATGGTTTCAAAGTCACCGTTCCACGTCTCCTGCCCACGAATGGAGATCGAAAGACGACCGCCAGCGGCATTGACCGTGGTCTGACTGTCGACCGGTGTATAAGTGTATGTTTCGCCCAACCCAATGCGATCCGCAGGCTGACTTTCCAGGTAGACGTAGTTACCTGTCGCCGGCGTAACGCCCTGCGCTGGTTCCCACAAACTTGCGGGAGGCGGCACAACCGGACCCGGCGGGCTCGTGGCGTCATTCGCATCCCAGTGAATCTCGCCGTGCAGCGCGGGCCAATCACCTTCGCAATGTTGCTCAAAGCGCAAATCGATTGACATGAGGGTCGTGCCGTCGTACGTCACACTATCGACCACAAACCAGCCGATCAGAGTATTGCAGCCCCGCGATTGGGCGTTCCAGTCTAGTCCACCCCTCGCCGGGTCGTGGAACGGGTAGCGTTGCAGGTCACCGTAGAACCCCACTTCCAAAAGGCTTTGAGTGTTCGTACCCTGGACACGACCGCCCCATCTCTCGTTCCCGGCGATTTCGATGCGCAACAAGGCTCCCGTCGTGTCCAGTGCGATTTGACTGTCGGCCTGTGTATAGGTGTAACTGACTCCCCGCCCGATGCGATCGCCTGGCTCACTTTCAAAGTAGACGTAGTTGCCTGTCGCCGGGGTAATCCCGGGCGCGGGCTCCCACAAACCCGCTGGAGGTGGTACGACCGGACCAGGCGGGCCCGTCGCGTCGTTCGCATCCCAGTGGATCTCACCGTGCAGCGCGGGCGCATTACCGTTGCAATGCTGTTCAAATCGTAAATCGATCGCCAAAAGGGTCGCCCCGGCATACACCACATTATCAACGACAAACCAGCCGGACACGGTATTGCAGCTTCGCCCCTCACTTTCCCAATTCAATCCACCTTTCGCCGGGTTATGGAACCCAAAGCGTTGCAAGTCACCGTAGTAACCGACCTCGAGCTGGCTCAGCGAGTGCATGGCTTGAAAGCCGCCACTCCAATTCTCACTCCCTCTGATGGAAACACTGAATATGGCTTCCACTGTGTTGATTGCGGTTATGCTATCCGCCTTCGTATGGGTGTAACTGCCGCCGGCGCCGATGAAATCACCCGGCTCACTTTCCAGGTAAACGTAATTACCCGATGTCGGGGTAACCCCGGATGCCGGTGCCCACAAATCGGCAGGGGGTGGATCTTCCGGCCCCGGCGCGGTCGTGGTGTCGTTCGTATCCCAGCGCACCACTCCGTGCAGCGCAGGCGCACCGCCTTCGCAATGCTGTTCAAACCGTAATTCGATCGCCATAAGGGTCGTTCCGGCATACGTCACGCTATCAACCACAAACCAGCCGGTCAGAGTGTTGCAGCCGCGCCCTTCGCCCGACCAGTCCAGTCCACCGGTCGCGGGATTGTGGAACGGGTAGCCCCGCAGATCACCGTAGTATCCGACCTCGAGTCGGTTCAGGCTGTTCATGGCTTGAAAATCGCCGTTCCAATACTCGTCGCCATCGATGGAAACCGAAAGACGACCGCTTGGGGAATCAATCGTTATTTGGCTATCGAACGGCGTGTAGGTATAGCTGCTGCCCGACCCGATGTAGTCCCCCAGCTCACTTTCAAGGTAGACGTAATTACCGGCCACAGGGGTATTGCCGGGCGCCGGCTCCCACAGTCCAGCGGGCGGCGGCACAACCGGACCGGGTGGACTGGTAGCGTCATTTACATCCCAGTGAATCTCGCCGTTCAGCGCAGACGTGTTGCCTTCGCAATGTTGCTCAAAGCGCAGATCGATCGCCGTAAGCGTCGCCCCGTCATACGTTACGCTATCAATCACGAACCAGCCCGTCAGAGTGTTGCAGCCGCGGCCTTCACCGTCCCAATTTAGTCCGCCCTTGACCGGGCTGTGGAACGGGTAGCGTTTCAGTCCGCTGTAATAACCGCCTTCCAGTTGGCTCACACTATTCATGGCTTGAAAGTCGCCAGTCCAACGCAGGTTCCCGTTGATGGACACCGAAAGGTGGCCGCCGGCCGCATTAATCGTGATTTGGCTATCGGCTGGTGTGTAGGTGTAGCTGCCACCCTGCCCAACGAAATCCCCGGGCTGACTATCCAGGTAGACGTAATTGCCTGTCGCCGGGGTACTACCGGGCGACGGCTCCCATAGACCGGCGGGGGGCGGTACAACCGGACCAGGTGGGCTCGTCGTGTCGTTCGCATCCCAGTGGACATCGCCACGCATTGCAGTCGAGCCATTTTCACAGAATTGCTCGAACGTCAGGTCGATCGCCGTCAGGGTCGACCCGCTGTAGGTCACACTTTCGATTACGAGTGTGCCGGTTAATTGATTGCAGCCGCGATGTTCGCCAGACCACTCCATTCCACCCAATACGGAATCATGAAACGGGTATCGTGTGAGGTTGTTGTACGTACCTGCTGTGAGGGTCGTATACATGTTCGGAAGAACGAATTCGCCGCGCCACGACTCGTCGCCTTCGATGCGAAGCGTCAGATGGGCCTCATTCACCTCCAACGTGATCAACGCATTGGCGTTTGAATAGGAATAGGATTGCCCCTGACCGATGAAGTCCCCGGTGTCACTGGCGAGGGAAACGGAACTTGCGGGCGGCCGCGGCGGATTCGACCCTCCCGAGTTTGAGCCCGAACCCGAACCTCCTCCCCCTCCTCCGCAGGAAGCTACGCTCAGGCAAGCTATTGCGGCCAAAAGCCTTGTTCTTGTTGTTCTCATGTAATCTGCCTGCTTGCCCGGCCTGTTGCAGAATAGTATTCCATATCTGGGATTTTCGCAGACATTACGATGATCGTCAGGTGGCTTTTTGCATAATTATTTAGGATTCCTTAATAAGGATGAGGGCCGGATAGAACCCGGCCCCAATCCCTTCGCGCCGGAGAAAGTGTTAGCCATGTCTCCGGTATAAGGTGTAAACCATGTGACCGGTTAGCACCGTTCAAGAATGGTGGCCAGGGGCGGACCGATTCGCGAAGAGAATCAGGCCAGCAGCGCTGCGTCCCAGTCCGAAAGCTCCTCAAAGACATAGCTGGCTGGGGCCACGATACCGATTTTGTGGATGTTCAGAATCGCGTACTCGGAGACACTGAGCCCAAGGCGTTGCCTGATACGATGTTCGTAGTCCTCTCGCCCCGCATCGGACTTGGAGTCCATCAGCGTTGGCATGGTCGGCCGGTGAAGCACGAAGCGTCGGATATCGGAAAGGAGCGCGCGACTCTGCTCAGATCGACTGGTGTCATGGATAACATCTGACGTTAACTTGTCAGTACCGTCGTCGCACCTTCAGCTCGGGTCGAGTTCCACCGCATCGACAATACCGACAACGATCGAACGCACTGGCGCGTTACTGTCGCCGAGGATTTGGCGGGCGCCGCTGCCCTCATCGAGAATCAGGACGGTCTCCCCCTGGCCGGCGCCGATGACGTCGAGCGCAATGATATAGCCGCCGGTTGGGCGCCCGGTTGGGTCGAGACGCTCGGCGACGAGCAGCTTCTGACTCTCGACGACCGGGTGATGGATGGTCGACACGACGCTGCCGGTGATGCGACCGAGGATCATCAGGCCAACTCCTCCCTGGAATAGCGCCTTACCTCATCGACGAGGCCGACGATGGCGTCGTCGACCGGAACGAAAGTCGGATCGAGGGTCAGCGCAGCTTCGCGGCTGGCCACCCAATAGATCACCTGACCGGGACCGGCCATGCGCGTGCCGTCGGCGCAGACGAGGGGGTCGCCGTCGGGTTTGCCCTCCACGTCGAGTGGCTGGATCCAGAGCAGTGGCGTGGCGGACAGTTCGTCCACCAGCATTGCCGGAACCACAGTCCCGATCACGCGTCCCAGGAGCATGCGACCTCCACGGGATATTCAGCGCTGGCCGGCTCGAAGGCAGGGCAGAGACCGAAACGTGTGCCCTGCTCAAGAAGCTGGCGCAGGTCCGGGTCGAGCCGCGGTAGAAGCGTCCGGGCGAGAAGCTGATCGCCGGCCCTGTCCGCACAAATGCCGAGCGCAGTCTCAGCGTCGGTCAGGTCACCGCTCATCAGCGCCACTGCGTGGCCACCAAGGTCATCGGCGAGGCGAACCTCAGACAGGACGACGGGGGTGCTCTTGACAGCGGCATCCACGGCGCCAAGAAGAGCGGGCGAAGAGCGAGTTTCAACCACCGCCAGGGCATCGCCCGCCAATTCTCGCCGCGCTCCGAGAACCGCGTCGTGAAGAATCGGATGAACGTCGCCGAGGAAAACGCTGCCCGTCAACGAGCGCTTGGTCTCGCCCAACTGCACTCCGACCATGAAGGCCTCCTCCGTGCTGGCGACGCTACCTCCAACCAGGATCAGGAATCGACCCGGGTGGATCGTTCCGCACCGAAGCAACGCGATAGGCGCTCGCTTGATCATGAGGTCGCTCGCCAGGA
>Ga0255049_10000751_pt1 | contig 19198 bp, 15 predicted proteins | sample JV7_2_3_MG_FD_183615 | JGI IMG/M metagenome (GOLD analysis project Ga0255049, IMG submission 183615) | Seawater microbial communities from Jervis Inlet, British Columbia, Canada - JV7_2_3 | ecosystem: Environmental > Aquatic > Marine > Inlet | place: Canada: British Columbia | collected 2016-10-06
CGACTTTCTGGACGCCGCAACGCCGGATGAGTGGATCAGTGAGGCGTGTAACCGACTCCCGGAGCTGTTGCTGGATCATGCGAATTGCGAGCTCAAAGCGGCGTCGACGGCGCTGGGCTTTCTTTATCGTTACCCCGATCGCCCGGAACTCGCGCAACGCATGTCGCGGCTGGCGCGCGAGGAGCTGCGGCATTTCGAACAGGTGCGCTCGATCATGCAGGACATGGATATGCCGTTTGATCGGCTGACCGCATCACGCTACGCCGGCGAATTGCGTGATGCGGTGCGCGACCATGAGCCCCACAAACTGCTGGACCTGTTATTGATCGGAGCGCTGATCGAAGCGCGGTCCTGCGAGCGCTTCGCGAAGCTGGCACCACATCTGCCGGCGAAGCTCGGCAAGTTCTATAACGGCCTGCTGGCCTCCGAGGCGCGCCATTTTGAACATTACCTGGCGTTCGCGAAGAGCGAGTGCGACGTTAGTGAAGAAGAGTTCACAGCGCGGCTGGACGAACTGAAGAGTCTTGAGGCGAAGCTGATAGCGGACCCGGATCCGCAGTTCCGCTTCCACTCGGGATTGCCGTCGTAGGAGGCCGCCATGCGGGCGACTGTCGCGGCCATGGGCCCCTCCCACATGTAGGAGGCCGCCATGCGGGCGACCTAGGCTCGGGGCATTTCCTGCAACTTCGGCCCCTGCAGATTCCAGCGCAACACGCTGCCCTGCGTGTACCAGTCACCCAGCACGATGCGCTTGGCCTTGCGTTGACCCAGATCGACGGTATGTACGTCCGGCCGATGAGTGTGGCCATGCACAAGCACATCCACGCCATGCTCCTTGATCACCCTCTTGATTTCGTCCTGATTTACATCCGTGATACTCATGTCCATATTCAGGGTTTGTTCCAGGCTCTTGCGGCGGGCTTCCTCAGCAATGCGCAAGCGCTCTTTAAGTGGCTTGGCCAGGATCGATGCCTGCCAATCCGGATTGCGAGTCATCACCCTGACTCGCTGATACTGCGTGTCGTCGAGGCACATCGCGTCACCATGACTTAGCAAGGCTTTTTGCCCGTACATCTTGACCGGGTAAGGGTCCTCGAGAATTTTAATCCCGGTTTCGTTGGCGAACTGCCGGCCGATCATGAAGTCGCGATTGCCGTGCATGAAGTAAACCGGCACGCCGCTATCAACCACTTTGCGGAGCGCCATTTTGATCTTGGCGTAATGCGTATTCGGATCGTCGTCGCCGACCCAGGCCTCGAACAGGTCTCCAAGAATGTAGAGGTCATCGGCTTCCATGGCCTCGGTTTTCAGAAAATCAATAAACTGCAAACCAATATCGGGACGCTCGGCTTCGAGATGCAAGTCAGATACAAACAATGTAGTCATAAAGTGCTACTCGAATGTGTAACGCGACATCGATTTGATGACGATAGGTACGACGGGTACATCGGGACCGAGCGAGCCCTGCGGAGCAGTCCTGACGCTGACGATCTTGTCGACGACTTCCATGCCCTGAATGACGTGGCCGAAAACGGTATAGCCCCAGCTGCCGCCAGTACTTTTCTTGCCCGGGTCGAGCCGTGAGTTATCAGCAACGTTAATGAAGAATTGTGAGTTGGCCGAGTGTGGATCACCCGTGCGCGCCATCGCCATAGTGCCACGCACATTGCTCAGGCCATTACCCGACTCATTGGGAATGACCTTGTCATCCTCTTTGGACTTCAGGTCGGGCGTGAAGCCACCCGCCTGGGCCATAAAGCCCGGAATCACCCGGTGGAAAATGATGCCGTCATAGAAGCTCTCGTCAATGAGCTTGAGAATGTGAGCGACGGTCAATGGCGCCTGCCTGCCGTCCAGCTCGAGAATGATCGTGCCCTCGGTGGTCACGATCTGGATGTACGGGTGTGGAGGTACTTCGTCCGCGGCGAGAGCGAAGGTACTGGCGAGTCCCAGCAAAACGATCAGTAGTGTCTTTTTCATGCCGCCACGATAGCAAGAACGGCGACTCGATTCATTGACTACCCCCCAAACGCACCTTATTATCGTGCCCCCGCGAGGCCCGGCCAGCCCGGTCATCGCAGGGCCAGTATCACTGGTGTCGGGGCATGGCGCAGCCTGGTAGCGCATCTGCTTTGGGAGCAGAGGGTCGGGAGTTCGAATCTCTCTGCCCCGACCAACTAGATCATTGTTACAAAAATTATTAGCCGACGGCCCCGAAATACTTTCGATAACCGAATCGTTAGCTCCATCCGTCGAAGACGCCCGTACTGCCCTGACACGATTGCTTGTGAAAGCTCACATGCATCACCTGCCGATTATGTCGTGTCCGCCGACTTCTCTCATAAACAAGAAATTTGTAACGTATCCTCGACATACGTAGTAATACGTATACACATAGGTTATTGTACGTATAATTAATCGTACGACTGGTAAGGAAAGCCACGGGTCCCCGCTTCCATTCTGAAGCTATCGATGACACTACGAGACCATCGGCTTGGGGCCGCATCTGGAGGAGCAGCATGAAACCGCTTACGAAACTTCTGTTTATCTTGAGTCTGGCCACATTTTGCGGGGCGTGCGGAGGAGGAGGAGGCGGAGGCGGCGGAGCACCTGACCCACTCCCACCACCTGTCACCGATTTGGCGTGGGATCAAGGGAACTGGGACGAACTGAACTGGCAATAGGGAAAAGCAAATGAGACTTACACTGATCATGATAGGGCTGCTCGCAGCCAACACCGGGTGGGCACAAAGTGTCCCTAATCAGTTCACGGCAGGTACTCCTGCAGTCGCTGGGGATGTCAACGCGAACTTCGCCGACGTGGACGCGAGGATTGCCACAAATCTGGCTGACGGGCAGGCAACCGCGGCGACAGTCGACCAGCTGTTCGCTACCTTAACACTGGGGGCGGCTGTAGAGGTTGAAGAAGAATTTCTTGCCGTTGCCACTTGTCCCGTCGATACAGTAGCAGTGAGCGCAGACTGCGCATGTACGGGGGACGGGATTACCGCCAACTTCGGCGTACTTAACGCGTGTTTTGTGATACCCGACGGCGCTGTTGCGGTGTGCTTTGATGATTTTTCATTTGACGTAACCCTGCCGTTTTCCAACGCCCTGGTCGGTGCCACCTGTGTGGGCGGAACTTTGGTAAATGGAGCTGCAGCTTTCCCGACCCCGCAGCCAGCTATCGTTGCTCAGAAGTCACAGGTATCTGACAAGGATGCAATCCTGATAGACATTCAGAACAAGGCTAGTGCTCGTATGAATGCTGCGAAGATCAGGCAGTAAGGGGTAAAGTGCCCCGACCAATTCTTCAAGACCAGACTCACAACGCCGGGTACCCGTATCAGAAAAGTGCGCGTCCGCATCCCTGTAGTTCCCTGTCTGTTTGTTGGATCGTTACTGTTACTTCGAACTCTTCGCCGCTCATGACGTCCTGACACGGTTCACCACGAATCTCGACAACCGTACTGTATGCGTCCAGCACGAACTGCGTTCGTCTTTCCGCCTGGAACACTACCGGCTCCACGTACGGCATGCTCGTACGCGTTTCTCCATAGTCAGTCACGAGCAGGATATCTACGCCATTAGTAATTTCGAGCAACCAGCCGGGCTCCTGTCCGATGGCGCGGAACGCGACGCCGCGCAGTTTGGCTTTGTGCCAGACATCGGTGATCGGGTCCTCATTAATTGTGTCCTGTGGCGCAGGAGCATGCGCCGCTTGGTCACAAGCGGTAAGCAGGACTACAAGTGCAAGCAAGCTTGTCAGTTTCCTCATTGATCGACCCAGATAGCCCAATCGCGCTCCAAGGAGCGCTCCATCATTTCGCGGTTCAAGAACCGCTCCAACAGTATCGCGGCTAAAGCCGCTCCTACGGTTGTTCTACTTGAACCAGTTGGCCATCGCGTTCTTAACCACGGGCGCGATATTGAAGCCGATCAACCAGGTTGGGCCGAACGCATCCGGCTGGTCGACGAAGTAATTAATTTCCGTACTAAGCTTCCAGGCACGGCCATTGCGGATCACCGTTTTGCCGAACGTGAAGTTTATGGGCAACGTCCATTGGTGCGCGATGTGGTCGTAGCTGATAATCGGCGACGAACCAAAATTCCAGCCGCCACCGGGCAGGTAGGTGCCAAACAACTGAATCGTTGTCAGGTTGATTTCCTTGTCGCCGGAACCGCCCACATCCCACTGATGGTTGGGGAAGGCACCGATCACGTATTTCTTGGTCAGCTTGCCAATCATGATTTCAGGGCCAAGCGTATAACGATCGGTTCCCAGTGCGTCATCGGTCGCTGTAGGCAGTGACGCGATCAGGCCGCCCGCGTACAACATGCCTGCTTTTGTTGTTCGAGCGTAAGCGAGATCGAAGGCGATATCGCCGATTCCCGATTCAGATCCAAAACCAGACGGGCTGGCATCCGGAAAGGCGAAATCCAGTTGTATCGGTATCCCCGGTCTGAAAATGACGACATCGCCGTTTTCGAGTGGAAACGGGAAAGAGGGTTGAAAGAATAGTGTGCTGCTGCTCTGGTTGTCGGCACCCGGCAGCGTGCCCTCAAACGCACGATACTGGAGCTTCAGGTTCAGAGTCGCCATGGGCGTATTCGGGTTGGCCAGTTCGGCGGCGATTTCTTCGGCGGTTTTCTGCGTGCCTTCGCTCTCCGTTGCCGCGTCCTGTGCGAATACATTAGTAACAGCGCATAGCGCCAGCAGTCCTGCCAGTTTGCTTATTGGTTTCACTCTAGACTCGTTCCAGTTAGGATCGCGTAGTATCCATCCGATATTCGGTTACTTCAAGAAATGTATGGTAAATACTACGTAATGAAGGTCACGAAAAAACTACTGCGCTGTCTTTTCCCGCTCGTCGCGATCGTGGCATGGATCGGAGCCGCCCAAGCACAGGTGGTCGATCCAAAAAACGTACTCATTCGAAACGTGTACCTGGTTACGCAGGGTGACGCAGCGGAAAATGTATTAGTCAACATCCTGATCAGGGACAACAAGCTCGAAGTCATCAGTAAAGACGAAATCCCCACCGAAATGGCGGCGTTGGCCGTGGATGGTCGTCAGGGTTACGTATTGGGAAATCTGGCAGTTGGTGAGACGCCGAGCTTCATTATTCTGAACCAGAATCCGGCAGAAAATTTTGAAGTCGTGCTGGATACCAGTTTCTTTACCGTGTTCGCCGTGCATAACGGCAAGCTGATTCAAAACAACCTTTTTGAGGCTCCCGAAGAGGCGGTAACGGAATCGAAAGAGCGGTCGGCGTGGACGGCTTACAATCCGCCGCCGATGGCTTTGCCGCTGTCGTATCAGGACACGACGAAGTGGAATCGCTGGGAAACAAAATACGTATCCGGAATTTTCCTCGGTGCCGTCGTTCTCGATCGGCAAAACTGGCAGTCGCAGGATAGTGCCAGCGAGTTTCAGTTCGGTAACTTAAGCCTGACCAACGGCGGAGAAATTCGGGGGCTTCGTTTCGGCGTTGTTGGCACCCTGAACTTCAAAAAACCCTGGGTCTATGCACTCTTCGGGGCAACGAATGCGTTTGACAAGGGCTTTGAACTCGAGCAACAAGAAGACTTCACGATGTTCGACTACCGCCTCGATATTCCCCTGTTCAAAAAGGTCAACCTGAGCGTCGGTAATCAAAAAGAACCCATCTCGATGGCTCGTTTGACGTCGATGGTGCAGTTGCCCATGCAGGAGCGCAGCGCTGCGATGGACGCGTTTTTTCCGTCTCGAAATTTTGGCGTGGTCGTAAGTGGCACGGCGGCCGAGCAGCGCATGACCTGGGCGGGCGGCGTATTTAATAACTGGCTTAATTCGCGGGGGTCGATGAGCGACAACCCAACGCAGACGGTCGGGCGTGTAACCTGGCTACCGATTGTGTCGGAGGACGAGAGCAACATGCTGCACCTGGGTTTTGGCATTCGCCACTCTGATGCCAAGAAGGGCATTCAGTTCAGGTCCGAGCCCGAATTCAACAAGTCGCCGATTTTCGTCGACACTGACCCGATCGACGCCGACGATTCCCTGCTACTGAATTATGAGGTGTCGTGGCGCAAAGGGCCGTACTGGGTATCAGCCGAATACACGGACTCGACCGTTGATTCGCCCACGTTTGGCGATCTGGATTTTAGTGGTTACCACATTTCTGCCTCGTGGATACTCACCGGCGAAATGCGCAGCTACAACAAAAAGAGTGGCATTTTCGGTCCGATTCCAGTCGCGAAGACCGTTAATCAGGGCGGTAAGGGCGCCTGGGAGTTGGCCGCTCGCTGGTCCAACGTCGATCTGAATGATGGCCTTGTGGATGGCGGTGACATGGACATCCTGTCTGTCGGCGTCAACTGGTGGTTGACGCCGGTGTTCAACTTCAATTTCAACTATCGCTTCGTCACGATCGATCGATTTGGTGTCAAGGGCGATAGCAATGGCTTCATGACACGGCTGTTGCTCGTGCTCGAATAGTCGAAAAGCAGAATGACCGGCATCATCGAACAGCTTGAAGCGCTTCTTCCGGACGGTGGCGTCATTACCGGCCCCACAATTGCCGAACGCGCCACGTCCTACTGGGACACATCACCTACCGAAGCAAAGGCGTTACTGCGTCCGACCTCGGCGCAACAACTGAGCGAGGTGTTACGCGTCTGTCATGACCTTGATCAAAGCGTCGTAGTGCAGGGCGGATTGACTGGCGTCGTTGCAGGCGCAGATTCCACAGCCGAAGACATCATTGTTTCGCTGGAGCGGATGAACGCGATCGAATCTGTCGATGCACTGGATGGCGTCGCGATCGTCCAGGCTGGAGCGGTACTGCAAGTCGTTCAGGAGCAACTTGCTGAGCAAGGATTCCTGTTTCCGTTAGATCTCGGTGCGCGCGGCAGTTGCACGATCGGCGGTACCGTCGCGACCAATGCAGGCGGTATCAACGTGCTGCGTTACGGGATGATGCGTAATCTCGTGCTCGGGCTCGAAGTCGTACTGGCGGACGGCACCATCATCTCGTCGATGAACCAGATGTTGAAAAACAATACGGGCTACGACCTCAAGCAATTGTTCATTGGCAGCGAAGGGACACTCGGTATCGTAACGCGGGTCGTGGTTCGACTGTTCCCGTTGCCCAAGAGCCGGCAGACGGCGATGTTCGCAAGCGAATCATTTGAGGCTGTCGTTCGGATACTCAAATCCATGCAGTCTGACCTCGCGGGAACATTGAGTGCTTACGAGGTCATGTGGAACCGGTATTTCCATACCGTCACACAAGACGGAGCACACGCAGCACCGATGACGCGTGATTATCCCTATTATATCTTGGCGGAAGCCGAGGGCGCCGATCCTGGCACTGACGACGAACGCTTCCAGGCGTTGCTCGAACAGGGAATCGAGAGCGGCGATATCGTAGATGCGGTACTGCCCAAATCCGAATCGGAGCGCGACGCGCTATGGGCCATTCGTGAAGACTTCGAGTCGGTATTGCCTGCCTATCTGTACGACGTCAGTTTGCCGATCAAGGCGATGAGCACCTATGTCGAGAGACTGGAGGCGAAATTCGCTGAGTGGCGGTCGGACGCAGAGAGCATGGTGTTCGGTCACATCGCCGACGGCAATCTGCACATTTTTGTCCGGCCGTTTGACGACGGTGCGAATCATGAGACTTGCGATGCGATCGTTTACGGCTGTCTGGAAGGCCTGTCCGGCTCGATCTCCGCCGAGCATGGTATTGGTTTGGAAAAAAAGGGCTGGCTCGGCAATAGCCGATCACAGACCGAGATCGAGCTGATGCGGAGCCTGAAACGCCTCCTGGATCCCAAGAATCTGCTCAATCCAGGCAAGGTGGTCGACTGACCGGTGCCAAACCGTTGACGCAGTTCGCGAAACGCCGCAGAATCCACGCCTGAAACTCGCGAGAGTTTTGCGTATTGATATTGAAAGCGCTCGTAGCTCAACTGGATAGAGCATCGGCCTTTGAGTGAGGAGCCTGTGTCGGGAAAGTGAACCGGCACAGTGGACTGCACTGTAACGGGGAAACCTTAACAGGTAATGCTGATGGCAATCCCGTGGAAACCTGTGGGCAACCTGGGTGTTTTGAAGGCTCATTTGAGGGTAGAAACACTCAAGAAATGTCAGGCAAAGCGTGTTAATTTCGCTGCCGACTTTCGCAGGGCTCCGTAGAGACTATACGTGCGGCACCTGAGATGGTGAAGAGATAGTCCAGACCACAAACTTGCATTTGCAAGGCCGGGAAATCGGTAGTTGGTAAGCTAAGCCGACGGTTGCAGGTTCAAGTCCTGCCGGGCGCGCCAATATTGGTACTGTAGGAGCGGCTTCAGCCGCGATACAATTTGGAAACAGTGGTGGGCGTAGCTCAGTTGGTAGAGCCCCGGGTTGTGATCCCGGTCGTCGTGGGTTCGAGTCCCATCGTCCACCCCATCTTTTGTTCGCCGGCATGGCCGCCTCCTACAGGTTGCAGTCGTCACCTTGATCCAGCAACGCCTGGATCTCATCTGATGGTGCCTCGGCGGACGCACCACCCGCATCGAAAACCACCTTCCAGCTGTGGTCCTTCTGCAGGCGCCACACAGAATTGAAGGTGCCCCAGTGCTCGGTCTTTACGTCATGGTCGTCGGTGGTGATCATCCGATAAGGTCCACGCGTCAAAGCAAGGGTACCGTCCTCGAGAACCTCCACAAACTGCGGCCGCCATTTGATCGCAGGGCCATTCTCCGCAAAAAAAACAGCCCAGGCCTCGGTGACCGCCTGCGGCCCGCGATCGACGGTGCCGCCGACAAATCGTGCATCTGCATCGATGAAGGAGGTGAACGCTTCGGCGTCCCGCATCTCCGCTGATTGGCTGAATCCGATCTCCCGGCAGCGAACGTCGTCCGCGACATCGGCTAATGCGGAAGCTGTCATCAGCAGCAGGCAACCGGTCAATGCTGTTTTCATGCTTGCGATTCCTTCAGAAGCTTTGCGAGTAATGACGCCATTCTGCTAGTATCGCGCGTCCTACGGGAGACTAGCTCAATCAGGCAGAGCAACGGACTCTTAATCCGCAGGTTCGGGGTTCGATTCCCCGGTCTCCCACCAATTTCATCTTCTCAATCTGTCAACGGTTTCTTGTGAGTTGAAATTTCGCGCCGCACCAGCGACTTCAATAGTTACGATGGTCTTTCCGATCGGGGCCAGCGAGATTCCCGCCAGCTTCAAGTGCTGAATGCCGAACGGTATTCCGATTATCGTTATAAAATTAATAAGAGCACAAAAGACATGCCCAATTGCAAGCCAAACGCCGGCAAATATGAACCAGACAATGTTGCCAAGCACTCCAAGTGCCCCAGTTCCGATATCTTCCTGACCACTCAATTCTTCTCGGTCAATGGCCTCCTTGCCAAAGGGAAAGAACGTGAACTGCCCAATTACGAAGCAAGCTTTTCCCCACGGGATACCAATTATCGAGATAAACGCGATCAAACCGAAAAACCACCACGCGATTCCCATCCATATGCCACCGAGCACAAACCAAAGAAAGTTACCTATCGCACGCACTTCGACTCCTTATTACACAGTTTCTTGCAGCGTCACTGTGAAGTAATGCTAGCAATTTTCTGAAATTTGAAGCCATGAATCTAGGTTGGATCCGGACAACCGGCCGCGAGTTGCGACCTGTCCGTCGGTAGCACCCAGTTCTCTTCAAACTCCCGGATATCACGTTCCCACTCGGCGACCAACTGAGCTTTTTCCTGTGCCGGCGCGAACGATCCCAGCAGGCTCTGTTTCGCGAGCTGTTTCATTTCCTGCCAGGTCAGGTTGGAGTTGGCGGCAGCGATGCAGAACTCGAGAGCAAGGTCCGTGTTGAAGAGGCCAGCATCATCGGTGGCCAGCGCTACGGGCAAAGGCTTTTTCTGTGCGCAAATATCGCCGCGGATGACGCCTACAAACGGATGATCATCGATTGTCGGGGCAACTTGCAGTCGAACGTTGCTGGATAAGCCAATAACCATCGGTGTGTTGCCCTGGCAAACGAGATCGCGTGTTTCCGACGATACCTTCGAGCTCAGGTTGTATGCATGTCCCAGCCGGTCTGCGCCGGCGTCGAGGGCTAGTGCGATATTGTCGGCAAATTTAGTCTCGTCCGATTCGCCGGAATGGATGGCGATGTTTGCATCACCATATTTCGCCGTCAATTCCCGGATCATCTTTTTTGCGGTGCTGTTCGGCAGCTCGAGTTTCACTTCCGGCAGCCCGACAAAATCGTAGCCCACCAGGAAATCGGAAAATCGCGACAAGCTGGCAAGATAATGTGCCTGCTCCCAGCGCGTTGCACAGTCGCTGCCGGAGCAGCCGATGTAGGGAAGATTCGTAATACCGCCCGTTCGGGTCAGTCGACTCCGCAAGAGCTGTGCTACCAGTTTGACGACGACTGTGGGTTTGCCCGCTCGGGCCAGCGCCCGGTTCTTGGCGTCGATTTCGCTCCGCAGGTCATTTAGCAGCGTCTCGATCGGGACCACCGCACCGAACCTGTTCCTGCGACCGTACGGAGTCATTTTCAGTTCGAGATAGGAAACACGAATACCTGACGCCTCGTCCATGAGCGCATGAATAAGCTCCGGCATGACATTCGAATTGTCGGTCAATTCGTCGAGAACCCCGAACACCCGCACAAAATCCGCAAACTTCCCTTTTTTTTCGCCGCGCTGCGGGTCAGCGTCGGTGATCCAGATTGCCTGTCGGATTTGGTCGCGGTGCTTGTTCGTCAGACTGTCTGACTGCAGGCAGAGGGTATTTCCAGAACATCGGCCTCCAAAGTCAAAGGTTACGCTGCCGTCTTTTGCCAGAATAATTTTCGGCGCAACAAACGCCAGGAATTTCCCCTCGGTTGAAAATGCAAAATAGTAATGGTTGCGACCTGCGATCTCGATCAGTGCGTCGGCCGACACGGCGCCCGAAAGGTGTGTATGCGTATCCCCGCCCAAAGGCATCGCCCGGAAAAGCGTGTGTAGTTTCTGGCGATCGGAACGCATCAGATCGAAGCGTTGATCGAAGGTCAGCGCGTCCTCGGCGATCGCGGCGCTTGTCGCCACGGCCAACAGGATCAGTGTGACTATTCGCATTGGTATGTATTACACGGTAATTGCGTCATCAGCAAATAGTCAGGAAAGGATCATTACAAGGTCAGGTCCCTTGGTGCGTGTGTGGTCACTATATACACACAATAAAACGCGAATAAGGGAACAATCATGACCTACCAAACCAAGACCGAGCCCGGCTTTTTCGGCTACGTACTGATTCTGGTCATCTTTGCCGGAGTCATTGCTCCGGCGCTGGCCTAGGCCAGGAGGTCAGCACCGTAGAGCCCGTCATCCGGTCCCTGCGGGTCATTGGCGGCTTCCGCAAGACCGAATTCAGCGCTCATGAGCCGAATCGCGGCATTTGCCTCGTTCTCGCCCTTGAAGCCCTCGCCGACCACGAGTTTGTTGCCGTGGCGATCGATCGCCTCAATCGAGTAGTAGATCACGTGTTTATTGCCCGACTGGGTCTTGAACGAGCTGTTTTTCCGGAAGCGGACGAAGGCGTCTCGATGCATGCTCTTCTTGCTGACCGGGATACCCAATAGCCGCCGTACCGTCACGATTTCACGATCGGCCTGCCGGACTTCGAGTGAGTTCAGCATCATATAGAGAGAAGCGACGGCGATCAGGGCGCCCACGCCGCCGAAAACGCTGCCGAAAATCCCGTGGCCTTCATGGAAGATCAGGAACCAGCCGGCTGCCGCAAATACTCCGCCGATCAAGAATCCGCCGATCGCCGAGCCGAAGTGGCGGCCGGCAGGGAAGAACATTCGTTTGCCGCCGGCGGTCGATTCCAGATTAACGACGTCTCGAACAGATTGATCGTCGACATCGCGTTGCTTGTTGTGCGACTTGTCGACGGCGATGTTGGACAGGAAGCGTGACTGAGTTGTCGTCGCGTAAACGGGTATCTCGTAATCGCGATCGATATCGGTGCCGGGCAGGGTGGCGCCAAGGTTCAGGCGCCAGAGGTGGTAACTGTCATCTTTTTCAGTATCAGATTCATTAAAATCATCCGGGACATCGAAGCGAAACGTCAGTCGCGTGCCCTTAGCTCCCATTTCTGCATGCGCGATGCGGTTCTCCTGCCAAAGCGCCTTCTCCTTCTGGCTCCGGTTCTTGCCGCTGCCCGACGTATAGCTGTGGATGCTGGTAAGCGACACCTCGAATTGTTGGCTGGCGTCAAAGGGCAGCTTGAGATCGATAGTTCCGCCGACGTGGCCGCCGATCGAGCCAGGAAACGGGTCAAGTGTCACGGGCGCCGGTCCGAATCGCGTCCATTCCAATGTTCGGCGCACCGCCCAGACGATCAGCCATATGCCGATAAACGGAAACAACAAACCGACGATCGCCAGGTAATTTTCTTTCTCCAGAATCTCGTCGTAAAGAACGAAGGGCAGGGGTGCGGAAATCAGGTTCCAGATAGCCGCGAACGCCCAGGCTCCGTACATCGACGACTTCGAACTCGACTTGATGGTCGCGGTTTGCCACTTGTCATTGAGCAGCCATGGCGCGCCCTGGAATTTAGCCAGCGTATTATCCTTTTCCTTCGGGGCCCGCCAGGCCGCGATCAGCAGGCCCAGGCCCACGCCGCCAAAAACGAACAGGAATATCGATTTGAAGCCGATCAGCCCCCAGCGGACACCACGATCGATGATCGACTCGGCTGGATTCTCGGGATTGACGAAGACCAGCATCGGCTCTGCGGATGTCAGCGCGTTTTGCAGGTTGCGTCCGATATCCTGCTGGTAGCTGCCAATGTTATCGGCACCGCCACTCAGGGAGACCCGCTCACCTGAATATTGCCGCCCCTCATATATATAGGTGTAACTGGCGAATGCTTCGTAGGTGACCGAGTCGTCGCCGCTGTGCGATTCATAGCCGCCGCGAGTCAGCCTTGCCTCGGTCTGTACCCAATTGTCCATCTGCCATGCGTCCACGAAGGTCGTGCTGACGGACCACAGCATCCAGACGCCAATCCCGAAAAATGGCAGCGCAAACAGCGAAATGAAAATCTTTCCCTTCATGATGGTGAACGTATCAGGCGGGCCTCGGTATGGCCGTGACCGCCGTCTAGCTCTGCTAAATCCTTGATATGACATAACTAATTCGTATATAGGGCCAATTCAGGACCGAAGAGTTGTGAAAACACAACAAAAAGAAGGCGTATTTGCAGCAAAAATTATGCATACGATTGCAACTTTTTTGCTTTGACGGGCGTCTATACTTCAATGAGTTGTACTTTCTGTGCGCCACTCTTTTGTATCGGCGAACTGGAATTCAACACATTTGGGAAACTTTTCCAACGATCGCGTTGGATTTTCACAACACCTTTACGGTGGGGGAATTAACATGAATAAGCAACAGCGCCTTTGGCGCACTCTTGGCTGGTCGTTAGTCGCGACTGGTCTTTCGCTGTCGGCGCCTGCGTTCTCGCAGGAAGACGATAGTGCTGCCGAGCAGGATGCTGCGGCGGTCGAGGAAATTGTGGTGACGGGCTCCAAGCTTCGTCGCGATGAGTTTTCTTCGATTTCGCCAGTACAGGTTATCGGCGCCCGGGATTCGGTCACCATAGGTAACGTCGACGTTACGCAGATGATCGCTGAATCACCGTTTGTATTCGGCACTCAGCTCGATGGATCGACCAATGCGGCGGCACCGACCTCCGCAATTGAGGGCGTTCCCGCGAGCGGTCCTGGCGCGGCTACGGTTGCGCTAAGAGGCCTGGGACCGGAGCGCACCTTGATGCTGGTCAACGGTCGCCGCTTGTCGCCTTCGGGTGTTCGTGGTGCTCCGGTAGCGCCGGATCTGAACCTGATTCCGAGTGCAATGGTCGATCGCATTGAAATCCTGACCGACGGTGCATCGTCAATCTACGGCGCCGACGCCGTCGCGGGCGTGGTCAATATCATCCTGCGGGATGATTTCGAAGGCATCGAACTTCGCGGCTTCGGTACATCGACGGATCAGAGCGGGGGCGAAGAATCCCTCATCAGCCTGGTTGCGGGTGGTACGAACGAAAACTCCAGCTTTATGTTGTCTGCGGAGTATTTCAATCGCGAGCGCATTCTGGCCGGCGATCGTACCGATTGGAACCCCTGTATACAGGATTTGGAAGTGGCGCCGGATGGGACAGTTTACCGGCATTGTTTGGACAGTCGCCCGGACAACTCGGCATTCATTGACGCCAACGGGTTCATCTATTACACACCCGGCACGACGGATATCGGTGTGATGGACTGGTCGGATGATGATGCGGCAAATTTGTTTCTCGGTCGCACCAATCAGGGCGTGGACCTTCCCGGCATCCTGACGGGCCCAGCGTCGGAGACGCCATACAACCTGCAACAGGAAATGCTGGATTCGCAGCTCAACGGCGACCTGCAACGCATCAACCTGTATGGGACCTTCAAATACGATCTGAGCCCCGGGGCCAGGGTGTATATCGAAGGCTCGTATACACAACGTCAAAACAAGGAAATATTTACTTCGGAGCAAGTCTTCCCGGCTATTCCGCCGACGATTCAGCAGGAGACCTGTATCAGTGTAAATGCGGATGGCACTTGCGATGTGGCAAATCAGGTCATCGTTACTAACCCCGACGGCACACCGGCTATGGTGGATAACCCGCTGAACCCGTTCGACGCTGCGCCGCGCGTGCTGCCCGTCTACACGCTGGACGGCTTGGCGCAGACTCGCGATACCGACGTCGATAACTTTCGCGTAGTTACTGGTATCGAGGGTGACTTCGGTGCGGGTTGGTTCCGCGACAAAGACTGGTACTACGATGCCTTCGTCAGCCTCGAAGAGAATTCCGGCACATCCGTGCAACCGGGCATGTTCGAGCCGAACATCATCCTTTCGATCGATACCCTGCGCGTTAACTGGGATGGCAATCTCGAATGCGGCGTCGAACGCACGGCTGCCGGCTTCGGTTTCCTGACGCCCGGAGAATGCGTAGTCATCGATTGGTTCTCACCGACATTGTTCGACAACGGTGACGGAGCTCCGAGGGAGTTCGCAACACAGGCCGAGAACGATTTCGTATTCGGCAATGTCATCAACTCGACCTCGATCAAGCAACAGCACTACTCTGCCTTGATCACGGGTGAGCTGTTCGAGATGCCTGCGGGTCCTGCCGCAATGGCATTTGGTGTTGAGTATCGCGAGAATTCGATCAATTCGGCGAACGACCTCGTCCGTTCGAACGGCCTGACTTCGTCCGAAGTCAAGGACATCGAGCGTGACACGGTCGGCGCCACCTGGATCGCCGACGCATATGTCGAAGTCGAATTGCCGGTACACGACATGTTTCTCTTGAACCTGTCAGCTCGCTATACGGATGAGAAGAATTTCGGTGATGAAACGACTTGGTCTGCCAAAGCCCAATTTGCGCCGACCGATTCGTTCCGGATTCGGGCAACGGCCGGAACGACGTTCCGTGCGCCGAATCTGCGCGAGCAGTTCCTCGCCGGCGCGGTGGGTACCATTGACGGTAATGACGATCCTTGCGTGGTGCCGAACGATGCGATCGTTGGTGGTGTTTACGATCCGCAGTCAGACCCACGTTCAGCGCGTGTACTCGCGAACTGTATCCAGGACGGCACCGATCCGGAGGCGCTCGGGTTGCTGGCCAATGTGGGTATCCCGACCAACACGGGTGGATCCGAAGACATCCAGGCAGAGACGTCGGATTCATTTACGTTCGGATTCGTGTTCGAGCAACCGTGGACGGACGCTTTCGATCTCGATATCGGGGTTACCTATTTCGATATCGAAGTTAGCGACACCGTTGAGGAGCTCGATTCCTCAACCACGCTGTTCCGTTGTTACAACGATGAGGATAATCTGGCCAGCGCCCTCTGCGACCGCGTTACGCGGCGTGGCGTGGCCCCGGACAATAATACCGTTGCCCGGGTGGATGCGTCGTTCGTCAATATCGGTCTGCAGACATCCAAGGGATACGACATCAACGTCCGTTACAATGATGATTTCTCGATCGGCAGCAAGTTCTGGGATTTGAACGCCACCCTTACGGCCACGAACTATTCCGAACTCACGGAACAGTTCGATCCGGATTCGCCCATCGACGATCGCGTTGGTGAGGCGGGTTTCCCGGAGTGGTCCTGGATCGCACGGATCAATCTGAGCACTGGCAACTGGATGGCGTCATGGCGCACACGATTCGTCGACGACTTCTCGGCGGACGAGGACGATATTACGGCGTCGTCGAACCTGTCCCGACGCAACGCGTGCCGCACTCTGGGTGGCCCGGCCGATTGCGACAAGAAGGCGTGGGGTGGGTCGAAAATCTATCACGATCTCTCTGGGACCTACACGCGTGACGATTGGTCATTGTCGGTCGGTATTCGTAATCTCTTCGACGAATCACCGCCGCTCATTGCCTTCGGACAAGGACCGGAACGTATGAACTTCGTTGTGCAGTCGACCTACGATCTGTTTGGTCGCCGTGCGTTCCTGAATCTACAGAAAGATTTCTGATCTGACTTAATTATGATCGGAAGATTGGGCGGCAACCTTCGGGTTGCCGCCTTTTTTTATCATGTGGGAGCGGCTTTAGCCGCGATTGATTTCGGGCCTGAAGGCCCTCCTACCGGACTCTTTCGACGCGAATCATGCGGCGCATCTCGTTGAGGCGCAGCTTGTAACCGCTGAGGGATGATTCGGTAATATCCACGGTCTGATTGCGCTTCAGATCGACGCGAATCTGCTGGGTGTCGCCTTTGATCTGACGCCATACCTGACCGTTTTCCAGCGTCACCAGTAAACGCTCGTAAGGCACCTTGTCATAACTTGCGACACGCAGGTCCTCGACCCTCTCAAGATCCTCGAGAATCTCATCGCGTGTTTGCGTGCGTGCAATAACCTGTTCCGCACCAATGCCAACAGCTTTTGCTGGCGCGGGCGCTTCGGCGGTGTCTGCGGGTCCTGTTTCCAGTTCGAGACTGGGTGGGTCAACCTGGGTGTGTGTGCCGGTATCGACCGGCGCTGCCTTGCCCAGCAACGCGGCTTCGAGGCATGCGATGCGGTCTGCATCGCTGGAGGTTTTCTTGCAGTGCTCGATGACGGTTTGCTGCGCGAGCGCTGTGCCAGTAATCAGCAAAAACCCGATCGGGGTCAGAGCCCTTTTCGAAAGAGGGCTCTGACCCCGATGATTGTTTGAACTAGTCATGTCGTCCCCTCGTGCCGTTGGCCCAGGCATCCCAGACCGCGAAGTCTCTCATATGTGATTCGAGGCCAGTGGACTCTATCAGGGCTTCGATCTCAGCATGGGTTTGCCGTGGCAATCTCGCGGTGTCGTTAGCGAATCCCCATATGACCGCTGCAGCGATCGCAGAGTTCAGTCGCAGCTGATGTTGGTCGACCTTGTCAAAGGTATCGGACTCTGCGTGATAGTTGGATGCGTAGTTTGCGTCCGATTGATTCGCAATCAGGTTGGGTACGCCTTCGATCATGAAATCAAAGTTATCGGTGCCGACCAGCGGGACATCAATTTGTTGAAAAGGACCAAGTCCTGCGACGGGTGCAAGGTAGCCATCAACCAATGGCACCAGGGCCGGGCGGCCACCCGTGAAGAAGCCGGTCGTGCGTCCACTGCCAATATCGAAAGATGCGGCAACAATGTGATTATCCAGTTCGTCCTCGTGTTGCTCCGTGTATTTCCAGGAACCGTCCAGGTTTTGTTCCTCACCATTCCACAGCGCAAATCGTATCGTTCGTTCGGGTTGCAATCCGAGGCGAGTGATCTGCCGGGCGATGTTAATTAACATCGCGACATTGACTCCATTGTCGAGTGCGCCCGTACCGAGGTCGTGTGAGTCCAGATGTGCACCGAACAGAACGATTTCGTCCGGCCGTGACGTGCCGCGAATCTCCGCAATGACATTCGTTGCGGTGATGTTTTGCCGCTGCTCAGCTCCAATAGTTGCCGTTAACGATAGCTCCTGTCCAGACCGTAATAGTCGCATCGCGCGCTGCGCATCTTCGCGCTCCATGAGGAGTAATGGCAGGTTGTTGTTCGCACCGGTGCTGGCAAACTGGCGGTACACGAGATTCTTCGGGTAGGGCGACATCGTCACGACACCCGCAGCTCCGGCCGCGATCGCATTCGTTTCGGCTGTCCTGGAATTGCTGTAAAGCCCGAATAATCCGCCGAGCCCGATGTCATCGTCGAGCACGGGCGTCGCAACCAGTATCCAGGCACCGCTCGCCGCAGAGCCGAGATTTGCGAAATCTGCGGCATTGCCGGTGCCGCCGTCGAGCAGCGGAGCCTGCAATGCGTTGGCCGATACGGAAAACGGTTTTACTACCGCGCTTGCGTCGAAACTGGAAGCACCCGCGATAGCAACAGCAACAAACTTTTCCTCCCACACCGCCGGCATTTCGAAGTCTTCTGTCGTCACCGCGACTTCGGCCTGCTGCAGTTTGCGTGCAGCCCAGGCTACCGCTTTGCGATTGGCATCAGAGCCGGTGACGCGCCCGCCAATGGTGTCAGTCAGTTCGTGCAGATCATCGACCACCGGCGTATCGCCCAGCATCGCGGCGACCAGCTGTTGCACATCATCGTCGGCCGCCGCGGCCGGCAAAAATGCGCCCAGGGCGGCAATCGTGAACAAGCTTCGGAGTATAGTTATTCTCATTTTTTCCTCCGCGGAGAATCGATATGACTATTCGGACCTATTTTATGGCATTAGCGTTCCTGATGTCTGGTCAGGTGATCGCTGGCGAAGACGCACCACTGCGCCCGGTCAATACTTATTCAATCGTGGCGCGCGACGCCGAGACTGGTCAACTGGGCGTTGCCGTCCAGTCACACTGGTTTTCAGTCGGTTCGCTGGTGTTGTGGGCGGAGCCGGGTATCGGTGCCGTGGCGACGCAGTCATTCGTTGATCCAAACTACGGGCCACTCGGATTGCAGCTGATGCGCGGTGGCAAGGACGCATCCCAGGCGCTGGCCGCGCTGCTCGCCATTGACGAACATGAGAACGTACGCCAGGTAGGCATGGTCGATGCGAACGGTGTGGTTGCCAATCACACGGGCGACATGGCAATCGTTGAGCATTGTGATATTGCTGGCGAGGATTTCACGGTGCAG